>ERZ773359.1237-NODE-1237-length-35971-cov-83.550618_pt1 | contig 35971 bp, 39 predicted proteins | sample MGYA00374955_ERZ773359 | MGnify/ENA primary metagenome ERZ773359 (study PRJEB29098, sample SAMN04486028) | biogas fermenter metagenome | study: EMG produced TPA metagenomics assembly of the Biogas fermentation microbial communities from Germany - Plant 4 DNA1...
ATCGAATGACAAATTGTACGTATGCTCCCAATTCCTTGGGTTGAGAGGTTCAGGCATGACATATTCGTCTGCGGCATCTGTATCTGGCGGACTGACGATCAACTCGTGATTGAGAAACGCAATGACGCTCTGCGCGTAGCTTAGGCTTCCTCTGTGTTCGGGATGCAGGCCGTCCGGCAGCCACTCCTCCCATCTCATCTGGCCAGCCATGACCTCTCGCATAGCGTGCAGACCCATCCACACAGATCCAAGGCCATAGTGCTCGCCGAGCCTTTCAAACTCGGCAACGGTCTCGGGCACTCTATTGTTGACCATGTCGCTATACATGTCTTGAGCGAATGTGTACACGAGGACAACGTCTCGAGTTCCACCTGCCAACAGCTTTCTCAGCAGGCCCTCTCTCGCCCGCGAGCGCGTCTTGGCAGGTATGCCCATGTCATTCACTGCGTACTCGACAAACACCAAGTCGCAGTTGCGGTCTATCAAATCCCTCTTCACACGAAAGACAGCCTGATCGCTACAAGTTGCACCAATCGCTGCGTTCTCGACTGCTATGCGAGCTTTCGGAAAGGACTTAACAAACCAAGCGATGACAGGTTCAGGCCATCTGCTCCTTCCCCTTGAGTCTGTGATCGAACCTCCCATGAATCCTATCGTAAGCGAGCCTCTTTCTATAGCCTCGAGTGTCCTGACCAGCCCTCTTCGATGTCTGTAGATCTCCATAGTCGTCTAGGTCCTCCTTGATCCCTGCTGCAGATTTCAAAGCGCACTCGCCCGAATGCGCCCGGCTGCAGTAGTCTTCGTCGCCGAGCAATGCGTTCCTCTTGAAGGATAAGTGGTCACGGCGGTGAATGATCAACAGTGACAATAGGTCATCATTGATGCTGTAAGAGTGACTGAGTCATTCACCTTGGGAAAAGGAGGCCAAAACCCTTGAGCAACAAGATACGTGTGACTGTATGGAATGAGTATCGTCATGAGAAAACCAACGACGCGGTCAAGGCTATCTATCCGGACGGAATGCACTCAGTTATTGCAGGATTCCTCAACAGCCAGCCTGACATTGAGGCAAAGACCGCCACACTTGATGAACCCGAGCACGGACTGACCGACGAAGTCCTAAGTCAAACCGATGTCCTCATCTGGTGGGGCCATATGGCACACCACGAGGTTTCCGACTCAGTAGTCAACAAGGTACATAGAAGAGTGCTCGATGGCATGGGACTGATCGCGCTCCATTCGGCCCACTTCTCGAAAATCTTCACTAAGCTGATGGGCACCACCTGCGCTTTGAAATGGCGTGAGTTCGGTGAACACGAGCGCCTTTGGGTTATTGAGCCGGGCCACCCGATCGCGAGCGGTATTGGCGAGTACATAGAAATCCCTCAAGTCGAGATGTATGGAGAGCGCTTTGACATCCCCGCGCCTGACACGCTCGTCTTCATCAGCTGGTATCCAGGTGGCGAAGTGTTCCGCAGCGGTTGCTGCTATTACCGCGGGCGAGGGAAAGTGTTCTATTTCAGGCCCGGCCATGAGACGTTCCCGATTTTCCATCAACCTGAAATCCAGAAGGTCATAACAAACGCTGTTAGATGGGCGGCTCCGGTGGACGGCCCGATACCTACTTTCGAGCATTGGCTGCCTATCGAAGACATATCAAAGTAATAAGAAAACAAGCGCCGAGACGGCGCAGAAGTGTCAAATGCGGATGCTTACGAGAAGCTCTGACGCAGGGACTTACCCTGTTGCAGAGCTTTTTTCTACGTCCACTGCGGGAAGGGCCTCAACGAACTTGAGAAGGTCCTGATAAGTCCCCTTATGGTCCGGTGTGATCCCGCTCCCCCTGTCGATCAAGTAGTTCGTCACAAGGTATGTCTCTATCCCGAGCTTCCCGGCTACCATGTCCTCCTCGACATCATTGCCTACCATAAAGCACTCATCAGGAGTCCTGCCGATAAAATCAAGGAGCTCTCTGTAGTACTCCAGGTGCGGCTTGCAGTAGTGCATCTGTTCGAAGCTCGTGATGAATATGAAATCCGAGGCTTCCAACCCTACCCAGCGAAGCCGCGTCTCAATGGCCGACATCGGGAATATGGCGTTTGTCGCACATACTAGGTCGTAGCCCTTGGCCTGCAGAGTCCTGACAATGAGGAGGACGTCGTCAAACGGATCCTCTATCAATGACTTGATCTCTGCGAACTTACCCGTATAGAAGCGCTCAAAGAGCTCCATGAGCTCTTCGACATCGCCAGTCACTCTCTTAGAAAAATCAGATACAAAAGCTTCCCGGTTGGTTCGCTCCTCGCACAGGTCATTGATCATGTAGTAGGTCGACTTCATGATCGCATCAGCGACCTTATCAGGCGGTAGGTACGCACTTAGCTCGGGAACAAGAAGACCGAAATACCCTCTAATGAACTTGTCTTGGTCCAGTGGTACAAGTGTACCGTCCAGGTCAAACAAGAAAGTGGTTCTCACGTGATAACCTCACTTACCGGCAGTCACTATAGATCTCGGGTCTATCGTGACGTCGTTCTTGCGCACCTCAAAGTGGAGATGCGGACCTGTCGCTCGCCCGGTAGAGCCCACCCTTGCAATGAGCTGGCCTTGGACCACCCTCTGGCCCTTCTTTACAAGCACCTTCGATGCATGAGCATACAGTGTCACCAGGCCGTCTTCGTGCTGAATCACGACAGCATTGCCGTAGTTGCCTTTTGGGCCTGCCTCGAGTACGACTCCAGCTGCGCTAGCGTATATCGGAGAGCCTTCTGGGAGCCCAATATCTATGCCGCCGTGGAACGACCTCTGCCTCGTAAACGGATCAGTCCGCCAGCCGTACTCCGACGTAATGCGTCCCCCGCTCACAGGCCATATGTACCGTGGAACAGTAGTCGATCCCAGAGAGCGAGCATACTCACCCAAAGGTACTTTGATAACATCTCCGACTTTGAGCTTGGTCGGCACAACTCCGGGATTTGCCGCAAGCACTGCATCGACACTGATGTTATACGCCTTGGCTATATCCCAAAGGGTATCGCCGCGGGTGACAGAGTATTCGATATAGGGTGTAACTCCTACGCCGCCTACACCCAGCGGAATAGTCAACACCTGTCCTGCCTTGATCTTTGACGGATTGGTGATACGGTTGACTCTCGCAATGTCGTCAACAGACACGCCAAACGCGGCCGAAATCGCCCACAGAGAGTCGCCCCGCTGGACAGTGTACTCCACAGACTGAGATACAGACACGATCAGCTTCTGTCCAACTCTGATGCTATTGGGGTTGCTGAGGTCATTGACGAGTGCCAGGGTCTCCACATCGAGTCCATACTGCCTGCTTATAGACCACAAGGTCTCCCCCGGCTGTACGATATGCACTCCAGGTGAGTCCTGGGCGTTTACACATACACTGCAGATGAGAACGAGCAGTAGCAGCAGAGCCGGGACTAACCCGCGCTTATACCTGCTGGCACCGAAGTAGCGCTCGATAGTCGAATCAAACAAGATGAAACAACCCCCTAGACTCTAATATTGTATTACGCATTGGGGCTTCCTGCAAGTCCAATCCCTGGATTTCGTTGCATTTCAGAGTATCTCCGTACGCATCCAAAACAATGCAGGACATCGCGGGTATTGGTAAAATTATGGCATTATGGGGACAGGATGGCTGCGTGGGAACCTGTGTCGGACTTGTTCGTCTAGAAGGACAGCTAGGTTATGACGCCCGGACCGACGACGGGTCTGCCATGTGAAGTGCCCCTAGCTACTTCACGAGCGTCTCAGTGCAAGGAGGTTGCCGCCGTTGAGCAATCTTGTTTGGTCGCTCAGACAGATCCGCATGCGCTTGTTCGAATCACTGCTCATCATCCTCGCCATCGGTCTGGGCGTCGCCGCGCTCTGCAGTGTGGCCTCGTTGCTTCTTACGTTCAACCAAATGATGGAGAGCGAGATGAGCTCAGCGCGAATCATCACGATTGAGTCCATCGACCGAAACCCATTGGGTATGTACAACATCGGCTCCGATGAGTCGCCTGTAAGGCTGCTAGGCCGCATGGACGATGAGAGGGTAAGCCTGACTATCGAAGATCTTAGGTTGATCGAAAGCGAAGTGCCTGCAGTGGCGCATGCGATTGCCATAAGGCAACACTTCCCTCATCTGGCAGACGCAGGGGTTACGCCTTCTGTTGACGTTCGAACACCCGAGGGACAGGCCAAAATTCGCGAGTGGAATGAGGCAAACTCAGTGCCTACGTTCTTTACGTTTCCCGCCGCCTTAGAAGCCGAGGGGTTGGCCATCAAGTCCGGATCCAATATGACGCAGTCAGATCTCGATCAGCAACAGCTCGTCGGTGTCATAGGTGCAAACCTTGCGGATAGGTTGTTCGGCGAGTCAGATCCGGTTGGCCAGCAGATCGACCTCGTGTTCGGCTCACGTCCAGCGTCTGTGACAGTCATTGGAGTGCTCAGTGAGATCAAGCCCGCAATGGTGTATACGGGTGATTACTCCCTGTTGTTCTCCACTCGGTTCAGTGAGCTCAATGATTCGCTATTCATGCCGTTCACTGCATATGATCCGCTGCTTCGGTCCAGTGTGTTTTCTCATCTCACCGGTTCATCGATCGACCGCGTTTACGTACTGCCTCGCGACGACGTCGATTTCTCAGCTGCCGTGAGCAGCCTTCGCTCTTATGTCGAATCCAGATATGGATTGGCAATGTCTGTCAGGTCGCCATTTGAAAATCTCCATTCTAGTAGAGAGATGATGAATAACTTGATGGTAGCTCTCGGTGCATTTGGCTCAGTGGCTCTCGTGATTGCTGCCATCAATTCTCTAAACCTGATGATCGCGCGAGTCCTCAGGCGAACCAAGACCTTTGGCATATCTGCGGCCCTTGGACTGAGCCGCAAGCAGATTTTCATGCAGTTTTTGGCTGAGTGCTTTATTCTGAGTCTTCTAGGGACTCTTGTCGGAATGGCTATCTGCATTGCCTTTACAAGAATATTCACTGCTCTTGTAGGTCAAGGGCTGATAACGATCGGAGTGCCCGTGCAAGTCTGGTTCCTCGGGCTAGTAGTTGCTGTCGTCACAACTCTTGCTTTTGGCCTGTACCCTTCACTGGAGGCTTCGAGGATAGACGTAGTCGACGCACTTCGTACAGAGTGACCTGTGCGAGGAGACAGCGCTATGCAGGTGGTGGAAATACGTGCTCGGTGAATCAATTCGGTTTACGGCCAAGGTGCTTCTGCGCAAGCCGGTCCGCAGCCTACTTACTATACTCCAAGTCTCTCTAGGCATCGCGGCAGTCGCACTTGTACTCAATGCCCTGATGCAACCGCAAGAGGCGGCGCAGGGGCCCGCCTTCATTGCTGCAGACGAGCAACTCATACAAGTTGAAAACGCGGAGGAGTTCCAGGATCCTGCCGGTTACGGCTTAATTTATCATTCCCTGTTCACTTACGAGGACCTGGAGGCGGTTCGTGATATTGACGGAGTCGTCTCTATCCCATTGAGAGAGCTCACAATGCGAAACACTGTCGAATACTCCGGCATGCGCTACATGATCTCAAACCTAACCCAGGTGAACAAGGATCTGATGGATCTGTTCGACCTCCCTGTTGTCGCGGGCACGACGTTCTCAGATATGGATTTTGAGCAACAGACTTCGACTCTAGTGATTTCGGAACAGGCTGCGACAGCTCTGTTTGGCGACAAGTCGCCTATAGGCGAGAAGCTGACGCTGACTTCGTCATACGCCAGTGCCACATCAGGTTCACCAGACCGATATGCCCGGGAATTCGAAGTCATAGGCGTTGTTGACATCTCATCAAGTGCGGACACAATGCCCTATCACCTGCGTCCGGAACACTTCATGGCCCCTATGGGTGAACCGACATCCTCAGGCACCATCGGTGACTCGCAATCAGCGTCAATGACTGAGATTGTCCTCGTGGAGTTGTCGAGCTTCACCGTTGTCGTCAAGAAACACGCAGTTGACAGTGTCAAACAGACCATTGCTCGGATGTTCAATGAGAAGTACGGTGCAAGGGCGATGATTAGGTTTAGCGAGCCATACATACCCACGCCAAGAGTCGACAGAAGCTTCAGCATGTTCCTTGGCGGATTTGCACTCGTAGGACTCATAGTGAGCGCAATCGGCATTCTGAGCATTATGATGGTCAGCACGGTGGAGAGAACCCGTGAGATAGGCCTCAGAAGGGCCGTCGGAGCGTCACGGACGGCTGTCATAGTCGAGATACTCATGGAAGCATGCATGCTCGCAGTCATTGGTGCGTGTCTCGGACTGATCGCCGCATCGGTCCTGGCAACTCCACTGTCAACACTGCTGTCAGTAAACGCAGCCCAGCCGGTTGAGAGCCTAGCACATCTGAGCGTAGGCGCGATCGCGGCCTCTCTGGGGCTGTCAATAGCAGTCGGAGTTATTGCAGGCCTATTCCCTGCGGTTCAAGCGTCGGTGCAATCACCCGTAGATGCGTTGAGGGAAATGACACTATGACCTGGCAATCTCGACGCTTCCAGGCAGGCTGCAAGCAGACGCACAGGGCCGGTTTAACGTGGATACCTAGTGTGGATACCTAGTGTAGACATCTAGTTCGCGCATAAATCTGGAGGATTGATCTGTGGCAGATGAGCCAATAATCAAAAAGCGGCCTAGACGTTCAGCACGTTCACGTCAGCAGCTCAACCTGCTCGTATTTGCTCTGGCCATGGTAGCATGCATCACTGCTGCTGCGCTCTATCTCTTAATGCCTGATAAAGAGGGTTTCGTGCTTAAGTCCTACCGCTACACAGAAGTAAGCGAGCGGTCGTTCAGGCAGCTGGTAACTGCAGAAGGGACGGTCATTCCTAGAGTGACCAGCAACTTGACTGCTTCAGCAGCTGGCACCGTTGTTCAGCTGCCGGTAAAGGCTGGACAGGACGTAAGCGAAGGCGATGTCCTCTGCGTCATCGATTCGCCGTCACTTATGGCCAAACTGGATCAAGTTACGAAGGATCTCCACCAAGCCAGGGTCGATGCAAGGAAGCTCGATCTGGACAGTCAGGTCAAGATCCTCGGGCTGGAGGTGGACCTGCTAGCTGCCGAGCACAACATGAACGAGGCAGAGCGAATGCTCGAAGTGTGGGAACACCTTTATTTGCTTGGAGATGTGTCAAAATCCGACCTTGAGAATCGCAAGAAAGCGGCTGAGGACGCACGACGCAAATACGAGTCTCTAGCTCTCACGTACGAGGCTACTGTAGAGAAACACAAGTTTGATGTAGAAAGCGCAAACTCAAGGGTCGAGGAGCTCGAGCGGCAGTTAAGAGAATTGCAAGAGGACGTGGATTCTCTTGTAGTCAGAGCACCGTTGACCGGGCGAGTGCTTGATGTAGCGTATGCCGAAGGTGACAGAGTACAGGAAAACGCAGTTCTACTGACGATAGCAGACCTGTCAAGTTCGTACATCAGTGCGCAAGTTCCTGTCAGTGCGCTGTCGTCGGTGAGGGTAGGGCAGCCGGTCACTGTGAGTATGCTTGGTGAGAGGTATTCGGGTACTGTGTCATACATAGCTCCACAAGCGGCGATCTCTGCCACCACAGTTGCCTTGGAAGTCGCCTTGCACAGCGTCCCTGACAATGTCATACCCAAAGCCGCGTGTTACCTTGAGATCGAGGTTGCGAGAAAGGATGCAGCGAACAGCCTGCCGAGAGACCACTATCTGACGAGCGGCGGCTCAATGTACATCTATGTGCTCGATCTTGATACCTGCACTGCCCGCAAGGTGCCTGCCAGATTTGGGCTTGTAGATGGTGGATATGTGGAGCTGCTCTCTGGAGCTCAAAAGGGCGACCTCGTCATAGTCAGCTCTTACGACGAGTTCATAGACAGAGACGAAATTACTGTCAGTGAAGGAGGGGGAACCCTCATATGATCAGGCTTGAAGACGTAACCAAGATCTACACCATGGGCGAGGTTGATGTCGTTGCACTCAATGGCGTGAGCCTTGAGATACAACGAGGCGAATTTGTCTCGGTCATGGGCCCATCGGGTTCCGGCAAGTCGACGCTTTTGCATATTCTGGGTGCGCTCGATACACCGACGTCCGGCAGATACTACCTTGAGGATGTCGATATCGCAGACCTGGACGATGCCGAGATGTCGCGGATACGAAACAGACACTTCGGTTTCGTCTTTCAGAGCTACAACCTCTTCAACGAACTCAACGCGCTCGAAAATGTCATGATGCCTATGGTCTATGCGAGAGTGCCCAAGCGGGAGCGGATCGAACGCGCCAAAGCGCTCTTGTCCAGTGTCAACATGGACCACCGCATGAAGCACTACCCAAACCAACTGTCTGGCGGAGAACAGCAAAGGGTAGCTATTGCCAGGGCTCTCGCAAACAATCCAACGCTGCTCCTCGCTGATGAGCCAACAGGGAACCTCTCCAGCGTTCAGGGGGGCGAGATCCTCGACATCCTGTGCAATCTCAACGACGAAGGCACGACAGTCGTAATGGTAACTCACGACCTCAAGGTAGGATCATACGCGCGCAGGCTCATAGCGCTGCGAGACGGCCAGGTAGCCGCTGATCAGCCCGTGCCGGAGAGGTTCACGCCCCTTCCGTCCACCATTTTAGAAGGCCGCTCCGCGTGATCAATGATGGAAGAGCCGGAGTCCTGAGAAAGCCATCACCATGCCATAGGCGTTGGCGGCCTCGATTACGACGTCGTCTCTGATCGAACCGCCGGGTTCAACTACATACTTGACACCGCTTTGAGCAGCCCGATCAATGCTGTCCCTAAAGGGGAAGTATGCGTCTGAACTCATGCTGACGCCAGTTGCGTTCTTTGCAAGCCATTCACGCTTCTGCTCTCTGGTCAGCCTCTGCGGCGGCTTAGTAAACGAATCCAGCCAGTACTCGAGCTCGATATCTGTGAGATCATCTGACAAGAAACCGTCGATTGCGTTGTTGATCATCGACCTGGAGAGGCCGTCCTTGAAAGGAAGCTCCAACACGGCCGGATGCTGTCGCAAGAACCACATGTCAGCCTTGCCTGCTGCGAGCCGCACACAATGGACTCTAGACTGCTGACCAGCGCCATTGCCTATGACCTGCCCTCCATAGGCAAAACACACTGAGTTCGACTGAGTGTACTTGAGGGTCAGCGTGGCTACCAAGAGGTCACGCTTGGCTTCCTCCGGCATATCCTTGTTTTCTGTGACGATGTTGTTGAACAAATCAGCGGTTATTCGGCAGTCGTTTCTCCTCTGCTCCAGCTCAATGCCAAAGACCTGCCTGGACTCAAGTGTCGGTGGCTCGTAATCCGGATCCATCTTAAGCACAAGGAACCTGCCTTTTTTCTTCTGCTTCAGTATCTCCAGGGCTTCCGGTTCGTAGCCTGGGGCGATGATCCCATCGGAGACTTCCATCCTGAGAACGTTCGCTAGACTCACATCTACTACGTCACTGACAGCAGCCAAATCCCCGTAAGATGAAACCCGGTCGGCTCCCCTCGCACGGACATAAGCCACTGCAACATCTGATAGGTCCATCCCTTCAACGAAGTATGCTCTAGCCAGCTCCGGAGTAAGGGGGACAGCAACCGCGGCTCCCGCGGGGCTGACGTGCTTAAACGAAGCCGCTGCAGGCAGGCCCGTCGCCTCCTTGAGTTCGCGCACGAGTTGCCAAGCATTCAGTGCGTCCAGTAGGTTTATGAACCCTGGCGATCCGTTGAGAACCTCAAAAGGCAATTCGCCATCCTTGCACCTGACTGCCGCAGGTGTCTGGTGTGGGTTCATCCCATATCTAAGCTCCAAGGATTTCACAGACACGACCTCCAATCAAACACAGTCTCCACTGTTGCCAATTCGCATCCACCTGTCATACATTAGACTAAGCAAATCTATATCCTTCAACTAGAGAGACGAGTACGGGCTTGTTACCACAATATTACACCAAATGCTTGACATCTAGTGCCTTCACAAGTAAAATTAAAGAGTAAAGGTTTTTATTTCTTGCTACAATATGCTGTGCTCCTTTGTCTATGTGATGTGTTTAGACCGCAAGACATATTGATTATCACATGGACATAGGGGTTCTGCGTATTCTGTGGCTGAAGGGAGGTATAGCGAATGAAGGTAGTCAAAATAGTGGCTTACATTCTGACGCTCATTGGTGCTCTGAACTGGGGTCTTGTAGGTCTTTTCAAATTCGACCTTGTACAGAAGATCTTTGGTGGTGCTTCCTCCTACGACCCAGGAACCTTTACTCGTATCATCTACGTCGTAGTCGCAATTGCTGCTCTATATCTTCTTACGCTCTATGACAGAATCACCAGGGATGACTAACTAAACTGATCTAGGCTGATTCAGACGGATACTACTGGTTTCATTGCCGGGCCCGAAAGGGCCCATTTTCTGTTTTCGTTCTCTGCTTCTAGCCTAACGGTTCGAGAAGCACTCTAGCAGGCGCCCCACTCGCCCAAAACCGAAGTTATGTGGTGGACAAGAGGAGTGACTGCCACTGCTTGAGAGTGTACATCAGAGCCGATGAGGTGTCCAGGGGACGGGTGATGAGATGTCTAAGGTGCGGTTCATGAGCCTGCACTAATAATGTGCCGGAACCGTATGCGGTAACTAGCACAAGACGAGGTTTTTTCTCATCATTTGCATCTGACCGCATATACAAACCAAACCCTATATATATCGAGCCATCCAGTGTCGAGCCATCCAGACTCAATCCCTTTGCGGGATGTCTTTCTCACTGACAGCCGGCAACAGGACAGGAGCACGGTGAACACTTGAGCGACTGCGGAGCTATATTGAACTGTCACTTGCCTCTCCCAATCCAGCGGAAGGAGGAGATATGAGTGCTCAGGGCTTACAAAAGCTCAGAGGGCGTTCTAGCTCCAGTCGACGATCTGTCTGAGAAAGGGATCTGGATCAACCTAGTCAGTCCAACTGAAGGCGAACTGGCCAGGGTGGCTCAGGAGACAAACCTCTCACCGGACCTGCTTAAGGCGGCGTTGGACGAAGAAGAGAGCTCGCGCATTGAACTGGAAGAAGACCAAGTCCTGATCCTCATCAACGTTCCAATCGAAGAACAATCGAGCAACGGACTGATCTATGATACCGTGCCATTGGGTATTGTCGTATCAAGCCGCGCAATCGCTACAGTATGCCTGCAAGACACTCCTATTCTCAATGAGTTTGAATCCGGCAGACTTAGGTCTTTCTACACATACAAGAAGACGAGATTCCTGCTGCAAATCCTACACAGGACGGCGACTCAATGGTCGCGAGCTTCTACGGAATGAACGTAGCACTGCCACTGGCAGGCTCGCCGAATGCATTTGCCATCATACTTGCGATATCGGTCGTGCTTTCCTTAGGCGGAGTTCTCATACTCAGGCGGATGAAGATGTTCTAGCCAGTCCGCGTCGCGAGAGCTAACGCCAAAGTGCCCGGCCGCAGTAGACCTCTTCAAGAGCACTGCAGTCGGGCACTCTTGTTCATTCATTCACGGCGCAATCGCCTCACTCATGGCCTTGGTAAGGCAAATCTCTAATAGGGCTCCAATACCTTGACCTCCGCCTTGCCTTTGACCAGCTCAGCAAATCTAGAGCCGTCATCCTTCGTGCCTACGATTGAGCCGTAGTGCATCGGTATCACATAACGAGGTTTGATGTCCTCCACTGCGGCTACAGCTTCCTCCACATCCATCACATAGGTCCCTGAAACCGGCAAGAGTGCAATGTCTACGTCAAGGTCTTTCATTTCAGGGATCCGGTCAGTGTCTCCCGCGAAGTACACCCTCACGCCTTTGCCCGAGACTACAAACCCCAATCCGCCCTTTTCTTTCGGGTGGAATGACTTGTTGATGTTGTAGGCCGAAACCGCGGTCACCTGGACACCGTGCACGTTTGTGATGCCGCCAGGCTCCATATACACAACCTTGCAACCAAGATTGTCTAGACACTCCCTACACTGCTTGGGAGCTACAACTACAGTGTCAGAGCTACTAAGCTTCGCTATGTCTTCGGTTGAACAGTGATCGAAATGCTCGTGGCTTACAAGGATGATGTCTGCGGTGTCGCTGTGTTTCACCTTGAAGGGGTCTGTATACACTACCTTCCCAAGATCAATCCTAAACGTGTCATGACCATACCAACGAATCTGATCGAGCACTTCCATTACCGCATCAGCGCCTGAAGCCTTCGATAAACCTGAAGCGCTCACCAGAAACATGCCAACCAACCCCGATACTACTGGAACGAACATGCGACTCACCGCCCCCTTCCCAATCGCTTACTGTTCGATCGGCTATTACCCTCACCCTTAGCAGCCTGCAACCCTGCTCACTCGGATTATACCTGAGCAGGGAACTATCTCGATCCCTCGCTTCTCGAACTCATCGAGAATTGCATTCATCCCTACAGAATCACTCGCCATGTGGCCCGCGATGATCACATTTAGGTGATGCTTCTCTGCTTCCTTTTTCTTCTCTTCAGAAAGGTGCATCAAGACAATAGTCCCGACTCCTGCTTTCACAAGCTCTTGGATGTCTTCTGTCGGGCCTCCGGTTCCACCGGTCATGATCACCATTGTTTTGCCGGCCCGTCCCTCTTTCTTGCCAACCAGGATCCTAGGACCCATGCCCATCTTGGCAGCCTGCTTGTACTCAGGCATCTCTTTGAGCGCCTTTATGACATCCTCGAGAGTCTCCGGTTTCTGCTCATCAAGATGCTTCTGGACGATTTGCTGAGCATGGTTGTCTGCCGGCGTGTGGATGCTCATTAGGGGGACGTTCAACAACCTGGCAGCGTCGACAACCCTGTAATGGTTGGCAGGCAGCTGCATCCGGTCGACCTGGTTCATCCTGCCCTCAAGGATCGCCTCTGCGACGTTGATCGGGACACCCGCTTGAGCGAGCATGTCTGCTTGCACGCACATCACGTCCGCGAACTTGACTCTTGCCTTGCCCGCAGGGTGATGGCTTAAGACAAGATCTATCTTGGTCCCCTGGCGTTCCAGCTCCTTTGCCATTAGGATTTCGCTCTGATCCACGTCTATTCCAACAAGCACCCTGCTGACTTCAATGTCGTCCGCTCCAAAGGAAATCCTGGTGTCTGAGTATGGATTACTCAGCTGTTCGAGGTCAAATTCCTCTTTCTCATCGCCATCCAGCTTCTCATACTTCTTGCGGGTCTTCTCCAATAGCTTCTCGACTGCCGATCGGCCGCGAGGATCAGCGTCGATCCCCATTTGGACAGCCAACTCGTACATCTCCCTAAGCCGCACTTCTTACTCCCCCTTTCTCTTGGGCGAACCAGAGTGGCTTCGGACTGTCACTCATCGATGCTTGGACCGCAGCGCAGGCCCCAGACCTCACTCATTTCACCCTTGCTCCAGCCCATCATTGCCAGTTTTTCGCGTATGTAGTAGCGGTAGTTCTCATACGGCACATCCGGCGGGACTCTGTGGTCACAGTGTGGGATATAGCCTCCATCCTCAAAGACCTTTTCTACTCGCTTGAGTTCAGCCAAGATATCCGCACGAGTCTTGCTCAGCTCACGCTTTTCGAGCCCTCCTCTGAGCAAGATCTGCCTGCCGTATTCCTTTCTGAGAGCCACCGGGTCGCTCCCGCAATGCACCTCCAACGGAAACATGCAGTTCAAACCTGCATCCAACAGAATGGGCACCAAAGGCCTGATATCTCCGTCGCAGTCTGTCCAGATGATGTCTACCCCGTGCTGCCTGAGGACATCGCAGACTCGCTTGATCCTGGGAGCGACGATGTCTTTGAACATAGCGGGGCTAATCATAGGCCCTCCACGAAAGCAGATGTCCTCCCAGCCCTCTGCGTAGTCGACCTGACATTCAGTAAGGCAGGCTTCAAGCTGAACCAGTTTCACCTGGGTAAGGGTCTCAACCATCTCTTCGACAAGCTCGGGGTCATCATACATCATGAGCGCGAGCTGCTCAAAGCCGACCCAGTCGCGTATCCAGCCAAAGAACGACCCAAAATGCAGCCCTACAGGCACTGTCGAACGACGAGTCAGCTCGCCTATTGCCTTCCAGTCCCTTGTCCTGCCTGGAGAATGCGGATCCAGACGCTCCTTGAAGCGTTTCCAGTCGTCTCGCCCGGATATGGGCATCTTGATGTACCTAGGAATACTGACAGTACTGCCCTTGCCCTCTTCGGCGATCATCCCGTTGGGGTGTTCTACGATCCTGGAGTGCTCCTTGTCTTCGAGCACCTTGATTGAGCCGGAGAAGGGTGGATCCAGCCCAATCTGTATCGGAACAGAAAACCTGGGATCTACACCAAAGAACGCCTCAACAGACCCGCGTCCCTCCCCTTGCGTGATCTCCTGGGGCAGTCCTTCCTTGTGCCACCTCTCGATGGTCTGATCCCAGTAACCGAATTCCCAGTGGACTCCCCTGTCTATGGTCTGGAAGTGCATCTGTCGCAGGAATCTCTCTCTGTGAGTTAGTCTTGCAGAGCCCGGCCTAACAAGGCTACTCATGGAGCTACCTCCTCTGTCATCGATCTAGCACAAGCCGTCCTGTCGGCGCGATCTGGCGCCACAGGGGCTCCACTTTAGTGCTCGCCTACTCCTTTGCCAGGATGCGCCGCCTGTACTCCTCGTCGGGCCTATGCTCAATCCGTGCAGCCTGCTCCGGTGTAAGGTAGTTCACTCCTCCGAGCATTGCAGCGTTCATCAAAATAGTCGCGGCCTTGACCCACATCTTGCACGCACTCAACGCCTCTTTGGTAGAGGATGAAAGGACGATCAGGCCGTGGTTTTGCATGAGAATGGAGCGAGGAGGCCTTCCGTGGACAGCCATGTAGTCCTCACAGCGCTGGCGGATCTCCTTGGCCAGTGTGAGTCCAGGATCTACATAAGGCACGAAAACATGCTCAAGGCCGCAGCAGACGATCTCATCCGGAAAGATCCTGCCGCTTAGGAGTTCAAACGCGTTCTTGGAGCAAAGTATCGAATTAACTGATATCGGATGAGTATGTACAACATACTTGACTCCAGGGATCCCCTGGAAATAAGCGTGCATCAGTGTCTCTACAGACGGCTTTGCCTTGTTCTCGCCTACAACCGCCGCGTTCAGTACAGAGTCTATCTCGGAGTCGGTTGCCTGCCCGCGGTCTAGCAGATCCATAACGGGCTCTCGCTTTACCAAGACAAACGTATTCTCATCGGCTGTCCGCAGCTCAGTGCCGCTCGCCTTTACGTAAAACGTCTGTTCGTCGACTCCAACAGACGTGTTGCCCTCTCCCAAAATCACTAGTCCTTCTTCCGGTCGTCCTACTTCCCTTGACAGTTCGATAAGGCTTCTGAGCGCCTCGGCATGTTCCATATCTGCGTTCATCTCCTTGGTAGTTGTACTAGCGTGCCAGACGCAACCGTGTATACTAGGATATCCTTCTGCAACAGAATGCTGCATCCTTCTACCTGACTCACCAATACGCGCATTTCGAGCACCACGAAACAACTCTCTGCTACCCGCACACCAATGATTCTTTCATGGTTTTTCCATAGAGCTCCTTGACTCTTGATGGAAGCAATACTATAATTTACTTGGTGGTAGGTACTGAACCTTGTTGGAATTGGGGGTGAAGCTGATGAAATCTACGGGGATTGTGCGAAAAGTTGATGAATTGGGTCGAGTAGTCATCCCCATCGAGCTACGACGCACTATGCAGATTGCGGAGAAGGACCCGCTGGAGATCTACGTCGATGGCGAAAAGATCATTTTGAAGAAGTACGAGCCTGCATGTATCTTCTGCGGGGACGCTTCGAATGTCCGTATTTACAGAGACAAGAATATCTGCCAGTCATGTCTTGATGAGATGAAAAACCTGCCGTAGGCCACGGCCGCCTTTGGCTGCACAATCATCACACGACCGACGTTCAAATCAGGACCGGTGCCGGACGTAAACAACCCGATGCGCCAGTCCTGGCCTTTTCTACTTGTACCTGACTGACACAGCACTTCACTTATGTTCTCCTCTTTCGGTCCTTGCAATCAGCTTGTATATTCCCCGCCACGGGCACCCTAGTGCTTCGGCGATCTCCTTTGCAGCGTCACGTCTGCTTGCCCCTTGGGACACCAGCACCTTTGCATACTCTCTGACCATAGCCTGCAGCTGAGGCCGAGTCTCTAGCAAATCGCCCGACTCATCACTGTCTTCACCATCGCCTCTGCCTTCTACAACCAACACACACTCGCCCCTAATCTCTCTATCCTGCAGTTGAGCCAGCACTTCGCCGATCGTCCCGCGGATAGTCTCCTCAAACTTCTTGGTCAACTCGCGTGACAGCGAACAACGCCTGGACTCTCCCAGTGTCTGACCTAAGTCCTCTAGAGTCTGCACTACCCGCTGAGGCGATTCGTATATGACCATCGTCCTGGGCTCAGCAGCGAGTTGCTCGAGCCTTTGGGCACGCTCCTGTCCTCTGCGAGGAAGGAAGCCCTCGAAAGCAAACCGAGCGGTCGACAGACCAGACAGCACGAGCGCGGTCAACGAGGCACTGGGCCCGGGAACGACCTGAAGGTTCAACCCGCGCTCTATGACTGCCGCGCATATGTCCTCACCGGGATCAGAGATGCCGGGCATGCCCGAATCAGTCACCAGTGCAACGTCCTTGCCCTCACCAAGCAACTGGAGTATGCGTTCGCCAGCCTCATGTTTGTTGTGTTCGTGGTAGCTAATCATGTTGGCAGAGATGTCATAGTGAGACAGAAGCTTCCTCGTCTGACGGGTGTCCTCTGCCGCTATAAAATCGACCCGCGCAAGGACATCCAGAACTCGCAGAGTGATGTCAGACAAGTTGCCTATAGGTGTGGCGCATATGTAGAGTGTACCGCCTGCCAAACTCTATCCCTCTCCACTGCCGTCTGTTTCGGAGTAAAGACGCATGATCTCAGGCGTGTAGCTGCCGTCTTGGCTGTGAATGAACAAGGGCGGCAGTACAGAAAGCTGTTTGCCGCCGTCCTTTACAGCCTCCAGAAGCACCATTTTTGCAGGCCTGGAGGGCATCGGATGCACAAACCGCACACGTTTGGGCTCAAGGCGCTTCTGTGTCAGTTCAAAGATCAGCTCGGCCAATCTCTCCGGACGGTAGACCACAACCAATCGGCCCGAGCTCTTGAGAATGCGTGAAGCGACAGCAGCCAAGTCCGACAACGTAAACATGCGCTCTGCGTGAGCTATGCCCAGCACAGGCGAATCCGGCTTGGGCCCCCTACCAACTGGACGATAAGGCGGGTTGCACACGACCACGTCGACCTTGCTGTGATCAAACCTGGATGCAACATCCCTGATGTCACCCTCAACGATCTCGATTTCGTCCTCGAGATCGTTGAGGACCACACTTCTGCGGGCCATATCTGCAAGCTGTGGTTGTACCTCTATAGCGATGATCCGAGCAGGCCGCCACCTTGCCCACATCAACAAAGGGATTACTCCTGTCCCTGTCCCAAGGTCGACTACAACGTCCCTGTGCTTCGCACGAGCAAACGAAGCGAGCAATACTGAGTCGACAGAAAACGCATAAAGGTCAGGGTTTTGAATGATCCGCAGCCCCGCCCTCTGGAGATCGTCGAGCCTTTCGCCGGCTCTGAGCAACAAGCGGGCATTTCTGTTCATTGCACTGCCACCGCCACTACTCACGCTTTGGGATCCGACCCGATAATCTCCTCAGCAGACACTGTCAGCACCTCACCGTCACCGAAGTCAAGTCGCACTAAGCGTCGGAGAATATCCAAGTCAACCACTGTTGCAGTTCCCTTGGCAGTGCGCACCTCCTGGCCGATCTTCGGCAACCCTTGCCTGCAAGCTTTATAGGCCTCGTATTCATACCTCAGACAGCACATTAGGCGGCCGCAGACACCGGAGATCTTTGCAGGATTGAGCGATAGGTTCTGCTCCTTGGCCATCTTGATGGAGACAGGTTCGAACTCTCCCAAAAACGACGCACAGCACATCGAACGGCCACAGCAACCGAGTCCGCCCAACATCTTGGCCTCGTCTCGCACGCCTATCTGGCGCAGTTCAATCCTGGTCCTAAACACCGCTGCCAAGTCCTTTACGAGCTCCCGGAAGTCTACTCTGCCCTCAGCAGTGAAATAAAACACTAGTTTGTTGCGGTCGAATGTGTATTCGACGTCAACCAGTTTCATTGGCAGCTCATGCTTAGCGATCTTTTCGATACAGATGTCAAAGGCCTGCTTTTCTCTCTCCTCGTTGTCCTTGGCTCTCTCGAAGTCCTCGGGCGTAGCCTTTCGTATGACAGGCTTGAGCGGCAAGACTACCTCGGACACAGGGATCTCCTTGGGGCCGCACACTATCGTGCCAAACTCGACACCCCTGGCTGTCTCAACTATGACACTGTCGCCTTGACTGAGATCAAGTTGGTTTGGAGAGAAGTAGTAGATCTTGCCTGATTTCCTAAACCTCACCCCAACGACCAACACAGGCCCTGACTCATCACTTGCTGCAGAATCGTCTACAACATCTGACTTGTCAGGCTCAATACCTGACTCATCGGGCTCAACGGTGTCATCGTCTATCTCGTGATCCTCAAGGCACTCGAGATCTTGCTCGCTTTCTGTGTATGCCACATCCTGTTGATCATCGCCGTATCCTGGATGCTGTTCGCTGCCGACACATACGGCACTAAGCTCGGCATCGACATTACAAGAGTCCTCTGTGCTATCAGCAGGGTTGTCACTGGCATCGATCGTATCCGGCTCAACACTGACGGCCTTCCGATCCTCCAGCTCAGATGCCCCTTGACCGCCCGGACGGGCCTCCTGATCCAAGTCTGGGACAGCCTTTTGCTTCTTGGCTTCCTCAGCCGATACCCGTCTTTGATTGCCCCGGCCGCTCCTGCCGGGCCTCCGACGCCGCTTCCAGCGTCTAGAGCGCTCGTTCTGGCCGCTGACCTTCTCGACCTTCTCCTGTTCAGTTGCCTGTTGTTCACCCACGGACTTGTCTCTGCGGGTCCTAAACCTGAACCTCCTATTTCGCGGTTTGGGTCTTGCCCCGCTGCCAACTCCGTCAGCTCGTTTGCCTTCGTCTGGCTGCACCATAAGAGTAACTCCTCTTTCTTAACTCAGTCTAGCGCCGACAAAGCAAGGTATAGCCGATCAAGTACCAGGCCCGCACTCGCATTTGCTGCGAGCTGTCGCTGAGCCTCAAAGATGTACCTCAGTCTGCGAATCAGTCCTGCTACGCTATACCTCTGCGAATCGGCCCTGGCTTCATCCAGCATGTCGATATTAGCCACCCTATCCATGTCCTGTACAGTCCTACAGATCAGCAAGTCCCTATACCAATAGCTGAGAATATGCAAAAACCTGTCAAGCGCAAGCCCCTTAGTCGTCTCATTGACATGGGCTGCAGCGGCAAGAACCTCCCAAGTCGGTTTACCTGCAAGATCTCTTATACTCTGAATCGCCGCCAATCGCCCTTCATCAAGCGACTGATCAGAGCACGCCTCAAGCGCAGCGCCAACACTGCCGCCGCAAAGATACGACTGTATGCGTGCCTGCTCCTTGGAGACACCGTGGCGGGTAAGCAAGAGGTGTTCGATCGTCTCTTGAGGTACGAGGCTGAGTCTAACCAAGCGACATCTAGAGACCACTGTAGGTAGAATCGAATACAGGTTTTGGGCGGTTAAGATGAAAACTGTGTTCGAAGGCGGGTCCTCAAGGATCTTGAGCAAGCTGTTTGCTGCTTGTTCAGTCATCAGGTCTGCGTGTCTGAATATCCAGACCTTCCACTTGCTAGAGTAGGATCGATAAGACACCGCCTCTATAGTGTCCCTTATCTGGTCGATCCCGATGTTCCTCCTATCAGGCTCGACGACTCTCACATCAGGATGGTTCCCACTCGCCAATAAACGGCAAGACGAACACGACCCGCAGGCAGACACCGAATCGCCACGGCCTGTGCAATTCAAAGCAGCAGCAAAAGACTTCGCAAGGCTTAGCTTGCCGACTCCGGCAGGCCCCCACAATAGAGCAGCATGAGGTATCATCTCGCGACGTATCATGTTGGCCAACATGCGCTGTGCAAATGCCTGGCCTACAATGCCTTCGTGCAGTATCTCTGCCGGATCCACTAATCCACCTCTCTGCAACGGCCTACGCCTTCTCAAACCTCTCGACATTCACTACGAATATAGCCGCGCCTCCGACAGGCACCTCGATCGGGCTCGGGACATAGTTGTTCATCGATCTGCCAACCGCAGTTAACGGGGCAACGACCTGGGTGCGAGACTTGCAAACGTCCTTCACGATGTCTACTACATCGTCAGCTTGATTGTCGTCCACACCGATCAGCAACGTAGTATTGCCTGCCTTGAGAAATCCGCCCGTACTGGCAAGCTTGGTGGCTCTATAACCTTTCTCCATCAAAACGTCAATGAGGCGATCTACGTCTTGGTCCTGAACGACCGCGATGATCAACTTCATGCCCCTTCACCTCTACACCAATTATACCAGAAGGGTTCCGAACAGCCAACGGAGCGTGTCCAGCGTGTCAGAGGGGCGAACTGTGGTCTCCTCCGCTTGCCGTTCGCTCCGCCGTCCTGGCTCCGCTCACTCTGAGAGATGCAGCTCTCCGTCCTCATGACTCCGAGTTGCCTCAGCCCTGCTGTCCGTTCTACCTCCCTGGCCCGCAGAAAGACCAGTGAATGTTCACTAATCCACAATAGAACACACCGGGCTGCCTTCACGCATTTTGATTCCACGGATAGATATGCCGACCGCAAGTAGTTCTTTGATCAGGTCAACCACAGATTCGGTTATTACTTGCCCGGGCAAGAGCAGCGGGACTCCAGGAGGGTACGGGTACACGCCGTCAGCAGAGACCTCGCCGATCGAATCTTCTAGCAGCACCTCGCGACGGTGCGATAGGACGGCGGCCCTAATGCTGAGTGCGGATGTCGCTTGCTCCTCTGCTGCGCGGACCATCAGGGGATAGACTCGTGAACGCAGCTTCTCTCCGATCGACGACCTGCTGGGTGCATCCGCAATGGCGTCTTCGATGGCAGAACAGAACCCTCGAAGGTCATCGTCATCATCTGCATAGCTGGTTACAGCAACCGTGCTCAACAGGTCACTGAACTCTACCTGATAGCCTCTAGACCTAAGCCTCTCCTGCAACTCGGTGCCAAGGATCCCTCTGTCAGCTGCAGACACAGTGATGCGTGTTGGATCCAGAGAAAACACGGGTTCTAAGTCTTCAGGAGAAAGCAGGCTCACGCCGGAGAGACCTCGGATCACCCTCCGCATCTCTCGGGCATTTGCCACTGCGGATGCAACTAAGCTCTCGCCTTCGAGCGACAATCTATGAATGACCGAGTCAAGCGATGCCATGAGGATGTATGACGGGCTGGTAGTCTGAAGAAGCCTCAAACAAGAGGCAAGCCTGTCGTGATCAACGCGCTGACCCTTGACATGCATGAGAGCGGTCTGGGTCAAAGATCCAAGGGTCTTGTGGGCACTTTGGATCACTATGTCGGCACCGGCGTGAAGGCCGGATATGGGCAGTTCGCTCGAAAACGACAAATGCCCGCCATGCGCCTCATCGACAATGAGGATCGCTCCATGCTTGTGGCAAATGCTTGCTATTGCCTCAAGGTCCTGGCACACTCCATAGTAGGATGGATTAGTGACTAGGACTGCTCGGATTCCTTTCTCCTGCGCGAGGCACCTCTCAACCTCTGCGGGATCGACTCCTAGTGGCATAAGGTATTTCGAGCTCAATCGAGTATAGAGTAGCACAGGCTCTGCTCCGGCAAGAGCGATACCTGCAATCGCAGACTTGTGCACCACGCCGGAAATAGCGATGCGTGTGCCTGGTGGGCACGCTGCCAAGATTGCCGCCTCCACACCAACAGTTGCACCGTTGACCAGCAAGAAGCTCCTGTCTGCAGAAAACAGTGCAGCAGCAGCCGCCTCCGTGTCCTGGATACACCCCGACGGCTCCGAAAGGTCGTCAAGCCCCGGGACCTCAGTGAGGTCCATCTTGTATAGGTATTGAGCAATCACAGCAGCAGAAACAGTATTCGAACCTCTGCCCTGCTTGTGGGCAGGCACATGCATTGGGTATATTCCCGAACGGATATGCCTCAACAGCGCATCAATAATCGAATGCGTCATTGGCTCATCACTCTACCCCGTGGCTTCTTTCGGCTTCAGAAACGCTCTGGCGATATTCGCAAGCATCTCAGGATCCATCTGCTTGATCTTCTCGATCGCAGTTGTGATCTCATCGCGAACACCGCCGCTCTTGGCCTCCGAATCTTGCTTTGCTGAACCCCTCTCCTCTTTCTTGTTCGCCTCCAGGGATTCGGCAGACCGATGCCCCCGCCTCGCAGGTTCGTCGGAGCTTCGCGGGGTCCGCATGTACTTGGCTCCCCCTGAAGACGTAGTCTTACTGATGATAAAGCGCACGCTATCCTGCGCTTTTACCCTGCGCAGTATGGTTTCTATGATCACGGCTGCTTCTCCTCCACACTGGCGCGTCTCCAGGATCATGGCAAAGACAAGGGCCAGAAGTCATGCGACTCGCGTACTCCCTGTTAGGCTCAGTGATGATGACATACACAAACAAAGAGGCCGGCCAAGACTCAGGCCGACCTTCCGAACAGTACAAACTCCCGTGGTCTCTGAGCACAACAAAACCGTCTCGACAACAGTCTGCAACCAGTCAGTATCATGCACAAGACACCGACCGGTAATTCCCTTGCTTGCCCCCTCATAAGCGGGTTTTGCAAACACAGGCAACGAAAACAAGGCTGCTTTGAGATCGGACACTCTCGCAACCTCTGCAATGGAGCGGTGGATATTCCGCTGGACCGTGCGGCTCGCTCTTTCAAAAAGGTCAGCTGAGCCCTGCATCCCGGCTGGATCTTTGACTGATCGGCACCCCATCTAGAGCCGTATTCGGATGTCGGTCAGTCTTCTCTATTGCTGCTGTCGACATCGAGCAGCTTGATCACAACAGACCTGGGGATTCTGATGCTCCTTCCAAGGCGGATGCATGGGATCTCGCCTCTCTCGATTAGTTCGTATGTGCGAGTAAGCGGTATCCGAAGGAGTTGCGATAGCTCCTTGACTTTGAGGACAGGAGGAAGGTTCTCCGGCCCAATCGCGTCGTCTTTGTATTCCTTCATCTTCTCACCTCCAGCGATCTTCTTATGATTAATTACTCATTTCTTCTCAGATGCTTTCATTAAACAAGTCGCTGGGGCTTAGATCCCACGGCAGAGATAGAAAGAGTTCAAGAGCTACTGGGATCCGAACATGTACGCAGGCCGCTCGAATTCCACGGCAGGGATAAAGAGAATGCTTGAGCTGTACAGGTAGGATCGACCTAGAGGTCCTCAGGTCAGGTTGGGAGTGGGATCGTCAAACTGATGATATCACCAGACGTTTGAGCCTGAGATTCATTAGCAGGCGGATCACTGCTCGATAGGAGGCCCATCACTGAACTCGTATCTCCTGTAAGCTTGAGGAAAGCCTGTGCAAGGCCCTTGTACGGCCTAGCAACCTCCACAATCGACTCAACGCCTTCTCTCAGCTTATCCTCTAATACACTTATCATAAGCCCGATGAGCAAGAGGCTCGCCACTCCCTCCTTTGACACCTTGGAGAGGTCGATCCTCATTGAACCTTTGCCAGTATTTTGAAGCGTCCTCGCAAGCAAGATCATCGGGCCGATCGCTTCAAGCAACCTCGTGACCGCGGGCCCCAAGGACGCCTCGAGTCCGCTGCCTGAGAGCGAGCTCAATATCGCCATTAAGTCAGCAATGGGAGGGGCCCCAGGCTCTGATGAAGCCCTCGTCCCCTCCCATCTCGCAATCACCTCTTCGAGGCGCTCAACGCACTTGTCGAGTCTCTCTATGTTCTGCTCGTACTTGTCGAGACGCTCCCCCACGGCGTCTACGTCTTGTCTTACCCGCTGCAGCTCACGAATCAGCTGCCTGCCAGAAAACATGCACATCCCTCCGCCCAACTACTGTTCGATCCGTCGGCTACACCTCTATATAGTATGGGAAGAGGGCATAATGCGTTCTGTCTAGGGCCCGGCTGTGCCGCTGATGTCGCTGTTGTCGCAGTACATCCTCCAAAGCGACTTGACGGCCTGCAGCAACTCTCCGTAGTCAGGGTCTGTGCTCTTGGTGTTTACGATCCTGCTTTCGCAGTCCTGACAGATGAGCTTCCAACCTACATAGATCCCGTCAACTGCACTCCTCTTGCATACGAGACAAGAAGAAGTCTCCTCTCGGTGCTCACTCACTGCGACCAGCCGCTTTCGTCTTGTACTGCCGGGCAATGCCGGGCACTATCATTAGTATGGTTCTCAGCCGCCCACTGTTACAGTCGCACATCGACCGATGCCTAAGACTGGGGATCATCTCTAGCCTCGGAGATCTTGATTAGCGCAAAGGCGCAGTAGTTCGCGATGTCTCGCAGCTCGGATGCAATCCCCTCTGATACTGAAGTCTTTCCTCTATTTTTCAATATAGTCGTTATCCTGTAGGACTTGGTGATTATCTGATCAGTGATAGAGCTCAAGCGCATTTCTCTCCACGCTTCTCCATAGTCGTGGTTTTTTGCGAGCATCAAACGCCTGATCTCATCGGCCACCGCGTCATACTTATCAAGCAGGTCTTTCTCACTTGTCTGCTGAGTCATCCTTCACCCTCGCACCTTCTGTGGGATGATTAGACAGCTGTCTCTCCACCGACTCTATGTCGTCAACCCCTTCCGAGAGCTTGATGAGTGCCATGATACAGTAGTTGAGTATGTCAAGATACTCGGTTTCAACCCCTTCGGGCACCCGAGGAGCATCCGGCATCTCCTCTAGCTGTCGAATCCTCCTGACTTTGACGTATATCTGGTCTGTGATCGACTTCAGTCTCAGCAGCCGCCATGAATCGCCGTAATCACGATTTTTTGCAACAAACACGGCTCGCGCACGAGCCATCACTTCGTCATACTGCCTCAGCGTATCGCTGCCCACCCTGCTATCCGCCTCCCTGCCAACAGACTCCAGAACACTGCTTGTCCAATCAATCTAGTCTCCAATGCTGCGGCCGCGCCCCAAGGCAACGCCGCTTCAAACCGCTCAAACGTCAGCCGCGCCGCTCTGCCAATCACAGCTGTCGATCACAACAGGCGATCAGGGTTGCCGATCAAGATCGCCGGTCAGGGCAGCTAAGCGACAACCACCTCATAGACGAGCGACGCCGACTTCACAAACTCCTCAATATCAAGGTATTCCTCGAGAGTATGCGGTTTGAAGTACCCTGCACCAAGAACCACACACTCAATGCCTTGAGCATTGTAGATGTTAGCGTCGCTGCCTCCGCCGGCTGACACGAAGTGCATCTCCATCCCGAGCTTCTCCCCTGCTTTGCGCAATCTCTGGCAGACCTCTGAAGATGGGCTGATGTTATAGGTCTCATATTCAATCTCAGACCCAAACTCCAAGATCGCACCTGCTGCACTACAGCTCTCCTGGAACGTCTCTTGGATTGATGCGACTGCCCGCTCCAGCTTCTCGCGACTCATACTGCGGGCCTCACCGCGGACCTCAACGAGATCGCAGACTATGTTGGTCGCCCTTCCGCCCGAGATCATACCCAAGTTGGCTGTAGTCTCGTCATCTATCCTGCCAAGCTTCATCTGCGATATGGCTCTCGCAGCAACCTGTACTGCATCGATGCCTTTTTCAGGCTCAACACCGGCGTGAGCCGCTCTTCCCTTGATCTTGACATCTAGCGTGATGTGTGAGGGCGACTGCACCACAACCCTATTGACCGGGCCGCCCGAGTCTATGACGTATCCAAGCTTTGCACGCAGCTTGCTCTTGTCAAGCGCCTTGGCTCCCAGGAGCCCCTTCTCCTCACAAAAAGAGAAGACTATCTCGATATCCGGGTGATCCGCTCGGTTGTCTCTGAGCATGCGGAGCACCTCAAGCACTATCGCGATGCCTGCTGCGTCATCTGCACCCAGGATCGTGTCGCCGCTGCTGCGGATGATGTTGCCTTCACGGACAGGGCGGATCCCGACTCCCGGAGTGACCCGGTCCATATGTGCGCTCAAGAGAATGGGTGAGCGGGTGGAGTCAGTCCCCTTGAAACGAGCAATCACGTTTCCAGCGTTTCCTCCAGCCGCCTGTGCCCCGTCATCCTCTTCGACCTCGCATCCGAGCTCAGTCAACTTCTCCTTGAGATAGTCAGCCATCTCGCGTTCCTTAAGCGAGACGCTGTCGATAGTTACTAAAGCCTCGAACTCACTAAGCAAACGATCCTGCCGCACACTAGCCAATACCTGAAACCTCCCTCAAGCTCCGAAACCAAGCAGCTACTAGCGTTGCACCCTACCGGAAGCGTCGCCGCCTGCCAGAGCCTCTACCTCCTCAACAGATACCAGGTTGAAGTCACCAAAGATGGTGTGCTTGAGGCAAGAAGCCGCAACAGCAAACTCCACTGCCTCCTGAGGCTGCTTCCCGGACAACATGGAGTAGATCAAACCTCCGGCAAAGGAGTCTCCTCCGCCTACCCTGTCCACAATATGTATGGGGTATTTGCGTGACAGGTAAAACTCACCGCCAGTGTATAAGAGAGCAGACCAGTTGTTGTCAGATGCAGAAATGCTCTCTCTGAGTGTTATGGCGACTGTCTGGAAACCAAACCTTCGAGCCAGCTCTGATGCTACGTACCTGTACCCGTCAATAGACAACGATCCTGCAGTTACGTCGGAGTCAGGAGCCTTAATGCCAAAGACTTTGTCTGCATCCTCCTCGTTACCAATGGAGACGTCTACGTATTGCACCAGCTCAGACATGACCTTGTTCGCCTTCTCAGGAGACCAAAGCTTCTTTCTGTAGTTGAGGTCAGTGCTCACGGTACAGCCCTTGGCCTTCGCGACCTTGACAGCCTCAATCGTAGCCTCAGCAGCTGAATCGCTCAACGCAGGTGTAATGCCTGTTACATGGAACCACGAAGCTCCATCCAGTATGGACTCCCAATCTAGCTCTCCCGGTTTGATCTGAGATATCGAGGAACCAGCCCTGTCGTAGACTACCTTGGACGGCCTCTGCGAAGCGCCCATCTCAAGGAAATAGATGCCTATCCGATCCCCGCCACGCTTTATGTAGTCGGTCCGAACCCCGTAGCGCCTGAGGTGATTCACCGCAGCGTCGCCCAGCGGGTTGGCAGGAAGCTTGGTGACGAAATAAGAGTCTAGGCCGTAGTTGGCTAGAGACACGGCGACATTGGCTTCGCCTCCGCCATAGACCACGTCGAAACTGTCCGCCTGAGTGAACCGCTTCATCGCAGGTGGCGACAGCCTCATCATGATCTCACCGAAGCAGACCACTTTCTTCGTCATGTTGGACACACTCCCTCTCGTTAGATGATGGTGCACAAAAACGGGTTTGAGCCCAATTGAGAACATACACTTCCAATCGTCCTACATAGTATATATTGAATGCCCACAAGTCCAGGAGAGTCGTCCATGGGTTTGATCGAGGTCATCATAACAACGGCTCTGGTCTATAGCGTCAGCCTGCTAGCTTATTTGGTTGGGCACAGGTTGCTCTGGGGCGACCCTAGGTGTTCTGTCATTCTCCTAAAGCACCTCTACTATGGCCAAGATCCCCGCGCCGGCAAAGGCGCACACACTGGATGCTATGAAAAAGGCGACAACTAGCTTGTTTTCGCTCCACCCCGACAACTCGAAATGGTGGTGGATGGGGCTCATCTTGAACACGCGCTTGCCTGTCAGCTTGAAGCTGATGACCTGGATCGTCACTGACAGTATTTCAATATAATAAGGAAGGCAGACGACCGGCAGCAGCAGCTCAAGCTCTGACATGAAAAACATGGCGCATATGACTCCGCCGAGTGCCATAGATCCGGTGTCGCCCATGATGATCTTCGCCGGGTACCGGTTGAAAAACAAAAAACCAACGAGCACTGCAATCAACAACAACGCCATTAGGACGACAGCCTCATTTGTAGAGAACAACACCAAGAAAAACAACGTCGGTATTGCTGTCATCGACAGCAAACCGTCTGCGCCGTCGGCAAAATTGATCGCATTGGATGTGCCCATCATCACGAGGCCTGCTATGACCATATACAGCCAATAGGGAACCTGTCCTATGTTTGACGTCCCCAACATGAGCTGGACATGCTGCCTCGCAGGCCCGATGAACGCGACCAGGAATACGGCAGACCCGATAGCCTGCCCCAGCAGCTTTGCACGTGCAGGTATCCCGCGAGAGTCCTTGCTAAGGACTTTCTTCATGTCATCCAATAGACCGATGAGTCCGAAAAGCACGAACACTGCTGACAAAAGCCTAAAATCCGCATCACGCCATTTCACAGCCGCTATCGCCAACACCGAGAACCAAAAGGAAAGCCCTCCCATTGTTGGAGTGCCACGTTTCTTGAGATGTGTCGCCGGACCGTCTTCTCTGATAGGCTGACTGAGCGACAGTCTCCTGCTGGCCCTGATGATAAGCGGAACAGATACCACTGTTATCAACAGGCCAACAAGTGATAGCCAATACATGAGAAACCCACCCCACAAATGCTACCTTCAGCCTGCCGAAATGGAGTCAATATAAATGCTATGATGCCGAGAGTGAATTCTTGCTCGCGGACGGACCATAGGGCTTGTCTGAGGTAGATCTTTTGGTATTCGTAGCTGATCTGCGCAACCGAGGACCGCGGCCGCGATCAACAGGCGCATCGCCTGCTTTCTCTATTGACACTGCGAATTCCTTCTGAAGTCACCCTTGTGAGTGGGCAGAGAAAGCCCCACGAAACTACGTTGCAAACCACAGTTGCCTGTGGCTGTGATCCGTTTCGTGGGGCAACGCCATTAGAGAATGATCTCTATGGCAGTAAATAGTGTGTCCCGAATGGTGTTCTCTATACAGGCTGATCGCCAGACCAAAATACGGCGTATTTGTTACTTATGGCTCGATTTCGTTAGCTATCTTGACACAAATCCGACAGATATCCTTCATTTGCCTCAGACGCGTCAATATGAGTGTTGAGTCAATCGTAGGTATCAGTATAATGGAGTTGGGACGGTTAGAGACCCTCTGGGACAAATACCGACCCACAGCAAACTAGGAAAGGAGGAAGATAGCATGATTTGCCCAGATTGCAGAACGAATAACTTCTCAGCTGCCGAGTACTGCAGGAAGTGCCAGCGTGACCTGCGCAGAGCTTCTAGAGAGCAGATCTTGGCAAGGCGAGACAGATCCTTGTTCTCGCTGAGGGTGGACAGATAAACCTTCCCACCCTCTTTTTTTGTACCTCGACATAGAACCACAGTCCAACCTGATAAGGTCACAGCCTCACCTGTCTCTTAGCAACTGTAGTAGCCACCAAAGACAAGCTGATGTAGCTGCCCGAATCCCGCTTCATAGGTGTCCACACGTAGCCCGGCTCGAAGCCCCCATCCATCGATAGCGTCCACACACGGCACCCACTCGAAATCCCTGTCCACCGACTCATAATCCATCCATATGATAAAGAGAACTCGGTTCTAGACCTCGACTGCGCAAACCCACTTCTAGACTACGTACCCAACTACGTTTTGCATGTCAGGCCACGCTTGGCCCATGAGTTCATGAGCCCGTGTGACCAACTCACCCACCCGGTCATACGATAAGGTGAAAGTGCCGTGGTCACCACAAGGGGGTTCAGTTCATGGGGATCTACGTCATCCAACCTGGGGATACACTAAGCGCCATCGCTGCAAGGTTTGGCGTGTCACTTGGACGGCTGCTGGAAGTGAACGGGCTTCCGGACCCAGACAGGCTTGTAGTCGGTCAAGCGATCCTCATCCCTGAGTCACCTCAGCAGTTCCTCATCTACACTGTCGCACCTGGAGACACCCTGTACAGGATCGCTCAACAGTTTGAGACCACAGTCGAGATGCTTGCAGAGGTCAACGATATCGACGACCCAGATTACATAGAGGCAGGTGCCGAGCTAGTAATCCCCGGATGGATTGGCATCGAATACACAGTGAGGCCAGGCGATACCCTCTGGGCAATATCCAGGCAGTTCGGTGTCTCTGTCGGGTTGATCGCGCGTGTAAACCAGGTGATCAATCCCTCGCTCATCTTCCCGTTCCAAACTCTTGTCATTCCTCAGAAGGCACCAGACCTCGTCAAGCCTGACGCAGAGGTACTGGCATACATCTTTCCTGACGCCTACGGCATGCGCCAAGCAGCTCCTGTCGCTGGTCCATGCCTTACGTACAGCGCGCTCTTTCAATTTAGAGTGACTCGCAGCGGAGACCTGATCGTCCCCCCAGATCCAGCTGCACTGGTGGACATCTCGCGCCAGCACCTGATCTCTCCTCTAGCAGTTGTGACCAACTGGGAGGGAGACCTGTTCCAGCCCGGACTGGCGCGTGATGTGATGGGCGACAGTAGTATCAGAGCGAGGACCATAGCTTCTATCAGAGACGTTCTGGCTCAATACGGGTTTTCCGGAGTCAATGTCGACTTTGAAAACATGTATCCGGAAGATCGGCCCCTGTACAACAGGTTCATAGAGGAACTGAGAGACACACTGAGGCCCTTGGGGTACCTAGTCACCATCGCAGTCGCTCCGAAAGCCTCTGACAGGCCAAATGACCCATGGGTAGGGACATTCGACTACGCAACTCTCGGACGGCTGGTCGACATCATGTATATCATGACGTACGAATGGGGTTGGATTGGCGGGCCGCCTATGGCTATAGCCCCACTCAACCAGGTACGAAGAGTACTGCAATACGCAACATCACTAGTGCCGCCCGAGAAGATCCTGCAAGGCATACCCCTCTACGGGTACAACTGGCCGCTGCCGGACACGCCGGAAAGCCGCGCCACCACTGTAACCTTGACAGGAGCCTATGACCTGGCGTTCAACGCGGGAGTTGCCATCAACTACGATGAAATCGCGCAATCGCCTTGGTTTAGATACACCGACCCTCAGGGGGTACTGCACGAAGTGTGGTTTGAAGATGTGCGTTCATTGCGGGCCAAGTTCGACCTTGCACAAGAGTTCGGGCTGAGAGGCGTCGGGTTCTGGACCAGCGCAAATGCAAACTACGCTTTCAGGCAGATATGGTCACTCTTGTGCGACACATTTACAGTCATCAAGATATAGAGACGAGAGGCTCATGCCTGATTCTTGAAAAATAGAAGAACAGCCGGACTAGCCTGCCGGCTGTGAGAAGTCATAGAGAGAATCGGGGTGGATGGTATCCGGATCGACGAACTTCACGCCCTCGCTGAGCAACAGATCTCGCTTGCGGGCCAGAGCACTGGCATCGGTCCTGCCGCCAAAACCGCCCAACTTGAGGTCTGAGCGCACCACTCTGTGGCACGGTACGTCGGGTGCGAAAGGATTGACCCTGAGAGCCTGGCCCACCGCCCTCGCAGATGAGCACCCGATGTGGCGTGCGACCAAGCCGTAGGTGCTCACTTTGCCCTGCGGAATGGCAGCGACCGCTAAATAGACCTTCATCCTATAGTCAGTAAGCTTAACATCCACGGGCTCCATCTCTGCCAGTCCCACTAGTTCGAAGGCACTGTCCAGCTGCCAGTAGACAAATCAATGTCTATGTCATTGTCTGCAGGCTCAAGGTCATTCCACAGCCCGTTGATGAGCCCGCGCTGCACCCACACAACTAGCTTAGCCCACAACGCCGTTCCGGACGTATCAATCGTTACCTTGGGCGTAACCTCATCGCCACTGTAATGAGCGATAAACGCATCTGCTACCTGGGGTGCCAAGATCTCAGCGCTTCGCTCATTAACCCTGTACTTCCTAAGAATCTCGTAGGCGATACGAGTTAAGCCACTGTGAACGTACTCCTTGGCGTACTCCTGGAAACCGGCAGGGTGCGAAGGGATTTCGGCTATGAAGTGGCTTCTGATGTGCATGACTTGATCTTCAGTGATCTCAACCACTCTGTACGGACACGGGTAAGTCACGAGCGCACCTGTCTCAACGTCGAATATGAACACATTGCGCTTCTTGCCGCCGATGTCGGTGGTAAAAGCAGCTTTTGTTATATCCTGCGCGTGGTAATGGCCCGTAAAGACTACCTTCATGCCGCTGGCTGCAAACCGCTCGGCTATGAGCTTCCAATCTTCCACTAGAAAATCGCCAAAGAACCTCTGCTGCCCTTTGTAGTGCTCAACTACTCCGTGGTGCATGACACCCAAAAGCGCCTTGCCTGAGGACGTGGCTAAGTTCATGACACTGTCTAGCCACTTGAGCGTGTCCTCTGAAAACCGCCCGCCAACCACTGACGTGGCTTCGGGCGCATTCTCACGGTACCTGCACGCGTCCATCGCAACGAGCCACAGGCCGGGCACAGGCTCAACCACATAACTGAGCGATGCGCTGTCGCGCACTATCGCCTGCTCATAGCCCATCTTTGCATAGATCTCTGCGAACTCCTCCGGTGTCACAGAGGCGACCGGGCTGGCTCCGGTAGATGTAAACGACATTGCATAACCGTTCAAGATATCGTGGTTTCCGGGGACGACATAGACCGCTATGCCGCTTTCGATCAAGCGGGAGAGGATCGATGCACACAACTCATGGTTTATCCGCTCACCGTCCTTGGTGAGATCGCCTGCAACTATGACGAAGTCAAGATCCTCATTGCAGAGCTCTGACACTGCAGCCTCCAAGAGCTCCCTGCTCTGAATGAGCAGCTTGCGGTCGGATATCAAATGCTCTTGAAACACCGGGCCTTCTGTGCCGAGGCTCACGTCAAACACATGGGGGTCGCTGATAACCGCAAACCGTGTCTGCGGGTATACAGCAGCCTTCCCAAATGATGCAAAAGGACCTGTCGTGGAAGCGAGGACTACGATCAGGATAAGGAGACTCAGCATCAAGACTCTGCGTAGGCTCCAGACTCCGCTGTGCATCCGCATACCGAACCCTCCCCACGATTGCACTGATTACTGTTCAGACCAGAAGTTTAGACCAAAAACCCAGAAATCCCAGTCGATAGATAATACGGTTGGATTATAGCACTGCGCAGGCACAAGCACAAGCTGTTGACACAGCGGCATCCACTTGTCTCAGCTTTTGTCCTTGATCTTCTGCCAGGTATCCCTTAGAGACACAGTGCGATTGAAAACCAACCTATCCTCTGTCGAATCAGGGTCCACAACAAAGTACCCGTGCCTTAAGAACTGGAACCGATCTCCCACTGACGCCTCTGCCAGTGCTGGCTCTATCCTACAGTCGGTCAAGACTTCCAATGAGTTAGGATTGAGATTGGCGATGAAGTCGCCGCCTTCTTCGGGATCCTCAGTCAAGAACAGATGGTCGTAGAGGCGCACTTCCGCCTTGTGCGAGTGAGCTGCAGAAACCCAGTGAATCGTTCCCCTAACTCTCCTGCCGTCAGGCGTCATGCCTCCTCTGCTCTCAGGATCGTAGGTGCAACGAAGCTCTACTATCTCGCCTGTTGACGGGTCCTTGACGACCTCTTGACAAGTGATGTAGTAGGCGCTCTTGAGCCTGACCTCTCTGCCCGGAGCCAGACGGAAGAACTTCTTTGGAGGATCCTCCATGAAGTCGTCGCGTTCTATATAGATCTCTCTGGAGAAAGGCACCTTGCGAGTGCCAGCAGAAGGGTCCTCGGGGTTATTCTCCGTCTCAAACTCCTCTACCTGCCCCTCCGGGTAGTTGGTGATCACGACCTTGAGCGGCCTGAGCACGACCATTGCTCTCAAAGCCCTCTTGTTGAGGTCCTCGCGCAAGCAGTGCTCCAAGAAAGCATAGTCGACCACGCTGTTGGCTTTGGCGACTCCAACTCTTTCGCAAAGCGTCCTGATAGACTCAGGAGTGTAACCCCGCCTTCGCAGGCCGCGCAGAGTAGGCATGCGAGGATCGTCCCATCCGCTCACATAGCCGTCTTCAACAAGCCTCCGGAGTCTTCGCTTGCTAGTCAGAGTATAGGTGAGATTGAGGCGGGCAAACTCAATCTGCTTTGGTGGCTGTGGGATCTCAAGCACCTCAAGCAACCAATCATAAAACGGCCTATGCTCCTCAAACTCGAGTGTGCATAGAGAATGAGTAATCCCCTCAATTGCGTCTGACAATGGGTGAGCATAATCGTACGTCGGATATATGCACCACTTGTCGCCCGTTCTGTGATGGGGAACCCGGAGGATGCGATAAAGCACTGGATCTCTCATCACAATATTGGGCGAAGCCATGTCGATCTTGGCACGGAGCGTGCGAGACCCATCCGGGAACTCGCCCTTGCGCATTCTCTCAAAGAGATCTAGGTTTTCGTCCACACTCCGGTCGCGGTACGGGCTGTTTCTGCCAGGCTCGGTCAAAGTGCCCCTGTACTCCCGTATCTCTTCTGCGCTAAGGTCGCAGACATATGCCAGCCCCTTGCGGATTAGCTGAAGCGCATACTCGTACAACTGATCGAAATAATCCGATGCGTAGTACAGCCGATCATCCCAGTCAAATCCGAGCCACCGAATATCCTCCATGATAGACTCGACGTACTCAACATCTTCTGTGCTGGGGTTGGTGTCATCAAAACGGAGATTACACAACCCGCCATTCGCCTCTGCAAGGCCGAAGTCTATGCATATCGCCTTGGAGTGGCCTATGTGAAGATAACCGTTGGGCTCAGGAGGAAATCTGGTGTGAACTCTGCCTCCGTATCGGTTGCTTGCAATATCCTCCTCTATAATGTCCTGGATGAACCCACCGAACTTGATTCCTTCCTCATTCACAGCCACGTTACCTCCGTCAGTTGTCAATAAGATGCCTCAAAATGAGAAACCAGATGGAGAGCCGCTCAGTTAAAGAGTCCTCAGATGATTGATCTCATGTACTCCACGTACGCAGGCAGTGCGACTTCGGGCTCCTCTATCTCCGGATGCCATCTCTTCTCAAACTCAAGCGACAGCCAGCCGTCGTATCCACCCTTCTTGAGGAGTTCCACTACTTCCTGTACAGGCACTTCGCCCTGCCCCACGAGACAATGCCTGGCTGAATAACCTTCTCCTATCGAATCCTTTATATGAGTATGCATGATGTATTTTGACAACTTGCTGTAAGTCTCACCAACAGGCTCTCCTACTAGCTTGTACGGATGGTTGATGTCCCATATGACGCCCTTTGCTGTCCCCTTTGTGCGCTCAAGCACCTCTAGGAGTGCATCTGAATCGGAGAAGTCCCCGTGCGTCTCTATTAGAACAGTTACACCCGTCCCCTCGGCATATGTAACGAGTTCTCCAAATCCAGAAGCTATAGCTTCGATCGTCTCCTGCCTGCGAGCAGGGTCAGGTATCTTGTCGCCAAAGATTCGTATGTATGGAACTTTGAGCCGCTGTGCCACATCAATCGAGTCGCGTCCTTCCTTGATTGCTCTGTCATATGCATTCGGGTCATGAAACGAGACGGACGTTCCAAGGCAACAGATCTCCAGTCCGAGTTTCTTGAGCTTGTTCTTAGTCTCCTCGGCCTGATCCGGCAAGAATGGTTCCATCCTGCCTAGGTCCAGCTCACTCTCTATGCCCCTAATCTCGATGCCGTCAAACCCAAAGCGAACTGCATTATCGAGTATCAAGTCCCAAGACCAGTTTGGGCATGCCAGTGTTGAGAAAGCTAGCTTCATGTGAGAGGCCCCCTATCGTCGTCACAGCTGTCCCTGTTATCTTCACCGAAGTCACGGACATATCCTCCTGCAAGGCGCCGTGAAGAGTGCCAGGGCAACCCGACAATCGACCTGATCGCGAGGAGCGGCATGGGACTTCTGTAGATACTCACCAGGATCTAGCAACAGCTCCGCTAACTGATCAATCTCGCGCAAGTCCTCTTTTCCTCTCCGGATGTCAAGCCACACCTTTGCTG
>ERZ773359.1241-NODE-1241-length-35887-cov-11.214836_pt1 | contig 35887 bp, 26 predicted proteins | sample MGYA00374955_ERZ773359 | MGnify/ENA primary metagenome ERZ773359 (study PRJEB29098, sample SAMN04486028) | biogas fermenter metagenome | study: EMG produced TPA metagenomics assembly of the Biogas fermentation microbial communities from Germany - Plant 4 DNA1...
TTAGCGGATTGAATAGATTTAACCAGGTACTGCTGAAGTGTTTCAAGCTTTCTTCCGCCGTACAAAAGCGCGTCAAACCAGGAATTCCAGTGAAATACGCCGTTAAATAACGCAATTGTAGCCAATATCGGCGTCGATACCGGAAGAATCAGTTTAATAAAAATGATTATGTCATTTGCTCCGTCAATCCTCGCCGATTCTTCTATCTCAGGTGATATTCCCCTGAAGAAAGAAAGCATTATAAACGCGTTAAAAGCATTAAACAGGTTAGGTATAATGAATACCAGGAAATTACCCTGCAGCTTAAGGCCATGAGCGATAAGAATATATGTCGGAATCAGCCCTCCGCTGAAGTACATTGTAACGAGCGCCATGCCGATAAAAAACCGCCGGCCCATAAGCCTTTGCTTTGAAATTCCGTATGCGAACGCGGCAGTGAATAAAACCGCGCTGACGCTGCCGATAATTGTTCTTGATACGGTGATAAACGCTGCATTCAATATTTTTTCATCCTGAAGCACATAGGCATAGTTTGACAAAGAAAATTTCCTGGGCCATAAATATACCGGACCATTTAACAAATCAAGAGGCTCGTTGAATGAGGATATAATGACATAGTAAAACGGATACAGTGTAACAAGTATGATAAAAGACATAAAAATGAAGTTAAAAATATCAAATATAGTATCTCCGTTTAACCTGCGAACTCTTTGCTTCATATTTCCTCCTTAAAACAGACTTTCCCCTGTCAGTTTCTTTGAAGTGAAATTCGCGCCTGTCAGCAGTATCACCGCCACAACCGAACGAAACAGTCCGACTGCGGTCGCATAAGAATACCTGGAAAGCACAATTCCCATTTTGTAAGTATAAGTGTCAACTATTTCCGTTATATCCTGGATCATCGGATTAGTTAAAAGATACATCTGTTCAAACAAACCAAAATTAGGACTGATCATACTCCCTATGCTGAATATCAGCAAGATGACAACAGTTGGTTTTATTGACGGCAATGTTATATACCATATTTTTGCAAACCTTTTCGCGCCGTCAACAGTGGCCGCTTCATACATTGTTGGATCAATATTGGTTATAGCCGCTATATATATAATAGAATTCCATCCGAATGATTTCCAGACATTGAATATAACTACAATCGGTGGAATATATTTTTCAGTTGCCAAAAACGGTATCGCATCTTCCGCCAGGTTAAATTTCAGCAGAAGCCCGTTCAATAAGCCATTGTCAACGGCAAATAACACATAAATAAAGCCGACCACGAAAACCCACGAAATAAAGTGGGGCAGATAGCTTACCGTCTGGACAAATTTTTTGAACCTGACATTTACCAGTTCGTTCAGAAGGATTGCGAATATAATGGGAATCGGAAAGCCGATAACAAGATTGAGGACACTGTAATATATCGTATTCCATAAAGAGGAAATGAAATATTTATCGGCAAATGCTTCAACAAAATTATCAAAACCTACCCACCGGCTTTTTATAAAGCCTTCAAGAGGCCCAAGGTAAGGATCGTACTCCTTGAATGATATTACAAGACCAAGCATCGGAATGTAATTGAAAATTATCATCCATAATACAACAGGAAGCACGAGTACCATCAGATACCTTTGGTCCCAGAATTTTTTCCCAAAGGTCATCTTTTTTTTGCCCGTGAAAACGGCAGTAGGCTGATTCATTACAACACACCTTTCAAATTTTTTAGCATGGTATCAAAAGAACATATGAGCAGGTGTTTTTCTTTTACATTATGTCCTTAATAAATCGTTTTACAATTTTATTATAGACATGGAACTACAGGGAATCAATTTTAAAAATCAATTTTTATATCATAAATTAAGAAAATCTATCGTTTTAGGTATCGTAATGGTCACCGAACACCCGATGCCCGGACGGCTGAAAATGCGGATGTGTCCTTTATCCTCATATACCGCGTTGATGCGCTCCATCACATTTTGAATTGCGTAGCCGCTTTCCCTTTTCTTCGCTATTTCGGATTTATATATGCTTTGCAGTACATTTCTGTTAATGCCCACGCCGTCGTCTATTATCGAAAAGTACAGGTTTTCATCGTCGTGCGTTAACCTTACAATCAGCGTACCTTTATACCCTTTCGGCGCTATACCGTGGTTTATCGCGTTTTCAGCTATCGGTTGGAGGATAATTTTTATCATCCTGTAATCAAGGGCTTCGTTATCAAGTTCATATTTCACATTGAAAAGATTATCAAACCGTGTTTTCTCAATTTCAATATAGGCTTTTAAAAGCTCTATTTCATCCCTGACTGTTATTATCGAATTACCTTTACTTAAAACGAGCCGGTAAAATTTTGACAGCATAAAAGCTAACTCTTCAATATTTTCCGCATTAACCTTTCTGGCCATCCATGAAATCGTCGAGAGCGTGTTATATAAAAAGTGCGGATTTATCTGGGCTTCAAGCGCCTTCAGTTCCGATTCCTTTTCCACTATCTGCGCCTTGTAGACACGTTCTATCAGTTCATGAATTCTGTCGGTCATGTGGTTGAAGTTTATCGTCAGTTCTCCAAGTTCATCATAACTTTCTACGGGCAGCTTAATGTTAATATTTTCATTGCGTACCGATTTTAGTCCTTTCAGCAGTATCTTCAATCTCTCGGTAAGTTTATCCGACACGAAATAAATAAGCACCCCGAATACAATAAGCGCCGCTATTATTACAATTATAATAATTAATGTATAATTCGGCGTGTTTCCCATGTAATTCTTAAGAGGTATAATACCGACAAGGCTGTATCCGATTCGTTCAAGCGGAATCGACCAGACTATGAATTTTTCATTATCAAACTCCGTTACGCCGTTTATTTCGTTTCCATCTTTCAGCGCCGTAAGAAAGCTTGTTTTGTACTTATCCGGAAGGTTTTTATATGTACTCTCCGAAACCATATTCCCTTTATCATCAAACACGAGGTAATACTCATTCGTATCATTGTTGTTGGCAAGATTTTGAAACAGTTCCTTTTCGGTTATCTCAATCACAAGCACGCCGATGAGTTTCTTATCCACAAACGATATCAATTTGCGTGACAACGAAAAAACCCTTTCCTTTACCGTAGTCCTGGAATATACCTCCTTTTCCGTGTAGTGTATAGTATTCCATTTATGCAGCATATCGTCATCTTCGAGAAACGCCCTGTATTCTTCGTCATCTTCTTTCGCGTCAATATGATATATGCTGTTCCACGAATTCGGAAACGTTTTGTTGTTTACATACAACATCGTCCAGTATATGTACCTGTTTTGGATAATATAGCTTTCATACACGGGAGCGAAGAAATAAAAATAGCTTTCGTAACTCTGGCGGTTGTTCTCGAACGGTTCTTCGAGGTAATTCAGTATTTGAGGATTTTGAGCGATCGATATCGAGGTTTTTTCTATACTTTCAATTTTCTGGTTAATAATTTCTCTCTTCTGAAGCAGGCTTTGCCTTGCCAATAGCTCCGACTGGTATATAAATGATTTTGTTGTCGTATGGTTTATAAAAATACCCGTGCCTATTATCGGCAGCGCAAGAATAATAAAGTATGCGCACGTAAATTTCCATGCTATGCGCATATTGCTTATTTTTTTGTATACACCGGTTACTTTATCTCTTATCTTCATTACCATAATCATACTTCTCCCGGTATTCCATTGGACTGATTCCGTGAATTTTTTTAAACACGGTACAAAAATATGAAGTACTGATAAACCCCGCCTTTTTAGCTACATTCATTATACTGTCCTTACCTGATATGAGTATTTCTTTTGCCTTATTCATCCTGAATTCCGTTAAAACCTCGGTGAAACGTTTTCCGACATATTTTTTAAACACACTCCCCAGATAATTCGGCGATATTCCAAGCCTGTGCGCAATAACCTCGAGTCCGATATCATTCATGTATTCATTTTCGATTATATTCAGCACGCTATCAATAATATACTCTTCCCTGTTCTTTCTTTTTTTTGTGAAATACCTGTTCGCGTCAATCAACAGCGCTTTGAACCATTTTTTAAGCTGTTCGAGCTTAATGCAGCTTTGAAACGCTTCAAGGATGTCATCTCCGCTGTTAAACCCGATATTGAATGAGCCGCCTTTCGACAGCAGCAGGATTGATATTTCGTTTATCATATCGGCAAGAAAATTGCATACAAGATTTTTGTCAACATAATTTTTACATATAATATCAAACATTTCATCTGTTATCGATGTTATCTTTTGAGAGTCCGATGAAACAATCGCATTCAGTATCTTTTTAGAGTATTCGGGGGCAGATTGCAGGAATTCATAGACCGCGCCCTCCTGTGTTTTTTCCGGCGGATTTAATTCATCGTAATAGAAAATATCCGCATCCTGCATAAAAAACAGCAGCCTTAGCGCGGTTTGAGCGTGCTTGTAAGATTCCGTAAAACCGGTTATATCCTTCGATACTGAACCTACTCCAATTATATATTCCGGCTTATTTGCTCCGTAATCCTGCCGCCGGATCAGTTGAACAATATCATTGATTTCATTGCGCCCTTTTTGCTTTAATGGCAGACATATCACAATTTCTCCGTTTTCCAGGTCATTCCCGGCAGTTATCCCTTTATCGCCAACCACATCCCTGATTCTTTTATATAATACTCCGAAATGCTCCTGTCCTGCATAGGTAATCATTCCCTCGCTGAAAGGACAGACGTTAACGCGCACAACGACAGCCGCCGTACGATGTGAATAAAAAGTGTACCTGAAATCATTTTTGTCAATCAAAGCCGGATATTGCTCATTACCTCGGAGAATACTTAACAGAAAGCGTTCTCTGTCTTTGTAAGCGCGTTCGGTCAGTTGTGTTTTCAGGCTGTCTACATATTCTTCCCGTTGAGTTTCCCGTTGTATAGCAGTTATGGTTCTGTTTAAAGCATTAAGTAATTGCCGCTTCTGCACGGGTTTGAGCAAATAATCGTAAACACCTATATGTATCGCATCCTTAGCGTATTTAAAATCATCATAGCCTGTAATTATTATAATTCTGCAATTAGGCAGGAATCTTTTCACTTCTTCGGATAATTTTAAGCCGTCCATCATAGGCATGCGAATATCCGTGATGATTATATCCGGGAGATGTTCTTTAGCCATTTTAATCCCCTGGATTCCATTCGCTGCGGTTCCGACAACCTCAATATCAAGTTCCGACCAGTTCAAAAAATCAGCCAGACCTTCTCTTTCCCACACCTCATCTTCTACAATCAATAGTTTATACACCTTTTTGCCTCCTGTTAACCAGTTCCCCGTACTCACCGGGGCTTATGCCGAACCTCTTTTTAAACAGGCAGCAAAAGTATGAAGCATTCGGTATGCCGACCGCTTCGGCCAAATCGGACACCTTCATGTTTTTATAATGCAGCATTTCTTTTGCCTTATCTATCCTATAATAATTTAAATACTCGTTAAAACTTTTACCCGTGTATTCTTTAAAAATGCTCCCTATATAATAAGGATAAAGGTTTATCTCTTTCGATATCCGCTTTAAGTTCAGCTCTTCCGGGTATTTTTCCTCAATAATTTTAAGCACGGTTCTGGCTATTTTATCTTCACGACAGTCTTTTTCCATATTTACGGCAACTCTGCTCAAAAAACCGGTAAGGTAATTCCTGGTTTGGGAAAGCGAATCGAGCATTGTGTAATCCACACCTTGTTTTTCAGGATCCCATAGAGAAACATATACCCTGTCTTCTTCAGTGCTGTTGGCCAGAATTGTATTCAGACCGTTAATAATGTTCATAATAAATCGGTTAAAAAGTATTTTAGCGCCTGAAAGGTTCTCCCTAAGCATCGCGAGGAAATCATCGACCAGCCGTGTACTCTGATTCATATCTCCTTTTTGAATACAGTGAACAATCTTTGACGATAGTGAATCCGCTTTTTCAACCAACTGTCCGGTTAAATCCCAGTTATTCCGATCAGCGTCTTTTATGCTGCTGTAGAATAACACATCGCGATAATTCGCTGCGAACCTGAAACTAATTGCTTCCCGTGCCTGTGTATAGGACTGCGGCATGAATTCAAGCCCGTTGACAATTTCTCCGACCCCGGCAATACAATCTGTTCCAAACCTTTTTTTTATTTCCTCCATCATTTGCAATAAAACAGCTTCCAGTTCCTGTATGCCCGAAGGCGCATCAATACACGCAACAATATTTTCCTGCAGTTCGCTGCAGGAAACTGCTATTCCCCTGGTCCCGAGAATTGTGTTCAACACTTTTGTTACATCCTGCGGCATACAGGTAACCGGATTCCTTTCATATTTGTCCGGGTATAATGATAATATTGCAACAAGCTTATTTTTAAATGTATCGAGCCATCTCATCAGCGGGAGTTCATAGATATGCGTCAACTCGGTTTTTTGTTTTAAAAAATCGATAAGAAGGTAGTCACGGTTTTTACTGGCATATTCCGTCCATTCACTTTTCAGCGTGTTTATCTCTTTTATTATGCTTTCTTCATGCTCAAGCTGCTCAAGAACGTCCCTGATTACCTGCTCAAGGTCTTTTCTTCGGATAGGTTTTAACAGGTACGCGAAAGCATGAAAATCGAAAGTTTGCTTTGCAAATTCAAATTCGTCATATCCGGTTAGAATTATGATCTTTGCATCAGGAAGAAAAGCCCTGATATCACGTGCCATCTGAATTCCATCGAGTAAAGGCATTTTAATGTCCGTTATAATAATATCCGGCTTGAGCTCTTCAGCCATCTTTTTGCCTTCCATGCCGTTACAGGCACAGCCTGACACTTCAATCCCAAGGTTTTTCCAGTCAAGAAAATCCCTAAGGCCTTCCCGTTCCCATTTTTCATCTTCAACAATCAATAACCGGTACATTGATCCCTCTGCATATAATCGCGTTTATTAACCGGCAAATCATTTGCCGCACATCCAACTATGACAAACTGATGAGCACAGAATGATAACTGCAGCATTTCATCACCATACATTTTTATTATAAAAGAAAACCACAGCCAGTTCAATATACACCATTTATCGGTATTTATTGGCTGTTTACATTTTTTCTTTATCATTTGAATACATAAAAAATATGCGGCTTTTAAAGCCGCATAAAATAAGCGAATCCGGGATTTAAAATAAATTAATACAATCGCTTCCTTCTTTTACAAAGGCAATATATTTGTCAATCTCCACACTCATTTCCACAAAGCGCCCGCCTGCGTACTCCTTACGGCTGTTCACATCAACCCATGTACCGGAAGGAAGATATACATTACGGCTGGTCTGTCCCTGATATACAATCGGAGCAAACAAAATATCATCGCCGAACATATACTGATCACCCAGTTTATAGCATACTTCATCCTCCGGATAATTAAAAAACATCGGACGCATAACAGGCGCACCTGTTTCACTGGCTATATCCATATATTTATGAATATAGGGGCGCAAACGTTCCCGCAGTTCAACGAGCTTTTTCAGGATAGAATAAACCTTTTCTCCAAAGCTCCATATCTCGTTATCTCCACCGCTTCGCTCTTTAATGCCCGGATGTCGTTCGATTTGATTGGCGGTACGTTTCCTTGCGCCGTGTATCCGTGTAACCGGACAAAAAACACCGAATTGGAACCAGCGCACAATCAATTCGCGAAAATAATCGCTTTCAATATCCGCTCCCCAGAAGCCTCCAATATCGCTGCACCACCAGGGAATTCCGCACATTGCCATATTTAGTCCGGTCTTTACGCTCATACGAAGTGATTCAAACGTAGAAGGAATATCCCCTGACCATACCAATGCGCCGAACCGCTGGCTGCCTATCCAAGCCGCACGTACAAGAGAAATGATTTCTTCCTCTCCTGCTTTTTTTAATCCGTCATAAAATAATTTTGAGTAATAGTAGGGATACAACAGCCCAACTTCCTCGCCGTTCCCTTTATAGAAACGTATATTATTAAATTGCACGGGATTAATTTCCGGTTCCGCTTCATCAAGCCAGTAGTTCCTTATTCCAATTTTATAGTAATTTTGATAAACCTTAGACCATACATATTCTCTCGTTTCCGGATTGGTCGGATCTATGTAGGTTTGCAGTCCGTAGAAGTCAAATATGCCATATTGACCTCTTTCTGTCCTTAACAGCATATTCCGCTCATCCATATATTTGTAGTTCTCACTGTTTGGATTTATCGTCGGCCAGATTGATATAACCGGTTTTATTTTCAATTCATTCAACTCTTTGCACATACCTTCAGTGTCCGGCCAATATTTTGGATCCAGCTTCCATTCGCCTTGTTCCGGCCAGTGGAAGTAATCAATAACAATAGCGGATAAAGGTATTCCTCTTCTTTTATATTCTCTAGCCACTCCCAGTAGTTCATCCTGATCTTCATACCGCAGTTTCGACTGCCAGAAACCGGATGCCCAGCGCGGAAACTTTGGCGCATGACCAGTTAAATCGGCATATTTGCTCATTATCTCCGCTGGAGTATCACCGGCGATTATAATATAATCAATTTGTTTCGTCGAATTGGCCGTCCACAGCGAGTGATTATTCGTTAATTCACAGCGGCCGATAGCCGGGTTATTCCAAAGGAAACCATACCCTCTTGATGAGTATACAAACGGAATGGAAGACTTAGTATTTTTATGAATCAACTCGCTTGTCGAACCTTTTAAATCAAAACAATCGTTCTGTTCCTGTCCTAGGCCGTAAAAATGCTCATTCTCGTATGCCTGAAAAATTACGGTAGCACGATGGTTATCTCCCCCAAGCGAACGATAAACCCTGTATTTAGTATTGAAAGCCATATAGGGACGTTCCGCCAGTATTTCCTTTCCATTCTTATAATAGACAACCTTCCCGCTTGAAAAAACTTCAGCCGAAATCTTGCCGTTTACGATAACTGCTTTATCATCTCCAGCCGACGCGGAACATTTGACTTCCGGCTGCGGTATTAGACTCCAGTTCTCATCGGTGATTCTCGCATTTGGAGAAGCCCGGAATCTCAAACAGTCTTTTCCCCACGGTTCTATAACGGCAAGCTCATCTCTTTTTTGAAAAATAACCTTATTTTTTTTAACCTCTATCACACCCATAATAACGCCTCATACATATGATTTCTCTTTATTTTATTATTTCAACCGTTGTTTTAACTCTCGTAAGCTCATGCTTCAAATCCCGTTCGACAGACATGTCAAATCTGGGAATACCGCACTTGTCAAAATGAACTCTTCGGATTGCCGTGCATCTTGGACTTCTTTTCATCGTTTCCTGCGCATGATACGCAATCATAAGGTTTCCATATTTATCTCTGAAGAAAGTATTATGACCTGGTCCGTACTCGCCTTTTAAAGAATAATAGGATAAGACAGGTGCATTGTTCTTTACCCAACTGCCGGAATCCAGCAAATCAGCACCTTTTGAGGCCGTCAAAAGTCCAAGCGCATACGAATATCCACCGGCTGCTCCGCCAGAGTATGTAATATATACTTTATCTTCCGTTACAATCGCGTATGGACCTTCGTTGTTTATCGTATGTTCATTATTCTCCCAGCCGTATAACGGCCTCGACAACAACACAGGCTCACTTGTCAGCCGCCAAGGTTCTTTCTTATCTATAGTCGCAATATAAAGCATTGAACCGGTATCTTTAGGGGTTCCGATGTGCAAGCGGTATGACCACACCAAATAGGCTTTATTACACGCTTCAAAATACGTCATGTCCAGCGTAATACCTTCCGTTGCAAGATATGTTCCGTCCATTTTCATAACACGGATTGGCTCTTCCCAGCTATCAGGATCAATAATGCTTCCATTCTTTTTTAACTTCATGATATGTGATTGCGGACCCCAGATTTTTCCGCTTACCGCGAACAAAATATATAATTCATCTCCGATAACATGAAATTCCGGGGCCCAGAAAGTTTGAACAAATCCTTTTTCTTCATTCCGATCTAGGATAACATATTCTTTAAAACCGTCACTGAACAATCCCATTATCGTATCAGATTCACGGACATATAAGCCCACACCGTCGGTATTGTCATTTGTCGCGATAAAATAGTATTTACCGTTCCATTGTATTATATTTGGATCAGCGTATCCAACAGCTAACGGGAATGGATATACATCCTGGACAACGGTACCAGAGACTTCGTAAATTCCGGCCTTTGAAAAATCAATGCTTTCGGTATCCCATATAACCTGTTTGACTGATGCAGATCCATCATTATAAACCGCTGTCGCTGTTACTGCATTGATTTGATCTTTAGATTCAGCCCTGATGTATTCTGGTACTTTAATTTCAGTGTTTACTAGAGGCGACCATTTAATAAGAAGATCATTGCCGAAACAGGCATCCACTTCCAGGACATTCCCTTTAACGGCTCCTTCGGGAACGGACAATACGGTTTCGTATACAGGCATTTCGCCGGGTTTTGCGTCTGACGCGCTATCCAGTTCAGTGATATCCTCCATTGTGTTTTGAAAACACCTTCCGTCATTATCTTTCCATATCAACGTATATTGTTTATTAATATAATCGTATTCACAAACTATTTCACTCACATATGTATCCATATGTAGATTTATTAAGCCAATCTCTTTAAAATAATAAAGATCTTCTGACAGCCATAACAAAACTTTTCCCTTGCTTTCTCTGTCATCACTGCCGTCAGCGTTTATTCTGACGGCCACTATTCCAAACTTACCGTCGGCTGTATAAAACAAATATGGTTTTTTCAATCCTTTCTCATTAATGGTATTGTCTTGCGAAATGGTTGCAGATGCGAATACAATTCCGTAATTCTGATTCAAAGCTTTATATGTATTCCCATCACTGCTGTACGCCATATGTATACTATAGGCAAGATGTGACGAATACAAACCCTGGAGTGGTGTTCTTGTATAAACTAGTATTTTTCCTTTTCTTATGGTTTTATCGTTTTCCAACTCCCGTTTCCTTTCCCCTTTATTTGAATTTATATTTTCATTCTTCAATTGCGTAACTCGATAGAACTCCCACCTCTATACAATATAGAGCGACATATCCAGGGCTCATACAAACATATTCGTCCATTTCCGTTAGCGTTATCTTTTGCCAGTAGTTACTTTTTAAAACTAGCTTATCATCTATTTGAATTTAGTATTATAACTTTACGGTTTGTTCACTCCCTTTATATTTAACTTCAACTGATTTCACCCGCCCGCTTTCTATCAGCCTTATCCTGAAATTCTGCTGGTACTTGTATTTTCCGCAGGATCTTCCAAAGGTTAACGTTTTTTCACTATCATCGTACCGCAGCGGGATAGCCGAAAAGTTCCCGTCTTCATAGGAATAATTATCGCCCTCGTCATTATAAAGAGTAAACTCGCCGTCATCTTCACCGTAGATTATGATTTCAGATACTTCCCCTTTTTTCTCGTCAGCGTACATAACAGGATCGGACACCGGAACAATTGATCCGGCTTTTACAAACAGCGGTATCGTATCGAGATCGGCTCTGCAGGTTATTTTCTGTCCGCCGTTATACACGGTATTTGTCCAGTAGTCGAACCAGGCAGCGCCTTTTGGAAGGTAAACTTCTTTTGTCTTTTCGGTATTTTGCAGCGGAACGCTGTTTGCTTCATAGTACATCGGCTCTGTTACGGGGCAAACGAGGAATGCCTTCCCGAACATGAAACAATCGCCGATTTCCTTAACTTTTTCGTCATGGGCAAAATCGAACATTAAACTGCGCATCATTGTTGAATTTTTTTGCGTAACCTCGGCTGCCATCGAATAAATATACGGGAGCAGCCGGTATCTAAGCTTGATATACTTCACGATGGTATCATAAAAAATACTGCCCGGGCTTCCGAAATTCCATGGTTCCCGCGGTGTATCGGTGCCGTGGGACCGGAATACGGGAAGAAATACGGCATACTGCAGCCACCTTACATAAAGTTCCCTGTAACCGAGGTCATTAACGCCTTCATTGTAATCCCCGTCCCAAAACCAGAGTTTATTCGTGTTGCCGCTGTTGTTGCATCCCCTGTTTTCCCATTTATCTTTCACAGTAAAAAATGCCCCTATATCGAGCGTCCAGTATGGCATTCCGCTCATGCAGAATTTAATTCCCTCTGTTATTTGATTTTTCAGTGTAGACCATTTCGCGCTTATATCTCCCGACCAGCATATCGTACCGTAGCACTGCCCGGATATGTAACACGATCGGGTTAGGTTCACAACACGTTTTTCGTTGTTTGTCCTGCGCCAATTCTCATAAATGCCTTTTGCGTGGAAAAGACCATACGAATTTAATCGGGTCCAGTCCATATGTTTTTTTGATTCATCAACAACAAGCTGATAACGCATTTCTTCCGGGCGTCTTGTTTCGCCGTTCCAGTCGGCATCCGAAAACGGTTCGGAGTTGTCACACCACCACGCGTCCGCTCCCGCCGAGAACCATTCCTCTTCGCACTGCTTCCAGTAAAGCGCTCTTGCTTCTTCATTAAACGCGTCATATGTTGTTGAATTGGGCAGCAAAAACCCTTTCTCTTTCATCTCGGAATAATTGTTGCTGTTTTTAGACATATTCGGCCAGATAGATACCATAAGTTTAACGTTATTTTCATGCAGCGTATCCACGAGCTTCTTCAAATCGGGATACCTGGTTTTATCGACCTTCTTCTCTCCCCATAAGCCTTCTTCCCACGAAAACCAGTCCTGGACGATGCAATCTATAGGTATTCCCATATCGCGAAACTTTGTCACGGTATTTATCAGTTCTTCGGATGATTTGTACCGCTCCTTCGACTGGATATATCCGAAAGCCCATCTCGGCAGCATCGGTGCCGTACCCGTAAGATTTCTCAAGTGGACGATAATCTCATCAAAACTGTTTCCTGTTATAACGTAATATGAAATCTCATCGGTGGTATCAATCGTAAACGTAATCTCGCCCTGCCTGCTTTGATAAATGACCGCGCTTTCGGTGTCCAGCAGTATCCCGTAATTCCTCGACGAAAGGATAAAAGGAATCGCGATTTTCATATTGTTTTGGTATAAATACTCCGTTTTTTGATGGTAATTATATATCCCGTCCTCATGCTGCCCGAGTCCGTAAAGAGCTTCATCGCCCGAAATTGAAAAGACAAGCTTGCCTTCATATGAGGTGCCTGCAGGCTCCTCATGCGCGTTTTCAATGTATTCCACTATCCCGTTAGCCGTCTGTTTGCGCTTAATTACAGGTTCACCATCAATGATATACCGGTAAACCATTTTTTCGGTCAGGCTGCGTGCTGTCTCCTTTAATATAATCTCGCCGTGCCTGTTCAGAAATGATATGCAATTGTCCTCAAATATGTACTTTTTCCCGCCTATATTATTCTGCGGTTCAAAATCTTCAGAAATCAGGCTACTTTTTCGATTTTTCTCTTTCTCATATGAATAAACAACCCTGATAATATTTTCACATTGGGGCAGTATTTCAACGGACAGTGAAGAATATTTTCCTTTAGCCATGATATATACCAACTCCATTATTGATTTATTTTATTACTATTTTAACATATAACAGAGTAATAGACATAATATTTATACAAAGCATATAAGCAGCATGCAAAAGCATGCTGCACAGCGTTCGTTTTTAGTAAAAATCAATGCCAAACCACAGGAGTTTAAATTTATTCAATTGATGTGACAACGCCTTAAACTTGATTTGTACTGGATATCCCTGTTACTTAAGGATTGCTCCTGCCGTTAAAGCGTTTTCTATCTGCTCATTTCCGATTATATATACAAGTATTGTGGGCAGGCTCGTTATAATCATTGCGGCGCCAATCTGGCCCCAATGCGAAACGCCTATGCTCACAAAGAAATTTAAAAGACCGACCGTCAACGGGCGTATCTTGTCCTCTGCCCCCAAAATAAAGGCCAGGAAAAACTCGTTATATGTATTCATAAAAATTAAAACACATTGTGTTGCGATTGCCGGTTTTATTACAGGCATTATAATCCTGAAATAAGTCTGGTAAATATTACAGCCATCAATGCAGGCCGCCTCTTCAAGTTCCCTGGGCAAGCTTCTGAAAAAAGCATAAAGCATGAGAACGCAGGAAGACAACGCAAAAGCCGAATAAGGCAGGATAAGACCCATATGTGTGCCTTTAAGCCCCAGATCCCGAGTCATAATAAGTAGCGGGATAACAACCACCTGGGAAGGTATAATAAGCCCCATCGAAATATAGCTTAACGCCAGGTTTTTATGTTTCCAGTCCATTCTGCTGAAGCAGTAGGCGAGCATGCTTCCGAAAAACACTGTTAAAATAATCGTTCCTACGGAATATATAACACTGTTTGATAAGTATCTTGGGAAATTAAACTTTTCGAGCGCATCCCCATAATTGTTAAAAACCCACTGCTCCGGCAGGCCAAAAGGATTATTATATACTTCGCTTTTTGTTTTGAATGATATGTTCAGCATCCAATACAGCGGGAACAGAAACGATATTCCAATCAGTATCATTATTGTATTTACGGCTACCCTGCGCTTACCGTTTATCATATTCTATCAACCGTCCTGTCAAAATTCAATTTTTTCCCGTGCAACAAATCTGTTTATTAAAAAAGTCAATACGAGGCATTCAATTACAAACAAAATGGCAATTGCACAGCCCTGACCGAAATCTGACGCCGAAAACGCCCTGTAGTACAAATGATAAATTACTGTTCTTGATATATCACCGGGTCCGCCGGCCGTCATTATCCTTACATGGGCAAATTGTGCCATGCAGCCGAGAATTGAGAGAACAAGCAGATACTTCGTAACATCCTGCAGCAAAGGAATAGTTATCTTAATGCTTGATTTAATAAATCCTGCGCCGTCAATTAATGCAGCTTCATAGTAAGTTTTCGGAATAGCTTTAATGCCCGTATAAAAAAGCAGCGCGTTTAAACCCAGGTACTGCCATAAGAATGCCGCCGCGATTGCCGGAACCACGGTTCTGCTGTCCGACAACCATGCTACAGCCAGGCTGTCCAAACGCAGAGCCCTCAATATGCTGTTCAAAAGCCCCCACATTGGTTCGTAAATCGCAATCCACATTTGCGCTATAACCGTTACCGAAAGCACGGCAGGCAGCACGCTGGTGCCTTTGAAAAACCTTCTCATTGGTTCGCTGAGCCTATCCATAACCAGCGCAAAGATAAGTGAAATCGGCAGGGCGACAAAGGTAGACAGGAACACAATCGTAAAAGTGTTCAGATTTGCTCTCCAAAAAGTCTTGTCATTCAATACATCAATGTAATTTTTAAGGCCTACATATCCCATATTTCTGAAGCCGTCGTTTTTTTGAAAACTGATAAGGACTTCGGGAAAAATCGGATAAATAACAAAAACCGTAAATAAAAACAGTGCGGGAAAGGAAAATATAAATATTGCCAGCTTGTTGCCGAATAATTTATTCATCTGTATCACCTTATTAGCCAACATCCCTATATGAGCCTATATATACCCATATAGGGATGTCAGCGCTTCGTATTGTATTAATCAGCCATTATGGATTAATCAAAGTTCTCCGCCCATACCGGGTTAATTACGCTGATCCAGTCATCCGGCGAATACTGTCCTGTAAGCAGTTTGCTGTTCTCCGTCGCAAATTCGGCCGACATCTTGGCATTGAATGTAGCCGCCCACATGGACGGAACTTTAATCGCCGCCGCCTCAAACTGATCGAGGTTCTTTTGCATCAGAGGAGAAACACCTTCTATTACAATTCCCGTATCGTACATCGTTGGAGCTTTCTGTTCAATATTATAGTACAATGCATCCTGAACTGCACAGAACATTGCAAACTTCGCGGCAATCTCAGGGTATTTTGTATTTGCCGCTGCGAGGTATCCGCTAAGAGGAGCCCCCCAGTATTGAATTACATTGTTCGGATCAACTTTGTCGCTCGCGGAAGGCCACGGGATGAAATCGAGATCCGGGCATACGCTTTCAAGATTGCCGAGTTCCCACGTAAACATGGCCAGCATTGCCGCCCTGTTTGACGTAAACATTTCTATCGCGGGACCGTAATCTATATTCGTTACGCCGTCCGCAAACGCACCGATTTGCACGAGTTTCTGTATTCTTCCCAGTGCATTCTTAACTACGGGGTTTGAAAAATCTGTTTTGTTGTTTACAAGATCAATCGCGACCTGCGGATCTTCTGCCATAATCATTGTCTGGACCATGTGCAGGTTCGGTGTCCAGCCGTCTTTTCCGACAATGGACATCGGAACTATTCCGTTGCTCTTAAGCGTTTCACAAACACTTACAAGTTCATCGAAAGTTTTCGGCGGTTCAATATTATACTGCGCAAAGATGTCTTTATGGTACCATAACCGCGGTGTGAAATACTGGTCCGCGCCGGGCTGCACGCAGTAAAGTTTTCCGTCCTTGTCAGGCTGTACTAGTTCTTTCATTTTAATTTTCTTCGCAAATTCCGAATCCTTTACATACGGATACAAATCGAGCGCATTCCCTGCCGCGATAACGACAGTTGACAAATTCTGCTCTGAAAACCATACATCGGGCATATCACCGGATGCGTTATAGGCTTTCAGCTTGTTTGCGTAGTCCTGTCCGCCGCCGCCCAAATCGTACTCAACTTCCAGGTTCGGGAATTCTTTCACGACGTTCACCTTAATGTACTCTTCGCGGATCCTGTTCCTGTTTTCGTCAGCACTCAAGGACAGGAATTTGATTTTTACCTTTTCAGCGGGTTTATCAGCGTCCGTGTCTGTACTACCGCTGTCCGCAGGTTTTGACGTGTCAGGTGCCGATGGTGCTGCCGTGCATGCGAACAAAGAAATTAACATGGCGATTGTTACAGCAAGGACAATCAGCTTGAATAAATGCTTCATTTCTCTGCCTCCTTTAATTTTAATTTGGAAAATTTTCCCTTTCGAAAGGTTTAAAACTACTGCAGTATTATTCTATATCGCTGCTTTTTCATATTGAAGGGAATATTATTCGTACATAAGGAATAATGTTGGATAATGGTTCGATTAATATCAGCGCCTTATGCTCTCTATATATTTGCTTGGAGACAGACCATAATGCTTTTTAAAGCATTTCCCGAAATAATTCGCGTCCGCGTATCCTACCCTCGCTGCAACATCAAGAACCAGATTATTGCCGGCATCGAATAGTTCCTTTGCCTTAATCATCCTGTATTCGGTCAGGTATTCGTTAATAGTTATTCCCGTATCCCGCTTAAAAATGAAGCATAGATGTGAATAATTAACATAAAGATTTCTTGCTATCTCATCAATATTCATTTCACTGTTGCCGTAGTTTTCATGGATATAACTTTTAACGCCTTCCACAAGCACCGATGCCTTTGAGCTTCTGCTTCTTGAGGCGGCTTCGAGCGTATTTTTAAATATTCTTTCCATGTACTCCCTAATCTCCTGTATCGAGCGCTTTGACTGTATTTCTTCAATAATGTTCAAAAGATTGTTCGGAAGCACTTCTTTCAGCGTTATGCCGAGTTCTATAATGTATTCCATGCAGATCGCCGCCATTTCCACGCAAATAACGTAAAGAATTTCATGGTGCAGGTCTTCCGTGCCAATTTCGGTAAAAATCTGGCTCAACAGGTTCATTATCTCTTTGCTGTCACCGGTCCTTAAATGGATCAAAAGTTGGTTTCTGTCCACTGCAGTAAACAGGTTGATCCTGATCTCCGACTCTTCAACGGAGTAATACGTGATAACCCTGTCCTTTCCTTTCGTAAGCATGTTTTTCAAGGCGACGAGAGATTCCTTATAGGATGCGGATATATCAAGCAGCGACTTCTTCTCGTTCCCGACACCGATTGTTACGGTAAATCCCAAATGTTTCGAAACAGCTGCGCGGATCAGTTCCAGCCTGCTTTCAAGAATAAGACGGTTTTCCTGGCTGTTTCTCCCAACCCCGACGATGATGCATATACGGTCACTGCTGTCATAACATATTTCATAGGGAAAATACTCTTCGATCAGCTCGCACGAGATGTTCGAAACAGCGAATTTCCATAGCTGCATATCCACAATTTCGGAGCCTTCAAAATTAATTTCTATCGTTACAACCCTGTAGTACTCTGAAGTAAAACTGATATTCAGGTATTCCATTCTTTTCGCAACGGCGTTTTTATTGCGGGGCAGTGTCCCCTGTATCAGCTCATTCAAAAATTTTTCCTTAAGCAGCGGAACGCTTTCTTTAACCTGCTGTTTTAACCTGTTATATTCAATTTTTATGTTTATTTCCGTTTCAATGTCTTTTTTTAGATCAGTCAGGGTTTCGGTCAGTTCTTTCTCATTTATCGGTTTTAATATGTAATTGTACACCCCGAGCTTAACCGCTTCTTTAGCGTACTGGAATTCGCTGTGTCCGGTCAGTATAACAATCTTGTGGTTCGACCCTCTTTTCCTGAGTTCCTGTACAAATTCCAATCCGTCCATTATAGGCATGTTGATGTCCACAAGAATGATATCCGGATCCAGATCGTCTACCATGTTAAGCGCATCCTTGCCGTTTTTGGCCTCACCGCATATGCTGAACCCCAGCTCCTGCCACGGAAGTGATATCTTGAGCGCTTCCCTGAAATAATACTCGTCGTCGACTATCATTACTTTCAGCATGTTTTCCTCCTATGACCGAAGGGCCGGTATCGTAACCGTAACCTTCGTATATTCCCCAACTCTGCTTTCTATGCCGATTCCGTATTGTTCTCCGTATAAAAGTTTAATTCTTGAATCGACACTGTAAACCCCAAAATCCGATTTTCTTTGGGCATTTACCGACCGGTCCAAAACTCTCGCTATCAATTCTTCATCCATTCCAACCCCATCATCGACTACTTCAATCTTAACGGTATCATTTTCAAAATAACCTTTAATTTTCAGCATGCCTTTGCCCGCTTTTTGCTTTAGGCCATGATAAATTGAATTTTCGACAAGGGGCTGCAGCGTAAGTTTCGGAATCCGGAACTGAAGAATCCCTTCATCAACTTCCACGCTGTAATCAAGATATTCCACGTAACGCAGTTTTTGTATCGACAGATAATTCTCCGTCAAACGGATTTCATCTTCTATCGTAATAATATCGTCGCCTTTGCTTAATGAAATCCGGTAGAACCCGGCAAGATTTTTCGCCGCGAGCATAGCTTTATCCTTAAGATCAAGTTTAATAAAAGAAATTATTGTTTCAATAGTATTATACAAAAAATGAGGCCTGATTTGGGATTGGAGCAGTTTGAACTCGCTTTCCCTTTTCAGCTTCTGTTCTGTATAAACCTGCTCCAGCAGCTCGTTTATTTTATCCATAAGGCTGTTAAATCCTGCCCCGAGCATTCCAATCTCATCTCTTGCCGTAAAGTTGGCTCTTAACTTCATATTCCCCGATTGAATCTCTTTCATAATTCTGACAAGTTTCAATATTGGCTTCGAAATCTTGTAGGAAAGTATATATGAAGCCGCAAAGGCAAAAAGCAGGCAAATGATCCCGAAAATAAGAATAAGCCTTGTAATGTTCTTATTTTCATATGTAATCTCGTCCAACGGCGTTAAGCTTACAATTTTCCAGTTAAGTTTGTCGAAATCCCTGACTGTAATTAATGTCTGTATATTGTCTATACTGCGTACAATGCTTTGAACATCGGAAATCTCCTCAATCCGGTAATCTCCAAGATATTTATTTTCATCGAATATCCCGTATAATTCACTTTTGTCCTGGGTAGATATAATCGTTCTGTTTTCGTCAATAATATAAAATTTATCGTTTTTATTGTTGATATTGTCCAGGTACATCGAAGCCAGATCTTTTTCTTTCATGTAAAGTACAACAATACCCAGGTAATGCCCGGTATCAAACCCGATAATCGGTTTTGCAATCGCAAATACATTTTCTTCACCGCCGGTCTTAAACTGTATTTTCACCAACCCGAGCCAGCATGGCGTCTTTTTTTCCTTTATCGCGTTTATAACATCACTGCTGAAATATTGCCTTATACTTGTATTGTCCACATACCCGATGTCAAAAAGAACTCCTTTTGATGAGATGATACTGGCTGCAGCAATATGCGTTATCGGTTCGACAACATTGCTTGACGCGGTCGACAGCGTTTTTTCCAGTTCCAGGTTGTCGATTGAACCAAGCTGTTGGTTTTCAATACGTGCAAGCTGGCTTTGCAGCCTGTTGTCTATCGAGAGAATCCTTACGTAATTCTCGGCGTTGTTGGTCAAAATCAGCAGGCTCCTGTTTATCAAAGCCAATTCTCTCCCCGCGTTTTTAATCGCTTTATCAACAATAGCCCGGTTGGATATGTTAATGGTTAAAAAAGCAAAAACAGACAGCGATATTAAAAGAATTACGGCACAAAATAAGAATATTTTGTTTTTTATCGAAAGATTATTTAAAAACACGCTTAAGCTGTCCCTGAACTTTTTTCTACACATCCGACAAACCCCTGATATATATGTTGTTTTTATTATATCATGAATTTTATGAAAATCGTATGTTTTTCATACCCATCCCTTGTCTTCCCAGTTATGCGTTTTTATCCTTTCATATTCCTGCATCGTAATCGTAAGGACAGTGCCGTGTTTAAAACCGTACGGAAAATGAAACAGTTCATCCGCTCGTGAAAACCTGCCTTCTTCAAGGTTGTCCGAAATAAAAGGAACATACCCCTGGGCCGCTCCGGGCGCACCAAAGTAGTCGAGGAACAAACACCATTTTCCATCCTCAACGCGTACTGCCGTCGGCCCTTCATAAACCCTTCCCTGCAGCCCGCTCATACTCTCATCAAACGCGTCAATCCGCGTATAAGGCCCTGTAACATGGTCCGCTTTTAACATAATAACCCCCGCCGGGTTGTTATCACTTTTCAAAAACATGTAGTATTTTCCGTTCTCTTCATATATCGCCGAGTCTATGACGCTGCTGTCCTCTTTCATATACAGAAGCCTTGGTTCGGAAAAATCTTTAAAATCCTTTGTCCGGCTGTAATAGATTGCTTTCCTGTTGTAATTATCGCTCCTGTGGGACGAGGACCAATGGATTACATAATCGTCAGACTCGCGATCATAAATGATATCCGGCGCCCACATGCATCCGAACTCATCGCAGCCGATTTTCACAAGCCTTTGTTCGGTCCATTTCACCAAATCCTCCGATTCCCATACCGAAAAACATTTGCTCCCGTTCACCGATATTTCGCGCCACGAGTGTTTGTATTGATTTCTCATTCCGTAAGCAAGGCTCAGGTCAGTGGCAAAAATATAGAACTTGCCGTCATTCTTGCACCGTGTTATCGTAAAATCCCTTGCTCCTTTATCCCCATAGTAAGCCCAAAGAACAGGAGCGCCGCCGTTTACCGCTTCCCAGTTAAACCCGTCCCTGCTTAAGCCGAAATGCACCTGTTCCCCGTCCGGGGTGGTCTTTTCCCTGAAATGAACAAATAAATACGCCTGCATAATATTACACCTTTCTTTTTATCTGTGTGGTTCAAATATAAATATATCGGAATAATACACGTTGAAACATCGTACGGCACCATAAAGCAATATCCGGCTGCATTTAAGGTATTTTTTACATTGCGCGGCCGGGTATTTATCATGGTAATTTACATAATCATAAACAGCCGTTTATTATGTATTCATTATCCGGCACTTTATCATTTTAAAACTTCGTATTTAAATAAATCCTGCTTTACTCCATTTCTATGGCAATGCAATTTACATATTCCGTCGGTTTCTTGTCGGGAAGTTTCACGACAAGGGTTCCGTAAGGCTGTTCGAAAGGCACATCGCCAACTCCGAGAAGCCGGACGTTCTTTACTTTTTCCGCAGGGGTCAATGATTTAATCACGGCCCTGTTATCCTCCGGCCAGCGCATCTGGAAAGCATAAAGCGTTTTGCCCTTTGTTGTAAACCTGAAATCTGAACTGTTCCATTCAACCGCATCTTCCCTGAAGCCTTCAATAATCACCTTTGACTGGCCTTCTCCCGCTATGCGGAACGGCCGCGTACCATAAACCCCTTCACCGCATATTTTGATCCATTTCGCCATTTCCTTCAGCGTGTATTTGCACTCGTCGTCAATCGTACCGTCCGGTTTCTGCGGTATATTCAGAAGCAGGTTCCCGTTCTTCGAGATGATATCGACAAGGATTTCGATAACGTGTCCGGGTTTCTTGTAAACCGCTCGGACATCATAGAACCAATGTCCCAGGCAGGTATCCGTCTGCCATGGTTCCGGTTTTATATCAGGAGACTGGCTGCGTTCAATATCGAGGACTCCAACCGAGTAAATCTCCTTTCGCCTGTCTTTTTGCGTATAAACAGCGTTATTTTTCCCGTTATGCTTGGCCGCGCTTGTATTGTAAAGATGCGCAACTGCATGAAGGCCCGCTTCATACATGTTTTCCCCGAACGGAAGTCCCCCGTCCGTGTACAGAAAGTCGGGCTCGTACAAGTCTATCAGCTCGCGGATTATATCTAACCATCTTTTATGCCACCATTTATTAGAAGTGAACCACGGCTCTATATCCGAATATTTTTGGTCGGGGTTATAATGTTCCCGGTTCGGCAGGTATAAATCTTCATAAGCGGGATCATTCCCGTCATAAGGAACACCTTTATACGGGCCTTCTCTGTCGCTTCCCTTGTTCCATCTCCACCAACTGAACGTTGCCCCGAGATGTTCGGAGAAACCGAAAGGCAGCCCCTTTTTCTCGGCCGCTCTTTTCCATAAAGCGACAATATCCTTTTTCGGCCCCATATTCACCGAATTCCACCTGTGTATTTTCGAATCATAGTTAAAGAAATGGTCATGGTGCATTGCCTGCGCAACGAAATAATTCGCACCGGCTTCAACATACAGGTCCATCAGGCTGTCAGGATCAAATTTTTCGGCTTTCCAAAGCTGCACCAGATCCTTATACCCGAATTTTGAAGGGTGGCCGTAATGGCGTATATGATACAGGTACTGATCGGTGCCTTCGCAGTACATATTTCGGGCATACCAGTCCCCGTACATCGGCACGGACTGAGCGCCCCAATGAGACCAGATTCCAAGCTTGGCGTCCCTGAACCATTCGGGGCATTCATACGTTCTCAGGGACTCGAATGTCGGCTCAAAAGGACCTTTTTTGATATCCAATTTCATTGAATCCATCCTCCCTGTTTTGATGTGATTTATTAATTTTTCATTATTTATTGCATTTTCATATAATTGGATTATATCATTCGAAGATTTCTTTTAATAGGTCAATATTAAGAACTATGTGGACAAAGCATCTTATTGCTCCTTTCCCTGTACGTCCATGTCTTAGTTAATAGAAATTCAGTATATATATCGGAACATAGTATGTTTTATGTTGAAATCTACAGTAAGCCGTATCATCCTTGCCAGAAAGAAACGGCTGCAAGGAAACTTCTGCATTAAAAATACAGGCTCCTTCTTTTTTATGAAGGAGCCTGCGCAGCCTGCTTCGGTTTAATTGCCGTAAAGCTCGGTGAAATATTTTGTACGTTCCTCAATAATTTTTTCGATTCCCACTTTTTTGAGCTCTTCCATATATTTATCATATGTTGCTTCAAACTGCGCTTCAGGACAGGTTATACACTGAACGGTATATTCATCCCTTACAAGTCCTATATCTGTAATCAAATTAGGTGTAGAGGGAGATGTATATGTAGTGTCATATACCAGCGTACCGGTTAACGCATTGTTATAATTGTCAATAACGTGCTGTTCATAGCCGGGAGCCTCTTTTGCAGTGCATGCAATAAATTCATCAACAGTCATAAAATATCCCTGATTTCCTGTCAAGAAAAGGTCGGTACGGATCCAGTCCTTATCCTTGCTGTTATACTCTGCATCTATAACAACGGGTGTACCCTTTTCATCATAGTTAAAATGCTCACCTTCAAAGCCATGATATATTGCGAATCCGCCCTCTTTTGTACATAACCAGTCAAGATATACCATACATGCTTCAACTTTTTCTTCGCTTGCGGTCTTCGGGCAGAAGTTAATGAGTCCGCCCTGTGAATAGCATGAACTATATTGCTTTCCGTCATATGTATTCTTAAGAGCGGGAATCGAAATGATATCAGCACCCTGTACGTTTTCCTGCAAAGTTTTTAGCAGCGAACCTCTAAGCACGTCAACACTGCCGTTTACAGCGTATTCAAAGAATCCAACCGTACCTGTAGTAATATAGCTTTTGAGGTTATCTTCAGACATTGCATAGTATTCCTTATTCATTAGCTCTGCATTATACATTTTATTCATGAAACGGTAGTATTCGCGCATACCAGGATCATAGAAATCTGCGAAAGCATCATCTCCATTGGCAATAGCTGATTTTTTCACATCGTTAGCAATCTGGGAAAAGGCTATCTTCATATTCCACGAATTCCATATAATTGCACCGATTGCGTCCTTCCTGCCGTCAGGATTATTGTAAACAAATTTGTATAATGTATCATATAGCTCATCAGGGGTTTGTGGTATCGGTAGATTCAGCTTATCCAGCCAATCCTTGCGGATAAAAAGGTTTGACTTCGATACTACTGCTCTTCTTGCAACTATACCATATAACTGTTTTTGTGCATTCCTGCCTATATCAATAACATCCTTACCAAGGTATTTCTTCATATTCAGGGCCTGATCCGGACCATCGATGAATTCTGTAAGATCCCATGTGCCACCCTGATTAAAATATGATTCAGCATGAGCATATGTATATGTCAGAGTAATGTCAGGCGCAGTTCCGGAAGCCATCATTGCCTGCATTTTTGTTACCTCATCCCATCTTGAAACGGGTATATATTCGACAATAATTCCCACTTTCTCCATCTGCTCTTTACAATATTTAGTCCACTTGTTTTCGGTTATTGTGGAACCTTCTGGAGCATTACTTCGGTCAAATAACTCAACGGTAATTTTTACGTTATTAAACTTTTTAGCGCCATAAGTGGTTTGATACTTGCTGGAGGACGTACTTTGTGTTCCACTCCCAGCAGTCGTTACATCCGTACTCCCCTGTTGTACATTTGTGTCTTTTGTTTGCACATTGGTATTTTTACATCCGCTTACCCCAAGAATAATCAAGAAAATAGCCAACATGCAGATAAAAAGTCTTTTTTTCATGATATTCATCCTTTCATATTATTTTGTTTATCAGCCTTTTATTGAGCCGATCATTACACCTTTAACGAAATATTTCTGAAGCCATGGATATACCACAATAATAGGAATTGTCGACACCGCAACCGTTGCCATTTTTAAGGATTGGGACATAACCTCGGTGCCAATCCCTTCAAGATTGGTTCCGGTTATGCCTGAACTATTCAGTTCCTCACCAAACAGCAGGTTTCTTAAACGCAACTGCAGGGTATATTTATCGGGATCCTGAATATAAAGCAATGCATCAAAATATGAATTCCAGTATCCTACCGCATAGAATAAGGAAATTGTTGCAATAATGGGAAGTGAAAGCGGAAGTACGACTTTTATTAATATCTGAAGTTCGGAAGCGCCATCTATTTTTGCCGCTTCCTCAAGGCTTTTCGGAAGTTCCCGGAAAAAAGTGCGCATTACAATAAAATTAAATACATTGATTGCCTGCGGAATAAACAATGCGCCCAATGTATCAAACAATCCCAGCCCCTTCACCACCAAAAAAGTTGGTATAATACCGCCGTTGAAATACATTGTAAACAGGATCAAACCGGTAAATAATCCTTTGCCGGGAAGATTATTTCTTGATAACGCATATGCGGCGAAAATTGTCAGTACCAAACTGGTTGCTGTACCCATCAGCGTGACCAAAACCGTAGTTCTCATTGAAATCCAGATTTGTGTCCTTCCTAATATTTGTCTATATGCTGACAGGGTAAAATCTATGGGATAAAATGTAACTCTTCCTGTGAGTACTGCATTATATCCGCTTAATGAATATGCAATTACATTTAAAAAGGGATATGCGCATATAAATATTAATACAGTAATGGAAAAATAAAGTATCACTGATCCTATCGTAATTTTTCTATTCCTGAGCCATATATTCATTTCCGTTATCCTCCACTTGGCTTTAAATAATACCGTCTTCGCCAATCATTTTGGTAAATTTATCAGCGGCAAGCAAAATTATGACATTTACGACCGACTGAAACAAACCTATCGCTGTAGCATCACTGAACTTTGCATTCTGAATACCAAGTCGGTATACGTATGTACTGATAACCTGTGAAACCGCCATGACTTTGTTATTCCCCAGAAGCAACGGCGCATCCAATCCAATAGTCATCATTCTTGATAATTGCAGTATCAGCATTACTACAACCACAGACTTAATTGAAGGGAGTGTAATATGGATAAGCCTTTGAAATTTTGTAGCTCCATCCAAATATGCGGCTTCATACAATGTTTCATCAACTCCAGATAATGCCGCAAGATATATTATTGTTCCCCAGCCTAATTCTTTCCATACATTGCATATTACATAAGTAAAAATCCACCACTTGTTGTCGCTTAGAAAAGGAATGGGCTTAAGGTTAAATGATTTCAAAATCCAGCTTATTGTTCCTCCCTGCTGTGTAAAAATATTTGTTGCAATACCTGCCACAACTACCCACGAAACAAAGTGCGGCAAGTACAAAATTGATTGCGTCATTTTTTTATAGGCAGCACTGGATATTTCATTAAGCATTAATGAAAGAATGATTGTCATGGGAAAATATACAACTAATGTTGCAAAGTTCAGAACCAATGTGTTTTTTACAGATCTCCAGAAATTCTCGCTTGCAAATATGGTTTTAAACACATCAAAACCGCACCATGGACTGCCAATTACTCCCTTAAAAATATTGTAATCTTTAAAAGCAATGGTAACTCCATACATCGGTACATACTTAAAAATAATATAGTATGCAATGACCGGAATAAGCATTAAATAAAGCATTCTGCAATTCCATATGTTTCTAAGAACATATATGAATTTTCTTTTGGATTTTTTTGCGCTAACCATTTATTCCTCCCATGAAACAATTTATTAAAATTATAGATATAGGAAAAATGGGCTGACAGAATTTATTTATTGTATAAAAATTTTACTGTGTTTAGTATAATAATTAGTTAATTTAAAACCCATAGTTTAATTTGACTATTTCTTTGCGTAATGCGACTACTTGAACATAAAACTTTTATATTTTAAAATATAGATATGTCCTAATTTAGCATCTTCGAAATAAATCTAATGAATAATGCTTGTTATTTTCTTCTATATCATAAGTTTTGAGGAGAGTATCAATGGAAAGCGAAGTATTATTCGATGCACTAAATGATAACATATTTTGTAATCATAAAATAGTGACATACAAAGGTACTTTTTATCACTACCATGACGCATATGAATTATTTTTACTGTTAAACGGAAATGTAAACTATTACATAGAATCATTAGAAATGCAAATAGAACGTGGTTCTCTCATCCTCATAAATCCATATGTTTTTCACTGTCGTGGGTCATATAAAGGAAATTTTTATGAAAGAATCGTTATAAACATAAAAGAACCCTATATAAAAACAACTTCATCTGAAAAAACCAATATGGCTGATTGTTTTTTCAGCCATCCTTCAAGCAAAAGCAGTTTGCTCAAGTTAAATGAACAACAAATCACAGAATTTATTATTATCGCTCAACGCTTAAGTAAAGAGATTGAATCCAATGAATATGGCAGTGATATACTGGTGGATTCATATATGAAGCAAATTCTCGTCATGGTCAATCGCATCTCAAAAAATCAAAAATTTGATTGTGTGACCAATTTAATGCCATCACTGGTTTCTAATGTTATCGCGTATATTGAGGAAAATATAACCGAAGAAATTTCATTGGATATTCTGTCGGATTGTTTTCATTATAACGGTACTTATTTAAGCAGGTGCTTTAAAAATATCACAGGCATAACATTACAGCAATATATTATTCAAAAAAGAATAACACTTGCCAAAAAATATCTTTTCGAGGGTTACAGTTCAAAAGACGCTTGTTTTTTGTCAGGCTTCAATGATTATTCCAATTTCTCCAGAACTTTTAAGAAGCAGACCGGCCTGTCGCCGAAAGAATTTATTTCTCAGAATACATAAGTTCATGGTATAATAACCTCATGCCGGTAAACTTCTGTTTTCATTATTAAGTCACAGTAAATGGACAGGGAGGATATAATATGTCAGATTACCATGTAACTTTGGTACCATTTCAACGAAAATACAAGGAAATGCCTCTTAAAAAACGCAAGGCTATCCTGCCTGAACGAAACGTGTGCAGTATAGAACCCTCCGTCGACTATGCCAATTGCATGAGTACGGGCAATGGATTTCAGAGGGTTGACATCCTGGGTGATCCATACAATGAAGAACTGGCTTTTATGCAGGAATTGTTGTATGCACCGCTGTGGGCCAAGACACCCGAACCGCCTGATCTGACCGGTATAATGCCCGAGATTCGCAGACTTTTACTTGAAGGAAAATTTGGAGAAGCGGAGGAACTGGTGCATCAAACTCAGTTAGATGCCGGCTTTGGCCCTCTCATGCACAAATGGTATGATAATATCATACCGCCGTCCAGCCTGCGCATTCATCCTGCCTTTTATCTGAATATAAGGCAGCAGGAAAGCGGTAACACGGTGAATTATTTACGCTGGCTCGACATGCTGACAGGTAAAATCACAGTCCAGTGGGAGAACGACAGAGGCTCATTTGCACGTGAAGTGTTTGCGTCTTATAAAGGTGATATTGTTGTATGCAGATTTACCGCGCCGGAAGGGGAACTGAATGCCGATATTTCAATCACACTGCCTGATGCCGAAAGGTCAGGAAGGCATGATCGGATATATGATACCAGCAGGTGCAGCCATGAATTGGAGATAACTAAGGGGCTTATTATACTAAAATGGGCATATAATCCTGAATACGGACAAAAAGGATATGTTTCGGTGCTGCGCTTTATACAAAGAGGCGGAGAATCAGAAAAGATAGAAAACGGAATACGCGTGTCCGGTGCCGACAGCCTTATTATACTGTCAAAGACAGTCAAGTTCGAAGGCGGCTTTACTTTTGAGTGCGCCAAACCTGTTGTGGATGAAGTTATGGCTGTGGTTCCGGACTTTAATGCGCTGCTTGATTATAACAGGGAGTATTTGGGTTCGAGGATGGAACGTTCCCGCCTTTGCACCGGTGACAGGGAAGACTTCTCACTTTCGTCGGAAGAACTGCTTATCCGCTCGAATACGGATGCCCAGATCGATCCGATGCTTATGGATAAACTTTATGATATGGGACGTTTTTACATGATCACAGATACAGGTAAACTTCCGCCGATGTATGGTCAACATAATATAAATACCAACCTCCAGGTATGTGCTGGTAACAACACCGGTTTATTTGATGAAATGGATGTATATTTCAGGTACTATGAAACAAAATTTGATGATTTCCGCATAAACGCGCAAAAAATATACGGCGCCAGGGGTTTGCTGTGCAGCGTCCACTGCGATTACGACTCAGGTTTGTTTTACCATTTTTCCAAGACATACCCTCACTTTTGCTGGACGGGCTGCCTTGGCTGGATTTATAACGAATTATGGGGTTACTGGCTGGTAACCGGTGATGAGGAATTCCTCAGGAATCGGATTGTGCCCGCACTTAAAGAGATTGCTTTATTCTTTGAAGATTATGCCTGCGACCGCGGACCGGATGGACGTGTGATTTTCTATCCGTCGTTTTCACCCGAGAATCCAACTCCGAACCCGGATTATATGACTGTTACCGGTAAGGATAAAAACCCTATCCGTATCAATTCAGTTATGGACATTGCCATTTGCCGGGAGGTACTCGACAACCTGATAACAGCCTGCAAAATTCTTGGCATCGAGTCGGAAAACATACCCCATTGGGAGGCTCAGCGCGAGTCATTGCCGACTTATCTGCTTGATGAAAGCGGTGGACTGAAAGAATGGGCATGGCCTGCAATAGAAGAAAACTACAACCACCGCCATGTTTCGCATCATTATGATGTATGGCCTGGCAGAGCCGTAACACCCGAAAGAGAGCCGGAGCTTGCAAGAGCTATCAAGATTTCAAACCGCAGGCGCGGGCAGCAGGATGATTCGGCGCACGGTATCATTCATCGCTGTTTGACTGCAATTCGTTTAAAGGACATAGAGGAAACTGTGCAGAATCTGTCACAACTGATTAATCATGGGTTTATAACAAACGCGCTGCAAACCAGGCACTTCCCTTATAGAGTATGGTTTCCCGATCTTCAGGGGGCAATGCCTGCTATTTTATTGGAAATGTGTGTATTTTCAGAGCCGGGTACGGTCGAATTTCTTCCTGCTGTTCCCGAATCACTCGGAAAAGGCCGCATTGAAGGTATATGGCTTTATACATGGGCTAAACTTGAATACATGGATTGGAATACCAATGGTTTGCAAGCCGTAATTATTTCAAACAGAGAGCAGACCCTGACCTTGCGCTGCAGGAAGAATATCAAATCTTTCAAGGTAAATGGAACCCAAATGAAAGTTTATGGAGATCATATACAATTTGCATTCAAAACAGGAGAAAAAGCATTGGTTGAGATAAGTTTCGCATAATTTTTATACTCGTTTATCGATATCATGGCCTGCCTATTTTCGTGAAAGGGTAAATCCTGAACATGGCCCTGCCTTCGATATTCTCACGTTTTATCGGGCCGAAGCTCCTGCTGTCGGAACTGTTTTCACGGTTATCCCCCATAACAAAAAATTCACCGTCTTTTAAAGTAAGAGGATAATTATTGCTCATAGACGGTGTAACGCCATTAACATATGGTTCGTCTATAGCTTCCCCGTTAATGTATACCTTTCCGTCACGAATATCAATCGTATCGCCAGGGGCAGCAATAACTCTTTTAATCAGGCGATTTGTCCGGTAGCTCTTTTGAAATCTAAGCCGGACATCTTTTATAAAAATCCGATACCTGTTTATAAAACCTTCCGTATTTTCGCCGTTTAAAAAAACTATAATGTCGCCTTTCTTCGGTTCGGTAAAATAATAACTTACCTTGTTCATTATCAGCATGTGACCCTCAAACAGCGTATTCTGCATTGAAGACTGATGTACCGTTGTGAGCGCGAATAATTGGCTTTGGAGCAAGGAAGCTATAATGACCGCACTTGCGAAATATGCAATCCATTCAAATACTTCCTTGACAATATTGGTCTTTTGTTCACCGGTCATGTTTTTCCTCCGTCCGTACTTAAGCTAATCCAATTATAATTTAAACCACTGTTGTTGTCGAGAAGAAATCCGGGTACGAGATTATTCGTACCCTCTTAAAATCTTTTTCTTAATATACGTTTCTATGACGCCTTCAATTGAATTTATATCTCTCTTTAAATCCGCTTTCGATATTTCGCTTTTTTCAATATTACCGACAGTATAGCGGATGCATTGTTTATTTCCTGATGAATTTATTGATAAATTAACATTTCTTATTACAAAACCTTTATTTTCAAGATACTCCGATATCTTTGAAACAAAATTGGTGTCTACTGCCGTTTCGACAGTTATGTTTAATTCAGCGGCACGCTTTTCAAACTTAAGCTTCGCGATTTTTAATATCTGCAGCACTATATAAATCAGTACTGTTGCAATAACTGCTCCCGTATAAAACCCCGATCCGCACGCGAGCCCGACGCATGCAACCGTCCAAAGGCTGGCCGCGGTTGTAAGACCTGTCACATTAAAACCTTGTTTGATTATCGCGCCGGCTCCAAGAAAACCAATTCCACTTACTACAGAAGCACCTATACGAGTAACATCAAAAGAATCGCCATATACATAACGGAAATATTCCGAAGTAACCATAACGAGCGCGGAACCAAGGCATACAAGTATATGGGTACGGAGTCCTGCAGGCCTGTGCCCCGGGTATTCTCTCTGAAATCCTACAATACCACCCAAAATACATGCGGCAAGCAGCCGTAAACTCATCGTAAGTATAAAACCAAGATCAAATTGTATATAATTTATCATAGTTACCATCCTTCCTTTTTATAAAATCTTCTTTTTATGATCAATATTCGCTTGCCGGCACTGATATTACAAAACTGCTTCGAATGCGCCAACTTCAATCAGTTCTCCGTTCAATTTGCATTATCGCGTCGTTTCTTGCTTCTATAATGTGCGGGTGAATAAGCCTTCCTTTTTGCAGTATATACCGTATTGTAGAGTTACAGCATATGACAATGCATTTTTCGATATCTGTATACGCTTGTTTCCTGGCTTCTTCGACGCCTTCGTAATTCCTGCCGCGTTCAATATAATCCGCGACAAAAATTATCTTTTCAAGCATTGTCATACCTGCTTTGCCAGTCGTATGCCAGTATATCGCATCGAGTATTTCCCTGTCTTCCACGCCGTAATGCTCCTTCGCGTAAACCGAACCAAGAATACTATGCAGCAGAACCGGCGTCCTTTTTTGAATATCGTCCAATACAACACGATATTTCTCCAGTTCCTTATACGTTTCATCTTTGCGGGCACCCTTCGCGCAATCGTGCAACAATCCGGCGATTCGCGCTTTTTCAATATCGGCTCCATACAATTCTGCAAGCCTTACGGCTTCGTTCATTACTTCTTCCGAGTGCCGGAATCTTTCCGGGCTAAGTGTTTGTTCAAGCCTCTCCTTCATTTCATCAATAGTCATATAGAACTCCCGAAATAAAAACATTAATATAACCTGTGCAGTTGAATGTACTTCAAAACGCCTTCCGGTACCATATACCTTACAGAAAGACCATTCTTTATTCTTTCCCTTACCATTGTTGAAGATATTTCTATATAAGGCATATCGCAATAATGTATAACCGCGTTATACTGATCGGTTAACCATCTTGACATGTTTTTTACATCCGTTTCATTTACATCAAACCTTTTTACCGCAATCATATCGGCATAAGCAAAAATGCTCCCGATACTATGCCATGTGCTAAGGTTTACAATTGAGTCTGCGCCGCAGATGAAATACAGTTTTTTATTCGGATAAAGGCTCTTCAGCTCTTTAAGTGTATCGGATGTATAACTTATTCCTTTCCTGTTAAGCTCGATAGCTGATACGTCAAAAAACGGGTTGTCCGATGTTGCTATTTGCACCATATTAAACCTGTGCTGCGACGTCTGATCATCGACCGATCCTTTGTGAGGAGGTTTTTTTGCGGGAACAAACAAAACTTTTTCGAGTTGAAAGTGATCCCTGACATACTCCGCGATAATCAAATGCCCCATATGTATAGGATTGAAAGAACCTCCGAAAATCCCAATCACATTAATTCACACCCTTCCGATTTATACAGGATGTCAACAATATTCTTTACCGCAATGTCTATTAATTCCTGAATTGAGTATTTTTCCGAGCCCGGGATATAAATATTGCATTTCCCGACGGGTATCAAAACTTTCATCGCGGACGAACTTGAAACAGTTTCCGCTATTTTTGGGGTAATTTCACCCATCATGCTGTTTGCGGATATGATTCCTATACCGCCGGTAATAACATCCGCTCTCTTAACATTAAAGATTATTGCGTTCTCTCCGGTCGCGTATTGATCCGCGCCGGCTTTCCTCATGGCGCTTGTAGCGACTGCATTTGTTCCAAGCGCAAGAATACCGGCGTCGGGAATCCTGTTCTTAAGTTTTTCTACTAATACCTTTCCAAGCCCTCCCCCCTGGGCATCAATCACAACTATAAGCTTTTTATCCTTCATAAGCAACTCAATCTCCGTTTATGTAATATTTACCTTTTGTATTTGCTAAAACCCTGTTTTATATAATGTAACAAATTATTGATATAAAGTATAATAACCTCTTTGACAAAATTATACAACAAAAATTAATTTCTTGTAAAATCTATATTTACTATTGATATCGTGTGTTATATTGTTGTTCGCATGAATGCGTTATTAAAGCAAAAAAGAGGCCGCAATTGCCAGCCTCTTTATTTCAGTGCCGCATAACCTGTCTTATATACCAGAATTAAACAACAACCTACTGTGATTGCTTGTTTTCATCATCTTCGGCACGATATGGCAATGCTTTCATCAATAAAGTAATAACCCCGTAAAACAATATAAGCACGAGAAATACACCGGAAAGTCCGTACTGCATTAATTGCATCCCCAATACAACATCGTCCATTGCCAGTCCCCCTTTAAGTTTCTATTCCTGATTATATTAAAGTGACAACAGCCACGGTACAAGCGCCAGCACCATTCCGCCCGCAACGATTGATCCCAGTTGACCTGCCACATTTGCTCCGACAGCCTGCATAAGTATGAAATTCTGCGGATCTTCTTTTTTAGCCATTTTCTGCACAATCCTGGCCGACATTGGAAACGCGGAAATACCTGCCGCGCCAATCATAGGATTAATTTTCTCTTTTGTAAACAAGTTCATAATTTTCGCCAGCATAACTCCCCCTGCCGTGTCAAATACAAACGCAACAAGCCCCATCAGCAGAATCATAAGAGTAGCGGGCTGTAAAAAGCTTTCGTAATGCATTGTAGAACCAATTGTAATTCCCAGCAGCAGCGTTACTAAGTTTGCCAGCTCATTTTGCGCTGTTTTGGACAATCTTTCAAGAACTCCTGACTCCCGGATAAGATTGCCGAACATAAGAAGCCCAACGAGAGAAACGCTTATCGGAGCAAGAATACCCGCAATTACGGTTACAACGATAGGAAACAGTATTAATACTGTTTTTGAAACTTTAACATCCTTATATTCCATCCGTATCATGCGCTCTTTTTTTGTCGTAAGCGCTTTAATTACGGGAGGCTGAATAATCGGTACAAGAGACATGTAAGAGTAAGCCGCTACCGAAATCGGCCCTATTAAATGTTTCGCGAATTTCGAAGCGACAAAGATTGATGTCGGCCCGTCTGCGGCTCCGATTATACCGATCGATGCGGCTGTCTTAAGGTCAAACCCCAAACTCGGGAAAACCTTGTTAAGCAGCAGCGCTACCATTATCGTGAAGAAAATACCGAACTGCGCAGCGGCTCCGAACAATATCATCCTCGGGTTCTTTAAAAGAGGTGAAAAATCAATCATTGCTCCCACGGCAACAAAAATCAGCACCGGAAACAATTCGGTAAGAATGCCCGAATTGAATAAAATCTGCAAAACTCCAGGCTCAACTTTATAAGCCTGTCCGTTTTCAATAACATAACCAAGCTTTTCAACAAAGAATTCCTTTAATGACGGGTAATCTGATATAATTTTTGTTACCGTCTCATCAAGCTGCGCTTCATACTGCCAAATCGACTTAAACGGCAGGTTTACAAGTATTGCTCCGAAACCTATCGGAAGCAGCAGCATCGGCTCATAATCCTTCTTTATTGCAAGGTATATCAATACTCCCCCTACAATATACATTATGATGTACTCAATCCTGAATTCGATAACACCCTGAAAAAGCTGCTTAAATTGTTCCATTTTCTCCTCCTTGACGAAATAATAATATAATATTGCACCCGCCATCTGTTTTGGTGAGTGAGAATTCATAAATTCATTGCATAAAAAAATACTACAACAAGCGTCGTAGTATAAGTCTCGCTATCAAATCGTTATTCCGGTAAACAACACCTGGAACAATCAACTATTTGATTAACCGTCCGGGCAATTGCCGTACTGACGAACGGTTAAACAGTATTAAACTGTAAGCTACTCCCTTAATACCACCAATATCATATTATAGAATATCCACGAAGATATTTCAATACAATTTTGTCGAAT
>ERZ773359.1242-NODE-1242-length-35851-cov-60.044418_pt1 | contig 35851 bp, 42 predicted proteins | sample MGYA00374955_ERZ773359 | MGnify/ENA primary metagenome ERZ773359 (study PRJEB29098, sample SAMN04486028) | biogas fermenter metagenome | study: EMG produced TPA metagenomics assembly of the Biogas fermentation microbial communities from Germany - Plant 4 DNA1...
AAAGGGAAAGTGATTTGGTTTGAGCACCTTGATGGATAACGAAACAATTATTGAAGCTGTTTTATTTGCATCAGGGGATCCGGTTGCCCTGGAAAAGCTGGCAGAGATTATCGAACAGGACAAGAAGACCACCAGAGGGATTCTGGCCAATATGCAGTATAAGTTTGAGCATTCGGCAAGGGGCATCATGCTCCGGGAACTTGACGGATCATGGCAGCTTTGCACCAAGCCCGAGCTGGATCCTTATATTTCAAAACTGGCAACAGTCAGAAAAAAGCAGGTACTGACACCCGCAGCCTACGAAACGCTCTCCATCATTGCCTACAACCAACCGGTTACCAGAGCATACATAGAACAGATCCGCGGTGTTAATTCCGACAGCGTGCTCATGACTTTGATGGAGCGGAACCTTATAAAGGAGGCTGGCAGGGACGATGCCCCCGGAAGACCCAAGCTCTATGAGACAACAGAGGAGTTTTTAAGGGTGTTTGGTTTCTCATCCCTTAAGGATCTGCCTCCCCTGGAGATGAATGAAGTTCCCGAAGTGGTTGAAAACATGCCTATAGATTGATTTGCATCTTATAGGAATAATATGGAATGAGCCGGAGAAGCTATATCTGGGTGATGATATGCTTCTTGCGGCTTTTATTATATTGATCATCATAGCTGTTGGACTGCTGCCCCTTACTTTTACTGCCGCGGCTAAGTTTGATGACAACGGCTTCAGCCTGAACCTCCGCGTCAGGCTTGCCCACGCCATAACATTATATGGCTGGGACTCTGATGAGGAGGGATTAAGTTTCCTGTTCAAGAAAAGGGTTAAGAAAGAGGATAAAAAGAACAGGCGTATTAAAAAGACTATCCGGAGAATTTTCAGTCCCGACTCGCTGCTTAATATAAAAGGAATGACCATCACCAAATTTGAGGTCCTGGGCGTGATTGCCACCTCAGATGCCGCAAAAACTGCCATTCTTTATGGTTCTGTCTGCGCCGTTATATCAGCCATCACCCCTCATCTCAGGCAAAGCAGGGCAACGGTTGATTTCCACCCCGACTTTCAAAAGAAAAAACCTGATTTTCTCATCAGCTGCATAATCAGGATCAGAGTTATCCATATTATATATCTGATAGCAAGTCTTCTTGTGGACAAGTATCTGAAAGGAAGGTGGCACAGCTTATGGAACCGCATCCTATTGAAGAGCTGATGAAGACGGCCATGGAAAGCATAAAGGAAATGGTCGATGTCAATACTATTGTGGGAGATGCAGTGCAGACTGTGGACGGCACAGTAATCATTCCCGTTTCAAGGGTATCCTTTGGATTCGCAGCCGGCGGAGGCGAATATGCCAAGGGGGACAATAAAAACCAGGACTCCAAATTCCCTTTTGCCGGCGGAAGCGGAGCAGGAGTGTCAATCAACCCGGTTGCCTTTCTGATTGTAGGGCGAAACAATACCATTAAATTGATACCCGCTTCTTTCAATAATCCCATTGATAGGGTTTTGGATGCAATACCCAATGTCATTGAACAGATTAAAAAATCCGTGACAGGTAAGGATCAGGGAAAATCATGCAAAAAAAAGGATAATGGGAAGGAGGACGATACGAAGGAGGAAGGTAAGGACGAGAAGCAGGAGTCCTGAATTCCGGCATTAAAATATAATTAAGGGGGCTTTCGCCCCCTGATCTCTATTATTCACTTATTATTTGCTCATTGTTCCCTGCTGAGCCTGATTGGTTTCTACAGGATACTGATTCCCGGTGTAGGACTGGAATACCTTCTTAACAATGTTTCCGCCGATTCTTCCGGCATCGTGGCTGGTGATGTCGCCGTTATAACCCTGCTTGAGGTTAATGCCTAACTGTCCGGCAATCTCATACTTCATATTATCAAAAGAAGTTCTGCTACGGCTATTACGTGCCATTGTTTTTCACCTCCTCAGTTCTTATTATTTCTTATCACCCATGCTTTATAAGTAGAAAGATATGGTGAACTGTAAGACCATCATATTCGACTCATTTTTTATAAAATATGCTTGAATTAACAAAATGTTAGGCATATTGACAGAAGATTTGTTGTTTTATTCGATATATTGTGATATATTGTTCAATGAGTACTTGTATTCAGTTTATATGATGTCTGAAAAGCGGGTAAATAATGAACATATGATAAAACGATGATTATTCAATCTCGTAAAGGGGATGATTCCTGTGCTGCAAAACATATTGTTTCCCAAGAGCAATCTTCAAAAGGCTCTGGACGCTTCCTGGCTTAGAAACGAGGTCATTTCCAACAATATAGCCAATGTTGATACACCGGGATACAAGCGAAAAACAGTCAAATTTGAGGAATTTCTCAGCAGCGAAATGAAAACAGGAAAAATCAGCAAGGGGCAGACGCGACTCAAATCATCGGATATCATGGTCTCTCAGGACTACAGCACCCTGAGCTACCGCTCTGACGGCAATAATGTGGATATTGAAAATGAGATGGCCGAGCTGGCCACCAATTCATTGCGTTATAACACCCTTATTCAAAAGATGAACGGCGATTTCCAGAACCTTCGTAAGGTGATCAGGGGAGGTGCTTGATGATGTCTTTTTTCAATGCGTTCAGTATCAGCTCTTCTGCGCTGACAGCCCAAAGGCTCCGCATGGATATCATTTCACAGAATATTGCCAATGTTAACACCACAAGAACCGAGGATGGGACGCCGTACCGCAGGAAGACACTGGTGTTTCAGGAACGCGAAGGTATCCCGTTCTCCCAGTACCTTTCCAGGGCAAGTAAGGAGCGTTATATAAGCGGTGGTGGCGTAAGGGTATCAGCTATCGTGGAGGATCCGTCCCCGTTTAGGGAGGTCTACGATCCCGGCCATCCCGACGCGGACGAGAACGGTATTGTGCAGATGCCCAATGTGGACGTCATTACTGAAATGGTTAACATGATCTCTGCGACCAGGGCATATGAGGCAAACGTAACAGCCATGAACGCATCAAAATCCATGGCATCCAAAGCCCTTGAAATCGGAAGATAAAGCCAAGTTCGGGCTAAAAACTGTCGGAAGGGAATGAGAATATGGCTCTGGAATCTATAAGTTCAATAATCGGCTCTGCATCTGGCATAAAACCAGTTAAGGTTTCGGACTCCGGACAGAGCAATGTGAGTTTTAAAGACATGCTTATGGATGCCATTGAAAATGTCAGCCAGTTGCAGCATGAATCCGATGCCATTACCGAAGATTTCATAGCCGGCCGGACAGACAGCATCCATAGTGTTATGATTGCCGGGACCAAGGCAAGCCTTGCTCTGGATTTCATGATTGAGGTTCGAAACAAGATCATGGATGCTTATCAGGAAATTATGAGAATGCAGGTGTAGGAAAAGTATTTCTGCATATGCGGAAGGAATGTACAAATGAAGGACCCTTTGTCGGAAGGAAGATGATGAGATGCCAGAGGGAATCAAAAAACTAATGGAAAAGATCAAGACTTTTTGGAATGAACTTGAGAAAAGCCAGAAAGTCAGGATTTACGTAATGATTTCTGTTGTTCTGCTTGCTGTTATCGCAACTCTGGTGATGACACTACGAGTGGAATATGTTCCTTTATTTGATTCATCTGAAACCGTCAATCTCAAGCCTGTGGTTGATTATCTCGACGAGAACAATATCAAATATAAAAAAGGTACCAATCAGGTCTTTGTTGACAGCAGGAGAAAGAAGGATATTGAATTTGATCTGTCTACCCAGGGCATTGTATCCCCTGAGGTATCCTTTGCGGACACCTGGTCGAAGCTTTCCCTGACAGCTACAGAGGCCGACAAGCAAAACCTCTGGAAAAACTACCTGACCAATGATCTGGTATACAAGCTCAAGAAATTTGAAAATGTTGAAAACGCCACCGTTCAGTACACCAAGCCTGAAAAAACCTATTGGGCGAGGGACAATGCAGAAGAACAGGGCAGTGCCTATGTGATGCTGAAGACCACAAGCGCTCTCACACCGGATCAGGTGGATGCGGCTGCCAGGGTTGTGGCGGCTTCAATAGGTGTTCCGTCCGACAGGGTAACCATCGTTGACCATAATCTAAATCCGTTGACCCGTCAGGGCAGCAGTGATTTGGTTCGGGCGTCAACGCAGGACGAGATGAGGCGGCAGCGCCAGTTAGAACTGGAAAGCAAGGTCTACGACACCTTCAAGATCGGCCTGGTTCAAAACGCAAACTTTGATACAATGAGTGTTTCCGCTAACCCGACCCTTGATTTTGATACTCATAAAAGCGTATCAAAGGAGTATTCGGCTCCGGATCCGGATGGTCAGGGTTACAGAAACAGCTATGAGTATTTGGAAGAAAACCTGACCAACGGTAATGCGGGCAGCATTCCGGGAACCGATACCAATCCTCAGACTGCGCCGTCCTATCAGATTGGGGACGATGAGCGGTCTGATTACAGCAGAACTCAGTCCTACGAAGAAAGGCTTTTCAATGAAACCAATTCGGAGTCTGAAAAAGCATTGGGCAAGCTGGTAAGCAGCCAGTCAACCATGTCCATTGTTCTGTGGTATGGAAAAGTGGTAGAAACCGCAGATGGCCTTACCCCTGAATACCTGGAAGAGGTGCGGAAACTGGCCGCCGATGCTACCGGTATTCCCTCCCGAAACATAACCGTCAGCATACAGAAGCTGGTTCCCGAACCAATGCCGGTTGTTACGCTCGCTGATACACTCAGAGAACTGTTTGACATGTATGGTTTATATATGCTGATGCTGATTCTTCTGGTTATTATGGTGGTTACAGCCCTGCCCAGAAAGAAGACAGAAGTTGGCCTGGAGCTTGCCACTGCCCAAGCTGCTGCAGGAGTTGCAGATCAGGGAGAGATGGTAGAATCCATTCTGGATATAAGTATTGAAGAACAATCCGAGCTTAAGAAGCAGATAGACAGGTTTGTGCAGCAGAATCCTGATGCGGTAGCTCAGCTTTTAAGAAACTGGATCGCTGAGGATTGGGATTAACTCCGGAGGTATGAACGATTATGGCCGTGAAAAGCGAACAACTGAGAAATCTTACTGGCAGGGAAAAGGCTGCCATGTTGCTGATCACACTGGGGCCTGAGCGTTCCGCGCAGATTTTTAAGCATCTCAAGGAAGAAGAAATAGAACAGCTTACTCTGGAAATAGCCAATATCAGGGCAGTTTCACCTGCAGAGCGTGAAAAGGTATTAAGTGAATTCTATCAGCTTTGCCTTGCTCAGCAATATATAACAGAGGGCGGTATCGGCTATGCCAAGGATATTCTGGAGAAAGCCCTTGGTACAGAAAAGACCATGGAGATTATCAATAAGCTTACCGTTTCTCTCCAGGTACGCCCCTTCGATTTTGTAAGGAAGGCAGATCCATCCCAGGTTCTCAACTTCATTCAGAGTGAGCATCCCCAGACCATAGCTCTGATTTTGGCCTATATGAAGCCAGCGCAGGCCGCTGCGGTGCTTTCGGCACTGCCTCAGGACAAGCAGGCCGATGTGGCCAAAAGGATCGCAACTATGGACAGAACATCCCCTGAAATAATTAAGGAAGTGGAGCGGGTTCTCGAAAAGAAACTCTCCAATCTTGTAACTGAGGACTTCACAGCAGTGGGCGGTATCCAGGCCATTGTGGATGTGCTCAACTCAGTTGACCGTGGAACCGAGAAATACATCATGGATACCCTCGAGATTGAGGATGCCGACCTGGCTGAGGATATACGCAAGAGAATGTTTGTATTTGAGGATATTCTCCAGCTTGATAACAGGGCTATCCAGCGTTTCCTTCGGGAGGTGGACAACAGCCTGCTTGCCCTTGCGCTAAAAGGGGCTACCGAGGAGGTTCAGAATGTCATTTACAATAATATGTCCAAGCGATTGGCGGAAATGATCAGGGAGGATATCGAGTATATGGGACCAGTCCGGCTGAAGGATGTGGAAGAGGCCCAGCAGAAGATTGTAAATGTGATCAGAAAACTGGAGGATGCAGGAGAGATCATCATATCGCGTGGCGGAGGAGACGAAATAGTTGTATAGCAATTCATACGGATACGGTGTGTATAAAAGAAACCAGATAAATATGGGGAAGCCATACCAGATCAAAAGCAGCAGCCCTAAGATCGTTGCTGTTGAGGAGCCCGAACTGAAAAAAACCGAGGATCCTGAGAAAAAGGCCGACGAGATTCTAGCCAGGGCAAAAGAAGAGGCCAGCCTCATCATTCAGGAAGCCGAGCTGGAGGCTCAGCGCCTGCTGGAGGAGGCTCAGTCCCAGATAGCGGATCATATCGTGGAAGTCGAGCAAAAGGCCAAGGAAGAGGGCTACAGAAAAGGAGAGAACCTGGCACAGCAGCATTATCAGGAACTTCTGGCGGAAGCTGAGGAGTTCAGAAAAAGGTCAATTACAGAATATGAGGACACCATTCGCTCATTGGAGCATGATATCGTGGAGTTGTCGCTTAATATAGCCAGAAAAGTGCTGGGCGCCGAGCTGGAAACCAGCAGGGAAGCTATCCTCAAGATAGCCGGGGAGGCCATTGATGCCTGTCTTAACAAAGATCAGATTATACTGAGGGTTTCAGTTGAAGATTATGATTATGTGATGGAAAACATTGAACATATTAAAAACCGGGCAGGGGACATCGGGCAGATTGAAATCCGAAAAGACCAGACACTGGCCAGAGGATCCTGCATTGTGGATACCGGGTATGGAATGGTGGACGGCGGACTGGAGACCAAGATGGAAATGGTGGAACAAGCTTTCCGGGAAGTGATGGGTGAGAAGAATCAGGATGAATAGCCATACCCTTTTAGAGAAATATCAAAAGCTGTTGGATGAAAGAAGCTTTGTCCGCTACATGGGCAGAGTTACCAAGGTTGTTGGTCTGACCATCGAATCGGAAGGCCCCGAAACACATGTCGGGGCTTTATGCACTATTAAGTCCCGAGGGCATAGAAGTATTATGGCGGAGGTTGTTGGCTTCAGGGACAAGAATGTCCTGCTAATGCCCATAGGGGATATGTCGGGCATTGGCCCCGGAAGTACGGTAACGGTCTGCCACAAGGATTTGGAGGTAGCCGTGGGAGAATCATTACTGGGCCGTGTCCTCAACGGGCTGGGTCAACCCATGGATGGCAAGGGCCCCATCATACCGGAAGGCTATTATCCTGTCTCCAATATGCCGCCAAATCCCATGACCAGGCCAAGGATCAAGCAGGTCCTTCCTTTGGGCGTTAAGTGCATTGATGGTCTGCTCACTGTGGGCAAAGGACAGCGCATAGGCATTTTTGCCGGCAGCGGGGTTGGAAAGAGCACCCTACTGGGAATGATCGCCAGAAACACTAAGGCGGATATTAATGTCATCGCATTGATAGGAGAGCGTGGAAGAGAGGTGCGGGATTTTCTGGAAAGAGATCTTCAGGAAGAAGGCCTGAAAAGGTCGGTGGTGGTCATAGCCACCTCGGATCAGCCCGCCCTGATCCGACTTAAAGGTGCCATGGTGGCTACCGCAATTGCAGAATACTTCAGGGACAAGGGAAATGATGTCCTGCTTCTTATGGATTCCCTCACGCGTTTTTCCATGGCTCAGCGGGAGATTGGACTTGCAATCGGAGAACCTCCTGTGTCCAGAGGCTACACGCCTTCTGTATTTGCAATTCTGCCCAAGCTTCTGGAGAGGACAGGGACTTCACAAAATGGTTCTATAACAGGCCTTTACTCGGTACTGGTGGATGGAGACGATATGAATGAACCCATTACCGATACAGCCCGCGGTATATTGGACGGTCATATCGCCCTTTCAAGGCAGCTCGCCCATAGAAACCACTATCCGGCCATCGATGTGCTTGGTAGCGTCAGCCGTGTCATGAGTGATATTGTGGATGACAATCACAAAAAGTGCGCCAATGAACTCAGGCAAGCCCTGGCAGTCTACCGGGATGCGGAAGATCTGATCAATGTCGGCGCTTATGTGAAGGGCAGCAATCCTGCCATTGACAGGGCTATCAGTCTGAATGAAAGCATTAATGATTTTCTTACCCAGGGAGTGTTTGAACGTTATTCCTTCCGGGAGACCATCGAAAAACTGGAGCAAGCAGTCACCCTGAAGGAATCCGGTTAAATGACAATACAGCAGGGGAGTTCTTTCCGGCGGCCAGCCATCCCGCTGTTGTTACGGAGTGAATTATGGCAGTTTTCAGGTTCAGATTGCAAAGGCTGCTCGATCTGAAACAACAAATGGAGGATAAAATAAAAAATGAACTGGGGCTGGCTATTATAGCCCATGAGAAGGAAAAGGAGAAGCTCGCGTTGATTGACGCGGGCATTTCGCGTTTGTCTGAGGATTTCAGAAGAGCCTGCTCTGGAACTATTCAGCCTGAAAGAATCAAGGAGATTAAGGCCTTTCTTGAGGTTCAAAAAAAGGTTAGGGAACAGCAACTGGAGGCAGTTAAGAGAAGCGGTGAAAATGTCGATAAAATAAGAGTAAAGCTCGTTGCTGCAATGCAGGAAAGAAAGGTCCTGGCCAATCTGAGGGACAAGGAGTTCGAAAAATTCAGAAAAGAGGAAGACAGAAACGAGCGGAAGCTTACGGATGAGCTTGTCAGTTACAGGGAGAGTGTAAAAAAATCATCTGAGGGAACGGGAGAGCAATAAACCCTGGAGGGATACTGCTTTGCCCTTCCTAAGGGGAGATTGAGATGGCTGAAAAGGCAAAGGGTACTTCAAAGAATCCCAAACCGACTATGCAAAATCCGGAAGGCAAATCACGCAGAATACTGCAGGGCTTTTTGGCGGTCATGCTGTCATTGGTTATTGTCGCCATGGTCTTCTGCGGTGTTTTTTATATTATTCTTAAAAATAATGTTTATGGCCTGGGGGAGATATTCAGGCCGGCATTTCAGGACAACCCCATACTCAGGCTGGCTCTTCCGCCACTTCCACAGGAAGTTGATCCGGATGCGCCTGAGAATCTTACCGATACAGAAATCCGGAAGAAATATGTTGAATACAGACAGAAGGTGGCCGATCTCACCACTGAACTGAATGAGGCCTACGGGGTCATCAGCCAGTACGAAAGCGACCAGAGTGTTTTGGAAGAAAACAAGGCCGTATTGGAAGCCAATGAGAAGCTACTGATATCCATACAGAATGAGCAGGGAAAGCTTGAGCAGCAGAAGATTGAGGTGGCAGAGCTGATTGCCGGAGGCAACAAGGAAGGGTTTATGGAGTATTTTGCACAGATAGAACCTGAAACTGCAGAGGCTATCTATAAGGAACTGGTCAGGGAAGATATTAACCATCAGATAAAAACAGAGCTTGCCAAGCCATATGCGGCTATGGATCCCGCCAGTGCTGCCAGGGTCCTGTCTGAACTGTGGAGTAAGGATCAGGAAACCGCCATAGGCGTGTTTGAAGGACTTAATGCCAACGCCAAGGCACTGATTCTGGAAAAGATGGAAGCATCGGTAGCTGCTGAGATCACTAAAACACTATCTGACAAAATGCTGATCAAATAAGCGATATGCCCATCCGTTTGGATGAAAGCATAACAGGATTACACCTGGAAGGAGGTGAAAAAGATGGAAAATAGTATTTTGGCCAGTTTAATGGTTTCCGGCGCCAATTCATCCGGCAAGGCAGGAATGGTCAGAAGGCAGGAAACCGGGGATTCCTTTTCCGGTATACTTGCAGAAAAGCTGCAAGACCGCATGGGTTCCGGGAAGAATTCTTACAGGCCTGCCAGAGTTATCAGCCATGACAAGCCTGGGACCACGATACAAAAGGATCTGAAACAGGAGCGGGGTTCTGAAGCGGAGCGTACTTTTTCAGAAGTCAAGGGTGGTATTGCAGCAAGTAAGAGTGCTAAACCCCAATCAGGCTCCTCCGTGACCGAGACGGAAAAGACAACGGAGAAAAAAGAGATGATTGATGAAATTGCTCTGCTGCTGGAAACCCTGTTCATGAAGCCTGACATGGCACTTTCAGGCTGGGGCTCTGTTGAGGAAACAAATACTGAAGGAATCGCGGCGGAGGATATGAGCCATCCCGCTGAGGCCTTGAGGGCTATGATGGAGGGCAGGCTGGATAGGCTCCAGGAACTGCTGAACCGGGTTCGTTCAATGGAGAATGATACCGGACAGGCTGAAACCCTGGCTCTGCTGGATGAGATTGAAGTGTTGATTTCGAAGATCCAGCAGAATGGGACTGGCCGGGACTCTGCTGCGAACCAGAGTTTAACGGCAATCGCGGAAAAGGATGGGGAGGCTCTTGAAGTTCTGATATCACAGCTCCAGATCCAATGCCGCGAGATCGCCCAAAGACTAAGAGGCAGGCAGGATGGCACCGGAATACAGGATCAGGCTCCGGAAATCGTTGAGAACCCGGATAACGCACTGGATCCCATTATTGAAGGTACAGATGCAAGCAGGGATGATGGGAAGTCTCTGAGCCATCCCAAACATAGGGATGTCAAGGCCGACAAAACAATGACCGATGATTCGGGCAAGATCCCTGGCACTGAAGCGGCGATGACCGAGGCAATGAAAAACAGCCAAACCCTGGAAGGACATGAAAGCATGCATCAGAGCCAGCAGGCTGCCCGCGCCCAGATGCCTCAGGACATATCGCCAAGCCTGAAGACCGATAACATGAGCTCGTATCTTTATGAAAAGCAGATGAGCCAGAACGTTACCGATCAAGTGACCATGAAAATCAGGCTCATGGCCGGCGAGAACAAACAGGAACTGGAGATGCATCTGAAGCCGGATAATCTGGGCAAGCTGAGCCTTAAAATTGTCCATGAGCGTGGAGAGGTTCTGGCCAGGATTACAGCCGAGAACGAGCAGGTCAAATCAATTCTGGAGAACAACATGCAACTTTTAAAGGACGCTCTGGAGAAAAGCGGGTATTCGGTGCAAAGCCTGGATGTATCGGTGGGGAATCAGAACAGTGAAAACCGGTCAACTCACCATCAGGGACAGAACAACAAGCGAAACCAGATTGAGGAACCGGTCAGTGTATTGACCCCAAGCGACATAAGGCGGGTCTCAGGAAGTCGCCTGTATGACCTGGGAATGCCGGGAGTCTCTCAACAAATCGATCTGATAGCATGAGAAAGGGGTGAAAGCATATGTCCGACGTTGCTTCAATAGCAAGTAACCAGAAAACAATTGAGCAAATCATTGCTGAACAAGCCAACAAATCAAAAAACACAAGAAATACCGGCGAGCTTGGGAAGAACGATTTTCTCCAGCTTCTCATCACACAGGTGCAGCATCAGGATCCGCTGGATCCCCAGTCCGACACCGACTTTATTGCTCAGATGGCTCAATTCAGCGCTCTGGAACAAATGCAGAACCTGAACAATGCGTTCTCCATGACCAAGGGCTTCGGCATGATCGGCAAGTATGTCGTGGGCCAGATTTCTAACGAGGATACTGGAAAGACCAGCTTTGTTTCAGGTGTGGTGGAATCGGTTCGGGTGAAGGGTGGCAAGGTTTATGCCATCATTGATGGGCAGGAGGTTGATATTGACAGCATCACCGATGTTTCAGACACCGCTCTTGGCAGCGCGAACAGAAGGATTTCTGATTACAGCGGTCTGGTGGGCATGCTGGGCAGCGCTTACCAGTTTAACAATGACGGTGGCAAGGCCACTATAAAAGGCATCATATCGTCTCTTGAGCAGAGGGCTGATGGAATATACGCCCGCCTGGATGAAGTGGACGTGAAGCCCTATGAGTTGGATCTGGAAGGCTTTGAGGGTCCTGAGGAGTATGTAATGACTTATGCAGGCAAGGAAATCACAATCAAGTTAAAAGATCCTGAAACCGATGCAGTGATCCGGGTAACCGGTACGCTGAGAGACGGCTATCTGGATGACAGCGACAAGCTGCGCCTAATACTTGATGATGTTACCCTTCCTGTAGACACCATCTACTCCACAGAAAGGGTTGACCTCTACTCAAGCGAACACATGCTTCTCCAGCAGATCCTTTACATTCTTAAGAACAGACTTGGCACAGGCAATCAGGACGACGATTCAAGCCAGGATACTGAAGCGCCTGAGGCCGTGACCGGATCTGAGCCGGCTGAGACGGAAACCCGAACCGATCCGAATGGAGGGGTTGGATGAGCATTAGCAACAGACCCATTCAAAGCATCAACCAATATCTGAAGACTGTTCCAGGGTCGCCAGGCGAAAGGGTGAAGACCTCATCCGATGAGTTTTCAAACATTCTGAACCAAAAGCTCAGTGAGAGCAGGGATGTGAAAATCTCAAAGCATGCGGCCATGAGGTTGGAAGCCAGAAATATCAGCCTGGATGCTCTTCGGCTTGAAAAGCTGAGAACAGCCGTTGATAGGGCTCAAGCCAAAGGAGTGAAGGATTCACTGGTGGTGATGGAAGATGTGGCGCTTCTTGTAAACATACCCAACAGAACCGTTATAACGGCAGTGAAGCAGAGCGAACTGAAGGAGAATGTATTTACAAATATTGACGGAGCAGTTTTTACTTAAAACAAGACCTTTAGAACATTTGGAATCAACAATTTCAGCCGGACCCTTCCGGGAGGCTGATCGTTTCTGAATGACAGACGAAGCGAATTACGGGAGGTTGATTTTTATGATGATGTCCATGTTTTCAAGCGTTTCGGGCTTGAAATCCCATCAGATCAAGATGGACGTAATAGGTAACAATATTGCCAATGTTAACACCGTAGGTTTTAAAGGAGCCAGAGCCACATTTCAGGAGATTTTCTCACAGACCCTGTCATCAGGCGGAGCCCCGGATCTTATGACGGGGAGGGGCGGAACAAATCCCATGCAGATCGGTCTTGGCATGAATGTGGACTCCATAAATACCGATATGGGACGCGGAAGCGTGCAGCGCACCGAAAGCCCCACTGACCTTTCCATAGAGGGCGAAGGCTTTTTTGTGGTCAGAAGTGGCAATGAAGGTTCTTTCAATTTCACAAGGGCAGGCAATTTCACCATTGACAAGGCTGGGAATCTGGTCACATCCACCGGTAAGAATGTTTATGGATGGATGAAATACTCCTATGGGGACAACGGCTATGAGTTTGATACTCAGGAAGTGATAAGACCGCTGAATCTCTATGAAGACATCTACAACATGAACAAGCGTATCATAGCAGCCAAGGCCACCAGCGAGGCTATCCTTTCCGGTAACCTGGATGCCTCCAGAAAAGCTATATCAGGAAGTGGCGCAACATCCACTTCTGTAGAAATCAATGATACAGTCGCTGCTGACGGAACCAGTGGTGCAGATGGAATTCCGGACATTGACGGCAAGAATATAGATCCCCACTTCATTGTTCCCATCAATGTTTACGATGAGCTGGGCAATGAATACAAGCTTAATCTAAAGTTCTGGAAAAGCTTTGTGGATACAACAACGGACGGGGCGCCTAAAACCCAATGGTATTATATGATAGACCCCGGCAATGGCGCAAAAGCCTCACCAGCAGGCGGAACCGAATCTGCGTCGGGCTACCTGTGTTTTGACTCCAAGGGCAGGATTGTGACCGATGATACCAACTTCCCAACATCCCTGGACGTAACAGTCACACCTTCTGCCGAATCAGGGGCAGGTGCCTTTACCTTCAAACTGGATATGAGGCAATTGTCCCAGTATGCCGACGACTCCTCTGTAAAACCTATGCGGGTGGACGGCTATCCCCCTGGAACCCTGGTGACTTTCAGCATAGGTGATGACGGAGTCATTACCGGTGTTTACGATAACGGCAGGCAGCAGCCGCTGGGCTTGATCGCACTGGCCACATTTGAAAATACGGCCGGCCTGGAGAAAGTGGGAGCCAACGAGTTCAGGCAGACCACCAACTCCGGTGATTTCAAGCTTCCGAATAAGCCAGGCACCAATGGCGCCGGAACTCTGGTTCCCGGAACCCTTGAGATGTCCAATGTAGATCTGGCAGGACAGTTTACCGAAATGATCATCACCCAGAGAGGCTTCCAGGCCAACAGCAGGGTGTTGACAACTTCTGACGAGATCCTTCAGGAGCTTGCCAATTTGAAGCGGTAAGGCGTATAGGGCCGGTATTCAACCGGCCCTACCTGTATTCTGATTGATTTCAGCCCGGATAAGAGGAGCTGATTTTTCGCGCAACGTGCTTTCACCTGATAAAATGGGAGGTGAACTATTATGATCAGGGTTTCCAGATTCAACGGTACCAGCTTTGTAATCAATTGTGAGTGGATTGAAACCATAGAGTCCACACCCGATACTGTCATCACACTCGTTAACGGGAAGAAGTATGTGGTAAACGAAAGTGTTGATGATATAATTGATTCGGTAGTAGAATATAAGCGAAGAGCGGGGTTTATCAACAGATTAATTAATCCATTGCCGGAAAATGACGATAAATGACATAGAATAGGTTTTAAAGGGGTGTCCCATTTTGCAGGGTAAGTCTTTATATGCTGTATTGCTTTCCATAATTGCGGTTCTTGCATTGGCACTGGCAGTGATGGTTATCTTCCTGTTTACCACCTACAACCGCATAAGTCCAAGTCAAGAGGCTAATAACGCCAAGGACTTGCCACAGCAAACCAGGGAAGTACCTCCTGATGAGGAGGCAAGGATTAACCTCTACGCCGGCGAAGACGGAGCTGGCGGAGATGCGATTTTCAATCTGAAAGCCTCTCCTGCCCATCAAAACAGCTTTCTGAAGGCTTCTGTCACCATCGTCTTCGACGCCGGAGAGAAGAAAAAGCACCTGGAAACCCGCACCAATCTTATGAAGGACTGTGTGGGTGAATTCAAGGAGGCCTGCATAGAGTATTTCAGAAGTCAGACCTTCGAACAGCTCAGCGAGGATGCAGCCATGGAAAAGGCCAGGGATGCCCTGAAAGATAAATTCAACAGTATCATATCCAAAAGGATAGACGAGAGAATTATTATCCGGGTTGTTTTTGAAGGCTGGATTATTCAGTAGGGGGAGGCGAGCAATACCTGTGGGCGATATTCTTTCCCAAAATGAAATAGACAGGCTGTTGCAGCAGCTCAATACGGGAGAGCTTGATGTTAAGGAGTTCAGTAAGGATGCGGCAGAAAAAAAGGTGCGCAACCACGATTTCAGACGCCCCAGCAAGTTTGCCAAGGATCATATCAGAACCCTCAATATCATCAACGAGAACTATGCCCGGCTGTTGACCAATTTCTTGTCCGGATATTTACGGACATTGGTTCAGGTGGATGTTCAAACCGTACAGCCCCTGCAATATTCGGAGTTCACAAATTCCATAGCAAACCCTGCAGTACTGGGGATTGTTAATTTTGACCCATTGCCCGGATCTATCATCTTCGAAATCAACCCTTCCATTGCATATTCCCTCATCGACAGGATCCTGGGAGGCAAGGGAATAGGGATTGACAGGGTCAGGGGGTTTACCGAGATTGAACTTGCCATACTTATGAGGCTTATGACGCAGATGTTGTCCCTCATGCGCGAGCCCTGGGAGAATGTCACAGAGATAAGGCCTATGCTGGACAGAATCGAGACCAACGCCCAGTTTGCTCAGCTGATGTCTCCCAATGAGATGGTGGCTCTGGTTACTTTCACCGCAAAGATTGGTGATGTCGAGGGATTTTTCAACATCTGTATCCCGCATATGGTGGTGGAACCGATTATGCCAAAACTCTCCACCAAGCTATGGTTCTCCCTTATCGAGAAGGGATCAACCCAGGAGTCAAGGGAGTCCATCGAAAAGAAGGTCAGGGAAACAGCTATCCCCATAATTGCAGTTTTGGGGAAGACCAAGCTCTCAGTTCGTGAGTTCCTGATGCTCCAGGTGGGGGATGTTCTCCCGCTGAACACCAGCATTGACGGCAAGCTGGAGGTATATGCCGGTGACATTTTGAAATTCTGTGGTAAACCGGGTGTACGAAACAAGAGAAGTGCCGTTAAGATTACGGACGTTATCAGAACGGAGGAAGAATAATGGGTGATATGTTGTCACAGGCAGAGATTGATGCCCTTCTTAACGGAGTCAGTTCTGAAGATGAGACCACAACTGAAGAAAAGACCGATTTCACCGGTACGGAGGATATAGTATTGACGCCTGAGGAGATCGACATCCTGGGTGAAATCGGAAATATCAGCATGGGCACATCGGCAACAACCCTATATGCCCTGCTTGGTCAAAAGGTCAAAATTACTACGCCCAGAGTTGAGATAACCACCTGGGATGAGATTGCCAAGCTTTTTGTCAAGCCTTTTGTAGCTGTTAAGGTACAGTATGTCAATGGACTTGAAGGCCTGAACATGCTGATTGTGAAAGAGGAAGATGTTAAGATCATTACCGATCTCATGATGGGTGGCGATGGTCTTGGGAATGTTTCAGGCGAGCTCAATGAGCTTCATCTGAGCGCCATTTCGGAGGCCATGAATCAGATGATAGGTTCTGCTTCCACCTCCCTTTCATCCATGTTTGACAAAAGGGTCGATATATCCCCCCCTGAATCCACATTGGTTGACGGGGCGTCCAATATTGACAGGATCAAGATTGACAATGAATCATCCATTGTCATGGTTATGTTCAGACTCCAGGTAGGCGATCTTATAGACAGCGAGATCATGCAGCTTCTGCCCATCCAGTTTGCCAAAGAGATGGTAGAAAAGCTGATGGACAAAAACAAACTGTCACAGCAGGTCACTGAAGCCGATACGATGCCGCAACCACCCGTGCAGATGCAGGAGCCCCAGGCACCACAGATGCAACCCCAGTACGCTCAGCCGGCACCGGGTTTTGGCATGCAAATGCCGTCCATGGGGCAACCGCAGCAGCCAGCAAGTCCTGTAAACGTACAGCCGGTGCAGTTCCAGTCTTTTGAAAACGAGGAGTTTGGCTATGATTCCAATAATATTGGACTCCTCATGGATGTTCCTCTTCAGATTTCAGTGGAGTTGGGCCGTACCACCAAGAAGATAAGAGAAATACTTGATTTTGGGCAGGGGTCCATCATTGAGCTGGATAAGCTGGCCGGAGAGCCTGTGGATATCCTCGTAAACGGCAGGATTATTGCTAAGGGAGAAGTGGTTGTGATTGACGAAAGCTTCGGTGTACGTATAACAGATATCCTTCATCCTTCAAAAAGACTTTAATTTTGACAATATATCGTATATAATCGTATATAATTGATAATCCATGCTGTATAGTGGTATAGTTTTATGTGTACAGACTATGAAGGAGAGGATATGACCTATGGCAAGTATTCTGATCGTTGATGATGCTGCTTTCATGCGCATGATGATCAAAGACATCCTTTCAAAAAACGGATACACGGTTGTTGGCGAAGCCGAGAATGGTATCAAAGCGGTGGAAAAATACAAGGAACTCAATCCCGATCTTGTCATTATGGATATCACAATGCCTGAGATGGACGGAATTCAGGCAGTCAAACAAATAAAGTCCCTTAATGCCGCTGCAAAGATTATCATGTGTTCTGCTATGGGCCAGCAAGCCATGGTCATTGAATCCATACAGGCGGGGGCGCGTGATTTCATCGTGAAGCCTTTCCAGGCCGAGCGTGTTATTGAAGCGGTTAAGAAGGTCGTAGGCTAAGGCCCCGGAAGGAATGTATACCAATGGATGACATCCTTTTTTTTCTGGGCATGCTGATCATATTCTCAGCGGTTTTATTCATTGCCTGGCTGACCACAAAGCTCCTGGGAAGGAAGATGGCCGGAGCATCAAAGAATAAGCTCATGAGTGTTGTGGAGACATTGCAGTTGGGACTGGATCGATGTCTCTATCTTGTAAAAGCAGGTGATCGCTTTTTTCTTTTTTATGCTAACCGTAAGAACATGGAGCTGGTATCCGAGATAGAGGTTGACGAAGAAGCGCTGGCTGCCCGGCAAGATACTGAAGGAAACAGCAATGGATTCGAATTCAAGCGGATCTTTGATTTCTATTCGGGTTTATCAAGAAAAGGTAAACGCGCTGATACAAAGGATATCGATTTGGACCGGCAGGGGGAGGCTGATGGGCGGCACGTGGCCGGAAGCCTTCAAGAGAGCATTCAAAAGCTCCGGAAGCTCAACCAAAACGAGGAGCAGTACAGAGGTTGAATTCAGGCGGTGGAAGCCATGCGAAAGAAAAAATTCTGGATCATAATCATTCTTACAATTCTGTGCATGAACCTGCTCAGCTCGGAAGCCTTTGCCGCTCCGGGCATTTCACTATCCGACAACGGCATAACAATTCAATCCACTGATGACCCTCAAGAGATTTCCAACAGCATAAAGTTACTATTACTCCTAACGGTATTATCGGTATTACCGTCCATTCTCATTATGATGACTTCCTTCACCAGGATTGTCATCGTGTTTTCTTTTTTACGAAACTCCATGGGAACACAGCAGATCCCCCCAAACCAGGTTGTTATCGGTCTGTCCCTCTTTCTGACTTTTTTCATCATGACACCGGTTATATCAGATCTGAACCAGAATGCCCTTCAGCCTTTCACCAATAATGAGATAACACTGGAAGAGGCCATGGACAGGTCTTCCGATACCATTAAGGATTTTATGCTGGATTTCACCCGGGAGAAGGACCTTGCCCTCTTTGCGGGGATTGCCAAGGTGAAGCCTGCCGAGGATCTTACAGACCTTCCCTTGAGCGTTGTCATGCCGGCTTTTATGATCAGTGAACTGAATACGGCTTTTCGAATAGGCTTCATGCTGTACATACCTTTTCTGGTCATCGATATGGTGGTGGCCAGCACCCTTATGGCCATGGGTATGATGATGCTTCCGCCCTCCATGATCTCAATGCCCTTCAAGATCCTGCTGTTCCTGCTGGTGGACGGGTGGAACCTTTTGACCGAGACCATTATCAAATCATTTGTACGATAGGCAGGACGATTGTTTATATAACAAGAAGGAGAAAAGTTCCCGGAAAGGAGCGTTTATGGAGCAATTTTTACTGGATATGTCACGGGATGCCATGATGACCATCCTTAAGGTATCGGTGCCGGTACTGCTCACCGGATTAATAGTAGGGCTTGCGGTAAGCATATTTCAGGCTACCACGCAAATTCAGGAGCAATCACTCCATTTTGTGCCCAAGATCATTGCAATGCTTGTAGCTCTGTTGATTCTGGGATCCTGGATGCTGACTGTGATGAAGGAGTTTACCTTGCGTATGTTTGACGGCATGCTGAAGTTCATCGGCATGTAGCTGTTATGGATGTGATGGGGAATGACCATACCCTTGGATGGGATCTTTAACTTATGGAACATCTTTCTGATAGTGCTTGTCCGTATTTCGGGCATGTTCTTTTTATCGCCCATCTTTGGCAGGAGGAATATACCTAATTATTTCAAAGTAGGTTTTTGCTTCATCCTGACCATCATCACAGCAAACTCCATTACGGTTCCCGATATTTCCTCATACACATCTTTGGCATCCTACGTGATCCTTATAGGAAAAGAACTTCTTTTAGGGCTTACCCTGGGCTTTATTTCATACCTGTTGTTCTCTGCCATATATATAGCCGGTCAGCTGATTGATACTCAGATAGGGTTTGGTATGGTTAATGTGATCGATCCGTTTACCAACATACAGATTCCCATTACGGCTGATTTTTATGTTGTACTGGCCACTCTTTTCATGCTGGTAACCGATTCTCATCACCTGCTGATAAATGCGATTGTCGAAAGCTACACCATACTCCCGCCGGGAGGCGCTGATTTTGGAGGGGGCGTTGTGCGCCAGCTGGTGGACATGTTCTACCATACGCTGGTAATTGGGTTTAAAATAGCGGCGCCCGTTACGGCAGCCATTATGATCACCAATGTGGCTCTTGGCATCATTTCAAAGGCCATGCCCCAGATGAACGTGTTCATACTGGGAATGCCCATGAAGATCATTGTGGGTCTTATCATCATTCTTATCACCATAGCCTCCTTCAAGGGAGTGGTAAACTACATTCTGGAGGGCACTTACAGAAATATTTACGATTTCTTGCGAAATGCAGGGGGCGTAAGTCGATGAGGTGGGTAATCTTGAGGATATTCTGTTTCCGGCTCAATAAGAAGACAGAACCAAGGGGTTTGACCTCCATAAACCTCCAGCTTTTTGCGGACACCAGCGGAAAGACTGAAAAGGCGACCCCAAAAAAGAGGCAGGATCTGAGAAAGAAAGGTCAGGTCATGCAGAGCAGGGAAGTGACCTCAAACCTGATCCTCCTGATGATCTTCGTTTCCTTCAGACTTGTGGGCAATTATCTTTATAAAGAATTCAAGATACTTTTCAACCTGTTTTTAACCGAAACAGCCTCGTATAATCTGACCGATCCCACTGAGATCATGCGGATTGCTACCTTTGCGGCTGTTCAGATCGCCAAGATGGCTGCCCCGTTCTTTCTGATCGCCATACTGGTGGGAGTATTGGGGTCTTATTTTCAGATAGGCTTCCTGTTTACCTTAGAACCAATAAAACCCAAGTTTTCTCACATCAATCCCATGAATGGTCTTAAAAGGGTTTTTTCTGCCCGGTCGCTGTTTGAGCTTGCCAAATCCATTGCCAAGGTGGTGGTCATCGGATGGGTGGCATGGTCATCCATAGAGACCGAACTACTGAACCTCACAAAACTGATGACGCTGGAACTGGGGCAGACCATTGTGTACATTCTGGATTCAGCAGTTAGCATTGGAATAAAGATCTGTTTTGCCCTTCTGGCCGTTTCAGCAGTGGACTATTTCTTTCAGTGGCGGAAGTACGAGAAGGATATCCGCATGACTAAGCAGGAGGTAAAGGAGGAATACAAGCAGCTGGAAGGAAATCCGGAAATACGATCCAGGATAAAACAGAAACAGCGTGAGATATCCATGAGGCGAATGCTCAGCGAGGTTCCGAAGGCCGACGTGGTTATAACCAACCCGACCCATTTTGCTGTAGCCATCAGGTACGAGCCCGAAAAGAGGCCCGCGCCCTATGTGGTAGCCAAAGGCGCCGACTATATGGCACAGCGGATCAAGGATATTGCAAAGGAAAACAGGGTCGAAATTGTGGAAAACAAACCTCTTGCCCAGGCTCTATACAGCTCGGTGGAAATAGGCGATGCCATACCGCCCGACCTGTATAGGGCTGTTGCCGAAGTGCTGGCCTTTGTCTACAATTTGCAGGGCAAAAATCCCCAGGCAGCCCATTGAGTGGCGGGTTTAAGTATTGTATTAAGCACTCAGTTCATATAAAATACTAATATGGGATAAAAGCATATAAATTTCGACATAAAGTCATCGCCGCATCCTGTCACACGGACAGGCGTTCTACAAAAGATTGAAAGGTACTGGAGGGAAAGCAGGATGAAGAATAATAATATGCTGGTGGCAATATTTGTTGTCTTCATAGTGCTTTTTATCATTGTTCCCATGCCTCCGGTTCTTTTGGACGTCCTGCTAGTTATAAACATCACCCTTTCCCTTCTGATTCTGATCAACGCCATTTATGCCACAGATGCACTTTCCATGTCCTCTTTCCCGACAATGCTGCTGTTTACCACATTATATAGGCTGTCACTGAACATAATCTCCACACGCCTCATTGTGGGCAAGGGGGAGGCAGGCGGTGTAATAAGAAGCTTTGGACGGTTTGTAGGCGGGAATGACCTGATCGTCGGCTTTATCATCTTTCTCATCATCATGATTGTCCAGTTCCTGGTTATCACCAAGGGCGCAGAAAGAGTCTCCGAAGTAGCCGCAAGATTTACCCTGGATGCCATGCCGGGTAAACAAATGGCCATCGATGCCGATTTGAATTCCGGGCTTATCAATGAAATGGAGGCCAAGGAGAGAAGAAAACGGGTGCAGCGGGAGGCCGATTTCTATGGTGCCATGGATGGTGCCACCAAGTTCGTGAAGAATGACGCCATATTCGGTATCATCTCTACGGCCATCAACATCATAGGCGGTATTATCATGGGCCTGGTCAGACAGGGAAGAACTTTTGAGGATGTATTGGAAACCTACACCATCCTCACCATTGGCGATGGCCTTGTCAATCAGATTCCTTCCCTGCTGATTTCAATTGCGACAGGTGTTATAGTTACAAGGGCAGCCGCCGAGACTGATCTTGGCAGCGATCTGATCAGACAGATCTTCAACAGTTCCAGGGTTATGTATATTGCGGCAGGCGCATGTATAATCCTGATGCCAGTACTTTGGCAATGGTCCCTGCTTCTTGTGGCTGGTTTTCTGATCTACCTGGGACTGCAGCTTGATAAGCGCAAGGTTGTGGAGTCCAAGCAGGAAGAGCAAAAGATAGAGGAGCAGGAGGTAGAAGAGATCAGAAAGCCTGAGAATGTTGTTTCGCTTCTTCAGGTTGATCCCATCGAGCTAGAGTTCGGCTATGCCATCATACCTCTGGCAGATAAGAACCAGGGGGGAGACCTGTTGGATCGTGTGGTGATGATCAGGCGTCAGTTGGCCATAGAGTTGGGTGTTATTGTTCCCACCATCCGGCTCAGGGATAATATCCAATTAAACCCCAACCAGTATGTTATCAAGATCAAGGGGGTTGAGGTGGCTTCAGGAGAACTCATGCTGGATCATTTCATGGCCATGAACCCCGGAACCGCTGAAGAAGAGATAGATGGTATTCCCACTTATGAACCGGCCTTCGGTCTTGCAGCCGTATGGATTCATGAAAGCCAGAGAGATCGGGCTGAGATGCTGGGTTATACTGTTGTTGATCCACCTTCCATAGTGGCAACCCATATGACAGAGATTATCAAACGTCATATCCATGAACTGTTAAGCCGCCAGGATGTCCAGACCCTTGTAGACAATGTCAAGTCCACCTGTCCTGCGGTGGTAGAGGAACTAATACCAAAAGTTATGTCGTTGGGCGAAATTCAGAAGGTCTTAAGCAATCTCCTCAGAGAAGGGGTTTCCATTCGGGATATGGTGACCATCCTGGAGACTTTGGCCGATTATGCGCCCATCACAAGGGATACCGACATGCTCACTGAATATGTACGACAGTCTCTTGGGCGGGCTATATCGAGAACATATATCAACCAAAACAATGCAGATGTGATAACCCTTGACCCCAAACTGGAACAGCTCATCATGGATTCTGTCCAAAGAACCGAGGCAGGATCTTATATTGCCATGGATCCTGCAATGAGTAATAAAATTGTGAACAAGGCGGCAGCCATGACCGAGAGGATTGTACAGTCCGGGAAGATGCCCATCATCCTGGCATCTCCCATGGTTCGTCTCTACTTTAAACGGTTGACCGAAAACAGCATACCCGGATTGGTGGTATTGTCCTACAATGAACTTGATCCGGCATTGGAAGTAAACTCAGTTGGTATGGTAAGCGTATAGACAGGTAGTTATAAATTGGTGGAAAGGTACCGGAGGAAGCCATGAAGATTCGCAGATACACCTGTAATAACATGCAGGAAGCCTTGCTGAAGGTCAAGATGGACCTGGGAAGCGAAGCTGTGATCATGAACAGCCGTAAGGTGAGAAGAAAGGGGCTTTTTGGGCTGTTCAGAAAGCCCCTGATTGAAGTTGTAGCTGCCATTGATGACGATTATGTCAGACCGTCCAGAACCCGGACGAGGGCTACTCCAGCTTCGGGCGCCAATATAGGATCCTATTATGAGAATGCGCAACCGTCAGGGCATCAATCAGGAGTATTCTCCCAGCCGCCCGCTTATGGTCAGGCGCAGATGCCCTATCAGACACAGACACAGCAGACAGCACCCGGACCTCAGCCTTCGGTACCGCCACAGCCACAACCTCAGTATCACCCGCAACAGGAACTGCAGCAGCAAACGCAGCCCAACCGGCTTCAGACACAGCAGCCGCAGCAACAATCAAAACCGCTTCAAACGGCCAGCACAGCACAAAATACGGCGGGATCCCCCAATACCACCATGAGCCCGGCAAATAACCCCAAGCTTGTTGAACTTGAGACCAAGGTTAAGAACATGGAAACAATGCTGGAGCAAATCTACCTGTCGGTAAAGGATAAAGATGGTCCAATCCCGGCAGGACCTGCAAGGGAAAAAGCTGAGACCCCGGCTACAGCCGGGCAGGATGATCTGTCTGTCATCAGGAGATCCCTTGCTGAGATGGAACTGGACAGCATACTGATTGACAGGATTGTGGATAAGGTAAGGGAAAGGGGCGGAAGTTCCGAAAGGCCTGATGAGGCTCTTTCCCTGGCTGCCCGAGTCATGACAGTTCTTTTGGGCGAGCCCGATACAATCAAGCTTAGATCTGACGGACGCCCACAGGTTGTCATATTTGTGGGACCCACGGGGGTGGGCAAGACCACGACCCTGGCCAAAATAGCTGCCGATTTCACTTTGAACAGGCAGAAGAAGGTGGGGCTCATTACAGCAGACACATACCGCATTGCAGCAGTGGAGCAGCTGAAAACCTACTCGGAGATATTAAACATACCCGTTTTGGTTGTGTATTCTCCCAACGAGGTGCAGGAGGCAATAAAAGAGCTTTCTGACAAGGACTTGATCCTGATTGATACTGCAGGAAGAAGCCATCGGAACAAAAGTCATTTTGACGAACTGAAGTCCTTGGTCAAATTGACGGAGGCCGATGAAGCATATCTGGTGGTCAGTGCCAACACCAGTAGGCATGCAATGAAAGAGATACTGGAATATTATTCCTTCATCAAAGACTATAAGCTGCTTTTTACGAAACTGGATGAAGCTCCGGTTCCGGGAGTGATTGTCAATGCCCGTTACCTTACCGGCAGGCCTCTGTCCTACACCACGGCGGGGCAGAGCGTTCCTGACGATCTGGATGTGGCAAGTCCCCGAGCCATTGTAGCAAGTCTTCTGGGCTCTGGAACAATCAAATGAGAAAATCCTGAACCTCATCAGAGGGTATGGAGGTAGTCATGAGCGATCAGGCAGAAATGCTGCGAAGAATAGTTGACAACATGAATAACGGGTTGCCTAAGGCAGAAGGCCTAAAGCCTGAGAAAAGAGCCCGTGTTATTACTATTACCAGCGGTAAGGGTGGCGTCGGGAAAACCAGCATAACTGTCAATCTGGCCATTGCTCTCAGCAGGCTGGGATTGAGGGTAGCTATCCTGGACGTGGACTTTGGCCTTGCCAATATTGACCTTTTATTCGGAATCGCTCCCAAGTATACCCTACTGGATCTTATTCGGGATGAAAAGTCCATTTTCGAGGTACTCACAGACGGTCCCAACAATATCAAATTCCTTTCCGGGGGATCGGGTGTTGAGGAACTGATGAGGATGGACAGGAAAAAACTCCGTAAATTCATGGGCAACATAGCCCTTCTTGATAAGCTCTATGATATTATTCTCATCGATACTGGAGCAGGGTTGTCCCAGAACGTCATGAGCTTCATTATGGCGGCTGATGAGATCATACTGGTAACCACACCTGAACCTACGGCAATAACCGATGCCTATGCCCTGGTGAAGATGGTGTCCAGACGGGACAGAAAAAAGATCATACGCATTCTGGTTAACAAGGCTGAAACAGCCAGAGAAGCAGAGGATATCGCCAATAAGCTTATAGTCGTTTCTGAGAAATTTTTGTCATTAAAGCTCTCTAAACTTGGGTATATATTATATGATGACACCATAATGAAATCGGTAAAGCTGCAAAAACCTTTCTGTCTCAGTCACCCCAGAAGTCAGGCGGCCAGAAGCCTGTTTGCGCTTGCCGATGTGCTTGTGGATTACAACCGGAGCATGGAGGATATGCTGGGTGCCAGAGGGTTCATCCAGAGAGTTTTGTCGTTTTTCGGGGCATAGTATATGCCGCTCATCATAATTGAGGCAAAGCTGGAAAGGACTGATCCGGGACAAGTAAATGAAAACGTCGATAAATGCAGAAATTAGTTTGATGTAGTAGGATATTATGTTAAACTAAAGGTAGGTAATGGGGTAGGTCGATGATAAAGACTAAGCTAACCTTGGGCACCAAGCTTGAGCTGGAATTATACGATGCAAACGGCGACAAGATCGTACCCACTCTCATCAGCCAATTTGAAGCTGTACTGCCTGACGGCAGCATGGAGATACTTTCTCCCATATTGGAAGGAAGGATCTACCCGGTCCACAGAGGAACGAATCTTGATGTGATATACGAAAAGAATGGAGATTTGTACAGGTTTGCATCACAGGCTATTGGCCGGAAACTGGAAGGGAATGTCCATCTTTTAAGAATAAAGCCGCTGTCCGAGGAGGAAAAGATACAAAGACGTTACTTTTTCAGGTTTAACTGTGTAAGAGACCTAGACTACAGAGTATTTGCCGACAGAGAAACCAAAGAAGAAGAACGTGGTGATTATTTAAAGGGAATAACAAAAGATATCAGCGGAGGAGGAATCTGCCTCTGCTCCGATATTAAACCCGAAATTGGCTGGTACGTGGAGGGAAAGCTTCACCTGAACCAGAACATTCCGTTCATTGGCCGGGTTGTCCGGGCGATAAACGTTCATGATCGGGGCAAGTACATATACGAGATCGGAATTGAATTTGTTGATATAACCAATATGAACAGGGAACGAATCATAGGCTATATATTTGAAGAACAGCGAAAACTACTTAAAAAGGGCTGGACCAAATGACAGACGACAGGATTAGAGTATTGATAGTGGATGATTCGGCTTTTATGAGGCGTGTCATACAGAACATGATTGAAAAGAACCCGGAAATGGATGTTGTGGGTTCGGCAAAGAATGGTCTTGATGCGCTGAAAAAAGCAAAAGAATTGAATCCTGATGTCATAACGTTGGATGTCGAGATGCCGGTGATGGATGGCCTAACCGCCCTGGAGAGACTTCAAAAGCAGGATAATTATGCGGTTATAATGGTCAGCAGCCACACACAGAAGGGTAAATCCGCAACCATCAAGGCTCTTGAGCTGGGAGCCTTTGATTTTATTTCAAAACCCGATAATGTTTTCAGCATGCCATCGGATGAAATCAGGACTGAACTGACCGAGAAGATAAGACTTGCCTACCGGAATAAAAGACGAAGCCGCGGTGAAGTAAAAACCGTGGGCAAAACAATGCCATTGGCCGGGGTAAATGCTGAGAAATCCGATAAACTGAAATATCTGATAGCCATAGGCATCTCAACCGGAGGGCCAAGAGCGCTGAGCAGCATTTTGCCCGTGTTTCCGGCCGACATACCCGCAGCAATCATCGTGGTGCAGCATATGCCCGAGGGGTTTACAAAATCCCTTGCAAACAGGCTCAATGAGATCAGTTGTTTAGCCGTTAAGGAGGCTGACCACAACGACCTGCTGAAAGCCGGTAATGTGTATATAGCTCCTGGGAGCCATCATCTGACACTGAAGTCGGAGGGAGGAACGACCAGAATCTTGCTTTCCGATCAGCCTCCTCTGGGTGGCTTCAGGCCGAGTGTGGATGTTATGATGCGCTCTATTGCTGACTCTGATATAAACGATATTATTGCGGTTATCATGACGGGTATGGGCAGTGATGGGACTAAAGGATTGATCGAACTTAAAAAAAAGAAGAACCCATACATTATCGCACAGGATGAAAGTACAAGTATTGTTTTTGGGATGCCGAAAGTTGCAATTGAGTCCGGAGTGGTTAATGATGTAGCTCCGTTGATGGAAATACCCAACAGAATTATGAATCACATGGGGGTGCGCCTATAATGGACATGAATCAATATCTCGACATATTTGTGGAGGAATCACGGGAACATCTGCAGAGCTTGAATTCCTCCCTGTTGGAGCTTGAAAAGGATCCATCGGACAAAGGTGTTCTCAATGAGATATTCCGCGTTGCTCATACACTAAAAGGCATGTCGGGCACCATGGGTTTTACCCGAATGCAAAGGCTCACCCACCATATGGAGGATGTTCTTGAGGCATTGCGCAGTGACCGGATATCGGCGAATTCCGATATTGTAGATGTTCTGTTCAAATGTCTGGATGCCCTTGAGACTTATGTCAATAATATTCTCTCAACAGGCAATGAAGGAACCAAGGAATATAAGGCGATTATAGATGCTTTGGCCGGTATATTGAAGGGCGGTGCCCCGGCAAAGTCTGCCAAAGTCTCTGTAAAGAAATCCAAGGCAAAGCCTCCCAAAGAGAATGAAAGTGAGAAAGATGACCCAGCAGAAGCCGCAGAAGAAGCAGCTGCAGGTTCTGACAGTGGGTTGGTAGAATTTAATCAGTATGACATCAACATTATGAAAAAGGCCTTTGAATCTGGAATGAATGTCTTCCAGATTCATGTGGTGTTTGATAAGGGATGTCTCTTGAAAGCGGCCAGAGCATTCATTGTTTTTCAGGTGCTGGAAAAGAATGCGGAAATATTCAAGTCGGTTCCCAAGGTAGAAGATATAGAGGACGAAAAATTTGACTTTGAGTTTACAGTGGTTGTTATAACACCCAACGACAGAGAGCTTTTCGAGCAGGAGATCAATTCTGTGGCAGAGGTGGTTGGTGTTAATGTCACGCCCATAACTGCAGAGATGTTGGGCATAAGCCCCGACGAACTCCAGGGTGCATCTGAGAAGGATGGCGTCTCAGCCGCTTCTGATGCTGAGGACGGGATTGTCCAGGCTGCGCAGGATCAGCCTAAAAAAGCACACAGAACAGGAAAAACCGTAAGAGTGGATATAGACAGGCTGGATGTGCTGATGAATCTGGTGAGTGAGCTCATAATCATAAAAAATGGTCTAGAAAACCAAATGAGCGCAAAGGACAGCAATGCCGCCTGGAATGAGTCCATAGAGTACCTGGAGAGGGTGACCACCAATCTTCATGATGCAGTGATGAAGGTCAGGATGGTTCCCGTGGAGGCAGTATTCAACCGATTCCCCAGGATGATACGTGATATCGCAAGAGAGTTGGGTAAGGATATTGAACTGAAGATGTCCGGTGTGGATACTGAGCTTGACAGGACGGTCATCGATGAAATCGGCGACCCGCTCATACATATCCTCAGAAATTCCGCCGATCATGGTATAGAAACCCGTGAAGAAAGGGCGAAGCTCAATAAGCCCTCCGTCGGAAGCATCTACCTTAGAGCCTATCAGGACGGAAATAATGTTGTCATTGAAGTGGCGGACGACGGCAAAGGCATTGATGTGGGGAAGATCAGAAAAAAGATCATCGAGAAAGGCCTGGAATCTGCCGATATAGTCAACTCCCTGTCTGAAAAAGAGGTTGTGGACTATTTGTTCAGACCCAATTTCAGCACCGCTGACAAGGTCACTGACCTTTCCGGCAGGGGTGTGGGAATGGATGTTGTGAAGACCAAGATTGAAGCGCTGGGAGGCTCGGTTGAGGTTGAGACTCAGTTCGGCGTCGGAAGCAGGTTCATTATCAGGTTGCCATTGACATTGGCTATTATTCAGGCGCTCCTGGTGAGAATCGGCTCGGAGAAATATGCCCTGCCGCTAAGCTCGATCCGGGAGATCGATAATATCAAATTCGATGAAGTGAAGATGGTTCGAGATCGTGAAGTGATCATGCTTAGGGATATGGTCATTCCTCTGGTAAGACTTAATGAGGTGCTTGAGGTTAAAGACGCAATTCCTGATGAAAAGAAAAAGCATCTGACGGTGGTTGTTGTCAAGAAAGGAGACAAGCTGACGGCCTTTAGTGTTGACAGTCTGATTGGACAGCAGGAGATTGTTATAAAGTCGCTGGGCAAAATTATGCAAGGCGTTAAATATATTGCCGGGGCGACCATCCTTGGCGACGGCAATGTAGCCCTGATTATCGACAACAATTCCCTTGCCTTATAAACCGGTCTGTTAACCGAGTTATCAGACATCGCGCCATATTCTATGTGATTAAGGGGGCTTGATTTCGTGGCGAAGCAGGTTTCAGCCAAAGAACATAAACAGTATGTGGTGTTCCAGATAGACGACCAGGAATTTGGTGTGGATATTCACAAGGTTTCAATCATTGAAAAATTCATGAATATTACAAGGGTTCCCACCACACCGGACTATATTAAGGGAGTTGTCAACCTCAGAGGGGAAATCATTCCTGTCATGGATCTGAGAACTAAATTCGGGTTGCCTTTCAAGGAGGCTGACGATGACACCAGAATTATCATGCTTAAGTTCAACGAAATCACTTTAGGGGTGATTGTTGATTCGGTCGCAGAGGTTGTGGATTTTGCCGAGGAAGAGATGGAAAGTGTAACCAGCATTACGAATGACCGCACATTGGACTATGTCGTAGGTATTGGAAGGATTGATCAGCGCCTGATTACTGTGCTCAATATCGAAAAGCTCATTACCGAATTAACCGAGCGGGAATAAGGAGTATAAGCGGATGGCGGACAATATTAGTGGACTTAACAATTTTCACCTTGACGTATTGAAGGAAATAGGAAATATCGGGGCGGGCAATGCGGCCACCGCCCTGGCGAAGCTGCTGGATAAGAGGATTGAAATGAGGGTGCCCCAAATACGTATTATGAGATTCAGCGAGGTCAGTGACGTATTGGGAGGCGCCGAAACTCCTGTTATAGGTATACTCCTTCAGCTTCAGGGGGATATCAGCGGCAGCATGATGTTTATTCTGGATTATCCGTCCTCCAGGATGCTCGTTAATATTCTCATGGGCAAGCCCATGGAGACTGAACTGGAATATGACGAGATGACCTGTTCAGTCCTTACTGAAATAGGAAATATTCTTGCAGGATCCTACCTCTCGGCATTATCTAACCTGACAAACCTGAAGATAATACCTGATGTTCCGGCGCTGGCTATTGATATGGCCGGAGCTATACTGAGTGTTCCTGCCATTGAATTTGGGAAAACCTCGGATACCGTGCTGTATATAGAGAATGTATTTACGGACGGTTGTGACAGTGTCATCGGAGATCTTTTCCTGGTTCCTGATGAACTGTCCTACGGGAAGTTATTAGAAGCGTTAGGAGTCGTTTGATGGCAGAGATAATCAAGGTGGGCATGGCCGAACTGAAGGTATCCCGACATCCTTCAATTTTAACTACCCTCGGCCTGGGTTCCTGCATAGGTATTGCATTGTATGACCGCATTAAGAAAAACATTGGAATGGCACATATTATGCTGCCCAGTTCATCCATTGCAACCGCCAGTTCAAACCGCGCTAAGTTTGCCGATACCGGTATTCATGATCTAATTGAGGAAATGAGAAGATGTGGATCCGATATCAGGGATATAGTAGCCAAGATAGCCGGTGGAGCCCAAATGTTTGCCTTTGCTACCCAGAATGAGTCCATGAAGATAGGGCAAAGAAACGCCGAGGCCACCAGAGCCGTTCTCGCCGGCTTCAGGATACCCATAATTGCCGAAGACACGGGAGGGAATTATGGCCGGACCATTGAGCTTTCATCTGAAGATGGATCGCTGAAGGTGAAGACCATTGGTTTTGGAATAAAGTATTTGTAGGTGAAATCGTAACATGGATTATATCCGGAAAATCCCATTGCTTCTGGGAGCAGGTGCTGGCTTGATAATCGGACTAATAGGTTTATCCGCCGGTGTTCCCAACAAAGAAAATATGCTAAATATGTGCGTGGGAATGGTTATATTCTACATGGTAGGCATCCTGATTAGATCCACCGTAAAAGGCATCGCAGAGCAGGCGATGGAAATGATCAAGAAGAAAGAAGAAGAAGAAAAAAGGCGTGAGAAGGAAAAGAACCGGATAGAAGACCAGAAAGAGAATGAAGAATCTTTGGGCGCAAGCATAGATATGACAGTCGGAGATGAGAGTGAACTGCCAGATGACGATAATTTTGACGATCTGCCTATTGCAGAGTTTATAAAGAATGAGCTGGAATAGGAATCGGCGGTATCATATTAAATCACAATGAATTGAATGGTTAGACGGATGTATAGTCCGTACCATTGACGGAGGTATTCAATGTCCACATCTGTTCCCCAAAGGCAGCAGGAACTATGGAAAAAATACAAGGAAACAGGAGACCCGGCCATAAAGGAACAGCTTATTTTGGAATATGCTGATTTGATTAAGTATGTTGCCGGACGCCTGAGCATCTATTTCGGATCCAATGTGGAATACGATGATCTAGTAGGGTATGGCGTATTCGGCCTGATAGACGCTATCGAAAAGTTTGATATAGAGAAAAAAGTTAAGTTTGAAACCTACGCATCGCTACGCATCAGAGGTGCCATCATCGATAGTATACGCGATCTGGATTGGGCCCCAAGATCCTTGCGTAAAAAAGGCAAGGAACTGGAGAGGGCTTACTTCGAAGTTGAGAACCGATTGGGGCATTCAGCAAGCGATCAGGAAGTCGCAGATCATATGGGAATTACAACCGATGAACTCAATAAGCTGCTTCAGGAAGTCAACATGTCCCAGATGATTTCATTGGAGGACTATCTTGATCAGAATCATGAAGCCGGACTCGACGGACTTACCATGGAAAGGGACGCAACGCGACCCGAGCAAAGAATGGAGGTTGTTGAACTTAGGGAAACACTGGCAGATGCTATTGAAAAGCTGCCAGAAAAGGAGAGAATGGTTGTAACCTTATACTATTATGAGGAGCTGACCCTGAAGGAGATTAGCCACATCATGAAGGTATCCGAATCCAGAATCTCACAGTTACACACAAAGGCCATCATGCGTATGCGGAGCAGACTTGAGCGCTTGAAAAGCGCAATTCTGGAGTAGAGGAGAATCAGTAATGACAGACCAAGGTATCCAGCAGATGAAAAGTTATGAGATCACCTATCAGGAAGATGGTGTGTTTCTCACTGTTTATCCTCCAGTTGGCTATCTCAACAAGGTTAATCAGAACGAAGTTCTGAACCACATAGCAAAAAAGGGAATTCAGGGATACAATGCAAGTGTTATAGCAGAAGCTATCAAACGCCGTGATGGGAAGCCGGTCAAAATTGCAGAGGCTCAACCTGAGAAGAAATTGGATTCTACCGTAGATGCTTTTGCATCCGATGATAAGATGCAGGCTTTCATTACTGCCTCCCAGCCCCAAGGCGGAGGCAGCGGCCCAACCTTTGAGATGATTGTCCGGGCGCTCCATGATAAGGGCATCGTTGCCTGTATTAATGAGGGGAGAATAAGGGAGTTTGTCGATAACCCTGTCTATGGTGTGCCGGTGCTGGTTGCGGAAGGCGTTCCTGCGGTGAATGGAAAAAATGGTTCACTCAACTATCTGGTTGATATTCATAAGGATCGGAAACCCATCATAATGGAAGATGGTACGGTCAACTACAAGGATATGAACCTGATTGAAAACATTACAAAGGATCAGAAGCTGGTTGAAGCGATACCACCCGTTCCCGGGAAAAACGGTATGAATGTAGTTGGAACCGAATTGAAGGCATTGGAGGGCAGGCCGGCTGTCATACCGCGGGGCAGAGGTGTCTATCTTAATCCTGAAGGTACTGAGTTGTTTGCAGAAATTGACGGGCAGCTCAGGCTGGTGGATGGAAAGATCAATATCTATTCGGTATATGAAGTTCCTGCCGATGTGGACAATTCAACAGGAAATATAAGGTTTATCGGTAATGTCAGCGTAAGAGGGAATGTCCTATCCGGCTTTGAGATCGAGGCTGGCGGCGATATTGAAGTGGATGGAGTTGTGGAAGGGGCAAGGCTCAGGGCTGCTGGGAACATCATACTTAAACGGGGAATGGTGGGTGGCGGGAAAGGCGAGCTGATAGCTGGAGGAGACATAATTGCCAAGTTCGTTGAAAACAGCAAGGTTGACGTTGGGGGAGACTTGAGGGCGGAAGCTGTCATGCACTGTGACGTCAAATGCGGAAAAAGCATCATCCTTGGTGGTAGGAAAGGCCTTCTGGTAGGTGGACTTGCCAGGGTCGGCAAGTTAGTTGAAGTTAAATTTCTTGGCAACCAGATGTTTACGACAACGGTTGTTGAGGTTGGATTTGATCCCCACCTGCGTGAGCGGATGAAGTTTTTAAGAACCGAGATTACCAGTATGGAGGAAGGACTTACTAAAGCCAATCAGGCCATTACATTGCTGAACAAGATCAAGACCAATACTGGTGAGCTGTCGCTGGAAAAGCGGGAGCTTCTGGCCAAGAGCACGCGGACAAAATTCTATTATGAGAACAAGCTGATGGAGTATAAAAAAGAGATAGCAGATATTGAGGAGAAGCTCCAGCATGGAGCCAGCGGCAGGATCAAGGTCCTGGGGAGCGTCTATCCCGGTGTAAGGGTTGCTATCGGTAACGCTATGTTATATATTAAAGAAGAAGCTAAATATTGTTCCATGTACAGTGACGGCGCCGATATCCGGTTTGCCTCGCTGTAAAGAGCCAAGGAGGGTTGAAATGGCTATCGGACCGGTTGATTTCAGACCCATCATGTCGAAGGTAAATGAGGTTGCCCGCATCCAGAACGAGCAGCAGCAAAGGGTTTTGGGGCAGGAGCAGCAGCAGGCTGAGGCATCTGTTAGGCAGGCTGAACAGGACACCAGATCGGTCCACTCACAAGATCAGACCAACAAGGTAACCATCACAGACAAGGAAGAAAAAAGAGGCGGAGGAAGTCGTAAGCAGAACCAGAATCAGGAGAGCGAGAACAACGAAGAGAAAAAGGATAGGAAAGAGGAAAGCTCCCTGACCAGGGAAGGACACATTGACATCCGCCTGTAGGATAAATAATGACCATACGAGGATAAAAAGGTGTGTCTTGGCACACCCGATGAAGGATAAAGCACTGAATTTACTTAAGATAAGGGGTACAATAGTATGACTGTATTCTTTACATGCATTACCCTGGTAGGATCCGGTATAGTTTTATTTTCCCTGCTTCTGATGCTGGCTGAGAAGCGGCGCATCCATGATTACCGGAAGGATGCAGCCGAAAAAAAGGATGACCTTATCCAGGTCATTGAGGATGCTGAGCTTCTTATCGAAGAGATGAACAAATTCTCGGTTTATGCAGTTTCCAAACTGGAGGAGAAGAGCGACATGCTAAATCAGACCATTCATGAGGCTGATCGCAGATTAGAGGCCATGAATGGTTTGTTTGAGTCGTCATCTGGTACAGTCATGGAGCCTGACGAAAAAGAAATCCCTGCTGAACCCAGGAATGAACAGGATATTGATTCAATCATCCATTCCCAACTGTTCAAAAAGGGCAAGGTCATACCCTTTGATGTGAAGCGCCGTGAGATCGTCAAGCTTTCAAAGAGTGGCCTGGATAGTGCCCAGATCGCCAGACTTCTAAACATGGGCAGGGGCGAAATCGAACTGATCGCAAAAATAGGCCGGTGAAACACTGGCCTACCGGAAAAGGAAGAGACAATGTGAAGCTGATAGATGGTAAAAGTGTTTTGCTGGGAATGGGTATTGGTATCGTTATCACATCAATTCTTGGTTTCATTTTTTTTCTGGGATATCAGCCCCATCTCTCAGATGGCGAGATTATCAGCCGGGCCAGAGAATTGGGAATGGTTGACAGATTCGAAGCCGGCGGAAGCATCTGGAGAAATCAGGACGGCAGCGTTACTTTTACTGTCAGTGAAGGGGAAAGTTCATCTATCATTGCCGAAAGGCTTTATAATGCCGGAATTATTGACAGTTCCATTGAATTTGAAATCATGCTCAAGAAGGCTGATCTACAGGATTCCATAAAGCCCGGTGAATACCGGATAGATTACGACGATGACACCAAGACCATTATCGATAAAATGACAGGCCAATAGAGTACACAAGCAAATTCTTTTTTTGAATTTCAATAGTTTATTCTGTAACCCAATTCATGATTTTCAGACCCAAAAACTGAGCAAGACAGTCTGTTGGAGGAACAAT
>ERZ773359.1245-NODE-1245-length-35810-cov-12.066872_pt1 | contig 35810 bp, 33 predicted proteins | sample MGYA00374955_ERZ773359 | MGnify/ENA primary metagenome ERZ773359 (study PRJEB29098, sample SAMN04486028) | biogas fermenter metagenome | study: EMG produced TPA metagenomics assembly of the Biogas fermentation microbial communities from Germany - Plant 4 DNA1...
TCATATTTTGCTATATTTGTTTATATTTTCTAGCTTTTTGTGGGACAATCATTAACTCCTATTCTGCAAATTTAGAAGTTAAATTACCAATACTGGTTATATAATCCTTTATTGGCACAACATCCCTCAATATTTAAGCAGCTATCTTCAACTGAGCATAAATATGCTCTAAAGCTACATTGTTTTTCGCATGGTAATAAACAAAATTTACAAAATCTTTGATGGCCTCCCTCTTCATGTGCTGTATCGTTTCTCCTATTGTCTTCAGAGTTAAATGCCTTTGCATCACTCTATAATATTCTAAAAAGTTATACGCCAGAAAGCAAAGTAGAATATATCGCTCTATAGAAACAAGACTCCTCACTTTATATTCATCAAAACCTAAATTCTCTTTCAAATACTGATAGCCGGTCTCTATCGTCCAACGTACTGCATAGTACCTCAATATTGTCTCATTACCAAGCTCTATATCGGTGGAGAGAATACATATAGGAGATTCAAAACCATCTTCTTTAACTTCATAGGAAATCAGCAAGACAGCATTATCAAATGTACCAACCTTACCTTCATATCGATATACCCTGTACTTCTTACCCTCAACGGTAACCAGGTCAAGGGTGGATGGCTCAATGTACTTCATAAACTGAGAAATCTTAATCTTGATTCCACAAGGGAATATCGTCTTATTGGATTTAACGCACCCAATAATATGATACCCCTTACATAGAGCCTCTTCTATTAATGAGATACTTGTATACCAGCTATCAGTCAACACATAAAGTCGTTTAATGTTTGATGGAGTATGAAATTCCTTTATAAATCCTTTGGCAATATCTACTTTGCTTTCAAATACAATCCCAAGTTCCTTACACTTCTCTTCCCTGTAATAGGGTTTAAAGTGTAAAGGCATAGCATACGGTCCAGCCACAAAATTTGAAGTTACTACACAATGAGACCAGCAAATCTTGCCTTCAGTATGGGAGTAATGAAAATCTAACCCCTCCATTGCTTTAGTTCTTACATCTTTTAAGTTGGTTGTGTCATCAATAACCAGGAAACCAATTTCGCCTGGCTTAATATAGTGCTCTAGATGATACTCAAGAAAACTTATGCGGTTTCTATTGAGTAGGCCATCATCCCAGGGGGATTCACTTAAAAACCTGTAAATGCAGCTTTTATCTTTAGCAGTAGCAATATTCTCTGCTATTTTGGATATAGACATTTTACCCTCTATTTGGATACTGCCTTCCATCATTGTAATTAGATGATTGAACTGCGTTTTACTCATTCCATAATTTACATCTTGCAAAAAATCAATTAATTCGTTATTATGTTTTACAATGGTGGTTGGCATAGTTACTAACCCCCCTGTGATGAATTTTCATGATAAATAAATTTATCACAGCTTTAGTAACTATGCCATATTTAATTTTTGGTAACTCTGCCAATTCCACTTTTATTTTTGCAGAACAAGAGTTATTAACTCAAAAGTTCCAATGTCTCCCTTGCGATCATCAACTCTTCATTTGTTGGAATTGAAAAAACTTTGACAGATGAATCATCGGTAGATATCAATCCTTCTTTGCCCCTGACATTCAGTTCATTTCTTTTTTCATCTATCTTGATACCTAAAAATTCCAATCCTTCACAGGCTTTCTGACGGATATAGGGGTTGTTCTCTCCTATACCTGCCGTAAAGACCACACAATCCAATCCACCCATAGCAGCAGCATAAGCACCGATATACTTCTTTATTGAATATGCAAATACTTGTAATGCCGTCTTGGCCCTTTCATTGCCGTTATTTGCAGCATCATCCAAATCTCTGAAGTCGCTGCTGACACCTGAGATACCCAAAACCCCTGATTCCTTGTTCAGGTACCTGTTTATCTGATCATGTGTCATATTCTCCTTTTCCATTAAAAACATAATAATAGCCGGGTCAATTGTTCCGCAACGGGTACCCATTGGCAGACCTTCCAACGGAGTGAACCCCATACTTGTATCCACCGATCGGCCATTCTTGACAGCTGTTATACTGGAACCGTTACCAAGATGACATGTAATAATTTTCAACTCATCAATCGGCCTGTTCATAAGCTTTGCAGCCCTAAGCGCTACATATTTATGTGAGGTTCCGTGAAATCCGTAACGTCTTATCCCATATTTCTCATAGGCATCATAGGGAATTGCATATATGTAGGATTCTTTCGGCATGGTCTGGTGAAAAGCAGTATCAAAAACAGCCACCATGGGAGTATCGGGCATCACATTTTTACATGCCTCAATACCTGTGATATTAGCAGGATTATGAAGAGGAGCCAGCTCAACATTCTCTTTTATGGCTTTCATTACCGTATCGTCGATAACTACAGAGCCTGAGAACCGTTCACCGCCGTGAACCACCCTGTGGCCTACAGCAGATATCTCTGACATTTCCGAAATAATCCCGTAATCGGGATGCAGTAGTGCATCAATAACCATTCTGACAGCCTGTACGTGATCTTTAATCTCGGCCTTGATCTCAACCTTGTCCTTGCCTGCCGGAATATGGGATAGTCTTGAATTATCTATTCCTATACGTTCGGCATTCCCTTTGGCTAAAATGCTCTCATTACTCATGTCAATAAGCTGATATTTAAGCGAGGAACTGCCTGCATTTATAACAAGAATTTTCATATTTAATCCCTCCGTTATTGTTCTTGTGCTTCAACGGCCGTAATCGCCACCACATTTACAATATCATCAACGCTACAACCCCGCGATAAATCGTTTACCGGTTTTGCAAGTCCCTGACTAAGAGGTCCCAGTGCCATGGCTTTTGCCAATCGCTCGGTTAGTTTGTATGCTATATTCCCAGCATTAAGGTCCGGGAATACAAGTACGTTCGCTCTGCCTGCCACCGGGCTGTCAGGGCATTTCTTCTTAGCTACCCCCATGTCCAGCGCTGCATCGCCCTGAAGCTCCCCATCTATAAGCAAATCAGGCTTCATCTCTTTAGCTATTCTCGTAGCTTCAATAACCTTGTCAATCGTTTCGTGCTGGGCACTTCCTTTGGTTGAAAAGGACAACATGGCTACCCGCGGCTCCATGCCCACCAGTACTTTTGCCGTTCTTGCCGCAGACACAGCAATTGCTGCCAGCTGTTCTGCAGTCGGGTCAGGATTTAAACCGCAGTCGGAATAAATAAAAACTCCGTTTTCGCCATACTGACAATCAGGTACCTCAATTAAAAAACAGCTGGAAGCAATAGGTATTCCCGGCATAGTCTTTATAATCTGCAATACCGGTCTCCATACGTCCGATGTGCTGTTGACAGCACCTGCTACCATACCATCGGCATCCCCCAGCTTGACCATCATTGAGCCATAATATAACGGGTTTTTCATTATCTCTCTGGCTTTATCGGGTGTCATCCCCTTGTGTTTCCGAAGCTCTACTAGCGCTTCCACATAGGTATCAAATTTCTCCGAATTTTCATGGTCAATAATTGTGACACCAGACAGTTCCAGCCCTTCTGCTTTATTATAAATCTCATCCTTCTTCCCAAGAAGGATCACATCTGCAATACCTTCCTTCATCAATATTTCAGTCGCTTTTAGCGTTCTTTCATCATCTGATTCAGGAAGTACGATACGTTTTTTGCATGACTTTGCACGGTTAATTATAGATTCCATTACACCCATAAGTATTTCCCCTTTCAACTAAAAGATTTATATTATTTATTTTATTATTTGTACGAAAACAAAACCTAATTATTATTCTACAAAAATACATAAAATCCTTCAGAAGATATAATTTTCAGAATTATCTGTATATGTATGGCTTCCCTGGTTTCAAACCTTTGCATACCAAAGTTTATGCCGGTGCTTTCAAAACTTCTTAAAATGTAGTATAAATATTATATATATCCTCACTCTGATGAAAGCGAGGTTTTACAATGGTAGTACTGGGTATTATAGCGGAATATAATCCCTTTCACAACGGACACAAGTACCATATAGACAAATCCGTTGAACTGGTTAAACCAGATTACGTAATTGCTGTCATGTCAGGCCATTTTACCCAAAGAGGCGAAGCCGCCATCATAGATAAATGGGAAAGAGCCGAAATGGCTCTTCGCAACGGCGTTGATTTAGTTATAGAGCTTCCGGCTGCCTACTCGTCTCAAACAGCGGAATTATTTGCCTTTGGCGGTATACAGCTTCTGAACCATACGGGAGTGGTGACCCATGTAAGCTTTGGCAGTGAAGTGGGAAGTATTCAGCCCCTTACTTCAATCGCCAGAATTCTAGCTAACGAACCTCCGCAGTTTAAGGAGTTATTGAAGAAGCATCTTGGGCAAGGCCTGTCTTTTCCTCAAGCCCGGTATAGAGCAGTTATTGAGTATACCTCTAAACTTGGCTGTAATATTTTTTCAGAAAGCCAGTGGGAAAAGATTATATATAGCTCGAATTCAATACTTGCACTGGAGTACTTGAGAACACTGTATAAAACTAACAGCAATATCCAGCCCGTCACTATACCCAGAACAGGACCCTCCTACAGCTCTCTGGATATAAACGGAAAAATAGCCAGCGCGACAGCTATAAGAAACGAGCTTGTTAACCGGATGGGTTGGAATACAATAGCCCGGACAATGCCCCCCTCCTCCTTTGAGATCTTAAAAAATGCCATTAAATCAGGGAAAGGCCCGGTAACGAACCACTCCCTGGAACAACTGTTTTTAGGCATTATACGAAGGGCCCCATTACAGGAAATAAAAAACTGGATGGATGTCGATGAAGGTCTTGAAAACCGCATCAAACAATGCGCCCAGGACGCAACGAACCTGGAGGAGTTTCTGACGCTCACCAAAACAAAAAGATACGTATATACAAGGATTCAACGCATACTGATCCATGGCCTCCTGGGATTAACCAAAGAAAAAATTATACGATTTCGCAACGCCGGAGGCCCTCAATATTTGAGGATTCTCGGATTTTCCAAAAAAGCAACACCACTTTTAAAACAGCTAAAACAGTCGGCCAGAGTTCCTATACTAACCAAATCAGCACATTACTACAAAACATTGAAAAACCCTGTTGCCAGGGAAATGTTTATGATAGATGTACTTGCTACAAACCTGTACAGTCTGGGTATCCCGGAAGAACAATTTAAAAAGGGTAACCGTGACTTTACAGAAAAAATCAGAATAATTTAACTTTCCCACGCATCTATCAGTTGTTTTATACGGTCTATAGCCTTAATTGTCGCTTTTCTTCCCTCTTTAACGCATTCGTCCACTTTATCAAAATAAAATGGGTGAATGTCGGAAACATCCGGATATACAATCACGTCTCCCTTTTCAACGTTGTTCTTCAGGATCTCAAGCTCCATGACTTCCAACGACTGCATAATGACATCCAGAACATTCAGTGGCGCGCGATGCTGTCCTCTGAAACCTACATCAACTCCAATAACCACATCAGCTCCCATCCGCTTTGCAGTATTTACGGGAACGCGCGCAAGCAAACCACCGTCTACCAGAACATAATCATCCTGTTCAACCGGAGTAAAGATTCCCGGAATGGATATACTGGCCCGCACTGCTTTATAAACCTTGCCCTCATGCAGCTCAATCAATTTACATGTCTTTAAATCCACGGCGGTAACTGTCAGTGGAATTTTCAACTCATTAAAATCCTTGTTTTGCGTAAGCAGCTTTATAAGTTCTTCAATTCTTTTCCCCTGCATAAATCCAATACGGGGAACCCTGACATCATAGTAACGTGCTACATCCAGATTTTGTGCAATACCTTCCATCATTTTTGGTGAAATACCTGCTGCATACAGCGATCCAACTATAGCTCCAATACTGCTGCCGGCAATATAATCAGGGAAAATCCCATGTTCTTCAAGCACCTGTAAAACACCAATATGCGCTAAACCTCTGGCTGCCCCAGCACCAAGCGCCAGCCCAACCTTAACTTTTTTCTTCATAAAAATATTCCCTCCACAATATGATTAATATTGAACTATCGTCTTTATACCGTCCGGGAGGAAAAATGAACAAAATCTATGCAATAAAAAATATACATACTGCCGGGTTATGCATATTGTGCTTGATTGCTTCGTCATTGATTATTGCCTTCCCTCAGGAATCGTTTCAAGCCGCCATATCAGGTTTGGATACCTGGTTGAAAATTGTTTTACCGGCCCTTTTCCCATTTTTCGTTGCAGCCGAAGTTATAATCGGAATTGGGGTAGTGGATTTTATTGCCATACTGTTACAGCCGGTTATGTACCCTATCTTCCGTTGTCCCGGTGAAAGCTCATTTATATGGACAATGAGCATCACTTCCGGCTACCCGGTGGGTGCCAGATTAACATGGTATTTTTGGGACAAAGGCAAGATTACCTCAAAGGAGGCTCAGAGAATTATCGCTTTCTGCAGCACCTCCGGCCCATTATTTATGTTAAGTGCTGTTGGCATCGGATTGCTAAATAGTTCCAAAGCTGGCATGATCATTGCAATGAGCCATTATACGGCTTCAATCATACTTGGTATTATATTCAGATTCTATAGTCCTGATAACAATAAGAAATCCTTTAGAACTGCACACAGGTTTCCAAACATAAAAGCAGCCTATCAGGCTCTTATATCAGCCAGACATAAAGATAGCAGGACTTTTGGGGAAATCCTGAGTGACGCAATCCGTAATTCGATGAACACCCTTATTTACATAGGCGGATATATCATACTTTTTTCGGTTATTATAAAAATTTTTATAAAAACAGGATTCATCAATGCACTGTCCAACCTTATGTCTCCCCTTTTACTTCCATTGGGAATTGAACAGAGCCTGCTTAACGGATTAATCGGAGGAATATTTGAGATGACTACAGGCTGCAAAATTATAGCACAATCTACAGCGCCTCTGTTCCATAAAATATTATTATGTACCTTCATAATCAGTTGGAGCGGCTTTTCAATCCATAGTCAGGTACTTTCCTTTATAAGCAAAACCGGGATATCTGTATTCCTTTATATTGCTGCAAAATTCTTTCATGGTATCATAGCAACGGCAGTAGCATGGGTTATTATAAAAATCCAGCCTCATGCTGACTTGTTCGTATTCCACCAATTTTACCAACAACCGAAAACTGCGTGGTCATCAACTTTATGGAACGCATGGCAACTGGCTTTTTACAGCATTCTCATACTGTTAGTAACAGGAATACTTTTTAGCTTGGTAACATATTTAATCAGTTTTAGTGCAAAAAATAAAAGAACGCTGAGCTGATACTATCTCTTTGCAACATTAAGCTCTTCTCTGTTTTGTTTTATAATTTGCAACTGTTCAATTAAGTACTGCTCCACTTCCTGCAACAATTCGTCAGCATATTCTTTTGCCCCTAACCTGATCTGTTTTGCACTCTCTTGAGCATTTTCGATTATTTCTCTGGATTGCTGATAAGCTTTTTGGGTGATCTCATGTTCATCGATCAGTGCTTTGATATGCTGTTCGGCTTCTTTAACTATAGTTTCCGCTTCCTTCTGTGCTTCTGCAAGTATTCTTTGTCGTTCTTTCTTTATCATCTCCGCCTGTCTCAACGCTTCGGGCAGACTAAGACGTATATCCCTTATAATGCTCAGGCTTTTTTCCTTATCTATCATTGTCTTTCCAATAATAGGTACAGGCTTACCGTTTTCAAGCTCATCTTCCAACACATCCAAGAGATTAAGTATATTCAACTCATATTCCTCCTTATTTATTAATCTCTTATATCAACTATTTTAAGTCCGTCAGTTTTTTCTGTATATCCTGTAATACCACATCGGGTACCAAGTCGCCTATGCATCCGCCCAGTCTGCCAATTTCTTTCACGACACTTGAACTTAAGTAGGAATATTTATAGTTGGTCATCATAAACAGGGTCTCAATATTGGGATCCAGTTTCCGGTTCATCAGAGCCATCTGGAATTCATATTCAAAATCGGATATCGCCCTCAAACCTTTTATTATCACATGGGCGTCTTTTGCTTTCATAAAATCAACCAACAAGCCTTCAAAGTGATCAATCTCAATATTCGGCAAGCCAGAAACTGCTTTCCGTATCAAATCCATTCTTTCATCAACGGTAAATGTAGATACCTTGTTAGGATTACGTACCACCGCTACAATCAACTTGTCGAATATCCGGCTTGCCCTCTTGATAATATCTAAATGCCCATTGGTAATGGGATCAAAACTCCCCGGATAGACAGCTACTCTCTTCATATGTTATCATCACTCCTGCTTTTTCTGAAAAAACTGATGCTGGTACTGCCATATTTCCTGGTCTGAATTTTTTTGATATTCTCCACCTCATCAGGTTGATCAACCTTGCTGGAATGCTCAAGTACAATAATTCCTTGAGGTTGCAGTATGTCATTTTCAGCAATTGCATTTAAAACAAGTATCTCCAGCCCTTTATCATATGGCGGATCAGCAAATATCAAATCAAATCTCTCTTTCCCAGAAAGATACCTGATAACACGAAAAACATCATCACATATGACATGGGATTGATTCAGGCAGCCTAAGTTTGAGCGGTTTTTATTGAGCACCCTGACGGCTCGTGGATTTTTCTCAACAAATACCACCTTTTTGCAGCCTCTGCTTAAAGCTTCTAATCCCAGGTTTCCGGTGCCGGCAAACAGATCCAAAACCAGGCTGTCAGGTATATAGCCTTGCAGGATATTAAACATGGCTTCCTTAATCCTATCATAGGTAGGTCTGGTACTTGAACCTTTCAGAGATACCAGGTTCCTGCCTTTCCAGCACCCTGCTATAATTCTCAAAATTGCCTCCTCCAAGCATAAATAAGCAGAACTTATCGTAATTTATTCTAGCACAATTCACATTGATCGACAAGCAATCTTTAAAAATCAAAATTTTTTCCTGCGTAGTCAGATGTATATTTCCGCAGGCTTTAAGCAATAATATAAAATGTTAAATAGTATTTATATTATTTAACATCCCCCATAGAGCTCTTCCTTCAATTTCTCCTCTCCCAGCGCTGGTGACCTTTTGTCACCAGCCTTTTTGTTTTTAATGAAGCTGGTATAAAACAGCGGGAGCTTGTTTATCAGGCCATGTGATATCTGAATTAAAAATATAATAAAAGGGAGTGATGCTCTGATCACTCCCTTTTATTATTCATTTATTACCTTCCGCTAAGCTGCCTTTCAGCCTGCTCGATCATCTTCTTTACCATATACCCACCAATATAACCAGCCTCTTTAGCTGTTATATCCCCGTTATATCCTTGCTTCAAATTAACTCCCAGCTGATTAGCTATCTCAAACTTCATGTTGTCAAGAGCCTGTCTGGCTTCCGGGACTACAGTCCTGTTCCTGTTATTCCTAGGCACGTCTATTTCACCTCCTATTATCGTGGTAGTATTAATTTAACCAATCTTTTAGATTTTACACTGGTAATATTTCGTAATATAAATAGAATAACAACAAGCTTTCATTTGTTCGTAAATCAATGTTTATGAATGTTTTGCTTTTTGTGATATACAATTAAAAACATATTTTTTGACGTTTTATTATAAATAAAAATGCCCGGATTTTCCCGGGCAATTCAGCTAATTTAATGTTATCTCAGCAATTTGTTCATTAAATTTCTTAACTGTATATTCCATCAGAGATTGATATTGCGGATCATCTCTGCTCTGCAGTATCCGTTTGACTGCATAATCAACCTCCTTTAGTATCTCCATATCTCTTAATAAATTTGCAATTTTAAACTCCGGTAATCCATGTTGTTTAACTCCAAGAAAGTCCCCAGGGCCACGAAGCTGTAAATCTTTTTCAGCTATTTCAAACCCGTTATTGGATTTTGTCATAATTTTCATGCGCTCACGAACTTCTGTAGTTTTGACATCGGCAATCAATATACAGTAAGCCTGATGATCACCCCGTCCTACACGCCCCCGCAGCTGATGTAGCTGAGCCAAGCCAAACCTTTCGGCATTTTCAATAACCATTAATGTTGCATTGGGAACGTTAACACCAACTTCTATCACGGTGGTTGAAATCAATACATCGATCTGACCGTTTGCAAAGGCTTCCATCGTTTGCTCCTTTTCATGCGGCTTCATACGTCCGTGAAGGAGCCCTAGCCTCATATCTGCCAATTCTCCGTTTCTCAGAGATTCGAAAAGTTCCACAGCTGATTGAGAGTCGATTACTTCTGATTCTTCAACCAATGGACAAACCATGTATGCCTGACGTCCTTCAGCCACCTGCCGCCTTATAAACTCCAGAACCCTGCTTTTCATAGAAGAGGGTACATGATATGTCTTGATCGGCTTTCTCCCGGGCGGCAGTTCATCTATTACCGAAACATCAAGATCACCATACAGCATCAGTGCCAGAGTTCTTGGAATCGGAGTGGCCGACATAACCATCATATGGGGAAATTGCCCTTTATCCTTCAGGGCAGCCCTCTGGCGCACACCAAATCTGTGCTGTTCATCGGTTATTACAAGCCCCAGCCTGTTAAAAATAACATCATCTTCAATGACAGCATGGGTACCAACCAGAATATCTATATCGCCTGACGTCAGCCTGGATTTTACATCCTCCTTTTCAGAATTTTTCATTCCTCCTACCAGGCATTCAACCTTGACATCGGTATTGCTGAACAGATTCTTCAATGAACTTAAATGCTGTCTTGCCAATATTTCGGTAGGAACCATCATAACACTCTGATATCCACTAAGCACGGCGCAATACATACCCAGGGCTGCTACAACTGTTTTTCCTGAACCTACATCTCCCTGTATCAAACGATTCATCAGCTTCCCGCTCTTCAAATCCTGCAACACCTCATCTATTACCTTTTTCTGAGCATTTGTCAGTGAAAAAGGCAGATTGTTTATAAAATTCTCTAGTTTGGAATGATCCCATTTAAATACAAGCCCCTGCTGTTCCATTTGATTTTTTTCACGCATTAAACTTAAAGCCATCTTTATATAAAACAACTCTTCAAAGACAAGCCGGCGTCTGGCCTCTTTCAATGACTCGACTGTTCGGGGAAAATGTATGTTACTCAGTGCAAAATTCTTCTCAGCCAGTCTGAACGCTTTTCTAATACTTGCCGGAAATTCATCATTCAAACTGCCTTCAACCTTTTCTAGCGCTGAAGCAATTATATTTCGCATATCCTTCTGGGTTATTCCCTCTGTAAGAGGATAAATCGGGAATATTTTCAAACCATCATGTTTGGAAGAAATATATTCCTCAACAACCGGATTATGAAGCTGTAGCATTCCGTACTTGGCTTCTATTTTTCCCCTTACAAAATATAGCTTGTCATTTCTATATAACCTGGCACGATATGGCTGATTGAACCATACACACCACAGATAACCCGTATCGTCCCGGCAACGCCAGGTTGTTATCGTAAGTCCTCTCCTTGGTCTTTGGCTGCTTGCCCTTCCATCAAATGTCACAACAAAAGATGCCTCATCTCCTCTGACAGCATCCCGGATCTTTTTTATCCCCTGCCAGATTTCATAATCCCTGGGAAAATAGTAAAGGGCATCCTGAAGTGTTTTTATGCCCAGTTTACTCAACCTTGAGGCTCTTTTGGGGCCAACTCCCTTGATATACTGAATTGATTGTTTTAATGCCTCCATAGCCGCACCCCTAACATAAACAATTATGCCTGTACAAACAAAAACTGGAGGAAATCCCCCAGTTCTTATTCAACTGATATTATATAGTAGTAAAGCGGCTGCCCGCCGTAGTGAATTTCGACATCTACATCCGGATAACTTTCTTCGATGAAGTTCATTATATCTTCCGTCTCCTCAGACTTTATCATATCCCCGTAATAAAGGGTAATAAATTCACTATCCTCATCCACCATATTACTTATAAGTTCCAGGGCAACTTGCTGTACATCTTTGCCAACTGCGCTTATCTTCCCGTCATATAGCCCTATTATATCATCTTTTTTAATAACCTTGCCATCAAAGTTGGAATCACGAACAGCATATGTTACATGCCCGGTTTTGACGGTCTGTAAAATTTCGGTCATACGGGCAACATTGGTATCACCATCAGCATCCGGATTAAACGCCAGCATTGCTGCTATTCCCTGGGGGATTGTTTTGCTGGGAATAACATGGAGCTTCTTATCGCTTATTTGTTGTGCCTGTGAAGCGGATAGTATGATATTTCCGTTGTTTGGCAATATAAAAATTTCTTTTGCTTTCACAGTTTCAACAGCCTTTAATATATCATCGATACTAGGATTCATTGTCTGTCCGCCTTCAACTATGTAATCAACTGATAAATCCTTGAATATCGATGCAATACCATCCCCCATTGCCACAGCAATAACTCCGAATTCCTTTTCCTCGACGTTATCCTCAACATCGACATTAATATTCAGGTGTCTATGCTGTTCACTCATGTTGTCTATCTTAATGTTTGAAAGCTCACCGTATCTTAATCCCAGTTGCAGTACTTTCCCCGGCATAGCCGTATGAACATGGACCTTAATAATGCCATCATCGGCAACTACTACCACCGAGTCACCAATTTTAGCCAATCTATCCCTCAGATTTGCTTCGTCTCCCTCTTCAACATAGGGATGCAGATTCTTTATCAGGAATTCGGTGCAGTAACCATACTGAATATCTTCCTCTATTTCTATCCTTTGTTCGGGAATCGATTCTGTTTCCTCTGAAACTATTAGTGAGTCATCCAACTCAAATTTATCTGTCAATGCATGGCTGGCACCTATCATTATATATAGAAGCCCCATTCCACCGGCATCAACAACCTCAGCCTGTTTTAAAACAGGAAGCATTTCCGGTGTTTTATCAAGTATTCTCTTAGCTGCTTTAATAATTTCTTTATTGAATACGACAAAATCCTTATGGATTTTGGCAATTTTTCTTGCCTCTTCAGCGGTAACCCGGGCAACGGTCAAAATTGTTCCTTCAACCGGTTTCATAACTGCTTTATATGCAGTATCTGCACCAACCTGCAGAGCTTCAGCATAGTCCTCTGTAGTAATTTTTTCACTTTCCTGCAAAGCCTTGGCAAAACCTCTGAACAATTGAGATAAAATTACTCCGGAGTTCCCTCTTGCACCCTTAAGGGCACCACTTGACAGCGCTTTTACAACATTGGCTATACTGTCAGAACCGGTTGACTGTACCTCTTTTGCTGCCGCCAGCATTGTTAAATACATGTTAGTTCCGGTATCTCCATCCGGAACCGGAAATACATTTAGAGCATTTATAGCCTGTTTATGTTTATCTAAAAACTGGGTAGCTGACAAAATCATTTCTTTTAGCTTTACCGCATCAATAAATTCCATACTCAACTTCTGTACCTCCTTTGGTTAGGATAAAATTATACCCTAACACCTTCCACTGTTATATCTACCCGCTTAACGGTCATACCTGTAAAATTCTCTACATTGTATTTGACGGTTTCGATAACATTTTGGGCAACGGTAGCAATGGAAATACCGTACTCAACTATTATATAAAGGTTGATATAAATCTCATTATCCTGAGTGTGAACCTTTACACCTCTGGTGAGATTTTCCATGCCAAGCAATTCGACAATTCCATCCGTAGCGCGTTTAGATGCCATGCCAACGATACCGTAGCATTCCATAGCGGATATCCCGGCCAGCCTTGCCAGAACCTCATTAGAAATTATTATTTCCCCGAGCGAATTTTTCTTTATGGCAGCCATTATAGCGCTTACCTCCTTAATACGTCTTGTATCATTAAATATTTACTTACATTCTATACTATGATTAAGAATCATGCAACAATATTTCATTTCTTTATGCATCCGGTTTTAGCAGCACGACTCTGAACAAATTCGATTAAAAGCGCCAAGATTAAATTATTCAACCGGAATATTACTTTTTGTATTATAATCTATGGCATTTCGTGGATAATTTATTTTATATTGTTGCAAAACCTGTTTCTTAATGATACAATATTAATGTTTTTAATCGCGGCTTGCTTGTAAAGGAGGTGTTAGATATGGCAAGAGTATGTGACATATGTAATAAAGGTTTGATGTTCGGTAAGAATGTCAGCCACTCCAAACGCAGAACCAACCGAAACTGGGTTCCCAATATTAAGAAGGTAAAGGCCATCGTAAACGGTACGCCAAAGACAATTAAAGTTTGCACCAGGTGTATCCGGGCAGGCAAGGTTCAAAGAGCTCTCTAACATAACCTATATACAGGGTAAAGTAAAAAAACGTGCTTTCTGCACGTTTTTGTTTATTTTTTGCCTTTATTTGTCCGTGCCCGTTACACCGCAGTACCTCTCTTTAACATTCGTACCAATCTTCCCAGGAATCTTGGCAGTTTTAGTACGTATATTCTTACCACCGGCAGCTCACCCCTATCATTTAAGTATTATAATACCTATAGCCACAAGTATACACCCCAGTATAAATACCCACATCCATAACGGTATCCATATTATAATCAAAAGCCCTCCTGCTATAATAAACAGGATACCAAGTATCGTTTGTGACTTCTTCCTTCTTGAACGATAAAACCGGGTAATCAATGGCTCCACTTCCTTATTGCCTGTTGGCCTTTGTACATTATATGCCGGGTGATTAACATAGGTTACAAAAGACAGGACTTAATCACTGGCCTTGACAATAATCAGCCAGCCTTCACCAATTTGAATTTCGGCATAAGGTTGAACAAAAACATTGCTTATACCATAAGGAAAGTCAAGGGGGAGCCATTTATCAATAATTGGATATTTCAAACCTTGAGTAGATATGATATGAACATCTTCACCTAAAGGCAACAAAGATATGAACTGACCGGCCTGTCCCTTTATTCTTACAACTCCGTTTGAAACCATAACAATGTTATGAGCATCCAGTATCCAGGCCTCTATGTTTCTTTTTGCCAACCTGTACAACATCATCATATTTGCATATGAATGGTCCCAACGGCTTCCAAATGCTCCCAGTAAATACACATGGGTAGCCCCCATATCTATGGCGATATCCACAGCTATTTGAGTATCAGTTTTATCCTTATCCTGCGGATACTTCCTGATTGGAACTCCTGCTGTTCTATATTCCTCCAGAACACCATGAGCAAGAGAATCAAAATCCCCCAGTATCAAATCAGGAACCAGTCCCAGCTCCTTAGCATGACGTAACCCGCCATCGGCGCAGATAACATAATCTGCCGCCGGAAGTACATCTTTTACCTTCCGGCTGTCTCCTATATCCCCATTGGCAATAATAAGAACCTTCATTGCAGTGCCTCTTTCTTCATAGCTCTGATTGCAGCACCTACGTCATCAGATTTGAATACTGCAGAGCCGGCTACTATTATATCCGCTCCAGCCTGTACTATGTGTTTTATATTGTCCGGCCCAATACCGCCGTCCACCTGTATAGGAAAACTTAAGCCTGATTTGTTTCTGATATCAGCCAGCTTTCGTATTTTTTCCATCATTGCCGGAATAAATTTCTGTCCGCCAAAACCCGGATTTACCGTCATTATAAGGACCATATCCAAATCTTCCATAACATATTCAATTACGTTAAGCGGTGTTGAAGGATTAAGCGCCACAGCAGCTTTTGCACCAACACTCTTTATATAATGCAATGCTCTATGCAGGTGGGGCAGCACCTCTGCATGAACAGTTATACTGCTGGCTCCGGCTTGTATGTAAGCGTCAACAAAATCTAATGGATTGTCCATCATCAGATGTACATCAAAGGGCAGATCTGTATAACCCCGGATGGCACGAACCACCATAGGTCCGATAGTTATATTGGGAACATAATGGCCATCCATCACATCTATATGGATAATGTCAGCTCCTCCATTGTGCAGCTTTTTTACTTCCTCACCTAATTTTGCAAAGTCTGCTGACAGAATTGAAGGGGCAATCTTTACCACCGCTGCCACCACCTTTCCTGATCGAGCATCTCAAGAATGCGAATATAGCGTTCATATCGCCCGACAGGCAGCTTTCCCCGTTGTACAGCGTTCTTTACTGCACAATCAGGTTCTTTATTATGCAAGCATCCTAAAAATTTACATTCGTGGATATACGGAATAAATTCATTGTAATAATTCTGCACTTCCTCGGGCAATATTGAATTAACGTTCATAGCACTGAAACCCGGAGTATCAACTATCATTCTTCCATCCGGCAACACAAGAAGCTCAACATTTCGCGTAGTATGCCTGCCTCTTTTGGCTTTTTTACTTATATCTCCTACCTCCTGTTTCTGATAAGGATGCAGGCAATTAATAAGAGATGATTTGCCTACCCCGGACTGGCCTGCAAAAACGGTTATTCCCCTTCCCAATTCGTTCATTAACTCATCAATGCCGGTACCTTCTTTACATGAAATAGTGAAAACAGTACATCCCGATATTTTATATTCCTCTTTAATTGATTCAATTTCTGTCTGAGATTCTGCCAGATCAATTTTATTTATAATGATCATGGATTTGACAGAATTTACAGCAGCACTTAGTATAAGCTTATCTACAAGAAGCAGATCGGGTTGAGGTTTCTTTACAGAGACAACTATACCAAGATAGTCAATATTTGCTACCAGAGGACGATTAAACTGGTTTTTCCGCGGTAAAATGTTTTCCACAACAGCGTCCCTTGTATTGACCTCAACCCTGTCTCCTACCATAGGTATAATGCCGTCTTTACGAAATTTTCCCCTTGGAGTACACCTTAAGATGTCATCATCCAGCATGACATCATAGAACCCGCCAATTCCCTTTATTATAATACCCTTTCCGATCAAGAGGCACCTTCCTTCTTGGTAAAATCTACCGTAATCTCGTTTACTAACACATCATCTATATATATATTGTACTTAATTACTCCCCTGTCTTTCAACTCGACATTTACTACGCCTTCGGCGACAGAGTGCATCCTGTCATAGACAGACTGATTGTTATCGGCTTTTTTCACCGTAACGCGTACCATAATATCTTCACCGGATTGTTCTTCGTCCTCATGTTCTTGATAGTCAGGAAGTTGTATCTCCAAGATCTTTGGATACATTGGCATAGGTCCGAGACTCACCCATAGATCTACCTTAGTTCCCTTCTCAACGGTATCAGCATAGTTCGGATTTTGCTTAAACACTAGCCCTTCATTATATTCATCGTTGTATTCCCTCGTAACCTTGCCTACAGATAAATTTTCATTTTCTATCAGCTGTCTGGCAATATCTTCCCTAAGTCCTATATATTCACCTACCTCAACCAGCTCTATTTTCGGACCTTTGCTTATTACAAGTACAATTTCCGTACCATCCACAACTTCAGTGTCAGGCTCTATACTCTGTCGCACTACCGTTCCCTTCGGTAAATCGCTGTCTATATATTCGGGTTGTCCCAGTTTAAGACCGGCATTTTCAATAGCTATTTCCGCCTCACGCTGTGTGAAACCAATTACGTTGGGAACGGCAACCGTTTCCGGACCCAGACTGACTATTACCTTGACAATGGAGTATGGTTTAATCTTTATTCCTTCGGCAGGATCCTGATATATTATACGCCCTTCATCCTCTTCACTGTGCTTTCTCTCCAGAACGCTTAATGTCAAGTTTCTTTCATGTAATATTCTGGTGGCTTCGTCTTCATAAAGTCCTATCAATTGCGGGACCTCAACATCTTCCGATACAAAATGATTGTTATATATCTGCTTTCCTAAATATGATATTAACATGAATAAAAGCACCATGGGAAGAATAAACAATACCAATTTAAGCCACACAGATCGCTTTTTTCCAACCGGTTTTGCATTTGGATTCCCATCAGTTTTAACAGGTTCTAATACCTGCGTAGGCAAATCACTATCTATATTGCGAATAACAAAGCTGCCCTCAGGTTCTCTAAGTACACGCTGAAGATCCTTGAGCATTTCTCCTGCAGTTTGATAGCGCTTACTCTGCTCCTTTTCAGTAGATTTTTCAATAACATCGTTTAAGCTCCTGGGTATATCCGGATTTAACTCACATGGAGGTTTAGCCTGTTCCTGAATATGTTTCAAAGCCACCGAAATAGCAGTATCTCCTTCAAAAGGAACACTACCTGTTACCATTTCATACAGCACTATTCCCAGTGAATACAGGTCGGATTTTGCATCCACATATCCACCGCGAGCCTGCTCGGGTGAAAAATAATGCACCGATCCCATTACATTGGCACCAGCGACAGTTACTGTCGCAGAAGAAACAGCCCGTGCTATGCCAAAATCCGCAACCTTTATGGTACCATCTTCACTTACCAGTATATTTTGAGGCTTTATATCACGATGTACAATACCGTTTTTATGAGCATGTTTTAATGCAGAACAAATTTGCAATGCGATACGAACTGCTTCTTCCCATTCGAGCTTTCTTTTTTCTTTTATATACTCTTTAAGAGTCTTACCTCGGATATATTCCATAACTATATAGTATATCCCATTTTCTTCCCCAACATCGTATATATTTACAATATTTGGATGGGAAAGACTAGCAGCTGCCAGGGATTCTCTTTTAAAACGGGTTACAAAATTCTCATCCTCTACCAGTTCAGGCCGTAATATCTTAACAGCGACATGTCTCCTCAGCAGATGACACTTTGCTTTATAAACAATGGCCATACCCCCGCTGCCGATTTTTTCTTCGAGTTCGTATCGTTCACCTAATATCCTCCCTAGCAAAGACTTCACCTCTTTTCCGCTGTACAGGAGTATTTGGCCACAACGACAGTCACATTATCGATTCCCCCGCCATCAAGTGCCTTCTTACCTAAAGTCAAAGTAATTTCATCCAATAAATCAAGGGAATAAAATATTTCTATGTTGTCAGCTATATCAACATGATTAACCAAACCATCAGTACACAAAAGTATAATATCATTTTCCTGTAAGGTTATCTCGTAATAATCCACATTTACAGATTCATTTGTTCCTAATGCCCGTGTAATGATATTCTTCTGGGGATGATTGCTAACCTCATCCTGGGTAATACTTCCATTTTCCAGGAGCTCCTGTACCAGAGAATGATCCCGGGTTATCTTGCTCACACCCCTGTCACGGATCAGGTAGGCACAACTGTCTCCAACATGACCGATGCATGCCCTATTATCATAAAAATACGCAAGGGTAAGAGTAGTGCCCATCCCCTCGTACTCCTCACGTGTAGCAGACATGCGATAGACTTTTTCATTTGCATTTTGAATGGAGTTCATAAGCAAAGCCTTTGCCTGCTCCAAAGAGGTGATTTTATCTGCATTTTCGGCATAATGTTCAAGTATGGATTCAACCACCATGCGACTCGCAATGTCGCCTGCATTATGGCCTCCCATCCCGTCAGCCACCATTATCAGATTCTTTACAGCCGCTTGTTCTGTCGGCACATAAAAATAGTCCTCATTGGTTTTTCTTACCTTGCCGGGATGGCTGTAAGCTGAAAAAATCCACTCCATACTCTCACCTCTCATAACGCTGATTTCTGCGTCCGGTAAGACGGCTTCTCCTTAGCTGTCCGCAGGCACCTTCAATATCAAGCCCAAGTTCTCTTCTCCGTGTGACCACCACACCACGGGATTCCAGCTCCCGGATAAATCTTTGTATCGTCCTTTCCGGACTCCTTCTAAAATCTAAACCTGAAACCTCATTGGCCGGAATAATATTCACATGACTCGGAAACCCCTTTATCAATTCGGCCAATTCTTCGGCATGTTCCTTCCGGTCATTTAAATCCTTAATCAATATATATTCAAATGTTATTCGTCTTCCAGTCTTTTCATAATAATACCGGCTGGCTTCAATAACGTCAATAATTGGATAAACGGATGCAGCAGGCATAATGAATCTTCTAAGTTTGTCGTTTGGGGCATGTAAGGAAACTGATAATGTCACCGGTAAACCCTCATCAGCAAGCTCAATCATTCGCGGAGCAAGGCCGCATGTTGATAACGTTATATTTCGGTAACTCATATTAATCCCCATTGGATAATGAACCATTTTAATGAATTTCACTGTATTACTGTAATTATCCAATGGTTCACCGGTACCCATTAACACAAGATTCCCAATCCTGCGCTCACCGTTTTCTTCAAGCTCTCTGTTTACCTCTATCACCTGGCTCATCATTTCACCGGCAGATAAATTACGTACCAGCCCATTAATGGTTGAAGCGCAGAATCTACAGCCCATCCTGCACCCCACCTGAGTAGACAAACACAATGTATTGCCATATTTATAGCGCATAACAACACACTCTATTATATTATGATCCGATAGTAAAAACAAATATTTTATTGCGTCGCCTGTGTTTGAATGATGCCGCTCAAGAATTTGAATCCTGCCTATTTGGAACTGTTCATTTAAAGATTGACGGAAGGCCTGTGGAAGGTCTGTCATCTCATCAAAATGACTTACTCCTTTGTGAAGCCATTTTAAAATTTGTTTTGCACGGTAACCAGGCTGTCCCAGCCGCTGTACAGCCTGCTCAACTTCTTCCAGAGAAAAATCCAGCATATCCGGTTTTTCAATCATTATTATCCCGTCCTTTTTAACCTTGCAATAAAGAAGCCGTCAACGCCATCTCTTGAAGGAATGAGTTGAATCATTCCAGGTTTAATTATTGAATCATTCAATTTCTCAGGCAATAAATCAATAAAATCATCCAGTTCAAACATTGAGTTATCGTTCAGGAACCTTTCAATGATCCTTTGATTCTCTTCTATATTCATGGTACACGTACTATATACCAGCACTCCTCCTGCTTTAACATAATGAGCACAGGTTGAGATAATCCTGTGCTGAACATCATATAGATCAGTTAAGCTGCTCCTGTCCACACGGTTCTTTATATCAGGCTTTTTGTAAATAACTCCCCATCCGCTGCAGGGAGCATCAATTAAAACCCGATCAAACTTTTCATTAAAATTGGGCATATAATTACACGCATTATGCAACTGAGGATTAATTATGGAAGCACCCATTCTGTCAATATTACGTTTTAACAGATCTATTCGCTGAGAATGAATATCCCATGCTATTATTTTCCCTCTGTTTCCCATACGTTCGGCAATATGAGTAGCTTTTCCGCCCGGAGCGCTGCATGCATCAAGAATTGTCTCACCTTCTTTTGGATCCAGCAAATGCACCACAAGCATCGAACTTTCTCCCTGAACAGTCAAAAGACCCTCTTTATACAGCCTGTTGTTCTCAATATCCCGGGCTGAATACACTCTTAATGCCTCATCCCGCATAAACAATCCGTCTTCCGGGTCAATTCCCGAAACTTTTAATTTCTCCTTAAGCTTTTCTCTTGTTATCCTGTTCCTGTTTACTCTAACAGTAATATAATTATTCTCCCGCACCGGCATAAGCATCATCTCGGCTGTAGTGAAACCGTAGTCCTGTACCCATTTCTCCACCAGCCAGACCGGGTAGCTGTAGGTCAGTTGTAAATATTCTATAGGATTTTTTTCTTTTGATGGAAGTTTAATTCTATTCTTATTTCTCACTATATTCCTCAGTACACCGTTTACAAAGCCAGCCAATGCCGGGCCTGCATATTTCTTACATAATATTACCGATTCATTACAGACTGCTGAATCCGGCACTCTATCCATATGGAAAATCTGATAACAGCCCATCCTCAAGATATTAAGCACCCAGGGGTTAGCTCTTTTCAACCTGCAAAACTTCTCCAAAATCCAATCGATGGTAATCTGTCTTTCCAGCGTACCATATATCAAATGTGTGGCAAAAGCCGCGTCTTTGTCATCTATTCTCTTTCCCCTTAAGTGGTGCTTTAAACTAATATTTGCATATTTACCATCATGGTTTACTTCTTTTAATACCTTCAGTGCCGTTTCCCTTGCAAAGTCGGATTTCCGTTGCATACATTATCACCAAGCATTCTGTTCGTATTAAATTACAGCTTATCCCACGCCTTTAAGTTCCAAATACCGTCCCTACAGGAATGGGATTTCCTCTTAAGAATTCGATATCATCCATTGGTTTCTTACCCTCTCCCTGTATCACTGTAAGTCTGGCAAAACCATCACCACATGCCACTACCAATCCCTGATTTTCATCAGCAACTACCACCTGTCCGGGAATATGGGCTTTTGATTTAGAGTATTCCCATTCCTTTATCTTCCATACTTTTATACGCTGCTGCTCGTAAAAAGTAAATGTACCAGGCCATGGTGTAAGTCCTCTGACTAGGTTTTTTATCCGAACGGCGCTTTCAGCCCAGTCTATTTTCCCCATAGACTTATCTATTTTTTTACAGTATGTTGCCTTATCATGCTCCTGGGGACGTCCGTCAGGCCTGCCGTCCTTAAAAAGTTTTAAAGCCTCCCCCAATGTCTGCCCACCCAGGACAGCCAGTCGGTCATGAAGTTCATCCGCTCTTTCTTCCGGATGGATGTCCGTGCTGTTCTGCAGGATAATATCCCCTGTATCCATGCCTTCATCCATGTACATAATCGTTATACCTGTTCTGGTTTCTCCGTCAATCAGTGCCTGCTGAATAGGCGATGCCCCCCGGTATTTGGGCAACAGGGATGCATGTACGTTAATACAACCCAAAGGTGGAATATCAAGTATATCTTTGGGCAGGATTTGGCCGAAAGCGGCGGTAATAATGATGTCCGGTGCCAGTTCTCTTAATAATGTAATAAATTCCGGATTCTTTACCTTTTCGGGCTGGAAAACCGTAAGATCTCTTTCCAAAGCCCATACTTTTACCGGAGGAGGAGTAAGTTTCTTACCACGTCCTTTGGGACGATCCGGCTGCGTGACTACACCAACAATCTTGTGACCGCTGCGCAGTACGGCTTCCAGCGATGGTAAGGCAAATTCAGGTGTACCCATAAAAACCACTCTCAACATTATTTACCCTCCAGTGTATCCGGAATAGCTCTCTCAATAAAGAGTATCCCGTCAAGATGATCAATTTCATGGCACAGCGCACGGGCAAGCAAATCGGTAGCATCAATCTCAAAGCTTTCTCCATTCCGGTTGAGAGCTCTAACTTTTACCCGCTCAGGTCTTATCACTTCCCCGGATACTCCGGGAATACTTAAGCAGCCCTCAGGCCCTTGCTGCTGTCCTGAGGTTTCTATAATCTCGGGGTTTATTAGCTCAATGAGGCCGTCACCCACATCAATTACCACTACTCTTCTCAATATACCTACCTGGGGAGCAGCCAATCCTACTCCATCAGCTGCCCTCATAGTCTCTGCCATATCATCCAGTAAATCAAGTATTCTCTTGTCTATCTTCTCTACCGGTCTTGATTTTTTATGCAAAACATCGTCTTCGCCATATTTCATTATTCTCCTTATCGCCATTTTCCTTTCATTCCTCTCTATAATAAACTTATCGGACAAAAATCTATTATAACCGTTTCTTGAATATCAGTAAACATTTCCAGACATTCATCCAGCAGATGATGATATGCCTGTTTGAATATTGCATCGGTTTTTATCCGTATAAGAATTTGCCAACGGTAATTTCGTTTAATTTTCTCTATAGGAGCCGGATAAGCTCCCATGTCAATTAATCCCTGTTTCAGCACCTGACTTTGATCTATTCTTTGCCGAATCCAGTTTTCGGAATCTTTTATCAGCTTTATCAGCTGGTCTTCCGTCTCACCCAGCACCAATATTCTTATTATATGGGAAAAAGGCGGATAATTAAACCGCCTTCGTATCCTAATCTCTTTGTCGTAAAAGCCAAAATAATCATGCTCTGATGCAAACTGTATTGCATAATGGTGGGGTTGGTAGGACTGTATTATAACCTTCCCTCCCCTTTCTCCTCTCCCCGTACGGCCGGACACCTGAGTTATAAGTTGGAATGTCTTTTCACAACTGCGATAGTCGGGCAAATTTAATGCCGTATCAGCCGCTAGCACGCCTACAAGCGTTACTCTTGGAAAGTCTAAACCTTTTGCTATCATTTGGGTACCTAACAGGAAATCATATTCCCCCTCCCTGAAACTCCTCAATATCCGTTCATGAGCACCTTTGCCTGAAGTGGTGTCCATATCCATACGAACAATACGGGCATCCGGAAACAATTTTTTCAAATCCTCTTCAGCCCGCTGAGTACCGATACCAAAATGCTTAATATATCTGCTTTTACATTTTGGGCATAAAGATGGATACGAATAGCTATGCCCGCAGTAGTGACACTTAAGCATCCTGTCATATGCATGATAGGTAAGAGATATATCGCAATTTCTGCACTTTAGAACAAATCCGCATGATCTGCAGGAAACAAAATTAGCATATCCCCTCCGGTTAAGAAGTAATATAGCCTGTTCCTGCTTGTTCAACACATCAGACAGGGCCCGGTACAAAGAGCCGCTCAATATGCTGCGGTTACCCTTTTCAATCTCCTTTCTCATGTCGACAACCTCAACCGGAGGAAGCGGTTTATTATCAACACGGTGTTTTATATATATACACTTGTACTCCCCGGTTCGTGCCTTGTAGTGATCTGAAACAGACGGAGTTGCTGTCCCCAGAAGAAGAACGGCATCCTCCAACTCGCATCTTTTTTTTGCTACATCTATAGCATGATACCTGGGCTTCATGTCGGATTTATAGCTGTCTTCATGGGCTTCATCGATTATTATCAGCCCCAGCCGTTCAACCGGAGCAAACACCGCTGAGCGTGCTCCCACTACAATGCTTGCCTGCCGGCTTTGTATCCTGCGCCATTCATCAAAACGCTCGCCCAAAGACAGCCTGCTGTGCATTATAGCTACCTGCTGACCAAAGTGATTCTTAAACCGCTCTACCGTTTGAGGAGTAAGGGCTATCTCTGGTACCATTACTATTACCTGTTTATTCAGTTCCAATGCTTTTTGAGCTGCATGGATGTAGACCTCGGTTTTACCGCTCCCGGTTACACCCTGCAGAAGAAAGCGTTCATATCTCTTACCGATGGTCTGCTGTATCTCATTAATTGCTTTCAATTGTTCTTTTGTCAGGGTTTTAGGTTGTTTTCCAATGTCATACTCATATTTCCATGGATCGCGGTAAACCTCCTGATGCTCGATTCGAACCAATCCATGTTTTTCTAAATTTTTGAAGCTCGATAACGGAGCTCCGGTAGCAGCCCTTAACTCATCCAGTAAAAGTCCGTCATTATCAGCTAATAATCTAAGAATATCAGCCATGTATGAGGATCTTTTTTCAATAGAATTAATAGACTCCTCCAGATTGCCAACATCATTCAGATATACAATGCGCAAAGTCTTCTTACGCACATTGGATCGAAGCCCTGGCGGGATAACGCATCGTACCGCTTCAATGGTTAAACAGCGATATTCCTCTTTCATCCAGGTAATCAGAGGAAGCATGCTCTCGGGGATAGCTGGATAATTATCAAGTATCTTGTTAATGGGTTTTATTTTTTCATCGGGTATATCAGTGTTTGAATCGATTTGGAACACATAGCCTTCCATCAATTTATTAGCAATACCAAACGGTACCTGTACCCTCATCCCAATTTTTATCTTTTGCTGTAAAGTTTCAGGTATTCTATAATGAAATATTCTATCAACCATAGGATGAGCCTGATCAATTATTACACCAGCATAAACCCCGTTCGCCACTTACATCCTCCCTTTTTAGGTGTCACATATAACAGTATACCGTATCGTATAAAAAGCAGGTACACTCGTACCTTTTTAGACATAAATCTTAATGGTTTTTATCTATAAGACGAGGGCTTCTTTTGAGTACTTCATCGATAATCCTGTGAGCAAACTCGTTTTTGTTCAACATAGGGATTGCAATGGTTTCCCCCTCACAGGTAATTAACAGGCCTTCGTTGGTATCTTCCTTAAAGCCCGCACCAGTCTTAGTTACATCATTCGCAACGATAAAATCAAGGTTTTTCTCCTTTAGTTTTTTTATTGCATACTCCAGTAGATTTTGCGTTTCAGCAGCAAATCCAACCAGTATCTGATCTTTTTTTTGCTTCCCCAGTTCCTTCAGAATATCGGGATTTTTTATCAGCGTCAACGTCAACTGATCGTTATCCTTTTTTATTTTATTTGTCTGATATGTCTCCGGCCGGTAATCACCTACTGCAGCAGATTTGAATACAACCTGACAGGAAGGATAAAGCTCCATCACCTTCTCATACATCTCTTGCGCCGTTTCAACGGAGTATATGTTTACACCATCAGGAGGTGATAGGGAGACAGGTCCGGTTACCAAATGTACATCAGCTCCTCTGCTGGCACAAGCAGCAGCAATGGCATAACCCATTTTCCCCGTGGAAGGATTGCTGATAAACCTCACCGGATCAATATATTCCCTTGTCGGCCCGGCTGTAACCAATACTCTTTTTCCTTTCAAATCCTGCTTACGGGAAAAATAACCCGCTATAGCCTGTATTATATCGTCTATAGCAGCCAGTTTTCCTTCACCCACATCGCCACAAGCCAATCTTCCCTCAGCAGGTGAGATGAAAATATACCCTTTTTCCTTTAATGCACTGATGTTCTCCCGCACAATGGAGTTATTATACATATTGGTATTCATAGCAGGAGCAAACATTACCTGCGCTTTAGTAGCCATAATGGTAGTGGTTAACAAATCATCGGCAATGCCGTGAGATACTTTACCTATAATATTAGCCGTAGCAGGGGCTACAGCTATGACATCCGCCCATTTGGCAAGGGATATATGATCAATTTCCCATGCACCGGAACGGGAAAACATGTCGTAATAAACAGGATTCCCGGAAAGGGTTTCAAATGTAAGAGGACTTATAAATTCCATAGCATTCCTGGTCATAATAACCTTTACCCGGGCTCCCTGCTTTATGAGGGAACTCACAATATCTGCAGCTTTATATGCTGCAATTCCACCTGTTATTCCAATAACAATATTTTTATCTTTGAGAACGGTGTTCATATCACTTTATTCCTTCTTTTGTTCGTCTATATAATATTTTACCGGCATTGACTTCTTTGGTAGCAATGGTTACCGGTTTGCCGGAATCATCTTCAATCATGGGGGTTGCCCCATCCACCAGTTGTCTTGCACGCTTTGCTACCTGTACAACCAATGTATATCGACTGTCAGTTTTTTTCATTATATCATTTAAAGATGGATAAATCATCTTATCCCCTCCCTATTGTCCTAAATATAATCCTTTATTTCTGGCAACACGACATTTTTCTGCCAAAACTATAGCTTCCAATTTCCGCACAGCCTCATCAACCGTATCGTTTACAACCACATAATTATATTGAGCCATATAGTTTAATTCCTGATATGCACTTTGAAATCTTGTATAAATTGCTTCTGCACTTTCGGTTCCACGCTTGACAATCCTTCTTTTAAGCTCGTCCATTGAGGGTGGAATGATAAATACAAAGACCCCTTCCGGGAATTTTTCCTTTACCTGAAGCGCCCCTTGTATATCTATTTCCAGTATCACATCATAGCCGGATGCTATTTTCTTTTCAACAAAATCTCTTGGAGTCCCATAGTAGTTTCCATATACCTGAGCATACTCTAAAAATCTGTTTTCATCCACCATTTTTTCAAACGATTTTTTATCGGTGTAATAATAGTTTACCCCTTCCTTTTCTCCCGGTCTCGGTTTACGTGTAGTTACAGAAACTGATAGTATAGCCCCAGGATTTCTCTTTAAATAAGCACTACATATAGTACCCTTTCCTGCACCTGAGGGGCCTGACAAAACAATAAGTAGTCCTTTGTTACCCATAACAGATAGTCTTATATGTTATTGTTGTTCTTCGTCAGAGTATGTAGTCGAAGAAGGGGTAGTTTCCTTGGCATTAAGTCTATGAGCAACCGTTTCCGGCTGAACAGCGGATAATATTACATGATCACTATCGGTGATTATAACCGCCCTGGTCCTTCTGCCGTATGTTGCATCCACCAGCATTCCTCTGTCCCTGGCCTCCTGAATAATCCTTTTAATAGGAGCCGATTCAGGACTGACGATGGCTACCAGCCGATTAGCAGAAACAATATTACCAAACCCAATATTTATCAATCGAATACTCATATTGCACTCTCCCTTTCATTATTACTCAATATTCTGAACCTGTTCTCTTATTTTTTCAAGCTCACTTTTAATTTCAACCACCAGACCGCTAATGGTTAAATCATTGGCTTTCGAGCCAATAGTGTTGATCTCCCGGTTCATTTCCTGAACCAGAAAATCCAGTTTTCTTCCGGCAGGTTCACTTGCGTCCAATATATTTATAAATTGTCCTATGTGGCTGTGAAACCGCACTATTTCCTCGGTTATATTACATCTTTCGGCAAAAAATGCAACCTCCATATTAAACCGATTCTCATCCAGATCCGTTCCATGTAAAATTTCATTAAGCCTGTTTTTAAGCTTTTCTCTGTATTCATCTACTACATATGGTGCACGTTTTTCAATGCTGGATAACATGCTTTTTATCAGCTCTATACGCTGTAACAGATCTTCTTTTAGCCGCCCGCCTTCAATCCGGCGCATATCTTTTACATCGGCCAATACCTCCTCTACCAAATTTATTACCATATTTTTAAGATTTTCCTGGTCTTCATCCTTTTCGTTGATTATAAAAATATCGGGGATATTGACCAAGGAAGATAAAGCTATATCATTCATTATATTATGCTCTTGCTCAAGCTTATCAAAACATGAAAGATATGCATTTAACAACGGTTTATTTATATTCACGTCAACAGCAGCATCAATATGGTTTGAACAGCTTAAATTCACCTCCACCCTGCCCCTTGTCAGATGTTTACGCACGGTACTTCTTATATGTTCTTCAAGAAAACTCAAATTGCGGGGAAGCCTTACATAAACATCCAAAAAACGATGGTTTAATGTCTTGACCTCTACAGTAATTTCTCTGCCTTCTTCTTCTATTTTTCCTCTCCCAAAACCTGTCATGCTATATATCATAAATATTCATTCCCCATTCGTAATCTATTTAAGACCTTGGTGACTTTTATTGCGCTTTTTCTGTATTATAACACAAAATTCATGCATTAAAAATATTATGTTCGCCGGACACGTATGTCATGTATTTTTCTCGTATTGTAAAGCCTTGTACAGGTGATCAGCTTCCGGCGGCATAATTTCAACCCTTCCCTTTTCGGTAATTAGCCATTTATCCTTAACATCAATCACCTTGCCTATAACAGCTGCTTCTATCCCGTTATCATTTAAAGCCTCAACAAGAGCCGGGCCGTTTGGAGAAACTATAACCATACAACCGCTTGATATCAGTTTTAACGGATCGATATTAAAAAAACTGCAAATAGCCTTGGTCTCAGGAGCAACGGGTATTTTTGCTATTTGAATTTCTACTCCCTTACCCATAGCTTCACTGGTTTCCCATATGGCACCGAGTATACCGCCTTCCGTAGCATCATGCATCCCATGTACGCCAAAGTCGCTGGCAATTCTGCCTTCCTTAAGCACACTGATATTTCCCATATAGCTTTGGGCATTTTTGATTATATCTTCCGGTAAATATCTTTTAAGCAAATCTTCCCTGTCATGGGCCAATATTGCCGTGCCTTCCATGCCGGCTTTTTTAGTTATTACTATGTCATCTCCCGCTTTGGCATTGGTGAAGGAAACCAGGTTTTGCCTGCTTACCTTCCCTACAGCTGTAAGGCAGATTACCATCTTTGTTACCGAATCTGTTATTTCGGTATGACCGCCTAATATATCAATACCCAATTCCCGAGCAGCATACTCAGCATCAATCACCGCCTGTTCAATCTCAGACATGGCAGTTGAAGGAGGAGCCAGGATAGTTAAGGTAACACCTATCACCTCAGCCCCGGTGGTAGCTATATCATTACAGCATATATGAACTCCTATATAACCAATACGGCTTACCGCACCGGTTATCGGGTCGCTGGATATTATACACAACTCATCCCCAAACTCCAGTACACTGCAGTCTCTGCCAATCCCCGGACCAAGCAAAACGTCTTTACGCTTTATTTGCAATTTTGAAAATATCCTGTTCTTTAGGAACTCATTCGATACCTTGCCCGTATTCACATTATTCCTCCAAATTACACTTAAATTCTTCTTCTGCAATATTGTACCACTATTTTTGTTAAAATCAAATAACTTATTTGCTGCCCCCGCTTTGCTTATTAATCGTATTTTAATATACCATGATATTAATAACAGTAAACATATACCACTTTATTCTCAGCCTATAAGTATTATATCAATAGAATAAGCCTGTATTGATAGATTATCTAAAACAGGCTTATTCATAATATTATGGAAACACATAATGTACAATTAAGAACAAAACTGATTATCAAACTGTTTATACACTGTCAGCAGTTCAGAATATTTATTTGTTTAACTCTTCCAGTAAAATTTTATTAACTAGCTGCGGATTTGCCCTGCCTTTCGTTGCCCGCATTGTTTGTCCAACCAAAAAACCCATAGCTTTCTTCTTGCCTTTTTTATAATCTTCTACAGACTTAGGGTTATCCGCAATAACTTTCTTTATTATTTCTACAAGTTCATCCTGATCGGATATCTGTTTAAGCCCCTTTTCTTCTACAATGGTTTCCGGATCCTTGCCGGTATTGAACATCTCTTCAAATACAGTTTTTGCAATTGTTCCGCTTATAACATTACTGTCAATTAATCGCAATAGATTTACCAGGTTTTCAGGGGTTACAGGCACATCCGATACTTCTATACTACGCTCGTTAACCAGCCTCAAAAAATCTCCCATTAGCCAGTTGCTGACAGTTTTCGGATTTTGATATGCATCAACACATTTTTCAAAATAATCGGCTAAATCTTTGGAAGCCGTCAGAACACCTGCATCATAATCAGGAATACCATATTCATCAACAAATCTTTTCTGCCTTTGTGCAGGTAGTTCAGGAATCTCTTTTCTGATTTTTTCCACCCATTCATGATCTATCTCAATCGGGGGAAGATCCGGCTCAGGAAAATACCTGTAATCCTGGGCCTGTTCTTTGGTACGCATGGCGAAACTTCGCCCCAGACCATCATCCCATCTTCGCGTTTCCCTGAGTACTTTGCCTCCTTCTTCCAATACACTTATCTGTCTGGAGGCTTCATACTCTATTGCCCTGTATACAGCACGGAACGAGTTTAAGTTCTTCATTTCAGTGCGTTCGCCAAATTCTTTTTGTCCTTCCGGCCTTACGGATACATTGACGTCACATCGCAAAGATCCCTCCTGCATCTTACAGTCGGACACGTCAATATATTGAAGAATATTTTTTAAATTTTCGAGAAACACCCTTGCTTCCTCGGCGGTTCTCAAGTCCGGCTCGGTTACTATCTCGATTAAAGGTACACCGCTTCTGTTTAAATCAACAAGTGTATGATCCATATACGGATCATGCAGAAGTTTTCCTGCATCCTCTTCCAAATGTATGCGGTTTATGCCAATGCGTTTTACCTGATCGTCTATGACTATATCCAGATACCCATTCTGACAGACAGGTACATCATGCTGGGAAATCTGGCATGCTCTTGGTAAATCGGGATAGAAATAATTCTTTCTGTCCATTTTGGTATAAGTTGCAATACTGCAGTTCAAAGCCAGACCAGCTCTTATCGAATACTCCAATGCCTTTTTATTAATTACAGGAAGTACCCCCGGCATACCGATACATACAGGGCAGCATTGGGTATTAGGTTCCGCACCAAATTCTGTGCTACAACTGCAGAATACTTTTGATTCAGTTGAAAGTTCGACATGTATCTCCAAACCTATTACAGTTTCGTATTTCATTTTTTCACCTCCAGTTTATTACCGGGCGTTTGATATGGTAATCGGTATTTTGTTCAAAACACAGCCCCGCTTTTAACAATGTACTCTCATCTGATGCCCTTCCCATAAGCTGCATACCAACGGGAAAACCGTTATCATCGAATCCGCAGGGTATTGATAGAGCAGGTAGCCCAATAATACTGGCCGGTGCTGTATATATATCGGTAAGGAAAACTTTTAACGACTCATCAGCATCCTGTCCAAGCTTAGCTCCCGTTGTGGAACAGGCAGGCGAAACTATTATATCACATTCATCAAAAGCTTTTTCAAACTCCTGTTTGATTATGGTCCTTACCTTTAAAGCTTTTAAATAATACCGATCATAATTCCCTGCACTCAGTATATGATTACCCAGCATTACCCTCAGCTTTACCTCATCACCAAAACCCTGGCTTCTGGATTTTTTGTATATGTCATCTACTTCCTGGCATCCTTCGGCTTTATATCCAAATCTTATGCCGTCATACCGGCCAAGATTGGAACTTGCCTCTGCCGAAAGGATGGTGGAATAAACAGCCGGAGCATACCCTACGCTGGGTAAAGAAATTTCTTCAATACTGGCACCTAAATCCTCGAAAACTTTCAAAGCATTTTTGAGAGCATCAGCCACATAATCATCCAGACAACCGTCAAAGTATTCCTTTGGTACCCCGATGCGTAATCCCTTGATACCAGACTCCAGATCTGCCATGCCATTATCTGCATCCTTCCGGACTGTCATTGGATCCTTTGTGTCATGCCCCGATATTATCTGTAAAATAGTTGCACAATCCCTTACATCTTTAGCAATAACACCAACCTGAGCCAAAGAAGATGTAGACAGTATAACACCATAGCGTGAAACCATACCGTATGACGGTTTCAGACCAGCCACTCCGCACAGAGCAGCGTTTCGTCTTAACGAACCGCCTGTATCGGTAGCCAGCGCATAAAACACCTCGTCAGCAGCAACTGACGCAGCAGCACCTCCGGTGAAACTGCCAACTGATTGATTTACATCCCAAGGATTTCTGGTCTTATTAAAATAGGATGTTTCAGTTGTTATTCCCAATGAGAATTCGTCCATATTCAATTTTCCCATCAGGATCCCATTCTGCTCCCTCAACTTGCGGGAAACAGTAGCCTCATAGGGAGGAACAAAGTTTTCCAGCATTTTAGAAGCACATGTAGTCCTGACTCCCTCGGTACATATGCTGTCTTCAAGCCCAAATGGAATACCTGCCAGATCAGATATATTTTCGCCCTGGTTTATCAGCATATCCACATTCCGGGCTTCTTCCATGGCTGACTCATCAGTTAGTGTTATAAAAGCATTTACATCCTTTTCAACCTGCTTAACTCTGTTCAGAACTGCTTGAGTAAGTTCGTAAGATGATACTTTTTTCTTTTTTATTAAATCAACTGCTTCATGAACTGTCAATTTATATGATTCCATATCCCATCCTCCGTGTTATATTATTATTCAACCACCTTTGGTACAATATAGCATCCTGCCTCAACATCAGCAGCATTCTTCATCAGAATGTCCCTGTCCATTGATGGTTGTACAATATCTTCACGTAAAACATTCTTTACATCAAGTAAATAAATAGTTGGTTCCACACCTTCTGTATCAAGCCCGGACAACTTGTCAGTACGTCTCAATATTTCATTAAGAGCCTGTGTAAAATACTGCTTTTCCTGATCATTTAATTCCAGTTTTGCTGTTTCAGCTAATTGCTCTATATAGTTTACAGATATATCCACAGTTCTACACCCCTTCTTTTAAAAATACCTTTTCCATTACTGTATTTTACCATCATAAAGCGATTTATACAAATATTTTTACTTATTATTCTTTTGGATATTTTTAGGATTTGAGAATGTCTCGAAATAAAAAAGATGGGCTTGTTGTAAAAGCCCATCCTAAACACTTAAAGATATTTACTTATAATACTCTACAATGCCCTTGTATATGCCGGCTGCAACATCCTCCCGGGTTTGCTCTTTAATAAGCAGAGCCAGGTCATTGGGGTTATTTATAAAACCAACCTCTACCAGAACCGAAATCAGGTTATTCTCTCGAAGAACGCTGAAGTCCGCTTTGTACGGATTATTATTCTTCTTAGAGAAATTCGTGGTAGCATTTAGCTGCTCTATGAGCTTTCGAGCCAGCTTCTCCCTCTTTTGCGCATTGTAGTTTTGATAATACTCTGTATTTTTGCCGTAGGTGCCATTGTATGCATACGGCCCGTTATCCCTGTAAAACAGCATAACTCCCGATGCACTGGTCTGTTCACTGGCACTGGTGGCATTACAATGGATCGAGATGAACAGGTAGTCATCGTGATATTTCTGGGCCGTCAGATCCATGACTCCTTTCAGTACATCAGTGGCCTTTCTCTTGCCTGTATTTGGATCCGTATTATCTGCATACGCTCTTGTATATTGCTGGACACTGGGGTTATTAATGTGCACCTCAAACTCAGAGATCCATGATTTAAACTTTTGAATCTGTTTGTCTTTCTGGCCTATCTTTTCGTTCAAAGCCTTTATTTCGCTTTCCAGTTCTTCAATGTCTTCTTCAAGCTGCTCAATGGCTTTTTCAGCATCAACAACCTGTTTATTCAGGCTTTTAATAGAGCTATCGACTTCCTCAATCTCCTGGCCAACGGCATTGAATTTCTCTGATATACCTTCTGCTTGTTCTATAGCGCGATTCAGATTGTCCAGATCCAGGTTGTCCAGATCAAGCTCAATAGCGAAGTCTTCAAGCTGACCATTTAAATCAGCAATTTCTGCTTTAAGCTCACTGATCTTCTCCTGGTTTTCTTCCTGATTGGATATAAGATCAGCCAGCTCGTGTAATTTTCCGCTTAAAACTTCGCCTATTGGTAGTTTTTCTTCCAACTTGTCTCTCTTGATTTCTAGCTGTGCAAGGTAATCCTCTTTGGCATGCAGCTCGTTTTCATACTCGTCAATATCGTTTGCTATTTTCTTTATTTCATTTTCCTTCTGATTCGCCTCAGCCTGCTTGGCTTTCTTGTCTTTTTCAAGAGTATCCTTTTCCTTGCTGACTACAGACAGCTCGTTATCTAATATGTATTTGTTCACAAAAGCTGATCTGTAATGCAGGGAATAGAACTTATCATCAGGCCGTGTAAGGATCACCTTTGCTCCAGCTTCTTCGAGAATACGCTTCAACCTCTTCGCCATATCTAAAACCAGTGTCTTCTCCATAACACCATTCTTTGTAGCCCCGCTGTCCACGCCTCCGTGTCCGGCATCGACAAATATGGTCTTACCAGCTAGCGAACCCGGTTTACCGTGGAACTGTTTAAATCCTGTATCGGGATTTGGTTCAGGTTTTGGTTCAGGTTTTGGAGTTTCAGAAGAACCACTGGCAAACAATTTTTCGACGGTTTTGGAGTCTACAATTCCATTGGCAGTAAGTCCTTTTGCCTTTTGGAATTTAACCACCGCATTGTGGGTATTACTGCCGAATATGCCGTCTACCGCCCCGCAGTTAAAGCCAAGCTCGTTTAACCGCTTCTGCAATACCTTAACCTGATCACCACGGCTACCCTTCTTTAGCGTAGTAGTAATTGGCAGTTTATTGTTGCTGCTGCTTCCACCGCCCGATGATGATGAACCGCCGGAAGTCTCGAACAGCTTTGCAACAGTCTTGGAATCCACAACTCCATTGGCAGTTAACCCCTTGGCCTTCTGGAACTTAACCACCGCATTGTGGGTCTTGCTGCCGAATATGCCGTCTACAGCTCCGCAGTTGAAACCAAGCTCGTTTAACCGCTTCTGCAGTGTCTTAACCTGATCACCGCGGCTACCCTTCTTTAGTGTTGCAGTAATTGGCAGTTTATTGTTGCTGCTGCTTCCACCGCCCGATGATGATGAACCG
>ERZ773359.1246-NODE-1246-length-35791-cov-74.136977_pt1 | contig 35791 bp, 35 predicted proteins | sample MGYA00374955_ERZ773359 | MGnify/ENA primary metagenome ERZ773359 (study PRJEB29098, sample SAMN04486028) | biogas fermenter metagenome | study: EMG produced TPA metagenomics assembly of the Biogas fermentation microbial communities from Germany - Plant 4 DNA1...
ACGTACGGTGGTGTGAGAGGACGGGGGTTAGCCGCCCCCTCCTACTCGATTATAAGAGGCCGAATGGGGCCTACAGGGAAACAGTGATTGTTCACTATATCACAAAGAGGTGTTAATATATAATAAAGAATGTCAAATGATGTCGAATAATATGAATTGCCAACGAGGTACAGGGATTCGGCGCTTAATCTAACGGGAGGATGACAGCTATGGCGGTTCCAGCCACGCATATAAACAAGTTGCATTACCAGCAAAAATTAACGACCCCCGATGAAGCCGTAAGGCTGGTGGAATCAAATACCAGGGTGCGTTACAGTGAGTTCGTTATGTTCCCTGACTTATTGGACGAGGCTCTGGCCAAACGAGTTAATGAACTGGAAAACGTCGATATTTCAGGGACTTGTTTTTCCAAGGTGCCTAAAGTGGCCCTGGCAGATCCTTCCCGAGAGCACTTTTATCTTACCGACTGCCACTTTGGTGTGGTGGCTCGCAAGTTACATGATAAAGATCTGTGCAATTACGTCCCCCTCACCTATCACGAAGCGCCGCGGTGGGCTCGTAAGTACTGGGATATTGATGCGGCGCTTCTGTTGGTAGGTCCTATGGACTCAAAGGGGTACTTTAATTTGGGGGTGTCGAATTCGGTGACCCCGGCAGTGATCAGTAAGGCGCGTAAGATCGTTGTGGAGGTCAACGACAAGGTGCCTACCTGCCTTGGTGGTAATCAGGAGTCGATTCATATCTCCCAGGTAGATGCGATTGTGGAGGGGAACAATAATCCGTTATTGGAAATACCGACCCCGGAACCCACAGCAACTGACGTCAAAATTGCCGAGTGGATTATGAAGGAGATTGTTGACGGGGCCTGCATTCAACTGGGAATCGGGGGCCTTCCCAATGTGGTAGGTTCAATGCTTGTAGACAGTGATCTTAAGGATCTGGGGGTTCATACCGAAATGCTGGTGGACTCCTATGTCGACCTTTACCTTGCGGGGAAGGTTACCGGTGCCAAAAAGAGTATCGACCGCCACAAGATGGTTTACACTTTTGCCATGGGTACCAACAAACTTTACGAGTTCCTGGACAATAACCCGGCCTGTGCCATCTACCCGGTGAACTATACCAACGACCCGAAGGTTATCGCCCTTAATGATAACTTTATCGCTATAAATAACGCAATTGAAATCGACCTCTACGGCCAAGTATGCTCTGAATCATCAGGTACTCGCCAGATATCCGGGACCGGCGGGCAGTTGGATTTCATTTACGGCGCCTTCCATTCCCACGGCGGGAAGGGCCTGATCTGTATGAGTTCCACCTTCACCGATAAGGACGGCAGGGTACAATCCAGGATCAAACCCACCCTGAGTCCGGGGGCAACCGTAACCGTGCCACGGTCGATTACATCTTACGTTGTTACCGAGTACGGGCTAGTAAACCTTAAGGGCAAGTCAACCTGGCAGCGGTCTGCCGACCTTATAAGCATTGCGCATCCCGATTTCCGGGACGAGCTTATCCAGGAAGCTCAGAAAATGAAAATTTGGAGGCGCACCAACAAAATAGCTCCCTAGACAGCGGGCTCTCTAGGAGTCCTTGTGAGCACATTGTGGCAACAGTTGCAGTACGATTGGAGCAGGATTGGCATTAATGTTCGTCCCTTATACACTGCACTATATTCACTACCAGATGCAATAAAGACTCCCTACCAGACGCACTAGACATGAGGCATTGTTCGAACTATAACTCACAAGGGCTCCTAGTTATATATGTGGGGCTTGAATATGCGCGTTAATCCTGTTAGAGTGTCTCCTGGGGGTATTACTGAGTGTACACCATAGAGGAAGACATATGTGTGAGCTGCGGGCTTTGTGCCGATGAATGCCCTACGAGAGCTATTTCTCCAATAGGACCTTACAGGATTGACCAGGAAAAATGCTCCGGCTGCGGACAGTGTGTAGATTGCTGTCCGGTAGAGGCCATAATTGAACAGAAGGATAATAAAGACCAGGTGTGAGGCGACAGGTAAATACTGTCGCTTTATTTGTTTGGTGCGGTTCTGTTTCCGGTATTACCGGTGGAGATCGTATGTTTGCATCAAAGTAAACGGGCGGTGATAACAGCCCGGCAGCAGTTGTTATCCTAATCAGATGATGTTCCCCCATTGTCTTCTTCACACTTTCCCGCTGAGAAGGTGGGAAAGGTGGCAAACCGATAACTGTTTAGCATGGTACCCGGATGGTGTTGGGTTGATGGGGGCAGGGCAGAGACAAAAAAGTTTTGTTGACAGACATTCTAAAAACGTATTATTCTTACTACAGGCCAGTAGTGGCCGCAGTATCCAGCCAGGTGCCTTAATTTAAAGGACCAATAAATGCTTCATTTGGTTGAGGTGGGTGGTATCCGGTTGAGTATGGTTTATAACGAAAGGAGAAGAGATTCATATGGATTTTAAGCTCACCAAGGAACAGGAATTGATCCAAAAGGCTGCAAAAGAGTTCGCGGAAAAATCTCTTATGCCTATCGCTGATAAGATTGCCGAGGATAACAAAGTGCCTCCGGAAATCATCGAGGAGATGGCCGATCTGGGTTTCCTCGGCATCCAATTTCCCGAAGAATATGGAGGAACCGGGGCGGGGTATACCTGTTATCCCCTGGTGTTGGAGCAGATTGCGCGCGCTGCCAGCGGAGTGGCCATGGTGCTCTCAGTTAATGCCCTGGGTGCCAGTGCCATCTATGCCTTTGGCACCCCGGAACAGAAAGAAAAGTTCCTCCCTGAATGCTGCACCGGTAAGAAACTTGCCTCATTTGCCTTTACCGAACCCGCCACCGGGTCTGACCCCAAACAGATAACCACCACAGCAGTTCAGGACGGTGACTATTATGTGATCAACGGAACCAAACGCTTCATCTCTCTTGCCGACCTTGATGGTCCGATTGTTATTTTTGCCAAGGATAATGAGACCGGTAAACCTACGGCCTTTATTGTGGAAAAGAACTGCCCGGGGTATTCGACCTCTGAACAGTGGAACAAAATCGGCAATAAGGGCGGCAGTCTGGTGGACGTTTATTTGAAGGACGCAAGAGTCCCGGCGGCCAACCTCCTGGGGCCCAAGGGTAATGGATATGGAGTCCTCCAGTACGGCATAGCTTTTGGCAAGGTGGGAGTCTGTTCCTCAACCCTGGGCGGTATGCAGGCGGCTCTGGAACTCTCCATCAAATATGCGAAGGAAAAGGCCCACCGGGATGGTACCATTGCCAAATTCCCAACCATCCAGGTGGCGATTGCGAAGATAGCGGAGAAGGTGGAAGCGGCGCGCTGGCTCACCTATCGCCTGGGATACCTGGCTGAAAACATGAAGGATCCCCGGGCGTTTGCCAAGGAAGCGGCTTTGACCAAGGCCTTTGTCACCGAAGCCGGGGTGGATGTGTCACGTCTGGCCATGGGAATACATGGTTCTTATGGTCTGATGGATGATTATAAGGTATCAACGATCTATCGTGACATGATTATCGGAGAGCAGATTGAAGGCGTCAACGACATGCAGCGGATGATCACCGCCGGGAGCCTGCTGGCCTAGCCTGGGACCGATGTACAATCAGGCAGCAGCGTACGGTTACAGACGTTGCAACACCAAATTTGTATGGACGTGAACAAGAGGCTGAGCAGGTAAGAAACGTTTGGCCGCTGATGTTTGGAGGGTTGCGACGCTCATCGCAACCCGTTTTATTTGTTGGCGGCGAGTGGCATTTTGTTGCTGGAAGCTTTACGGTAATTTGCTGATAGATGATAATTTGATTACAATTCTTTACTAGGGTTGAACTGGAGGCTTGTTAATGGATAAATTTGATGTCATCATAGTCGGAGCCGGCTTGGCCGGACTGTCAGCCGCCTACACCCTCGCGCAAGCAGGAATTGAGGTAGTGGTGATTGAACGGGGCGACTACCCGGGAGCCAAGAACGTTACCGGGGGTCGTCTGTACGTTAATCCGGTGCGTCAGTATCTCCCAGACATATGGGATGAAGCGCCGCTGGAGAGGCATGTAACCAACGAGCTGTTGACCATGATGTCTTCTGAAAACTCTACCACCATCCGTTTTCGTTCCGAGAAATTCAACCGGCCGCCCTATCATAGTTATACCGTGCTGCGGGCCACCTTTGACCGCTGGCTGGCATCACGAGCTGAGGAAGCAGGGGCCATGCTGGTCACCAAGAACCTGGTGGATGACATCATTAAAGAGAACGGCCGGGTGATCGGAGTAGTGGCCGGTGGGGAGGAGCTGGGTGCTGATGTGGTTATCGCCTGTGACGGAGCCTTGTCGCTGATTACCGAGAAGGCCGGGCTGCGTTCTCCTGGAGACCCCAAGAATTATGCCGTAGGACTGAAAGAGGTGATTGAGCTTCCGCGTGAAACCCTGGAGGACAGGTTTGGCCTGACCGGTGATGAGGGCGTGGCGCAACTCTTTATGGGCAGTCTGACCCAGGGGTGTTTTGGCGGAGGTTTCCTTTATACCAATAAATCCAGCATCTCCCTGGGAATGGTGGTGGGGATTAAGGACCTGATGGAGAAAAAGCCACCGGTCGAAGTACCCAACCTACTGGATGATTTCAAAGAGCGCCCGGAAATAGCCGCCCTGATTAGGGGCGGGGAACAGGTTGAATACTCGGCCCATGTTATCCCCGAAGGCGGGATAGACGGTCTTACAACTCTATTCAGTGACGGCTTACTGGTAGCCGGTGATGCGGCCGGTTTTTCTCTTAATATGGGGATTACGGTGCGGGGGATGGAGTTTGCCATTGCCTCCGGGGTTATGGCTGCACGGGCCGTGCAGCAGGCGCGGGAAAGGCATGATTTTTCCGCAGCCAGTTTGGCCTGTTACCAACAGATGCTGGAGGAGAGCTTTGTTCTGCAGGATTTCAAGACCTTTAGACATGCGCCCCACTTCTTGGAGAACCCGCGCCTGTTCAGTTTCTATCCGCAGTTTGCCGGTCGGGTGATGGAGGAAGTATTCACCTTCGGAGAAGGACCCAAGGCGAAGCTCTCGGATACAGTTCGAAAACACCTGAGTTTCGGGGAAGCCTGGCGTATAGCCAGGGACCTCTGGGGAGGGTTGAAGATATGAGTGGACGCCGCAGCCTGAAAGCCAAACTGGGAGTCAACGTATTTAAGCCCGACAAGACAAAGCATATTAACATCAGGCCCGGTTACGAGAAAGACCCGCGTCTGAAGGCGGCGGTACTGGTATGCCCGGCGGGGTTGTATTCTATCAGTGACCGTGGCGAGGTGGAGCTTGATATTGACGGCTGTCTCGAGTGCGGCACCTGCCGCATTGCCTGTGGGCCGGAGGTATTGGACTGGAATTACCCCAACGGTGAATCAGGGGTACAGTTTCGTTTTGGATAGGCAGACTCCATTAAGGTTTGGGAGTGGCCTATCTTAATCATAACCGGAAAGGAGTAGTACCGGATGAACATTATTGTCTGCGTCAAGCAAACCGTGGACCTGCAGCAAGTCCGGGTCAGGAAGGAAACGCGGGAACCGGTCTTCGACAATGTCCCGCTCACCATCGGCAACATTGACAAGAATGCTCTGGAGGAAGCGGTAAGGATCAGGGAAAAGGTGGGCGGCAAGGTTATTGCTGTTTCCGCAGGTTCTGAACAGCTGGCGGATACTATTAAGGAAGCCCTGGCCATGGGAGCTGACGAAGCAATTTTGGTGGTCTCACCCGAATTCGAGGGAGCGGACAGCGGGGTTGCGGCTGCGGCCCTGGCCAAAGCGATTGGCCGGGTGGAAGATTACAGCCTCATCCTGTTGGGAGAGGGGTCGGCCGATAATTATTCCGGCCAGGTAGGACCCCGCCTGGCAGAAATCCTGGGTCTGCCCCAGGTAACCTATGTCAGTTCCCTGGAAGTGGAGAATGATACCATAAAGGCGGTCAGAAACCTGGATGACTGTTTTGAAAATGTTGAGGTTGGAACCCCGGCAGTGGTCTCAGTGGTAAGTGAGATCAACGAACCCAGGATTCCGTCGGTAACACAGATCCTGAAGGCGGGCAAAAAGCCCAAAGAGGTGTTCAAGCCGGAAGACCTGGGAATTGAAATAACCAGATCGATCGATACCTTGAGCAACCTGGCACCGGAGCAGGATCGAAAACGAATTCTCTTTCAGGAGGGAGCGGACAAGGACGTAGCCAGTCTGGCAGCCGCCCTGGAAGCAGAAGGCCTGGTTAGGAGGTAGTAATATGGCAACCATCTTGGTATTCAGTGAACGCGATGAGGTCGCATGGCAGCTTCTTGGCAGAGCAGTAGAACTGGGACGGGAGATGGACCTAAGGGTGGCGGCAGCGGCCTTGGGACCCGCCGATCTCCGGGGCTACGCGAATCGGGGAGCCCATACTGTATATACCTCAAAGAATGAGCAGCTGCAGGCTTTTGAGGCCTCGGTTTATGCGGAGGCTCTGAGCCAGGTGGCCAAACAGGCCGAATCCACAGTGATACTTGTGGGCTCAACCAGACGGGGCAAGGAATTGGCCGGACGCCTGGCCCAGAAGCTGGGGGCCGGATGTATTACGGATGCTGATAGCCTGGAAGTAAAGGACGGCCGCCTGGTTTGTACCCGCAATGCACTGGGAGGAGCCACAGTAGCCACCCAGGTCATAACCACTGGACTACAGGTGATTTCGGTTAGTCCGGGTGTCGGTGAGCCAGTCGAATCCCCGGAAACGGCTCAGGTAGTTGAGGTTGAACTGGCCTTAAAGCCCAGTCCGGTAAAAGTCGTAGCCAGGTCCGACAAAGGCCAGGATGCGGTGGATATTGAAGGCGCTGAGGTCCTGGTCTGTGTGGGCAAGGGATTGAACCGCCAGGATGATCTGGAGATGGTTGAAGAACTGGCCGAGGCTCTGGGGGGACTGGTGGCCTGCACCAAGCCGCTCGCCACCGATGAGAAGTGGCTTCCGGAAGAGAGGGTAATCGGCCTCTCCGGGAAATCCGGCAAACCGGTTCTGGCCATATGTCTGGGGATTTCCGGACAGGTGCAGTTTACGGTCGGGATAAGGGATGCTAAGACCATTGTCGCGGTAAACCAGGATCCCAACGCCTTTATATGGCAGATGGCCGACTACGGCATTGTGGGTGATCTGTACGAAGTAGTTCCACGCCTGACCGCCGCCCTCAAAGGATGATGTCGTTTTATTAATGGACCCAGCACAAGCAGGTAAACAGCCGGGGACTTGGTTCCCGGCTGTTGGCATAAAGGAACAGGCCAAGTGATGAGTCTTCACACCGTCTGCTCTCTCGGTTATTACCGTCGTTCCCCGGTCAATCACTGCAGGTTGTATTCTTTCAGACGCCGGTACAGGGTTTGGCGGGATATGCCCAGGGCTTCCGCGGTTTTGGTTTTATTGTGGCGGAACTTGACCAGGTATTGTTTGATCATCTGCTTTTCCATTTCCGATATTTCGGTGAGATGCTCCCCTGAGGGTTTCACAGGAGCGGAGTTGAACATCAAGCAATCCTGGACCAGGTCGATTGTAATCTCCTGCCCGGCGGCCAGCTGAATGGAACTCTCCAAGACATTCTGCATTTCCCGTACATTACCGGGCCAATCATAGTTGAGAAAAGCTTCAACCGCCTCGGGGGCCAAGGTCATATTGGGTTTGTCCAATCTCTCGCCGATTTTCGCGCACAGGTGATGAGCCAGGAGTATGATATCATCCGGGCGTTCACGCAGCGGCGGGATGGCAATCTTAATAACTCCCAGGCGGTAAAAGAGGTCCCGGCGAAATCGTCCCCGCTTAACTTCACTTTCCAGGTCCCTGTTGGTGGCGGCAATAATTCTGACATTCACCGGTATGGTTTTGCTGCCCCCCAGGCGGATGATACTCTTTCCCTCAATCACACGGAGCAGAGAGGCCTGCAGGTCCAGCGGCATATCCCCGATCTCGTCCAGGAAGATGGTGCCCTGGTCCGCCAACTCAAACTTACCAATATTGCCGCCTTTTTTGGCTCCGGTAAAGGCCCCTTCCTCGTAGCCGAATAACTCACTGGCAATCAACTCCCGGGGAAGTGCGGCACAGTTGATGGCAATAAACGGGTGATTGCGGCGGGGACTTGCGTTATGCATAGCCTGGGCAATTATGTCTTTCCCGGTACCGCTTTCGCCCAGCAACAGGATGTTGGAAGACGATGAGGCCGCTGACTGCGCCGTCTTAATAGTTTTCTTAAATACCGGGTCGGCGCCGATGATATCGTCAAAGGTCATGTTGGCCCCGGTGCCAATCCAATTTCTTACCAAACAATTCATACGATGGCTCTCGCGCAGTATTACCAAGGTGCCCTGGTGTCCGCTGTCGGGATCGCTAATGGGATTAAACGTAATATTACATTTAATCTTGCTTTTGCCCAGGTCTAAGACAAAAGTTTCGTCAGTGACCGAGCGTCCCTGACTTATGGTGTTGAGAAAATAATGGTTATCGCTGTGATTGGCAAGCAGGTGGCAGATGTTCGTGCCCGTTATTCTCTTGCCGCTGCATCCGAGGATTCTGGATCCTACCTCGTTGATATAGGTTATTATACCGTTGGGGTCAACAGCCAGCACCCCGTCAGACATGGACTCCATTAATACCTGATTATAACGGGTAGTGCGTTCCAGGGTCATCTTGGACTCGATGTGTTTCACCGAAGCCACCACCATGCCCAGAGTATGATTGCTGACTCGATTAACGGGGGCTACCATAGCCAGGCCGCCGATAATCCGCCCCTGGTCAATAACCGGGGCACAGGAACTGGCGGCGACATGAGAAAACAGGCAGAAGTGTTCATAACCGAAAACTGAAATAGGTTCGGCCAGGTCAATGGCCAGGCTGCCGCCGTTGGTCCCCACCAGTTTTTCTTCCCACACGGAACCCTCGACAAACCGGGCCTGTTTTGCCCAGGTCAGTGACTCATCATCTCCAATAACCTTGAGGACACAAACATTAGCATCAAAAAGAGCCACCACAAAACCCGTACCGGCCACGAACTCATAAAGGCTTTTCATTACCGGCAGTGCGGTTTCAATGAAGTAGCGGGAATTTTCCTGCGCCTGTTTCAACTCGGCCGGCATGTAGATATATGGGTTTTCACGCATCCATGGATCTACACCGTAATGGATACTTCGTTCCCACGAGTCCCTAATCTTGGTGCGCAGTTGGGATCTGAGGTTGGGATTTATATGGAGTTCCTTCCATCTCCGGGTTAGTTCTTTGTTGTTCATGGAACAAAAATTCTCCTTCAGCTTACCTACTTTTAAGCGTGTATCATTGGCAACGAAGGGTGTATGTCGGTATAGACGAAGCAATACGGCATAATTCTAGCTGCGCCTGTCCAACTGTGATACAATGAAAAAGGTCCGACCAGCAAAAAAGCGGGGGTAAAGGCAACCCAAGGCTACTATATTATGCCACAAATAAACAGTGATGTAAAATAATTTATCCTGGTATTGCCAGTATATATCGTTTTTGTATACATAAGAGCATAATCGAATGTTGTCTTATACATTTGTACTGCGTTGGCACATAATTGGCGGGGCAGCAGGCCAGGAATAAACGTTAATTGGATAAATGTCAACATGCGCGACAAAGCGGTTATTACTTGATATAGGGTTAAGCACATTTCTCTGCTATCTGACTCCTTAAAACTGCCGATAAATTATGAAATATCGGACCCAGGCAGGGTAAGCCGGATATACGTTCACCTGAGCGCATGTCTGTAATGTTGCAATAATAGACAATATTGGGTTGGCGGCCGCAGACCCGGGCGCTACCAAAAAGGAGGTGCTGCGAGACGAATCTGGCGGAGTTCCCAGGGGCTTAATCATGTGCCGACAATTGCAGCGATTAGGGCAATGCATTCGAAGGACCGGAGTACAATGTTGTGGTAACCATTGTATCAATGAGGAGGTTGTGTCAATGGCAAGGTGTACGTTTCCAACCAAAAAGATCGAAGAGCTGCCCTTTTTGAAGGGTAAACAGCTGGATTTTGAGAGCATGGCCGAGATGATTACCGTCCGGGCACAGGAGCAGCCGGAGGCGGCGCATGTTTATTTCTATGACCAGGTTATTACCTATAAGCAGACGAACGAGCGCGCCAACAAAGTGGCCAACTACCTTAAAGAGAAAGGTGTCCAAAAGGGCGATATCGTTTCGGTGATGGTTTTGAATTCACCCGAGGTTTATTACACAATGTTCGGAGCCCAGAAACTGGGGGCAATCGCCCTGGCAGTCAATTATATGCTCAAAGGACCCGAGATCGCCTATGTGTTGGACGATGCCAAACCCAAGGTTTCTTTTGTGAGCAGCGAGTTTATGGCGGACTTTGCCGCAGGTTATAAGCTGGCTAAGCATAAACCCATAGTGGTTGAAGTGGTTACCGGAGTGGATCATGGAACGAATATTGCCGAACAGACGCTGGCCGATATTTTGGAACGGTATCCCACCGACGAGGCTCTGGTCAAGCAGAGTCCGGATGACCCCTTTATGATGCTGTACTCATCCGGTACCACCGGGATGCCCAAGGGCATTCTGTTAACGAACAAGGGACAGGCTTCCATTTGCCGGGACATGGCCAGAACCGGGCTTTTTGAAGGAAACGATGTGATGATGATCATTCTGCCCATGTTCCATACCAACCCGCTCTGTGTTTGGACCTACCCGGTAACCTACCTGGGACAGACCCTGTGCATACGCAAGGCTTTCTCGCCGGCCGATTTCTGGCCTTCCATTATTAATTACGGGGTTACCGTGCTTATGGCGGTGCCCGCCATGTATGACTATGTATACAATTCGATTGATCCAAAGACGGTCGATGTTTCCAAGTCCAAGTTGAAGTGGGCAATGTGCGGTGCGGCTCCTCTGCCGGTGGAACTGATCAATGGTTTTAAGGAGAAGTACGGCGTAAGTATCTGTGAAGGATACGGTCTTACAGAGGTAACCGGCCTTACTACGGTTAATCCCCCCTTGGGCAAGAAGAAGCCGGGTTCCATCGGGCTTCCTATACCGGAGCAGCAGGTGGAGATCATGGACGAGAACAACAACATCCTGCCGGTTGGCGAGAAGGGTGAGATCTGCACCCGCGGCGATGCCAATATGTTGGGTTACTTGAACAAACCGGAAGCTACGGCCGAAACCATCAGGGACGGCTGGCTGCATACCGGTGACGTAGGATATATGGATGAAGATGGTTATATATATATTGTCGACCGCATCAAGGACATGATCAACCGCGGCGGTGAGAATATCTATCCGCGGGAGATAGAGATAATACTGGAATCTCATCCCAAGGTGGCTGAAGTTGCGGTTATCGGTGTTCCGGATCCGGCATTGGGTGAAAGGGTTAAAGCCTTTATCATTCCCAAAGAACCAGGTTCCATGACCGAGCAAGAGGTTAAGGATTACCTCAAGGACAAGATCGCCAAGTATAAGATCCCTGAAATCGTTGAATTCAGAACTGAATTCCCGCGGAATGCAACCGGAAAGCTCCTGAAAAAGGAACTGAAGGCCGGCAAATAAGGGAATAACTCTATACGGTGGGCACCTGCGGGTGCCCATTTTTTTTGCAATGTGGAGTGACACCAAAGCAGGAGGCGGTCCCCGGCATGGTTCCAACTGGTTAAGTTAGGTATCCTGACCAGGAGTTCCCTGCAAAAAGCGGAGCCAAAGGGGGCAAAGTATGGATAGGTAGGCTTTTCTGGGAAGGAGCATGTCTTATCCGTTATCGTCGCGGACCGAAAGAACGGTACAATACTGGCCCGGAGAAGGTGCCATATCCTCACGAATTCCTGGACATCAGTCCTGATTTGGCGGATAATGAAAAGTTCCTGCGTCAGAGTTTTGAGAATACCACGGATATTGTCTTCCGCGAATTCTACCTGGGGGAGATCCGCTGCCTGGCGGTCTGGGTTGACGGGCTGGTCAACAACCGCGTCAGCCATGACCTGTTCCGGGCTCTGATGCTGGACGTGAAACCGGAGCGGCTAAAGCAGGTACCTGCCGGTGAACGTCTGGATTATGTGAATAAACATCACCTCCCTTTTTATGCCACCCTGCGGGTGGTGGATATGATTGAGCTGCGGCGCTGGGTATTGATGCACAAGCTGATTCTGCTGATGGACGGTTCGCCCATCGGACTGGTACTTGATGCCGAAGCCACCCCTATGCGCAGTATAACTGAGCCGACTCTGGAGTCGGTTGTGTATGGCCCTCGGGATGCTTTCGTGGAATCCCTGCGCATTAATACCGCTTTGATCCGCGCCCGGTTGGGGGATGTGAAGCTGAAATCCGAAAACTTCATCTTGGGGCGCCGCTCCAATACCCTGGTTACTCTTATGTATGTGGAAGACTTGGCACGGCCTGATATCATTGAAGAGATCCGCTCCCGTATGAAGCGGATTGATACGGATGCGATCTGGGATGTATACCAAATAAAAGAGTCTATACACGACCAGCGTTGGGGCCTCTTTCCCTTGATGAAACAAACCGAGCGGCCGGACAAGGTGGTGGCCGACCTTTTGGAAGGCAGGTTTGCCATACTGGTCGACGGCAGTCCCCAGGCGCTGACTGCTCCCAGTCTTCTGGTAGAGTTTTTTCAATCGGCCGAGGATTACTATGAAAACCCCATTGTGACCGCAGGTCTCAGAATACTGCGTTATCTCAGCCTGTTTATTGCCTGTACGGGGCTGGGATTCTATGTGGCAGTAGCCACTTTTCACCAGGAGATGCTTCCCATTCCACTTATATTCAGTGTGGCCGGGGCGCGGGAAACCGTACCCTTTCCCGCATTTTTTGAGGCTCTGCTCCTGATGGTGGTATTTGAGCTTCTGGTCGAGGCCGGTATACGGCTGCCCCGGGTGGTGGGCGGTGCGGTTAACATAGTGGGAGCACTAATAATTGGGCAGGCTGCAGTACAGGCGGGACTCGTATCCCCCATTCTCGTGATCGTAATCGCTGCCACGGCGATATCCAATTTTGCGGTGTCTGTCAATTATCAAATCTCCAACATACTCAGACTTCTTAGATTACTGTTTTTATTCTTTGCCGCATTATTGGGGTTATACGGAATGAGTCTGGTGCTGCTTGCTTTGCTTATTCACCTGGCCGGCTTGAAGTCGTTTGGGGTTCCCTACCTTGCACCCCTGGCACCGGCATCTCTGATACCCGGCGAAACGAAAGATGTTTTCTACCGTCTGCCCAAATGGCATATAAAATCGCGCCCTCATTTCATTGCGGGAAGTGATTTAATACGTGATAACACTCAGCCGCCCAGTGCCGAATTGGGGCCCGGGAGCGCAACGGATGCTGATGAAAAAGGGGCGAAGAAGTGATGGGCGATGGGAAGATATCTCAAAGACAGCTGGCTTATTTATTCTTCACCATTCTAATCGGGACCATGTTTTTTTATAATCCTCAGATAGTGGTGGGAACAACAGGACAGGATGGATGGATTGCGTATCTGATTGCGACCTTTTGGGGCATTTTGGTGGCCTTGGTGATAGTTGCTTTGGGTCGGAGGTTTCCTGATAAGACCCTGACCGCCTATATACCCCATATAATAGGCAAACCCCTGGGAAAAATCCTGAGCCTGCTGTATACCATATGGTTTCTCTTTATCGGTGGCGGTCTGTTGGCGCAGTTTGCGAATTTTATGAATACTACCATTATGGCAAGCACTCCTAAGATGGTATTTATCATCACCTTTGTAGCCATAGCTTTTTATGCGGTCCACAGCGGATTGGAAGTGGTCGTCAGGGTAAACGAATTACTCCTGTGGGTTATTGTAATAGCCACTATCATGGTTGTAATCCTGCCCTGGGAACTTATGGACCTGCGCCGCATGCTGCCGGTGGGAGAAACGAGCATCGGCAGACTTCTGGCTACCTCCCTGATTGCCGGGAGCTGGAGGGGAGAAGTAATGATGGTGGGAATGTTCTTACCGGCCCTGATAACCTTAAAGAATACCGCCCGCAACCTGATCGAGACCGTATTCCTGGTTGGAGTGATGTTGATTGCTGTGGAGATATCATTGGTAACAGTATTTGGAGCTCATTTAGTTGGCGATATTGAAGTACCAGTTTTCGCCCTGGCCCGGATGATAAGCACGGCTAGAGTACTGGATAGGCTGGAGGCTCTGGTGCTAATAATCTGGGTTTTGGCAACTTTTGTTAAGATATGTGCCTTTTTGTACTGTACCGCCCAGGCGACGGCTGATACTATGGGATTCCAGGAGTCCCGCTTTCTGCTGCTTCCCATATCCTTGCTGTTCACCGCCATAGCTTATAATCAAACCGTCGATCCGGCTAAATTCATAGATTTCTTAATGCTTACCTGGCCCGGATACGGACTGTTATCCTTCCAACTGGTAATCCCCCTGTTACTGCTGGTTATCGCCTCGTTGCGGGGGAAGGGGGAGAAGAGGTTGTGAAGAGGTTACTGGCGTTTTTCCTGATCATAACCTGTTCTCTCACCGCCGGCTGTTGGGATCAGATTGAGATCATTGATCTGGCTCTGGTTATCGCCACCGCCATCGATAAGGGAGATGACCCCGATAATAAGGTGGTCCTCACTATTCAGGTAGCCAACCCCAGGATGTTTATCCCGGGGGAAGGAGGGGGGGGCGATGGTGAGAAGGCCTTCTGGACGGCAACCGGAACCGGAAAAACTATTCGCGAAGCCACTTTTGGGATTAGCCATCGCGTACCCCGGAGCTTGTTCTTTGGGCACAACCGCCTCATGATTGTCGGTGAAGAGGTGGCTCGGGAGGGGATAATGCCTTACCTCGACCGTTATTTCCGGAGCCGTGAGACCCGACCCAACCTCTACATTTTGGTGGCCCGGGGAAGGGGTCAGGATATACTGGAAACGAACATGGCCACTTTTCGCTCCAGCGGAATGGCTTTAATTAACATTTTCGATTTGGGAAACAATCATACGGTAGTGCCCGTGAGACTGGTGCAGTTCGTCTACGACCTGACCTCGGCGTGTCAGGCGGCAGTAGCACCCATGGTGCAGGTGGTGGTGCAAAGCAGCGTGAGCATAGAGGAGGCAAAACATGCCAGCAGACTCCAGACTTTATCTGTTAAAGGCCTGGCAGTGTTTAATTCCGAGGGGCAGATGGTTGGAGAAATGAATGAAACCGAGACTGCGGGGCTATTATGGATTCGCAATTGGGCGGAAAAGCACCAGCTTACCGTACCCTGCCCCATAGAGTCAGCCAAGGCATCCGTGGATCTGGATCTGATGGGCAGTACATCGAAAACCAGGGTCGAAATCGGAGAGGATGGGATCCCCCGGTTTGATATTGAAGTGAGGACAGTTTTTGATGTGGGCGAGCATTTCGGGAACCACATGGGAATGGATCAATCCTGGTACATTGACAGCCTGGCAAAACGTGCTAACACTACAATTGCGAGGGAAATACAGGCGGCTGTCAGCAAAGCTAAGGCCTTGAATGCGGATGTTTTGGGATTCGCTGAAGAGGTTCACAGGCAGCACCCCCGGGAATGGGAAGGACTCCGGAACAACTGGTCGGATATCTTCCCCCTGGTTGAAGTTACCGTAAGCAGCATAAGTGAAATAAGCACCCGCGGGATGTCGGCGGAAAATCCGGATAACTCTTTGAAGGTGTTGAAATAAAGTGAAAGTACTGGCTGTGCTGGCGATAATCAGTCTGGCATTCATTGACGGCAGGAACGCGTTAAAGGGCAGGAATAAAAAGGAGGTTTTTACTTATATTGCTATAATAGTTTTAACCCTGGCCATGGTGGGTATGCATATACTCTATTATCAACCTCTTGTATTAACCAAGCTCGTCATCATCGTATTTCGGCCCATAACCGAACCCTTAATTCTTTTCCTGCGCTCGCTTTAATAACCGAGCTTATCGGTGACAGAGGAAGGGACTCGGAGGGCAGTTCAGGGGAGCAGGGGTTTTTACACCCCGCGCCCCACTACTGTTCGCAACTGTCCTGGGTCCAGCAGATGTCGTCCACTTCCTCCAGCCGTAGAACATCATGAGGGCAGTACTTTGAACAGATACCGCAGTGGATGCACATTACAATCTTTTCCTGAACCGGGTTCATAATGATATATCCTACCGGGCAGGCCGGGATGCAGTTTTCGCAGCCGGTACACTTGTCGGAAATCAGTTTGACCCCGCCGCCTACCCGTGGAACCAGGGCTTCATAGGGGCAGGCTTCCGCGCAGGGAGGATTCTTGCAGGCTCGGCAGATATCGGCTGTAAGTTTGCTCTGCAGACCTCCCCGGGTCTTGATACGAATGGCCGCATACTGGGGAGAGAAAGACTTCATAACCTCGCGGGCGCAGGCGAAGCTGCATGAGTAACAAGCGATACATTTCCCCATACGGGGAGCGGTTAATACCTTAGCCAGGAATGATCCCCTCCTTATCTGCAGCCCAAGTTTGTTTGGCCAGGATGTCCAACATTTCCGCCAATCGGTTCTGCTCCAGCAATCCCTGGGCGGTTGGGATATTAAAAAAGCGGTATGGTATGTTAGTTCTGGCAGGATCAAGGCCAAAAGCCCGGTTAATGCCCTGTTTTATGTTATACAGCTCATAGGAGCTTATCTTTAGCTGACGTGGGCTGAGCTTATATCCCAGCGATTTCAGGGCCCGGCTGACGGTCTTATAGTCATAAACCTGATTTACCAGGCGGCATACCCCCATGGAATCAAGGAGGCAGTTGGCGGCCTCTCGGGCGATCAGGTTATTGACCACGCGTTCCGGTTCCTGGTTAGTGCAGGGAGGCAAAGGATGGACAAATTCCGGTTGCTTAAAACCCATGGCCAGGGAAAGGAGGCTGTCGTAACCGGTGTGCAGTCCGGTGGTGGCCCGGTGGTTGATTTCGGTAACATAATCGACTCCTCCCCAGCGCAATGCGGCAAAGGTGGCTCCCCGAGCCAGGTCCCGGTACAGGGGTGTTTCCCCGCCTACCAGGCCGTCCAAAGCATGAAGGTATCCCTCCGTATAACCAAAGCCGATGGCCGTTCCGGTGTCCTGTTCGTTAACCAGTCCCTGCATAAAGGCCTCAGTCAGCCAGCCCAGGGCCGCACCTGCTGCCAGCGGGTCCAGGCCGTATCCCGAGACCTTTTCCCACAGGGCCCAGAAATCACCCGGGGTTTCAAGCCCCAGCTGAGAACCGAGCGCATAGACGGTAGTGTAATCGTACGGCAGGTGGGATTCTTCGAATTCAAAACTTTCGCTGCCGTACATACGGCGGTAATATCCCACATGAACGCATCCTACGGGGCAGCCGGTGCAGGCCAACTGCCGTACCAGGTGTTTTTCGGCCAGTGATTGTGCGGTAAAAGAAGGTAAGGCATTAAACTGCGGCTCCCGACCATTCCGGCTTGGCAGGGCCATCATTGACTGCATCTTCTCCAGGTTTATCACCGTACCCAGCTCGTGCAGGAGGGGCATCAGTTCGCTGTGGACCAGGCGGTTGTGGATGTTTTCAAAAACCTCCCGGTAAACGGCAGCGTTTACGTCCGGTATTGGCAGGCTGCGGTCTCCATATACCATAAGAGATTTAAGGTTCTTGCTGCCAAAAAGCGCCCCGGCGCCGGAGCCCCCAAAACGCCAGTAACGATCCAATACCAGGTCGGCGAACCTGACGGTTTTTTCTCCCGCTTGGCCGATCACCATTATGGAGCGAAGACCCGGAGACGGGTCCAGATCGTAGAGCTCCCGCAGACACTCCTCGGTTCCCGTTCCGTAAATAGGATCCGCTTTCTTGATATGGACTATTCGAGGGCCAACTGTGATTCTGACGGGGCGGTCAGCACGGCCTTTGATGACCAGGGCGTTAAGACGAGCCAGGGACATGGCGGCTGCGAGGCTCCCCCCTGCGAAGCTCTCAGCCAGATGACCGGTCAGGGGTGACCGGAATACCGCTGCCACCTGGGTTGCTGCGGGAAAATAGGGGGACAGGGTTCCCCGGGAAAAAATGATAGGCTGTTCGGGAGCCAATGGGTCCTGGCTCAGATGGCTTTCTTCCGCGAGCAACTGGCATCCCAGGCCGGTTCCGCCCATATAGGGAGACAGGTCGGCTCTGTCCTTGATTTCAAAGGTGAGACTGGAGAGATCGATGTACAGTACGCGAGTAATACCTTGAGTCAATGCTGATTCACCCCGTTTGTCTTATGTTTCTATTATTGCATTCCCTTGATTCGATTATCCTGTATCCCGGTGTTTCCATAGAAAGGCCATGGAATAACAATTAACCAAACAAACCAGTATCTCATACTATATGAAAGGTATGGAAAGGGGGTGGATAAGTGTCTATAAGTAAGAGCGAATTGATATGTGACCTGCGGAATTACATTCAGGATGAGCTTAAAGACAGCTATTACTACCAGGAACTGGCCCGGATGGCACCGACCCGCAGGGCCCAGGAGATTTTAATGGAATTCAGCCGCGACGAGAAGAGGCACGCCGAGCGCTTCATGGATGCCTACTGCCGGCTGACGGGGAAGAAATACCAACCCGGTCCAGCACGACCATCTTCCATCTGTGATTATGAGCAGTCATTAAAAGAGAGAATAATGGAAGAGACCAATGCCTACGAAGAATATGGGAGGAAGTACCAGGATCTATGTGACCCCTGTTTGCGCCGGATGTTTTGGGACGCTCGCACCGATGAAGCCCAGCATGCCATGAGGATCCCCATATTGCTGCATGAGATGGGCGCCGATTGTTATCCGGAAAAGGAGCGTTGTTCAATAACCGGAGTGTAATAACCGGAAGCGGTATCAGGGGCTGAGGTGTCAGCCCCTTTTTGCTGCCTACAGGTCAGGGCAGGATTGGACTGCGAACAAAGTACCCTATCAGACCTACAGCGATCATGACGCAGATCACCAGTGCCCAGTAAGAATACCAGAAGTCATCCTTAAACAATGGTTTTACCTCCTCATCAACGGCTGCGGATCCTATAACAGAATATTCACGCAATTCATTGCAATTCCTTCCAGTAACAGGCAAGAATTTGCAACAGTCATTGTTAATTTTCATAATAGAATGGAAGGGTAAGGCATATATAAATGTAAATACAGGAACTAATTGGTTATATCATGCGAAATTGGGGTAATAATAAATACCGAATCACTATTAAACGGCAAGACCGTTTTTGAGGAGGATACGATATGGGCAAGAACAAAATCGGCAAGCGCCCGCCCGTCTGGGAGATGGTCAAGGAGGCCGTGGAATCCATGAATGGAGAGGCCAGCTACAAGGAGATCAAGGAGTACATCTGGCAGCACTATGGAGAAGTAAAGGAAAGAACCATAAACTGTCAGATAATAATTTGCAGTGTCAACCAGAAGTCACGGGTTTATTATCCGGCTAACCGCAAACCGCGCAACTGCAACAGCAAGTACGATTTCCTCTATACCCTGGGAAATGGTCGGGTAACCCTGTACAACCCGAAAGAACACGGGGTGTGGGGGATAGTGGAAGCAGGGGACAAGTTAATGGTAAAAAGGTTGGATGGGATTGACGCCGACGAGAAACCTGCGGTTCCCAGAACCACGAGGAAAAAGTATGAAACCGCCCCTGCGACCTCGCCATTAACCAAGAAAGTGGAGGAAGAGCAGACCTATATCAGCGGTTCTTTCCCCCAGGTTCGGGAGGTCGTATACAACAACCTGTCCCTGGTGGGCAAGAATCTTCGTATTTATACGGATGCCTCCGGTCGGCAGGGTTTTGAGTATCCAACAGAGGTGGGGATAATTGATATCCTGGCTGCCGATCCACACCAACGGCTGACGGTTATGGAGTTTGCGGAAGAGGTTACTCCAGAAGTTCTGAGCCGCATTCTGGGATACATGGGTTGGGTGCGCCGCAACCTCACTCCGGGCAAGGAGGTAAAAGGCATGATCTTCACCAACGATATTGAAGAACACATGCTCCTGTCAATATCTCAGGTGCCGGGGATTGAGGTTTATCAACTGAAGATGTCACTGGAAGTCAACAAGATGTCGGCTTAAAAACATACAATCCAATGTCATCTGCCATCAGAGGGACGTCCTTTACTGCCGGGACGTTCTCTTTTTGTTGATAACAGACGGCACCGGTCAATTATTCCTTTGATTCCGGATCAGGCTTCCGCACGGGCAGGAAAGTTCAGGTTGAGGCGGCGATAGGCTTCATCAACCCTCTGCCGTTCGCTAATAACCCCGGCAAATATGTCGCCTTTGCGTTTCAGCCGGGGCGGGACCGTAACAATATTAAAATCACCCGGTTGGGTTTTCCACAACTCATCCCAGGTAATCGGTGTGGATACCGGAGCTCCGGGGCGCGGGCGAACACTGTAAGGGGAGCAGACGGTCTTGCCCTGGATGTTCTGCAGGTAATCCACATAGACTTTCCCCTGGCGGTCCTTAACCTTTCTGACTACGGTAGCCTTTTCGGGGATCAGGGAAACCACGGTTTCGGCGACGCGACGCACGAAATTTCGGAGTTCGTCATAGGTATGGGTGTTGATGACGGGGACAAAAACATGAAGGCCGGTAGCGCCTGATGTTTTAAGATAAAACTGCAGATTGAGATAGTTTAGGACCTCTCTAACCACTTCTGCCACCTGATAGACGTCTTCATAAGTAGCTCCTTCTGATGGATCCAGGTCAAATACCAGAAAGTCCGGGCGGTCTAGACTTCCTATGCGTGACATCCAGGGGTGCAGCTCAATGCAGGCCTGATTGGCCAACCAGACCATGGTGGCCAGGTTATCACATATCACGAAATTGAGGTGTCGCCGGGAGTGGGAAGAATACAGGGGGTAAGTATGAACCCAATCGGGAGTACCTTCAGGTGCGTTTTTCTGGTAGAATCCTTTCCTTCCGGCACCCGAAGGATAACGGGTAACTACGAGGGGCCGTTCTGCGAGATGAGGGGCCAGTAAGGGGAAAACCTGGACATAATAATTAATCAGGTGAGCTTTGGTATAACCCTCTTCCTCCCAGAACACCTTGTCCAGGTTGGAGATGAAAACCTCATGGCCCTGTACCTTTACGATTTCCCTGTTCTTGACTGGAATGTTCGACATCTCCTTTCTTAAGTCGAGAGGTTCTTTAACCGGAGGGGTTGTTGAGAACCTTCACTCCGGCGTACGGGGTAATGCTATAAGATCTGCTTGATCACCGGGGAGCGTAGATGGGTTTTCTCGGTCCACTCTGTATATTCCACGGCTGCTTGATAAACCGGTTTAACCCAGGTAATCCCTGTTTGCTGGGGAGGGTTCTCAAAAGGGGGCGAACTGGTCTTGACTCCCGAAAGAACCCGGGTTAAGCTCTCCCATTGCTCCTCCCTCAATCCAGAACCGGCTCGCCCAATATAAAGGAGCCGGTCTTGTTCGAAAATGCCCATCAGCAGTGAGTTGGCAGTAGTGCCCCGCCGGGTAAATCCGCCAATATGGCAGGTGAGGAGCGGACGGTTTTTAATCTTTTTCCAGAGACTGCTCTTTCCTCCCGGAATATACCGGCTATCCTTTACCTTGGCCACTATCCCTTCCAGTTTCATTCTCTGCACCTGGGCAAACAGCTCCAAACCCCCGGTAAAGTTGTCGACTACATGGAAAGGGGGATGCATTGCGGACAGCACATCCTGCAAAATTTCGTGACGCTTGTACCAGGGCAGATCCGTAGTCAAGTTATTCCGGTAGTAAAGTATATCGAAGACCATATATGAGATGGGAACAGTTTTCACCAGGGAGGCGGCGGTATTCGCGCTTCTGACCCCGTCGCGGCGCATAACCGTGGGGAAGCTGGGATTGCCGTCTTTCAAGGCGATGATTTCACCATCGATGATTACCGGGTGTTTAACCAACTGCCGCAAGGACTGCAATTCAGGATACTGCCGAGTTCGGTCATGCAAACGCCTGTTTTGCAGGGTCACTTCCGCACCGTTAAAGAAGGCGAGAACTCGCACACCGTCCCATTTAACCTGAAAGATGTGGTCTTCGCTGTCAAAGGCCTTTTCACACTTCACCGGTTCCATGGGTGGAATTGGGGGTGAGGGAAAGCCCGGGCTCACGTTCCCACCCCGGTCTTGGCAGTACGTTTTCTCTTGCGCGGTTTTTCCGTCATCTTTACGCTCTGTTTTAGTGCTTCCATCAGGTCAACCACATTGGCGGCGGGTGCCTCGGGGGAGACCTCTACTTCCTGTCCGGCGATCTTGGCTTCGATCATCTCGCGCAGGGCCTGACGGTAACGGTTCTGATACTGGTCCGGATCAAAATCGGTGGTAAGGTTCTCAATGAGGCTGATGGCCATCTTGGACTCATTCTCATGGATCTGAATATTGTCGCCCGGGAGCTCCAGTCCGGCGTAGGAACGGACCTCATCCGGGAAAAACATGGTTTCCATCACCAAGACCCGGTCCTTGACACGCACAGCGGCCAAACTCTCCTTGGTTCTTATTACCACCCGGGCAATAGCTATTTTGCCGGTTGCTTCCATAGCCTGTAACAGCAATAAGTAAGGTTTGCTGCCCCCGTCCCCCGGCTCCAGGTAATAGGATTTATCAAAATACAGGGGATCGACCTGGTTCAAGTCCACAAAGTTGAGGATCTCCACCGACCGGGTTGACGGCAGCGGGATACGAGCAAAGTCCTCCTCGCTCAACACCACAAAACGGCCTTTCTGGTACTCATAGCCGTATACGATCTCGCTGTTATCTAGTTCTTTATTGCAGGTAGGGCACCGCTTCTGATACTGGACCGGAGTCATACACGCCTGGTGCAGATAACGGAATTTTACGTCCTTTTTCTCGGTGGCCACATATAGCTTAACCGGAATACTGACCAGGCCAAAGCCGAGAAAACCTTTCCATAGAGAGCGCATATTTTACCACTCCTTGCGACTATAGCTTTCGTGGAAGATAATACAGTGATAAAACCTCGGAATCGATCACGGCCTCATCCCTGTATTCGTACCGGTTCAGCCGGGAAATCGCGGCAACCGGTCTGCCTTTGACATCCTGTGTGCCGACGAAATTGCGTGATGATGTCTTATCCCTGCCCGAGTCGTTTACAGTTGGTTGATGATCTGCTGCATCTGTTTGACACTTGCTTCCGCCTGAGATGCAGTATGAGTAAGGATGTTTTTGATCTGGACATCATCAGTCCGGCTGGCCGCCTGCCTCATGCACGTGGCCGAGGTCTGCATATTTCGAAGTGACTGCTCGACCAGCTGTTTGGCATCCATATCATCACCTCCCTATGCATATCATCGGTTTCGGCATCCGGGATTATGCAGCCATGAAGTCTGCCAATAATACCTTTATAATTTAGGAAAGGAGGCGAACCGGTGAAAAACAAGTACATCCTTGATCACGTCGGTTACACGGTTACAGACCCGCACACCGGCGCGAGCCGTGAAATTCTTTGCGATATCAACCTGACCATTCCGGCGGGAAAGGTTCTGACTATCACCGGTCCTTCCGGATCAGGCAAGAGCAGTCTGCTCTCGCTTTTGAATATGATGCAGGATGCGACAACCGGCCGCATTCTCCTGGATGCGGAGGATATAAGGCGGCTGGATGTGCTCGAGCTAAGGCGAAGAGTAGGTACTGTATTTCAGAAGCCTTATCTATTCAAGGGAACTGTAGAGTACAACGTTTTACTGGGACCGAGGTTGCGAGGAGTTAATCCCGGCTTTTCGCCAGGTCAACTGCTGGAAAAAGTCGGTCTGTCTCCGTCCATTCTGCAGCAAGAGGCCACCAGCCTGTCCGGGGGTGAGCAGCAACGGGTAACACTGGCCCGGACCCTGGCCAACAGCCCGGAGGTCCTCCTGCTGGATGAGGTTACTGCCTCTCTGGACAGCAATTCGGCTCGTTTTATCGAAGACCTGGTCCGGGAGTTATGCCGGGAACACGGATTAACAGTGGTCTGGGTTACTCACGACCTGGAACAGGTTGCACGGATGGGGGACAATAGCATGATGTTGGTTGAGGGACGTTTGCTCGATGGGGGAACGGCCGTATGACCTATTTTTCCTTATTTTTGGCTTTATCATTCGTTCTGGTTGCGGTGATAATCTCGTTAAAAGAAAACCTGAACCTGGAACGGGATCTCCTGATCGGAACCGTACGCGCTTTTGTGCAATTAATGGTCGTTGGCTACGTGCTGGAATTCATATTCGCTTTGGAAAAATGGCCGTACATAGTTGCAATGCTTGTATTTATGGTCCTGGTCGCCGCCCGCAACGCGGAGAAGCGAGGGCGTGGGATACGTAATGTTTTCCCGATTCTGCTCCTGGCTATAGGGGCAGGTGAGCTGGCGGGACTATTTCGCCACGGATGGCGAAATAGTCCCGCCCAAAGAAAAACGAGTTGCGGGGATGTAGGCGAGGAACATAGGAGCGAGCCGCAAGATGGCGAATATGCTTAGCATGCATAATAATACGCAACAAGTTCGGTTTTCACACAGCCTGCCGTCCCCCCTGACACTTAGTACTTCTTGATTTTGAGGGAGCGGCCTGACTGGCTGAGGTCTTCTTCCAGCGGCTTGAGGAGTTTATCCATGGCTTCGGTTGAACTGCGGAAATAGGTGTTGAAAGATACCCTCCAATAACGACCGCGGCGGGTTAGGTTTACCTCGTAGTCAGGTTTTGAATGCACTGTCATATCAGTTACCGCCCACATCTCGTTAATTGGATAATTAAACGGTATGGTGCAGTAGCCTTTTAACGCTCCCCAATTCGCACCCCAGGAGTTGAGGGCGAGCCATCGATTACCTTTCTTCCAGCCAACAATGGTCATCATGTGAAAACCGTAGAACTTTTCCGAAGCCTTGTCAGGCAGGGGGAGGTTTCCTCCCCGGTAGAAGCTCTCGTAGACCGAGAAACCGATGCATATGGGGCCAAGCTCGGTAAGAGCAGTCTTGGCCTCTTCAACCGTATGTATGGCGGTATAGGTTTTTATCCTCTGCGGGAGTGCGTCCTTATGCATTTGCAGGGTGATCTTATCCGCACATACGGGATAGGGGTAAATGCCCGGGAAGATTTCTTCCCGGCAATCTCCGCGTTTGAGGAGGCAGTTTAAGGCCTCCCGGGGAATCATACCCTCCCCCTTGAAATCTTGGGGCTCCCGGGCGCCGTAAATATAAGCAGCCGAAAAACTCGTAAATTTCTGCCGCTCCTTATACTCCTGCATCTCCTTAATTGCTTTCAGGGTATAGGCTACACAGGCGGCCACATCTCCCTGATCATAAGGCGCCGGCACCAAATAGGGGAAAGTATATTCTTCGGGAAAGGCCCGCTTGACAGCTGTAACCCGGTTAAGCTTGTAGTCCCGGTAATCCTGTGGGCTGGGGATAACACCCAGTTGACGCTGACGATAGCTCATGTCTCTCTCCTTCGTACTTCTCAGAAATGAAAAGAGCCAGGCACCCGCAGCTTGTGCACCCGGGGAGAACCAGTCTAATAAATAAATCATAAAGCGGTGGTGTTTTGGGGCCTGACCCCCGACAAAATGGTAAAAAGCCGCATTATATGCGGCTTTCCACATAATTTAGACTCTACAAGGCTCTTCACAGAGGCACAGCAGGATCAGTACAATCAAGATCAGCCAAATAAAATTATTACCCATAAAAAAGTTCCGCAAGATACCTTCCCTCCTTAACTTTAGTGAAGGAGTCAACCGTAAAGAGCTGCCGGCTCTATTGACTCCTCGTAGTCTGACCTCCCCTGAAATGGTGGCTTGAAACGCTGCGTAATGTTTGCCAGGATTCGACTGTGGCTGTTATCTGGTATATGTTATGAGAGAAAAAGTAAGATGGTTACTAATTATGTTATTGATAACGACACAATAGTAACCGGTTCTGAGTTCAACAGATACTCTTCCGGGAAGGCAGGCTTGCGGTACGGTTGGTTGTTGTCCCAAGGCGGTGCAGTGCAGCTGGATGACTATTTGTTCCGGGACGGAAAACAGTCACCTGCCCGGCATAGTCAGCAAAAATGATGGCTACACGCTGCTCTCACGAACGGATTCCTGAGAATCGCCGGTTTCGGTTCTGCCTTTGCTGCCCAGCGAAGACAGGAGCCCCAGGATGGTCATGAGGGTCTGGGGATTAATGTCCGGCAAATTGGCGCCGCCTTTCTTGTTTGACAAAGCGCTCATCAGGCTGTTCAACAGGTCGCCCTCGGCCCCGGATGAATTAGCGGCAAAGGGCAGATACTCGCGGTGGTGAGAGTGCTGGTTGAGCATGTTGATAATCCCTAAAAGGTTGGTGAGCGCCAGGAGTCCTATCATCTGATAGGCATCCAGTTTATCTGTTTTGTTGGGAGCAGTTACTTCGTATATAATGTTTAAAAGCAGTTTTTGCAGGGTTGGACTCTGGTCCATTTTTGATCCTCCTTTCCGGGTGGATTAGATAAGCTTGATGGCCCGGGCGGTTTCCTCCAACATCTTGTTGCGGGAACTTTTGATGGCCTGGTTGAGGGCTTCGACCAGACTGGCTTTGAGGGCTCCGGCTTTGGTGGGATCAAGCAGGCGGTTGTCTATTACCAGATCGGTGATCTCCTGTTGATAGTTGATTACGGCAGTAACCATGCCATTTTTTGAAGTGACGGTGAGTTTGTTCTTTTTCAGATTTTTCTCCAGAGAATCCTTGATGCGTTCAGCATCGGGGATCATTTTTAGAAGGTCCTCCTTGTTCAACTTGTCACCTCCTTCGGGGGAACTAAGTTGTAACATTATATTCAAAGAGTATTCATTTTGTTTATTGTTTTAGTAGAGGGGGTGCTGAAACAGTGTCTGAATTGGTGCAGTTGGTAAAAAAAGAGATATTCCGCACCGGGTTATGGGTCGGAATAGCGGTGGCGTTTGCGGCCGCGGCGGCCTATCTGTGGAAATAAAAGGATTTGGACACTGACTTAACCCGCCGAAAGATTTTTTGCATGCTGTATACGGTATGTCAAGAAGCGCAACCCTATCGGTAGGATAAGGCAACAATAAATGGCGAAAGGCAGGTGTTGGGCCCGGCCTTTCCGGCAGCTTAAACCCTGGTTCCGGGAAAAAGCATTCCTGGGAAATGTTCCGGACGCAGACCGTCGACCGCAGCCTGCTTAGCAGGTGATGTATAGGATCAACGGCGGTGAACAGGGATGAGTATATGAGCTGCCCGTTCTGATGTCGGTAGAGCGCTGATTAAAATGTATGATCAGGGGAGCCGGGTGGATAAAGATGTCGGTATTAACATTTGATTCCAATAACTTTGAAGCGGAGGTTTTAAAATCAGAGAAGCCGGTTCTGGTTGATTTCTGGGCGGCCTGGTGCGGTCCCTGCAGGATGGTCGGCCCGGTGGTCGAGCAGCTGGCCCAGGATTATGCCGGCCGCATTAAAGTGGGCAAGTTGAATGTGGATGAAAACCGGGAACTTGCCGGCCGTTATCGCGTGATGAGCATCCCGACCTTGGCGATTTTCAAAAATGGGCAGGAAGTTCAGCGCAGCGTTGGCTTCCGGGGCAAACAGCATCTGGTGAGCTTTATCGAAGAAAACATCTAACACAGCCAGGTGCACCGCCATTAAGGATAGCCATTGGCCATTAAAACGAAGGAGTAATTCGGCCCCGAACCTGCACGGCCCAGGCCGCGAACCAGCCATTAGCCATTAAACGAAGGATATACTTCCCCGGCAGTGGCTGTTATTCTTTTTATCACCGGCCGTGTTCATGGTACTTCTGCTGCAGCCAATCCAGGAATTCCCGCACCCGCGATTCATGCCCGTTATTGGTTGGCTGATAGAATGTCGGCTGTTCCAGACCCGGGGGCATGTATTCCTGTTTCACATACCCGCCAAAAGAATGGGGATAGAGGTAGCCCTTTCCCTTCCCGAGGAGATGGGAACGGGAATGGGAATTGTCGGCAATGTGCGCGGGCACCTGGAGCGACGGCAGTTGACGAACATAATCCAGAGCCCGGTCGATTGCTGCTTTGCTGCTGTTGCTTTTGGGTGCGCAGGCCAGGTAGATGGTGGCTTCAGCCAGGGGTATTCGCGCCTCCGGCAGCCCGATGACCTCGGTCGCATGAAAGGCGGATACTGCAACCAGCAGGGCCTGGGGATCGGCCATCCCGATGTCTTCCGCCGCATGTATTACCAGACGGCGGGCAATGAACAGCGGGTCTTCCCCTCCATGGATCATGACCGCCAGCCAGAAAAGTGCCGCATCTGGATCGCTGCCGCGAATGCTCTTGATGAACGCCGAAATGGTATCGTAATGATGATCCGCTTTCTTATCGTAGTTGATATAGAAATGTCCTGCAGATTCCTGAATGTCCCGGGCTTCGAGGGTTAGCTTCCCCGGTTCGCCGAGGCGGACCTGGCAGGCAGTCTCCAGTATGTTCAGGGCTACCCGGGCATCGCCCTTGGAGCGGGCGATTATCTCCTGCACAGCTTCCTCACTTAAGGTGATGTCCAGTTTTCCCAGACCCCGCACCGGGTCATTTAACGCTCTTCTTATCAGTTCTTCTATCTCAGTCGGTGTTAAAGGATTCAGGACATAGATCTTCATCCGCGACAGCAGGGCCGAGTTAAGCTCATACAGCGGGTTTTCCGTGGTGGCCCCCACCAGGGTAAAGACACCGCTCTCCACAAAGGGGAGCAGCACATCCTGCTGTGATTTGTTAAAGCGGTGAACCTCATCCACGAAAACTACGGTCTTCTGACGGTAATAATCCCACCTCTGCTGCGCATCCCGGGCTATGCTGCGCAGTTCGGTGACCCCGCTGGTTACTGCTTTTAGGTATTCAAAATGGGCCTTGGTCTTTTGCGCCAGCAGCAGCGCCAGGGTGGTCTTACCGGATCCCGGCGGTCCATAAAGGATGAAGGAATGGAGGCGATCCTCCTCTATCATCCTGCGCAGCGGCCCCTGCTCTCCCACCAGGTGTTCCTGACCCACATAATCCTTGAGATCGACCGGACGCATACGGTAGGCCAGGGGCCCGTTAACATCCTGCCGAAAATCGTTTTCAAATAGATTCATGTCCCGATTCACCTCCGACATGCAGGCGGCAAGCACACTGTTTGAACCGGATTGGCTGCCTGTAATCATGATGCGAATACACCCGCCATTCTACAGCCGGCTCCATTAATCTTTCCGCACAGGCTGCCGAATACGGTTTCGGTATATTGTTCCCTCCACGGGTTCGCACCTCTCGACAGTCCCCCTAATGCATTCTCAAATATAGCATGACACAGGAGATGGTTGTTGTCACCCCGGTGGAATGCATTAATTGCGGATTCCTGAGACAAGATAAGGTATGACAAGTTTGCGGGGTAAGATGAAGAGCAGGAGACTTATCGGGCTGCCGGTGATCGATGAGCACCGGGGAACGATACTGGGCCGGGTGATAGACATCATAATCAGCCCGCGGCTGCAAGTGGAGGGGCTCGTCATAGGAGGCCGGGGCGGAAAGCGTCTCCTGTTACTGGATCACCTGACCATTGGGCAGGATGCCATTCTGGTCAGTGATCTCCGGGGTTTAAAACCCGTCAAAAACGGGGAGCATCCCACCAGGATTAAGGATCGAATCGGGCTCCTGGTAGTCGATCGTGAGGGGCGGGAACTTGGAGTGATGAGCGACCTGGTGGTTGAGCCGGACAGTAAAGCGGTACAGGGTATCGAAATATCCTCTGGACTCATAAAGGATTTTATTGATGGTCGCAGTGAGGTCCCCCTGGAAAGGGTCGACAACATTGGTCAGGGAGCCATGGTCCTGAATAACGAGGAGGAACAGACTTGAGGTGTCCGGCGTGTAAGGGTTTACAGGTGGGCAGGGTCGGCAGTGACCATTTTTACTGCTGGAACTGTTACATCGAATTTGCAGTTAGGAAAGACCGGGTAAGCATGTATGAGGTAGCCGAGGATGGGACCCTGGTCTCCATCGAAGATTCCCACGACATTATGAACTGAATGGTGGTGAGATAATGAGGAGGGCAGCATTTCGTCGTGGTCTGATGGCTATTCTGGGTATCGGTTTGGCCTGGGCAATCGTATCATACTTTTGGCAGCGAGGTAAAAATGGGTCCAACCGCTTTGCCGAGGTCAAACGCATGGCGGATGATATGGGACATAAGGTAGCAGGGGCATGGCCAGATTAGAATACTACATTAAAATCGGTGTCTTGTCGGTGGTGGCCGTAGCCACCATTTATTTTTTTATAAGGGTAAGTGCAGTGCTTTTCCCATTTTTTTTGGGAGCCACCCTGGCGTATGTCCTGTATCCCCTGATAAGGACCGCCCAGTCACGGGGTTTGAGCCGCGCCTGGGCAGTTATGATTTTCTATCTGCTGCTGGTGGGGCTGATCGGTTTGCTGTGCTGGTATACCCTCCCGCGGCTTATCAGGGAGGTAGCTGACCTGGCCGCGGTTATACCGAAATACATGGAGGACGCACATCAGGCCGTGGAATACCTGGAAAGACTAGAGGTGGGGGGCGGGCTGGAACAGGTTATAAGGAGCAGCCTGCACCGGGCGGAAAATCAGGCCTACCGGGCCTTGACCGCTTTCATCGACGACATTCTGAACCTGACCGGCAGCCTGCTGTCGCTAGTCTTTGCCCCCATACTGGCCTATTATTTCATCCGGGACTGGGAAAAAATCAGGGAAGGTTTTCTGGGACTCTTCCCGGTCAGCAGCAGAAGTCAGCTTTTCAAGTTGGGGATGGATATCAACGAAGTCTTATCCGGTTTTATCCAGGGGCACTTGCTGGTTTGCGTTCTGGTGGGAGCTTTAACCGGACTGGCCGCGGCCCTCTTGGGAATCAGGTACGCAATCATCATCGGTTTCATCAATGGGCTCGCCGAACTGCTTCCTTACCTGGGACCGCTGCTGGGAGCGATTCCTTCCCTGGCCCTGGCACTGACGGAGGGGACTAGGCAGGCTGTATACCTGGGCGTGGCTATCCTGGTAATTCAACAACTGGAGGCCAATCTGCTGTCACCGCGGATTGTAGGGAACCGGGTGGGGCTGCATCCACTGGTGGTTATCTTTGCCCTCCTGGCCGGGGGGGAGCTGTTCGGCATATGGGGGATACTGCTGGCGGTTCCGGTAGCAGCCGTCTTGAAAGTGCTGGTCAAGTTCGCCTTTTACCATCTGGTTGATTGACACTAAATGCTTCCATGGGACACAATATAACCTAGATGGGAAAAGGAGGACATTTTGTTGCTTAAGAGCTATGAGATAAGGCAGATGTTCATTGATTATTTTGTCAGCCACGGCCATATAGCCGTCCCCAGTTCGTCACTGGTGCCGGCAAACGATCCTACACTGCTTTTCACCAACGCCGGAATGAATCAGTTCAAGGATGTCTTTTTGGGAATCGAGCCCAGGGATTACCGCCGGGCGGTAACGGCCCAAAGATGCATGCGGGCCGGCGGCAAGCACAACGACCTGGACACCGTGGGGCGCACCCCACGTCACCACACCTTCTTTGAGATGCTGGGGAATTTTTCGTTCGGTGATTACTTTAAACGGGACGCCATAGCCTTCGCCTGGGAGTTCCTGACCCGGAAGGCTGGAATCCCCGCCGAGCGCATGTGGGTTACCATATACCTGGATGATGATGAAGCCTTTGAATTGTGGCAGCAGGTAGCGGGAATCCGGCCGGAGCGGATTGTGCGTTTGGGAGAAAAGGACAACTTCTGGTCCATGGGGGATACCGGTCCCTGTGGACCCTGCTCCGAGATCATCTATGACCGGGGCCCGGAATACAGGTGTTCCGATCCGAACTGCGGGGTGGGAAACTGCGACTGCGACCGCTGGCTGGAGGTATGGAACCTGGTATTTATGCAGTATGACCGGGATCAGTCCGGGAAGATGACCCCTTTACCCAGGCCGAGTATTGATACCGGAATGGGTCTGGAACGGCTGGCTTCCATCCTGCAGGGGGTCGAAAGCAATTATGAAACCGACCTCTTTATACCTATCATTAGGGAGATTGAAAGCCTGACGGGGCAGAGGTATGACAAGGGTCCGGCCGGGTTTCCCTTCCGGGTCATTGCCGACCATATCCGGGCTTGTACCTTCCTGGTGATCGACGGTATACTGCCCGGCAATGAGGGCCGGGGATATGTGCTGCGCCGCATACTGAGGCGCGCGGTGCGGTTTGGGAAACTGCTGGGACAAAACGAGCCGTTTTTCTATAGATTGGTGCCCGCGGTTGCCGGGATGATGAAACATGCCTATCCTGAAATAATAGAGAAACAGCAGTATGTGGAGCAGGTCATCCGTATGGAAGAGGAACGATTCCTTACCACCCTCACGGACGGCCTGCGCAAGGTAGAGGATATTATTGCCCGGCTCCGCCGCGAGGGAAGCCTGACTATTTCGGGCAAGGATGCTTTTATGCTTTATGACACCTTTGGGTTCCCCATCGATCTGACCGAAGATGTGGCTGAAGAGCATGGCCTGACAGTTGACAAGGACGAATTTGAAGCCATGATGGAGGAGCAGAAGGAAAGGGGTCGCCGATCGTATAAGAACAGTGAAGCTTTTGCCCTGGAGAAAACAATCACCGGACTCCTGGAAGGCGAAAACCCCACCGATTTCGTGGGCTATCAGTGCCTGGAATGGGAAACGGAGGTGCTGGCCATAATCCGGAATGGGGAAGGAGTGGAGTCGGCAGTCGATGAGGAAGCGGTAGTAGTTCTCCAGGAGACTCCTTTCTACGCCGAGAGCGGCGGGCAGGTCGCCGATGTGGGGATTATTGGGGGCCCTGAAGGTGAAATGGAGGTCACCGATGTTCAAAAAGCGGCCGGGTGGATCCTTCATTACGGGAGAGTAAAAGGAGCCCTGCGTCAAGGTCAAGAGGTTCAGGCCCGGGTGGATGCCGTTCGCAGGAAGGCGATCGCTGCCAACCATACTGCCACCCATCTGCTCCACCAGGCACTGCGGGATACGGTTGGGGAATATGCCCAGCAGAAGGGTTCCCTGGTGGAACCGGAGCGTCTGCGGTTTGACTTTTCTCATTTTGCCCCTCTGACTCCGGAAGAGATACGCCGCATAGAGGAGATTGTCAATGAGAAGGTATGGTCCCTGCTTCCGGTTAATGCTCAGCAGACCAGCCTGTCCGAAGCCAAAAAACTGGGAGCCATAGCCCTGTTCGGTGAGAAGTACGGCGAACAGGTGCGGGTGGTTGAGGTGGAAGGATTTAGCAGGGAACTTTGTGGAGGAACTCACGTCAAAAGCACGGGAGAAATAGGCCTGTTCAGGATATTATCAGAAGCCAGTATCGGAGCGGGGCTGAGGCGTATTGAAGCGGTGACCGGCAGCGAGGCCTACAGGAGCCTGCGGCAGTCCGACGAGGAACTGCGCCGGGCGGCAGCGCTGATGAAGGTTGTACCCACTGAAGTTGCAGAACGAACGGAATCGCTACTGCGCCAACTGCGGGAAACGGAAAAAGAGTTGGAGGCAGTAAAGACCCGCATGGAGAAAGAAAAGGCTGCCGATGTATTGGATCAGGCGGTCGAGGTGCAGGATATTAGAGTCCTGACCGCAGAGATTCAGGCTTCGGATATGAACTCCCTGCGCCAGAATGCAGAGACCCTGAGAGATAAGCTGGGAACCTCAGTCGTGGTTCTGGGGTCACGGATTGATGATAAAGTGGGGTTGGCCGCCTTCGTTTCCAAGGAACTGGCCGGACGCGGGCTGCACGCCGGAAAGATTATTGGCCAGGTGGCGAAGATAGTCGGCGGCGGCGGGGGAGGCCGCCAGGATATGGCCCAGGCGGGAGGCAAGGACCCTGCCAGGCTTAAGGAAGCCCTGCAGGCGGCCCGGGAGATAATTGAGAAGTCACTGCAATAAGTATATGGGCGAGGGATTGACAGATATTAAGCGGCCGGCAACGAGGAATAATCTGATCAGCTGACGAAGATAGAATAAGGAGCCGATCGTTTGCGTAAACCTGAGACGAGAGCAGAAACCGGCGTCGATTTACCGGTGGCGGGAAGCATCCGGCCCCCGGAATTGTTTGTTATCTGGCTGTACTCCAAAGGGAGGTGGGAGAGTGCCTGGAGGATTTGAAGAGACCACCAGTTACCAGTTAGACAAGGATAGAAAAGAAAAGGTGGCTGCAATTCTGGCATCAGTCTTTAACGCCTTACAGGAAAAGGGTTACAACCCGGTAAGCCAGTTGGTCGGGTATATGATCTCAGGAGATCCGGCTTATATCACCAGTTATAAGGATGCTCGCACCATGATCTGTAAAGTTGAGCGGGATGAGATTCTGGAGGCCCTGATCCGAAAGTACCTGGAAGGATGAAAGCACAAGCAACCGGGGTGATTGTTTGCAGTACCGGATACTGGGTAATACCGGCATTAGAGTATCAGCCATCTGTTTTGGGGTTTTGACCATAGGCCCTCTGCAGGCTGGTCTCAAGGTTCAAGATGGCGCAGAAGTTGTATCCTATGCCCTGGAAAGAGGTATCAATTTTCTGGACACTGCCGAGAGTTACGGCACTTACCCCTACATAAAAGAGGCATTGGCCGCCAAACGATTCAAACCGGTAATCACTTCGAAATCTTACGCCTACACCTGGGAGGGGATGAAGGAGAGTGTGGAAAGAGCCCGGGATGAGATGGGCCTTACCACCGTTGACATATTTATGCTGCACGAACAGGAGAACGAAAAGACCCTGGAAGGACACCGGGGGGCCTTGGAATACCTGGTCAAGGCCAAGCGGCAGGGACTGATCAGAGCCGTGGGCATGTCTACCCACTCGGTTTCCGGGGTAATGGCCGCTGCTGATCACCCGGCAATTGAGGTTATCCATCCCCTGATCAACCAGGCCGGCATTGGTATCATGGACGGAACTCCCACTACCATGGCCGCGGCTATCCAGTATGCTCGCCTGCGCGGGAAAGGGCTGTACGCCATGAAGGCTCTGGGGGGAGGGAACCTGGTCAACAGGGCTTATCAAGCGCTGCATTATGTGCGCAGTATTCCCGGCCTGGCTTCAGTAGCCATTGGTATGAGGAGTAAGGATGAGGTTGATCTTAATATTGCCTGGTTGAAGGGCGTAAGAGATGCCGAACTGGAGTCCAGGGTGAGCCGTACTAAACGCCGACTGCATATTGAATCATGGTGCACCGGATGCGGCAGCTGCGCCGAGGTGTGCCGCTATCAGGCCTTATCGGTCCAGCAGGGGAGAACAGTTGTTGCTCAAGGCCGGTGTGTGTTATGCGGTTATTGTGCTGCGTACTGCCCGGATTTCTGTATCAAGGTAGTCTAGTACATTAAACCAAGCCGCCTGAGGGAGATTATGTTGGAGAAAACGGAAAGAATCATGGCCCTGGATGTCGGAGAAAAGCGTATCGGAGTGGCGGTCAGTGATCCGCTGGGAATTACGGCCCAGGGGATCGGGGTTATCGAGCGTCAGAACCGGACCCGTGATTTGGATGCCCTGCGCCTGTTGATCGATGAACATGGAGTAACCTCCCTGCTTTTGGGGCTGCCCCGCAACATGAACGGCACCTTGGGGGAAAAAGCTCGGGAGGTACAGGAGTTCGGCGAGCTGTTAGCACAGGAGTTGGGGATGCCGGTGGAGTACCAGGATGAGCGTCTGAGCACCAGAGCCGTGGAAGGGACCTTAATTGCGGCTGATGTTCGACGCAGCCGGCGGCGCCGGGTTATCGACAAGCTGGCTGCTGTCTATATACTGCAGGGTTACCTGGACCGCAAAGCCGGGAATAATAAATGAGGCACTGTAAAGTTTAAGTAGGTAAAAAGAGGTCAAGAAGAGAAATGAGACCTC
>ERZ773359.1247-NODE-1247-length-35758-cov-104.258102_pt1 | contig 35758 bp, 23 predicted proteins | sample MGYA00374955_ERZ773359 | MGnify/ENA primary metagenome ERZ773359 (study PRJEB29098, sample SAMN04486028) | biogas fermenter metagenome | study: EMG produced TPA metagenomics assembly of the Biogas fermentation microbial communities from Germany - Plant 4 DNA1...
ATTGAAAGAAGGCGAGCTCGCCTGTGTGGGCCCTATAAACAACCAACACTGTCCGAACACCATCTAATTCCCACAGGGAATTGAAAGTTGAACAGGGCGAAAGCCTGCGGGTGGTTCAGGAGCTCCGTCCGAACACCATCTAATTCCCACAGGGAATTGAAAGAAGGCTAGTCCTCCACCGGACGGGATTTTCACACGGTGTCCGAACACCATCTAATTCCCACAGGGAATTGAAAGTATCCCGATAGTACGCTCGTGCAAAATATCCTGCTTCGTCCGAACACCATCTAATTCCCACAGGGAATTGAAAGATTAGTCCAATTCACTTTACAAAATTTACTCCAGGTCCGAACACCATCTAATTCCCACAGGGAATTGAAAGGTATCTGCTTGGCTGATGATGGCGTTGCCTAGCCCGAGTCCGAACACCATCTAATTCCCACAGGGAATTGAAAGTTTTTAAAAGTAAAGGCAGAATTGCCGATTTTAAGGGGTCCGAACATCATCTAATTCCCACAGGGAATTGAAAGGCTGTAGCGGATCCTCCCCCATTTCGATTGCATCCTCGTCCGAACACCATCTAATTCCCAGGGGGAATTGAAATCCCGTGTGAGCTCTATAAATAACAAGTACCTCACCTTCTGGTCCGAACACCATCTAATTCCCAGGGGGAATTGAAATATGTGGCCGCGGCGCCAGCCGCAGAGCCGTGGGCGGCGTGTAGGTCCGAACACCATCTAATTCCCACAGGGAATTGAAAGTGCCTCTGCCATAAGCCCCCCACCAACATACCACACGTCCGAACACCATCTAATTCCCACAGGGAATTGAAAGTAAATATAGCTACCATTCTCTTGACGCTTAATGATGTCCGAACATCATCTAATTCCCACAGGGAATTGAAAGTTGTGTAAGTCACAGTAGCGCCCTGAATAACCTTCCGTCCGAACACCATCTAATTCCCACAGGGAATTGAAAGTTAATATCTTCCTTCTTTACTGCTTCCGCCTCCAGGTCCGAACACCATCTAATTCCCACAGGGAATTGAAAGGATGTCAATGTCTCCTGCATTTTAAGCTGTTGATACCGTCCGAACACCATCTAATTCCCACAGGGAATTGAAAGTTTTCCTCTACACCTGTTTCCTGGTCTAAGTATTCAACGTCCGAACACCATCTAATTCCCAGGGGGAATTGAAACGCGGTACGGAGCCCCTCCACAAAGGTGCCCGTCTCGTCCGAACACCATCTAATTCCCAGGGGGAATTATGTTCGGGGATAGAGTGGGGATTTTGGGGCATCGGGGGGCAGGCTTGGTTTAGCAAAAATGATTTGACTGACGAAAACATTGCCCAAACCTTGGTGAGGTGATAATTTGTAATCATCTAGCCAATCCTTATTATGGAGAGCATAGTAGCTCTTCTTTTTCGCTTGAGAAGCATCTTAATTTCTACATGAAATTGAAAATATTGGGTTGTTTATGTTATTTAAAAAGTTGACGCGATAAGTGGGTGATTAATAGGACGAGGGAAGGAATTCGTCTATTAAAGTCAAAATAGAAGTTATAGAATGAAAATAATGTTATTGTTTTTCAAACTATCCTGGGAAACTTAAGTCAGATGAATAAGTTGAAATAGTGGCGAGCTGGGTAATTCCTGCAGGTAATAGTGAAGGAGGTGAGAAAGGGAAATCTGAACATTCTAGCTTAGCTCAAGGAAAGGAGGGAGAAGATGACGCTTCGGAGGAATGTTGTTACTGGTGCCCTACTGCATGATATCGGTAAACTGATTTACCGTTCTCTGTCGGGAAATGATATCAAACGTAGGTGGCGGCACCAAGAAATAGGTGCACTATGGGCTAAAGAAGCAGGTTTTCCAGATGATGTTGTGCAAATAATCAGAAGACACCATTTTCTAAGAAGAAATGATCCAAAATATGCTGAGTTATCACCCGAAGCACTGGGCGATGAAAAACTAAGCCTTGTTAACACCATTTATGTAGTGGCACATGCCGACAGCATTGCTGCTGGGATGGAAAGGGAAAGAGTTGGTGGAGATGGGTATTTTGATCCGGAATGTATGTTGTCCCCGGTTTTTAAAGATGTTGTTTTAACTGGCAAGGAGCCTGTGAGGGAAAAACTGGTCTGGAAGCCGAAGAAGGCAACCGACTATAATTATCCCAAGGCTGAAAGTGAGGTAGCAGCCGGGATCTCAGGATTGTATCGGGAACTATGGCAGGAACTTAATGGTGAGTTGATGCAGGATCCGGCCGGTATTGCTGAAGACACACTGCTTCTATTGCTGCAAAAGTACACCTTTTTTGTTCCAGAGCACACCTATGTACGGGAAGAACTGCCTGATACATCTCTTTACCACCATCTCAAGACTACGGCTGCCGTAGCGTGGTGCACTTACCAGTACCTGGTCGCCAATGGTACCTGCTGGGAAAGAGAAGACCTGAGGGCGGCAATTGGGAAGGAAGATGAGCAGCGCTATCTTTTAGTCGGAGGCGACCTGTCGGGGATTCAGAATTTTATCTACACCCTGGCCTCCAAGGGAGCCTTGAAGACGGTGCGGGGGCGGTCCTTTTACCTGGAGTTATTAATTGAAGCCATTGTGAGCCGCCTGCTTGCCGCCTTGGATCTGCCCCGGGCCTGTGTGGTCTATGCCAGCGGTGGAGGGCTGTACCTGTTGGCACCCAATACGGACACGGCTAAGGAAACCATATCTTTTGTGCAACAAGAGGTAAACCGCTGGTTATACCGACAATTTGGCACCGGTCTTTATTTTTCCCTGGTGGCGGAGCCCATCACGGCGGCGGGCTTAGCCCGGGGTTTGGGGGAAACCTGGTACAGGGTAGGCCAAAAACTCAGTGTGGAGAAGGAAAGGAAGTGGTACCGGGAGATTAAAGAAGACTATGCCACTTTTTTTGCTCCCAGGCCGGCGGAAAACACCTGCCCTATTTGCCACCAGGCCGGGAAAGAGCTGGTTCCCTACCCCGTCGAGGAGGAATTTTTGGTCTGTCCTTTCTGTGCCCAGATGGTACGTTTGGGGCAGGTCCTGCCCGAAGTAAAGGTTTTTTACCGCCTGCCGGCCGGGGAGAAGGTTGCCCCCAGGGCTTCTGATCTGGTTCTGGAAGTACTGGGAATTTCTTACCTGTTTACCCGGGAGGACTATTCGGGTCCCGCGGCCGGTTATTACCTGGTGGAAAACCCCTGGTCCCTCCTCAGACCGGCGGCGGTGCCGGCCTGGAATTTTCCCACGGGCAGCTATTTCACCTGCAAGGAACTGGATGACCTGGTGAAAAAGGGCCTGGGGGCGGAGCGGATAGGGGTCCTCCGCCTGGATGTGGACCGGCTGGGCACCATTTTCAGCCGCGGACTTCCCCGGGAGAAGATTTCTTTTGCTCGCTTAAATGACCTCTCGGAAAGGTTCAATCTCTATTTTAAATATTACTTGCCCGCACTATTAGCCAGGGAACCCCAAGAACCTCTCCTTCCGGTGCATCGAAACCGGAAGCTGTGGTTAAATCTGGTCTATGCCGGGGGGGATGACCTCTTTCTGCTGGGAACCTGGAACGATGCCCTGGAGGCGGCCTGGCAGATTTACCGGGATTTTCGCTGCTATACCGGCCACAACCCCTCCCTGACCATATCCGGCGGCCTTGCGGTGGCTGAGGAGAAGATACCCCTCTACAAACTGGCGGAGCTGGCCGGGGAGGTGGAGCAGCGGGCCAAGGACAACGGCCGAGACAGTTTTGCCTTTCTCCATTTTGCCTTCAAGTGGGGGGAAATGGGGGGCAGGAGGGTGGTGGGAGAAGACAGCACCCTGCAGGAGTTCTGGTCCCTGCTCCTTAAGGATATTGCCCTGGACGAAAAGGGGAATCCGCGGCTCCAGGCCTACAGCAAGGGCTTCCTCCATGACCTGGGGCGACTGGCCGCTGCCTACGGCGATGGGGAGAACCCGGAGCGGGAATGGATAGTGCCCCGGCTCCACTACCTTTTCAGCCGGGCCATGGAACGGAGCAGGGCTTATGAGGAGAGTTTCTACCGGCCCCTCCTGGGGGCGGTGATGAATGAACGGAACTTGAAGCATTACCTGCCGGCGGCAGTAGCGGTGGTCGATTTAATTACCAGGGGAGGTGGAGAAGGATGAGTGCAGTAGAGGCAATTAAGAGGGGCCTTGAGGCGGCAGAATACCTGGCTGCTGTTGACAACAAGGATCTGGTTCAATGGGCCGATGATCTGGCCAGGACCGTTCAGGCGGCTGGCTTGAAAACTTCCCAGATCCGGAAATTCTTGGACGGAGTCCGGAAGGTGGACCTGCAGATTAAACGCCAGGGTAAGGAGACCACGGCACAGCAGGCGGCTGTGCTTTTGAAGATCCACCTGGTCTATGCGGCGGCCAGGCAGCGGCGGCAGGTGCAGCCCCTGGCCGATGTTCTCAGCCTGGCCATTGAAAAGATTCGCCCCGGGGAGGCAGGAAGGGAAGATTTTGAGAAGTTCCTGCGCTTTGTGGAAGGGGTAATAGCATACCACCGGTTTTACGGTGGAGATTAGGAGGTGGAGAACATGGCTGCCGAACTGGCGACGGGTAAACTCTTTGGGAAGATTTTAATATCCGGCCTGATTCACTGCCGGACTGGGCTGCATATTGGTGCTTCCAGGGAAACTATGGAAATAGGCGGGGTAGACGGCCCCGTCATCCGGGATCCCCTAACCAGGGAACCCTACATCCCTGGAAGCAGCATCAAGGGGAGGCTGCGGAGTTTGGCCGAGAAAAAGGCCTTTGCCGGAAAGGATTTCACTGAAACAAGCCTCGACCAATTCTTCAATAAACGGGTGGACCGGGTGCGCCACCACGAGTGCAATGATGTCCATTGCCCTGTGTGCAGGCTTTTTGGTACCAGCCAGGATAAGACCGTCCCCCAGAACCGTCCCGCCCGGCTTTTTGTGGAAGATGCAGCCCTCACGGTTGAAAGCAAAAGGCTGCTGGAGGAGATTGACACCGGCTTGTACCTGACGGAGCTGAAATTTGAAAATACCTTAGACCGCCTGACGGCGGCGGCCACCCCCCGGCAGCTGGAACGGGTGCCCCGCGGGACCCGGTTCAACTTCCAGCTCATTTATAACCTGGACGAGCCTTTGGCGGAATCCCCGGTACGCGGGGATCTGGAGGAGATCTTTTCCCTGCTGCAGCTTCTCAACGACGATGTCCTGGGGGGAAGCGGTTCCCGGGGTTCCGGCCGGGTGGAATTGGAGGAACTGGAAGTTCGCTACCGGCCCCTGGCCTATTATCTTCCCGGTGAGGGCCAGGGAGAAGAGGTAGTTTACCGGCAGGAGGAAGGACAGGGCCTGCGGGAGTTTTTTACCGGTGTCCTGGTCCGGCTCTTTGGGGAGGGCAGGTGACCGGATGTGGCGGTTAAGGCAGTGAAGCTTAGGTTCCGTTCCCCCCTCCATGTGGGGGAACAGGGGCTGGGTCTGGAAGAGGTCAGCACTATGGTCCATTCCGACACCCTCTATGGGGCCATTTACAGCCTCTGGTGCCAGGTGTACGGTCCTCCCGAAGGCAACCTGCCCCTGCGCCTGTCGTCGGCCTTCCCCTATTTGGAAGATGAATATTATTATCCCAAGCCAAATCTTCCAGTTCCGGCCCTGGCCGATCCCGATGTGCGGAGTGTCTACGGCAAGGGGGTGAAGAGGACCAGTTTTGTCCCGGAGAACCTCTTTCTTGCCTGGATCCGGGGAGCCGATTTTTCCCTGGCCGCACTGGAAGAGTCCCAGGAAAGGCTGAAGGGGGCCATAAAAAAGCTGGTCCGGCCCCGGGTCAGCCTGGACCGGGTCCGGCTGGACTCCGCTTACTACCAGGTGGGGGAACTCCACTTTTCCCCCGACCGGGAGTGCGGCCTCTACTTTTTGCTGGAAACGGAGACCGACACAGCCTGGCGGGACCTGAAACCTGTCCTGAACCTTTTGGGGGAACAGGGCCTGGGTGGGGAACGCAGCCTGGGGTACGGCCGCTTTACCCCCACCTTCATAGAAGATTATTCCTGCCCCCGGGTGGAAGGGGGCCAACGCTATTTGACCCTGTCCCTGGTCTATCCGGCCGGGCCGGAAGAGACCGCCGGTTCCCTGGTGTACTACCGGCTGCTGGAGCGGGGGGGCTGGATCAATTCCCCCGGCGGGGGCGGCAATTTCCGCACCCTGCGGGTCAACATGCTGGCCGAGGGGAGCATTTTCTCCCGCCCCCTGGAGGGGAAGGTTATAGATGTAGCCCCTGCCGATTTTAGCCGCCGGTATCACCCTGTGTACCGGTACGGGCGCTCCTTTTTGCTCCGGGTGAAATGAGGTGAAAAGATGAGCACTCACAAGGTGGAAATAGAGGTCCTTTCCCCCCTGCACATAAGCGGAGCAGGGCGGGAACTGGGGACCATGGAGTTTTTACGGGACAGAGACCGGGTGTATCTCATCAATGAGGATAAGCTGGTACAGGCTTTGGAGCGGGAAGGGCTCACCGGTGAGTTTCTCCACTATCTCAGCCGGGATTACCGGCCCAATCTCTTCCGCTTCCTCCAGAACCTGCCCCGGGAGCGGGCCCTGGCCATCAGGGAGGCCGCCTGCGGCCGCAGCATCCCCCACGGGATCAGGAGCCATTTTTTCGGCGTGCGGCCCCAGCAGTGGGACCCGGTAACGGGGTCCCCCGTGCTCCCGGGTTCGGCTGTGAAAGGAGCCCTACGCAACCTGGTCCTTTATCTTTGCTGCCGGAAAGACAAGGCTCTCCGGGAACGGGCGGCCAGGGCAGTGGCCGCAGGAGGGAGCCGCAAGACGGTGGGCCGGTTCCTCGACGAGCTGCTCTTTGCTGCGGCCCGGATCCCGGGGGCCAGGCAGGTTCCAAACCGGGATTGGTTCCGCACCTTTCAAGTGAGCGATTTTCACACGGTGCAGGCTTCCTGTACCCAGGTGGAGGAAGTAAAGGTTGTCAGCCTGAACCGGGAGGGAGGATTTCATTTTTCCCGGGACCGCCGGGATAAGCAAAACCAGAGGACCATATCCATTTTTGTGGAAACAATTTCCCCGGGGACGGTTTTTACCGGCACCATCACCTGCCCACCCTTTTTACAGGGCCTCTTTCAGGCCCACCAAAGGAGGGAAGGGATAGTCTTTGACCCGCCGGCCCTCCTTTCCCGGTTGGATGAGAAGGCAGATATTCTCCTGGCGGAAGAAAGGGCCTTTTTTGCCCGGGCCGGCCTGAAGGGAATAGAGGAGGACCTGGATGCCCTGGCCCAAAGGGGGGCCAATTTCCGCCTCGGCTGGGGGACTGGCCTTTTGAGCATGACGGTGAACCTGGCCCTTAGCCAGGAAGAGCGGCTGGCCGTGGGGCAAAAATATTTCAAGGGAACCCACCACGGGATCTTCCCCCGTTCCCGGAAGGTGGTTGTGGAGGAGGGTGCAGAACCTGTCACCACCCTGGGATGGGCCAGGATGAAGATCACCGGAGAAGAAGGGAAGGAGGAAGTTTGATGGCTGGCAATAAGGGATGTTCCGATTTAGAGCGGCAGCTGGCTGCCGTGGTGGACATGTGGCTCAAGATGCCCGTTGGGGAGGAAGAGGCGGCAGAGGCGGCCCGCTATTACCGGGAGGAGGTTTTCCCCCTGACCTGCCGTCTCTTTGTGGAGAGGGAGAGGAAGAAGATGGCGGGGAAGCAGATCTACGGCCTGATCCTGACAGTGGGCACCTCCCCGGAACCCCTCATTCTCTCCCTTTCGGCCTGCCAGCCCCAGAAAGCCCTGTTCCTCTATACCGAGGATACGGAAAGATACCTGGATGATATTATCAACTATGTTCAATTATCCCCCTCCCGGTGGGACAAAAGGCTGGTCCAAAAGTCGGATCCCCGGACCATTTACCAGGTAGTGAAGGAGATCTGGGAGCAGTGGGGACGGCGGTCCGACATCGCCGTCGATATCACCGGCGGCACCAAGTCCATGACCGGCGGGCTGGCCCTGGTGGGGGCTTTCCTCGGCTTCGAACTCCTCTATGTAGATAATGAAAGGTACCTGAAAGAGCAGCGGCGGCCCTATCCCGGCACCGAGTGCCTGAAGGTTCTGCCCAACCCTTACACGGTCTTCGGGGCCCTCAAGGAAAAGAATGCCCTGGAACTCTTGCGGCGCCAGGAATTCCACGGGGCAGGACAGATCCTCACTGAATTGGTGGAGAAGGTGCCTGACCCCCGCCGTTTCCAATACCTTCTGGCCCTGGCCAGGGCCTATGAGGCCTGGGACGGGTTAAACCTGAAGGAAGCCTGTGACCAGCTGGGGCGGGCAGCGGCAATTGCGGAAAAACTCCATTGGGGGGAGGCCACCGACGAGACCATTTTTCTCCGGGAGCAGCAAAAAAGGGTGGGGCACCTGGCGGAACTGCTGCCGGCCAAACCCAGGGAATCTACCCTCCCCCTGCTTCAGGACAGGGAGGCCGTCGAGACCCTGGTCTTCACCCTCTACCACAATGCCCGGCGCCGGGCCGCCCAGGGAAAGTGGGATGCCGCTTCCTTTTTCCTCTACCGCCTCCTGGAGATTATGGAACAGCGGCGGCTGGCCCTCTACGGCATTGACACGGCCAGGCCCGATTATTCCCTCCTGCCCGGGGAAGGGCTCCTTGATAAATTCAACGCCGTGCGGCAGCAGATTAAATTCCCCCGGTTGGAAGAATTGCCCTCTCCCATTGCCCTGACCGACGGGTATTTTCTCCTGGAAGCCCTGGCGGACCCCCTGCGTTTGAGTGCGGTGCCCACCGGCAAGGGGGTCGGTATCCATTGGGGCAGGTTCTGTTCCCAGATCGAAAACAGGAATTACAGCATCCTGGCCCATGGCTTCATCTTTGTCTCGGAAGAGCAGTATTTGAACTTTAAGGAGATGGTGGAGCAGATCCTCGATCTTTTCTGTACGGTGGAGGGTATCGATGGGGAAGAAGCCCGGGAAAAAACATGGTTTTTAACCCGGGAAGATGTCCACTGATTGCTTCCTGTGCCTGTAATTATCATTTAACTAACGCATTATGTATGGTCTGCGCCGTGTTTTCCGGCGCAGTATTTGTGATATAATAGGGGAGAATCAGGAAAGGGCGGGGATTCTATGGAAGAAAAACTGCGCAAACCAATCCCGGAAGCCAGCTATCTAACGGCTGCCAATGCCGATCGCTACCGCTCTATCCTGCGCTACTTTTACCAACAGCATGAACGGTTGCGGTACTACCTTTTTCCCGAGGAAGTCTTTGCCCACCTCAAGCAGGATCCCTATTTTGCAGGGTATTCAGAAGAACAGCTCCAGCAGGATTTAAACCAGCTGGTGGAATGGAAAAACCTCATTCCCAGGCAGGATACGGGGAAGGTTAGTACCATTGAAGAATTCAAGAAAAAGCGTTTCCGGTACCAGTGTACTCCATATACTGTGGAAATAGAGCGTATGGTTCAGAGACTGGAACAGATGGGCGACTCCTTCGGTGGTTCCCTGGAGGGCACCCTCTTCGACCGGCTCCTCAATCTGCTGCAGGGCTTTATCTCTGCCCTGGAAAGAAAGGGAACCTCCGGTGAGGACTTACATGCTCTCTGGGAGGAAGTGCATGAGACCTTTCGGAAATTGACCAAAAACGCCACCGACTACCTGGCTTACCTGCAGAGCGAAAAGGTGGAGGAGATGATGCAGGCCGAAGCCTTCCTTGCTTATAAAGAGGCCATTACCCAATACCTGCGTAGTTTTATGACTGCTCTGCAGCGTACTTCCCTGCGGATCGAAGCAGTTCTCAAAGATACCAGAGAAGAAGAGAGGCAAAAAATGGCCGGGCTTTTAGCCGAATACTATTTGGGTATCCCCCGGTTAGACGAACGACCTCCCCGGGAAAGGGTGGCCGCAAGATACTACCGGCAGTGGGAGGATATGGCCAGTTGGTTTCTGGGCCAGGGGGGAAGGGAAAGTGATCTAGTCTACTTGCAAAGGGTAACCAGTGATACCATCAGGCGTATTACCCGCTATGCCCAGCGGCTGGGAGAGAGGCACCACAATTTTAAGAGCAGGCGGAAGGACTATCTCCACCTGGCAACCTGGTTCAGCAGCATTGCTGACCTTGAAGAAGCCCATAAATTGTCGGCCTGTGTCTTCGGGGTTTTGGAGACTCGGCACCTGTATGCCGGCCCCATGCCGACGGAGGATATCTATGCCGATGTCTGGGATGTGGAGCCTACTGAACTGACCATTAACCCCCGGATTAGGAATTACCGGCCCAAGACCAGGCCCAATGCCGTGGTCAGCCACCGGGAGGAAAAAGAGGCCATACGCCAGCGCTACCTGGAAGAAAGGCAGGCTGAACAGAAGCTGCTCCAGGGGCTTAAGCGGCAGAACCGGATTGTCCTAGGTGAACTCCCCGTGGTGGAGGCACGGGTGCGGAAAATACTCCTGGGTTGGATTGAAAGGTGTATGGCCAGTAGCGATGGAGTGGCGAAGATTGAGACGGGGCACAGGGTGAAGTTGGAGAAGAAGGATAGCAATAAGGTGGTTCTCCGTTGTGAGGATGGTCTCCTGATACTACCCAACTATGTCTTACACTTTCTTGATGTTGGTTAGGTGATATTGATGAATGAAAAGGCCGAAAATGGTTTTGATGAGAGGGCTTGTGAGGCCTTGGGTTACCTCCTGGGCCAGTTTTGGATTCTCCGGGAAAAGGAGCCAGAAAAATACCAGTTGGTCCGGGACCGGGAACGGGTACTGCGGGGGTATCTCCTCGACAAATTGGGCCTTAACCTGATTGTACACCGTCACTTTGCCAAACTGGAGAAGGTCCCCGTTGTGCCCCAAGTCTGGATGGGGATTCAAGAATTTTCCCAACCCCGGGATTATGCCCTTTTTTGCCTTCTCCTGGCCTACCTGGAGGGTAAGACGGTCGAGGAACAGTTCCTGCTTTCGGATTTATGTGAAGAACTTCAGTCGACATACCCCGGCGAAGAGGGGTTGAACTGGACCCATTATGAACACCGCAAATCACTGGTGCGAGTTTTGCTTAAAGCAACGGACCTGGGGATTCTCAAGGTTGTGGATGGGGATATCGAGGGGTTTGGCTTCAATGAAGGCCAGGAAGTTCTCTATGAGGTACCGGTGGTCTCCCGCTATTTTATGCGTTCCTATCCCAAGGATATCTTCAAATACCACGACCGGGAGGAGATCCTGAAGGCAGAGTGGGACCGGGGCTATGACGAGGCATTGCAGCGCAGGCACAGGGTTTATCGCCAGCTTTTTCTCACCCCAGCCATCCACAGTAGGGGGGCGGAAGACCCAGATTTTCGTTACCTGCGTAATTTTCGCAACCGCCTCCGGGAAGATATCCAAAGGCATACCTACTTCCAGTTCGAGCTCTACCGCACCACTGCCTTACTTACAGTCCCGGAACGAAGAACAATGTTCACCTTGTTTCCCGATAACAAGGGGATTTCGGATCTGGTACTACAATTTGCTTCCCTGGTGCGGGAGAAACAGAGGGAGGAGGATATCCCCCTCCAGTATGACGGTTCCCTAAGGCTGACCCTGGTGGACTTTGACCGGTGGGTTAAGCTCTTGCAGGAACGCTTTGGCAGGGGGTGGAGCAAGCAGTACCGGGAAGCCACGGTTCCCCAGGTAGCGGCGGAACTGCTCCGGGTACTGGTGGAATGGCAAATGGCCGAACAGGAACCCGAGACAGGCGTGGTAATTCTAAAACCTCTCCTGGTACGGGTTGTAGGCAGGTACCCGCCGGATTTTACAGGGGAAAAAGGGGGTGACAACCTTGTCCCAGAATAAATGGCAGCTCAACCGGGCCGGTCTGTTCAATTTCTGGTATTACGATGATGAAGAGTTTTCCTTTGCCGATGGCAAGTTGCTGCTGCGGGGGAGCAACGGGTCGGGTAAGTCGGTTACCATGCAGAGCCTGATCCCGGTCCTGCTGGACGGGAGAAAAAGCCCCGACCGGCTCGATCCCTTCGGGTCCCGGGCCCGCCGGATGGAGGATTACCTCCTGGGGGAAAAGGACGTGGTCGACCGGGACGAACGGACAGGCTACCTTTACCTGGAATACAGGCGCCGGCAGACGAAGCAGTACCTTACCACCGGTATCGGCCTGCGGGCGAAACGAAACAGCAGCCTTGAATTCTGGGGTTTTGTCATCCTGGACAACAGGCGCATCGGCCGGGATTTCTTCCTTTACAAAACGGAATACAACGCCGAAGGGAAGAAGGAAAAAATTCCCCTGACCCGACGGGAGCTGGAGCATAGATTAGAGACCGGGGGACGGGTAGTACGGACCCAGGGTGAATATATGGAATTGGTCAATAAATATATCTTTGGTTTCCCCTCCCTGGAGGCTTACAAGGAATTGGTTGACCTGCTGATTCAACTGCGCAGCCCAAAACTGTCCAAGGATTTCAAACCAACGGTTGTGTATGAAATTCTGGATAAATCATTGCCCCCCTTGACAGATGAGGAACTCCGTCCCCTGTCCGATACCATCGAGAACATGGACCAGATCAAGCAGCAGTTAGAGCAATTGGAACGGGAAAGAAACTCCTTGCAGCGGCTCTGTAGCCATTACGACCTTTACAACCGCTATCTTTTGGCCGAAAGGGCCCAGGGAGTACTGACGGCGGAAGATAGATGCCGGAACCTAAACAAACGAAAGGAACAGCACTTGCAGGACCGGGAGCAATACAGGCGGGCCGGGGAAGAAGCTGCCCGGGAAATGGAAGGGCTGCGGCGGGAGCAGGAAGTACTCACAGCGGAAGTGAAGAAACTGGAGGACCATGATGTTTTCCGGGCTGAGGAAGAGAAGCAGGATCTCCTGGCCCTGCTTGCTCAGACCAGGCAGGACAAGGGCCAGAAGGAAGAGGCCCTCGAGCAGAAGCAGAATAGGGAATGGGAACTGCAAAAGGCTATTCACGGTGCAGAGGTAAGGCTGACACAGCAGGAAAAAGTCTTGCGGGAGCTTCTAAAGGAACTGGAAGGGGAAGCGGAGGAGGCCGGCTTCACCAACCACTGGCAGGCTGCCCGTGATTTTCAAGGGAACTTCGAGAAAGGCTTTGCCTTCGATCTCTGGCAGAAGGAAACCGGGGATTACCGGCAGAAATTAAGGCAGATCCTCAAAACACTGCGGGAGTATGTCGAGGCCCGGCGGCATTTCCAGGAGGCTGATCAGGAGCTGGCAGAGGTCAAAAGGGTACTTGACGAAAAGCGCCTGGAGGAAAAAAGGGAACAGGAACGATATGAGGCGGAAAAACAGCACCTGCTGGAAGCCGTGTATAGTTGGCTAGAAAAAAACAGCGAGTTGAACCTGGAGCCCGAGGAGATCCGATTGCTGGTCCGCAATTTGCAAGAACTCTATGAACCCCTGACCTTTGAAGAGGCCCGTAAACCGGTGGAAAATGCCTTCCGGCGGCAGCAAAATATCCTGGAACGGGAGCTGGTATACCAGAAACACTGCCTGGAGGAGAAGCAGGGGCAGATTAAAGCTAAAGGGGAGGAGCTTGCCCACTGGCGCTCGGTCCGGGAGCCGGAACCGGAGCGGCATCCTGAGACCGAGTCTGCCCGTAAAGCCCTACAAGAAAAGGGGATTCCCTACCTGCCCTTCTTTGCCGCTGTAGAATTTAAAACCGGTGTGTCTCCCCAGGAACGGGAACGGATCGAGGCTGCAAGCAAGGAAATGGGCCTTTTGGATGCCTTGATCGTACCGGCCGACAAAGTGCACCTGGTGGGCAAAGCAGATAAGGTTATCATACCCTGTCCCCAGGAACTGGGCTATACCCTGGCCGATTACCTGTACCCCACTCCGGTTGACGGGATAGGTGTCTCGGCGGCTGATATAGACAAGGTTCTCCGCAGTATCGTGTTGGCTACCGGAAGTGGGGGCCAGACGGGTATGCTGGAGGACGGCAGCTACCGAATCGGCCTTTTACAGGGACAGGCACCCTCCCAGGAGCGGGCAATCTATATCGGCCGGGAAGCCAGGCTGCGTCACCGCCGGCAGGTAATCTCCCGTTTGGAGGGGGAACTGGCGGCCCTGGAGAGGGAATTACAGGAGCTGGAAATAAAAAAAGGGCAGGTGGAACAGCGCTGTGAGGAACTCCGCCGGGAGTATGGGTCTTTACCTGCTCCCGATACTGTCAGGAATAGTTTTACCATCTTGGAGAAGCGACGCCATGAGGTCAAAATCATGGAGGACGAAGTCAGGCGCAAGAACGAGAAGGTAAAAGAGCTGTTGGCGAAAATGCTGCTTATGAAAGACAAGGTCCGCGAACTGGAAGGGGAGACTACCCTGGAACCCCGGGTGGAGGTCTATGAAGAGGCCATATCCCGGATGGAATCCTATGCCAATTATTTACACCAGCTGCAGCTGGAGTACGAAAAATATAAAGGGGTAGGGGACAAGCTGGTGCATTACCGGGATAACCTGGCGGAGGTTGCTGCCGATGTGGATAACCTCAAGGGAGAATTAAACCGCCTGGCAGCAGATGCCGATAAACTGGGGCAGCAACTGGAACAGGTGGAAAAGCGGCTGCAGGAATTGGGTGCTGCCCAGCTCAGGCAGCGCATTGAGGGGATTATGGAGCGCCTGCGGGAAATTGAACGGAACCTCCAGGAACTGCCCCGGGTAATCGCCCAGAGTGAGGCCAGGGTAGAGATCGCTGGGAAAGAACTGGCCCGGACGGAGGAAGACCTCCAGCTGGCCGAGAGAGTGGCTGTCACCTGGCAGAAGTTATTTGCCCAGGAGGAACGTTTGGGTTTTGTTATTGAAACAGAGTTGCCTGTTTCTGCTTCCCGGGAGGATATTTTGCACCGGGCGCGTACAGTTGCGGCGGAATTGGCTCCTGTCCTGACCGAAAATGACCGGGAGAGGGTAAAGGACCGCCTCAATCGCAGTTATTACGAAGAGCAGGCCCTGCTGGTGGAATACCGGCTAAGCCTGGAAGAGCTCCCCGGTCCCCAGACCCCTGGGGAATCAGATGAGGATGGGGCAGGGACCTATTACCTGGAGGAGTTAAAAGAGAAATCAGGGCGGATCCAGCTCTTGCTGGAGTATAACGGTAAAAGGGTCAGCCCCTATTATGTGTTACAGCAAATGGAGGGTGATATCGAACTGCAAAAGCTCACTTTGAGTGAGAGGGACAGGCAGCTCTATGAGGAGATAATCATGAATAACGTGGGCAGGGTCATCAGGGAGCGGATCGGGAGGGCCGAAGAGTGGGTGGATAAGATTGACAACCTCATGCGGCAGCGGGACACCTCCAGCGGCCTGACCTTTTCCCTGCGCTGGCGGCCCCTTTTGGCGGAACATGAGGAAGAACTGGATACCGGACAGTTGGTGGACCTATTACGTTCAGACCCGCGGCTCTTGAAGGAAGAGGATATCAACAGGATTACCCGCCATTTTCAAATCCGCATCGACCGGGCCAAGGAGCTCCTGGCAGATAAGGGACCTGGTGAAACATTGCACCAGGTGATCAAAGAGGTTTTGGATTACCGCCGCTGGTTTTCCTTTACCCTCTATTACCGGCGGGAAGGAGAGGCCAGGAAGGAACTGACCAACAACGCCTTTTACCAGTTTAGCGGCGGGGAAAAGGCCATGGCCATGTACATTCCCCTGTTTTCGGCCGTTTATTCCCGCTACCTGGAGGCCAGAGACGATGCTCCCCGTGTAATCTCCCTCGATGAGGCCTTTGCCGGGGTAGATGAGAACAACATTCGGGATATGTTCGACCTGATGGAGCAGCTGGGCTTCAATTATATTATTAATTCCCAGTCCCTCTGGGGTGACTATGACACTGTTCCAGCCCTGGCTATTGTCGAGCTGGTTCGCCCCAAGAATGCCGGCTATGTTACTCCCATACATTATCTGTGGAACGGCCAGGTGCGGGAGTTGTTGACAAGCGGTGCTGACATACAGTTAACCGGTACGGCAGGGAGGTAGTTGGTCCATGGGCGAGAAGGCAGGCAATGAACTGCTCCAGGAGGCGGTCCAGTACTTTCGGGAACAAAAGGGTTTTGCCCGCCTGGCCCGGCTCTTTGTGGATAAGTACCGCAGCCTGGGCCGGTGTGGTGGTACCGTCAGGCTGACTTCCCTTACTGGGAGTGAAAGGGAGTTTCTGGGCCACATTTTCCGCAGGGACTATGGCCGGCAGCAAAGTGCCGTAGTCTCCCTGGAAAAATTCCAGCAGGCCCTGGATAAGACCAGATTTGCCGGTGTGACCCTGGAGGAACTCCTGGAGGGGTATACGGGGGAAAGACTGATCACGAAGGCCGAGGAAAGGGAGGAATACGAGGCCGCAAAACGCACCTTCTTTGCCGGCTTTTTGTCCCGGTTTCCCCAGCCCCGCTGCCGTCGGTGGCTCCTGAATATCCTGGAAAAGGGACCCTACAGTCGCGGTGTCCACCTGGCCTATGATAATGACCGGGAGGGGTTGGGGCAGAAACTGGTCAGGGTGTTGAGGGCCCTGGCCTCCCTGCCCTCTTCGGAGGAAGGGAGGACAGTGGTGGATCCACTGAGGCCGGCACAGGGTGGGAGTCATAGGCGCTTTGAACGGTTGCCCCTCTTTGCCGGCCGCATCACCGGGGACCCCCACCTTTTTGATCCTGACCGGGAAGAGGGACGTTTTTTACTCAGTGCCCTCCAGTACCTGTACAAGGAGGAAACGGGAACAGAAGGCCCTGGTAGGGTCTTAACAGCGGAAAAGGCGGCTGAGATATTACAGTATTTTGGCCTGGTCCGGGATGATCTCCTCAATTTTGTCACCTGTGCTGGTCTTATTGCCTACAGGGAGGGAAGGAGGCTTTCTTCGTGGCAGATGGCCTGGGAGGAAGGCTGTGTGCTCAATGTGCCCCTGCGGGAAGTGCTCAAACTTTCGGCGGTCTTCCCCGGGTCCGGCTATTTCCGTCCCGGCCGGGAGAAAAGGGTGTTTGTGGTGGAGAATTCAGGGGTTTTTTCCGGGCTGGCCGATCATTTTGCCGCCCTCCCCGGCGGTCGTCTTCCCCCCTTGCTGGCTACCCACGGACAGTTCAACCTGGCCGCCTTGCTGTTGCTGGACCTCCTGGCGGCTGGAGGGGCCACCCTTTACTATTCCGGCGACTTCGATCCGGAAGGCTTGCAGATGGCTCAGCAGCTGCGTAAACGCTATGGACAGTGCCTGAAGCTGTGGCATTATGAGTGCGAGGATTATGAGGCCAGTCGTCCGGGAAAAATCCTCCGGCCCTCCCGCCTGAAAAAGTTGGATAGCGTGCAGGATCCTGGTTTGCACCCGGTCAAGCAGGGGATCCTTTCCACCCGGGAAGCCCGTTACCAGGAAAAGATTCTGGATCGTTTAATTCAAGATCTGGCAGACGAGTTCCAGTAAGGGAAAGGGCTAGAAGGGGTGGCAGGTACCCCTGCGGTTTCCGGGAATACTAGGTAGGAAATTGTACCGGCACCAGCGAATATTACCTGTGTTATCTGTTGCAATGGGGTAAACTTCCCCGGAAAAAAAGGATAAGGGAGGAAGAGGAATGGAAGAAGTTTTGAAGATGGCGGCGGATTTAATGGCCCTGGCGGCCCGGACGGCACCGAAGGCAACGGGGAAAGACTTCATTGAGCTGAAGGTGATCCAAGGGGAGGATGTAGAGCGGCTGGCAGACGCCATGGCGGAGTATGCCGAGGAGAAGAATATTCCCGGGTTCAAGCGGGATGGGGAGAATGTCCGGAATTCCGGGGCCGTGCTCCTGGTGGCCCTAAAAGATCCCCAGGTGGCGGGACTCAACTGCGGCGCCTGTGGGGTGTCCCGCTGTGAACTCCTGGCCCCGAAAAGGCAGGAGGGGCCGGAATTCGCCGGACCCCTCTGTGCCTGGCGGCTGGTCGACCTGGGGATTGCCCTTGGTTCGGCGGCCAAGACGGCGGGGATCCTCAATGCCGACAACCGGATCATGTACCGGCCGGGGGTGTTGGCCCGTAAGCTGGGCCTGATCGAAGGGGAAATCGTGGCGGCTATCCCCCTGTCTGCCACGGGTAAGAGCATCTACTTTGACCGGAAGTAGTTTCTTTGAAGGCAGCAGCCCGGGAGAGCACGGGGAAGATATGGGGGATACCGGGCGCCTGAAGGGATTTTCCCAGAGCAGGGGATAATCTATCTAGGGGAAAAGGAGAGGGGATAGGATGATCAGCCTGCAGGATATCCGGGAGGCCGAGGGGCGGGTAGCAGAGGTCATCAACCGGACCTGTCTTGACCACTCGGCCACCTTTAGCCGGTTAAGCGGGAACCAGGTGTATCTAAAACCGGAGAACCTCCAGAAGACCGGGGCCTTTAAGATCCGGGGGGCAGCCAACCATGTTCTCCAGCTGGATCCCCGAAAGGCCCGGGGCGGGGTAATTACCCCTTCGTCGGGGAACCACGGCCAGGCGGTGGCCTATGCCGCTTCCCTGGCAGGCTATCCTGCTGTGGTGGTGGTGCCGGAGGATGCTTCACCGGCCAAGGTGGCCGCCATCAAGGGGTACGGGGCGGAGGTTGTCTTTTATGGAACCACCTCCCTGGAACGGATCGAGAAAGCCCGGGAACTCGCCCGGGAGCGGGGTATGGCCTTTGTCCACGCCTTTGACGATCCCTGGGTTATGGCCGGGCAGGGGACTATTGGCCTGGAGATTTTGGAAGATCTCCCTGATGTGGATGCGGTTCTGGTGCCGGTAGGCGGGGGCGGGCTTATTTCGGGCATTGCCACTGCCATCAAAGAAAGCAGGCCCAAGGTCCTGGTCTTCGGAGTGGAGCCGGCGGGGAGCAACAGCATGTACCTTTCCTGCCGGGCGGGGAAGGCTACCGAATTGAAGGGGGTCAACACAATAGCTGATGGTCTCCGGACCAGCAGGCCGGGGGAACTGACCTTCCCGGTGGTGCAAAAGTATGTGGATGATATCCTCCTGGTGTCGGAGGAGGAGATCAAAACCGCCCTGGTGACCCTTCTGGAGCGGGGCAAGCTCCTGGCCGAACCCTCGGGGGCGGTGACGGTGGCGGCCTTGCTGGCCGGCAAGGTCCCGCTGCGGGAAAAGAAGGTGGCGGCGGTCATCAGTGGCGGCAATGTGGATCTGAAGCTGGCGGCAGAATTAATTGGCGAGGCATAGGGAGGGCGGCGGCCCTCCCTTTCTCTTTATCCCATAGCAGGGGATGAACCTGGCGGTATAGAAGGAGGCTGCGGTCAACTGGCCCTGCCTCCCTTTTTTTTTAGAAGGGGTTTTTCTTAATTATTTTGGAAAATTGTTAAAACTCCTTGCCTGGGGCCCCAGGATAGTTTATAAATAGTAGTAGATAATTTTGTCATTTAAGGGAGGCCTATTAATGTCCTTCGCCAATAAGGAACACAATCCTACCGACTTTGCCGGTGCCCAAAAAACCACCCATCCTTTGCCGTTACGGCAGTATCTCCCACCGCAGGGGCTCTCCCTGGATGAGTTTTTAACCCTGGCCATTCAGCTGACGGCGGCCCTCTTTTCCTTGCACCGGGACGGCATTGTAGCCGGCAACCTGCATCCCGATAACATCTTCATCGATCCACAGGAGGGGAAAATTATTTTTACTCCCGGTGACCGGGAAGCAGGGGCCGGGGAAAGGAAGCCTGGTCTGACCGCTCCTTCGGCTCCCCTCCAAAGCCTGTTCTATTTGGCCCCGGAGCAGACCGGTTGTTCCAATATTGCTGTTGATCTGAGGACAGATATCTTTTCCCTGGGTCTAATACTCTATGAGATGCTCACGGGCCGGGTCCCGACGGAAGGCAGTACTAAATTGGAATGGTTTTATAATTTAATGGCCGGCAGTATTGAGCCTCCCCACCGGGTGAGGGACGATATCCCGGAGGTTGTTTCTACTATTGTAATGAAATGCCTGGCCCGGGAACAGGGCAAAAGGTACCAGAGCGCCTATGCTTTAAAATATGACCTCCTTCTCTGCCAGAGGGAATGGCGGGAAAAGGGAAGTATAGACTTTAAACTGGGGCAGCAGGGCACCGGAAGTATGTTTTCCTTTTCCCCCCGCTTTTTCGGTCGGGAAAAGGAACTGGAGTGCTTAATTGGGGCTCTGCAAAGGGTGGGCAGTGGCCCCGGTGAGGTTGTCTTTGTCGCCGGAAGGGCGGGAGTGGGAAAGACCAGTTTGGTCCGGCACTTTGGCAGGAGGCTGGCGGAAAACAAGGGGGGCACCTTTATCAGTGGCAAATACCAGTACATGCACAATGAGGTGCCCTATCAACCCCTGGTACAGGCCTTTACGCCCCTGTTCCAAAAAATTCTGAGCCTGGGAGACGAGGAAATCGCCCTCTGGCAGGACAGATTTGTTGGCCACCTGGGCCCCAATCTAGCCCTCTTGACCAACTTGATGCCCTATCTGGAACAAATTGTGGGCAAACAGCCGGAAGTAGAGGCCGATTCAAGTTTAGAGGTCAGGGAGCGTTTTTTCTTCGGCTTTTCCGAGCTGATCCGGCTCTTTGCCGGGAGCGGTAGTCCCCTGGTGCTCTTTCTCGATGACCTCCAGTGGGCCAATACGGGTTCCTTAAGGCTCCTGGAGTATCTTGTCGAGCAAGAAATTCCTCATTTCTTGCTGATTGGCAGCTACCGGACGGACGAGGTACCCCCGGGACATGAATTGGCCGCATCCATGGAACTAATGGAAGAAAAGAACCGGCGGGTGACGGTACTGGAGTTATCTCCCTTCACCCCCGGGGAAATAGAGGACTACCTTATGGACATCTTTTCCTGCAGCAGGGGCGAAGCAAGCTCCCTGGCCGACTTCCTGCACCAGAGGACGGGGGGAAACCCCCTTTTCCTCAAGGAGCTGTTGCAGGACCTGCACAAGGATATGGTCATCATCCCCAGGAGCCAGGGAGGCTGGTACTGGGATCTGGGGCGGGCAGAGGGCACCCCGGTAGCAGATGACCTGATCAATTTTCTTATACAGAAGATAGAGAAACTGCCGGGAAAATGTAAAACCCTTCTGAAGGCAGCCGCTTGTTTTGATACTAACTTTACAGCACCACTACTGGCCGAAATAACCAATGAACCGGAGCTAAATGTGGCCGAGTATTTGCATACCTGCCTCTGGGAAGGATTAATCCAGGAAATGGATCCCCAAGGATTTGCCTTTGTCCACGACCGGGTCCAGCAGGCGGCTTCTCTCCTGTCAACGGAGGAAGAAAAAGAGGTCTTTCACTATCAGATCGGGCGTTTCCTGCTGGAAGAAGGGGAAGGGACATACCAGGACAAGCTGCGCCGGGATCAGGACTCCTTTTTTACGGCAGTTATGCATCTCAATCAAGGGAGGAGGCTGCTTAAGGAGAGGGGCGAGGAGCTCAGGGGAGCTAAATTTAATCTCCTGGCAGGGAAAAGGGCCCAGCAGATCTCTGATTTTTCCATCGCCCTGAATTACTTTAGGACGGGGTTGGAAATCCTGGGAGAAGATGGGTGGGAAAAAGATTATCCTTTGACCTACCAGCTCTCCCTGGGCTATCTGGAATGCCTGTACCTCTGCTGTCAATACAACAAGGGGGACGAGACCTATCAGGAGTTATTGCAGAGGGTAGAAGACAGGGAAGACAGGATACAACTGCATCTCATTGCCATCCTGTATGCCACCAAGAATGATTTTGATGCCCGGGGCCTGGAGATCGGGCTGCAGGCCTTGAGGGAGTTGGATTGCCACCTGCCGTCCAACCCCGGCCTCTTCTATATTGCCCGGGAGCTCTTCAAGATCAGGCGGCTGATTAAAAAGGTGGGGAAGGACCGGATCGGGAACCTGCCCCCTGCCCGTAATGAGAAGGTGAAGGGTATAGTGGATATAATTACCGCCCTTCTTCCCAATGCCTACAATAACAAAGAAAACCTGCAGTTCGCCTTTACCATGAAGATCTGTGAACTCACCTTGCGCTACGGTATTTTTCCCGTCTCCGGCCTTGGTTTCATGATGCTGGCTGCGGTCAGCATCATCCGCCTGGGGGATTTTGCCCTGGGGATTTCCCTGGGGAAAACAGCCCTGGACCTGACAGAGAAATACGGGACCCCGAGGGAAAAATATATTGTCAACTTCTTATACGGTGCCTTCTATCTCCACTGGCTGGAGCACGTTCGCCAGGGGGAAGATTACCTGGAAAGGGCCAGGGAGGCCAGCCTCAGGTCCCGGGATTTTACCTATGCGGGGTATAACGTTGCCTTTTTGGTTATTGCCAAACACTTCCGGGGTATGCCTCTGGCCCAGTTGGAAGGGGAGCTGGAAGAATATTTCCGGCTGGTGCCAAAGGTCAAAGACCCCTATTTGCCCTGTTTCCTGACCATCTACCGGCAGCTGGTCCTCGCCCTGCAGGGGCGGACCTACAGTCCCGAGACCTTCAGCAATGACTGTTTTGATGAGGAAGGGTTTATCCGGGGGGATACCGGCTACCGGATCCGGGAAAAGGAATTATTCGACTACTACCTGTGCAAAAACCAGGTATATTATCTCATGGGTTATTATCAACAGTCCTTACCCATTCTCAAAAGGGCAGAAAAACTGACGAAGTTATACTTTGGGGAGGTATACCTGGCGGAACATGCCTTCTACTATTGCCTGACCATTGCTGCCAGTTACCACGCCTTTTCTCCATGGAAAAAACTGCTGTATTGGCCCCTGCTGCGAAAAAAATACCGGCAGTTAAAGGGGTGGGCCCGCCGCTGCCCTGCCAACTTCCGGCATAAGGCCCTCCTCGTCGAGGCGGAAATAGCACGGATCCGCGGCCGCGCCCGGGAAGCGGCCCGGCTCTATGATGAGGCCATTAAGTCGGCAGGTGAATTTGGGTATATTCAGAATGCGGCCATTGCCGGCGAGTGTGCCGCCCGTTTTCACTTTTCCCGTAAATCGCCCCTTTTGGCCCGGGGGTATTTGCAGGCTGCCTACAGGGGTTATCAGGCCTGGGGGGCAAAGATAAAAACAGAACAGCTCCGGGAGCGTTATCCCTGGCTGGCAGAGGAGGAAGAAGGGTCCCGGGCGGAAGAAAAAACCGGTGCGCCGGTACTGGCCATCAGCCCCGATATAATCCGGCTGGTAGACATGGAGACCCTCTTTCGGATCGCCCAGTTTTTGACCAAGGAGGTTGTTCTGGAGGAACTATTGAAGAAAATACTGGAAGTTGTCCTCCAGAATGCCGGCGCCAACAAGGCAGCCCTCTTTTTACTTGAGGGAAAGCAAATACATATGGAAGCAATGATGGAAAAGTCTGCCGGGGCCGATAAAACAGAGGTTTTAACCTCCCTCCCCCTGGAAGACTGCCATTTTTTACCCCAGTCGGTGATCAATTATACCGTCAGGACCGGGGAGTCTCTTCTGGTCAATTCACCCGAGGGCAGCATATTCACCGCTGACCCCTACCTTGCCGCCCACACCCAGATTTCGGTTCTCTGCCTTCCCATTGTCGGGAGCGGGAAAATGCTGGGCGTCCTTTACCTGGAAAAAAGTTTGACTGCCGGTGCTTTTACGCCCGAACGGGTGGATATCCTCCGGCTTTTGTCCTTCCAGATGGCCATTTCCATTGAGAATGCCTACCTGTACAGGGATCTGGAAAAATCAAGGGACCAGCTGCTGCGATGGAACCAAAAGCTGGAACAAACGGTGGCTGAAAGAACCTGGGAGCTCCAGCAGATGAATGAGGAACTGGCCCTGGCCAGGGACACCGCCGAGGCAGCCAGCCGGGCCAAAAGTGATTTCCTGGCCATGATAAGTCATGAAATACGCACCCCTGTCCATTGTATCATTGGCCTGGCCGAGCTCCTGCTCCAGACGGGCCTTGATGGGAAACAGGAGGAATATGCCGCAGGGATTCTGGATTCGGCAGAACTGCTGCTGGCAGTTATCAGTGACCTCCTCGATTTAAGACGCATTGAAGAAGGGAAACTGGCGCTGGAAAAGGTGGATTTTTCCCTGACTGAGGTGGAAAAAAGTATCCTTACCACCTTTACCCCCAGGGCTTCTGCCAAGGGAATCAGCTTAGAATCCCTTTCGGACCCGGCCATACCCCCGATACTCCGGGGGGACAAGGTGCGTCTGAGCCAGATCTTACTGAATCTGGTGGGCAATGCTGTGAAATTTACCGAGAAGGGGAAGGTAACCTTGCGGAGCCTTTTGGAGAAGGAGGGTACCGATACGGTGACCCTGCGTTTTGAGATAGAAGACACCGGGATAGGTATACCCCGGGATGCCCAGCAGCAGCTCTTTCAACCTTTTTACCGGGCAAAGGGAAGAACAAGGCACCGGCATGGAACGGGTTTAGGCCTCTTTATCTGCAAAAGGTTGCTGGAGCTAATGCAGGGGGAAATTGGCTTTACAAGTACTGAGGGCAAGGGGTCCCTCTTCTGGTTTACCGTGCCCCTGGAACGGGGAAGTGGGGAAATAAGTGAAGATGATACCGGTATTTCCTGCCCTGAGCAGCGGAAACAGGAAAAATCCTGCACCATCCTGGTGGCCGAGGACAATCCAATTAACCAGAAATTAATTGTCGCCCAGCTGGAAAAACTGGGTTTTGCCGCCGACGTAACCGGCAGCGGCCGGGAAGCGGTGGCAGCCTATTCCCGTCGTCCCTATCCAGTTGTTTTTCTGGATTGTCAGATGCCGGTCCTGGACGGTTACGAAGCGGCCGGGATAATTCGCCGTCTGGCAGCGGATCGGGGGGAGCGTCCTGGCATTATTGCGACAACGGCCTCTGCCCTGCCGGGGGAAAGGGAAAAATGCCTGGCGGCCGGGATGGATGATCTCCTGACCAAACCCATCCGGTTAAAGGAGCTGCAAGAAATATTGGAATCCTGGCTGCCGGAGGGCCGGAGGCGGGACCTTCCTGCCGATTCCGTTGCCAGCCGGGAGGCAGGGCACTCGATTATTGACTCCTTTGCCGCCCGGTTTGTAGAGGAGGGAAGACGGCAGGAATTCCGGGATGTTGTTGGCGATGATGCCGCCTTTTTGCTTGAATTAATAGAGGCGTATCTAGCCGATCTGCCTGCAAAAATTGAGACCCTTCAGGAGGCCCTGCGCCGGAGGGATGCCAATTCCCTGGGTCGGCTGGCCCACGGGATGAAGTCGAGCAGCTACCTGCTGGGGTTCACCGGTTTTGCCGCCCTCTGCCAGGACCTGGAGGAATCTGCCGCGGGGGGCTGCATTGATGGGGAGCTGGTGGAAAAAATAATAGATGCCTACCGGCATCTGGAGAACGAGTTGAAGACCTTTCTCTTGGATATAGGAAAAGTATAAACATTATGGATTAGGGCTGCTGAATTTATACCCGATTCCCCTGACGGTAATAATGTAACGGGGTTGGGAAGGGGTCGGTTCAATTTTGTTGCGCAGCCTGTTTATATGTACAATAACAGTTCGGTAATCTGAGTTGTCTTTATAATCCCATACGGATTCCAATAATTGGGCATAGGTAAAAACTTGATTCGGGTTCTGGGCCAGGAGAACGAGGAGCTCGAACTCCTTATAGGTAAGATTGATTAACCTGTCGTTAGCTCGCACGGTACGGCCGGCCAGATCAATTTCCAGACCGGGATAACTGATGGTATTCTGCGGGGGGTCTATTTCTATTTGCTGCAATGAAGTGCGGCGCAGGTTGGCTTTGACCCGGGCCAATAACTCTACCACATTAAAGGGTTTAGTTATATAGTCATCTCCCCCCACCCCCAATCCCAGGACAATATCCGTCGACTGCCCCTTTGCCGAGAGGAAGATAATAGGGACGTTGCTGGTTTTCCGGATAATACGGCACACCTCAATACCGTCAATATCCGGGAGGAGGATATCGAGGATTATTAAGTGGGGTTCATGGTTGTTGACCAGGCTGAGGGCACTATGGCCGTCCCCAGCGGTTATTACCTGGTAACCCTCTAACTCTAAATGGTGTTTTATCACCTCCCTCACAACAGTTTCGTCATCGACAACAAGAATGCTTTCTCCCGCCATATGCTCTACTTACCATCCTTTGTTTGTTAGTCTAGGTCTATTTTATCAAAGGTTGCGAAAAATGTCAGCGATTGTTTACGAAACGTTAGCAGAATTTTATTATAGAGTGATATAATTTCATTGATAGATATATAGCTAATCAGACACAAAATTCACCCAAGCATGACTTATTAGTAAAAAGGGGGAAGGCATTTTATGGCGAAAATTGTCGGTTTAGACGTTGGTTACGGTTTTGTCAAGGCGACCGACGGGGAAACGGGTTTTTCCTTTCCCAGTGTAGTTGGTGAAGGGCACACAAACCCTACCTTTCGCCTCAAGAGTGTGCAAACACCAATTCTGGATGATTTGAAAATAGCAATCGGCAATAATCTTTACTTTATCGGTAAGGCGGCCATAAGGCATTCCAATTTTGCTTACCGGGATCTCTCGTATACCAGGACCATCGGCAATGATTTGGAATTGCTTTTTCTCACTGCCTTAAGTCTGTTCTATAATAATAAATCCAGGGAGTTCAAGGTGGTCACCGGCCTTCCGGTCGATAGGATGCACCTGGCTGAAGAACTGGAAGGGAGATTATTAGGGGAGAAAACCATCAAAATACCCCGCCGTGGTGTGATTCAAGATACCAAGACCTTTTATATATCAGAGGTGGAAATAGTACCCCAACCCCTGGGCACCTACTGGTCTCAATTTCTCGATGGGGATAAAGAAGGGACAACCTATTTGCCCAAGGGGTTGATCGGGATCATCGACATTGGTTTCCGGACTACCGACCTGGCGGCCATTGATAATGGTGAATACATACCCGGAAACAGCAAATCCTTCCCCACGGGTCTGGCGACGGCTTACAGGGAAATCGGGGTAGCCCTGGCCCGGGAATACGGTTTGGAGAAGGAAAGCTATGCCCTCGACAGTGCTGTTATAAACCGCAAAATCAACATCTCCGGCCAAACTGTAGACATATCTGCCATCGTCGAGGAAGCCTTTGAGAAACTGGCAACAAATATTCTTGTGGAAATTAATTCCCAGTGGAGAATACAAGACCTGGATCGCCTGATCGTGACCGGAGGGGGCGGACAGGCTATCAGCTCTTATCTCTTGCGGCAACTGCCCCAGGCAGAGCTGGCGGCTGAACCCAATATTGCCAACTGCAGCGGGTTTTTGGCCTGGGGGAACTGGCTTTGGCGGGTTTCGGAGGTTGATTTGGAAAAGGAGCCTGTCGAGAATGAATAAATCTTTTATAAAGGGTGATTAAATAATGGCTGCGGCAATGTTGTTAGCCAACTTTTTAAACTATAATAATCCGGACGAGGAAAAAGGTAAAGTCGTTATAAAAGGCGCTTTTCAGGGCGATATTAACATGGCCAGGGATGTTCTCATAGCCAAGAGCGGTTCTTTGTCGGGAAGGGTAGAAGCAGACAAGGTTGAGATCGCCGGGGTTGTGCGCGGTGCTATAAAAGCAGAAAAACTGGTTATTTATCCCTCGGGTCGCCTGTACTACAATGAGTTAACCTGTCAGAAACTGCAGGCTTATGATGGGTGTACCATGATATACGACCTGGGCCAGGAAAAAAATGCACCGGCGCCAGAAGACGAAGGAATGGAAGAAAAAGGTGCTTTAACGATCACGGCCAATGGCACAGAAACTATATCCGAGGATAAAGCTCTAAACTGCGAGGATGATATTGCTCCAGGGGGCGAAAAAGAGGCTGGCTATAACCCTCTGGCGGCGGCAATAACAGAGGGTTCAGACAATAGGCTCCCGGGGGAAGGGTTAAAGGGCACCCGTGGGCCTAAAGAAAAATATTCTATTCGCAAGCAACCTCTTTTTTATAGTAGTTACTAGCGGAATTATGCAGGAATTATTTACAGTGCGTACCAGATGAAGAAGGGTGGGGCAGGGGGCAACATGGCGGAGAGTGGGGTTATATGGATAAGAAAATAAGGGCAGGAGCAAATCTTTCTAACAATATAGCCGTTACCCTGGAAAAGGTCTCCCGGTTATTCCAGAGCGCCGCCCCTGTTGAAGAAATATTAAACCCCTTTCTTGTTCTGTTGTCGGAGTTGTTTAATGTTGAGCAGGTAGTGTTTTTTCTGGTAGACAAGGGATCAAGAGACCTAACCGTCGCAGCCGGTAATGGTATTTCGCCCGGGGAAGCAAAAAAATACCGGGTGTCTGCAGGGGAAGGGATAGCGGGGCAAATCCTGCTGGGAGGGCGCCCCCGCCTGCTCCGGGATAAAAGTTTTTCTAAGTACCGTTACTCGCCCCGGGAACCGGAAGCAGTCTTTTACCTTCCCCTGGTAAAGGGGCATCAGCCTTACGGAATTATTGCCCTGGGCAGGACTGGAGAACAGCCGCTGTTTACCCCGGAAAAGATAAGGATAGCCTCTTCCCTGGCCCTTTATATTGCGGCCGTACTGGAGAATACCTCCCTGAATAGGAAAATATCAGATCTTAGTCTCAATTATCTCCGGTCATTGACCGTGGCCCTGCAAGTAAAGGATTACTATACCAGTATACACTCCCTGCGGGTGACAAGATTTGCCGTCGCCACCGGTTTACAAATGGGATTTTCCCAGGCAAAACTGGAATTCCTGCGCTGGGGGGCATTGCTCCATGATATTGGGAAAATTGGGATTGGCGATGATGTCCTGCTAAAGGCGGGCAACCTGACCCTGGAAGAATTAAATCTAATCCGGAGACACCCGGAAATAGGCGCGCGGATTATAGGAGAAGAGGGACAGCTTAAACCCATTATTCCGATGGTGCTCTTTCACCATGAACGATATGATGGCAGGGGATACCCCCGTGGATTAAAGGGGCCCGATATTCCGACGGAGGCAAAAATTATAGCAGTTGCCGACGCCTTTGAAGTAATGACGGCCAACCGGCCCTATCAAAGGGCTTATCAGGTTGCAGAGGCAGTGAGGGAATTGCGGGAAAACGCAGGCAGCCAGTTTGATCCCGACATTGTCAGGATTTTTATTGCCGCCCTCGGGGATGAGGATGTAGATAACAAAAAGAATGAATGGGATTCGGCCGAGCCGCCGGTGTTTACGGGGGGATGGTCCGGAGAGCTTACAGAGGATAGTAATATCAATCCCCAGCAAGGTTCATTTTATTTGGACAACGGGTAGCAACGGCAGCAGGAGACCCTGGCCCTCTTTTTAAGTAAAGCCAGGGTTTTTTTCTTTTCCCCCTGGCCGGTCGGTGAAATTTTCACCACAGAGGGAGGGCCCAGGTGGGTGCACATCAGCAGGTAATCCACCCCTCCAATTACCCGGGAGCAGGTCGGGCATTTCCCTGCCTGTGAATAAAATGAAGAAGAATTTATCAACAAGGACCACAGTGCCGGGCACTGTGTTTACTGAAACAGAGGGAAAACCCTTTGAAGCGAGGCTGCTCCTGCAGGGGCAGGAAAAGTGCCTGTGGTCCGGGAAGGGTAAAAGGACAAGGAAAGGGCCGGGAGGTTCCTAAAAATCCTCAATTGCCCTTAGCGGGTAGAAGGGGGGCCGGGCGCCCCCCTTCTACCCGCAAAATCATTCAATGAATCCCTTATCCCGCAGCCATTCTTCTGCCACCTCTTCCGGCTCCCGTTCTTCAATATCGACCTGGTAGTTGAGGTTGGTCATCGTTTCGGTGTCGAGGCTGGGCCCGATGTCGCCCAGGATATCGGCGATCTCCGGGTATTTTTCCAGGGTTTCCGTCCGCACCACCGGCGAGGGATTGTAGACGGGGAAGAAGTGTTTGTCATCCTCCAGGTTGACCAGGTCAAAGGCGGCAATCCGACCATCGGTGGCAAAGCCCATGGCCACGTCTACCTGACCGTCCCGCAGGGCCTTGTAGGTGATCCCCAGGTCCATAATGGACACGTTTTCTTCCGGTATATCGATGCCGTAGACCTTGATCAGTTCCGGCCAGCCGTCGGGGCGGGCGCTGAATTCGTGGTCAATCCCCACCATTAATTCAGCCGGATTGGCGGCCATGTATGCGGCCAGGTCACTGAGGCTGACAATGCCCAGCGCCTGGGCGTCTTCCTGGCGCATCATCAGGGTATAGGTATTGTCGAAGGGGGCATAGGGCAGCCAGATCAGGCCGTTGGCGGCATCCTCTTCCTTAACCTTGTTATAGGCTTCCTCCGAGTCGGTAATGGGCTGGTCGTGGCCCAGGGCGACCAACCAGGCCGTACCTGTGTATTCCCAGTACAGGTCTATTTCGCCGTTTTCCAGGGCTACCCGGGCTGGTTCGGTACCGGCCAGGCCGGTCCGGTCAATTACGGTAAAGCCGTGTTCTTCCAGGGCTTTGATGGCGATTTGCCCCAGGATCAGCTGCTCGGTAAACTCCTTGGAACCGACGGCCACCTGCTTGCTATCACCACCGCCGCCGGCACATCCGAACAAACTAGCAACCAATAATGCCACCGTCAGGATTAAAACCAGCTTTCTGAACATAAAATCACACTCCTTAACAGGATATTTTTCCTCCTATTCGGCCAGTAGATGGATCTCGACCTGTCCGATGAAATAGTCGGCCAAAATGGCAAGGAGGGCGGCCAGAATGCCGCCGGTGAGGGTGATGGTAATCCGGGAGAGGCTGAGCCCTGTTATAATTAAGTCACCCAGGCCGCCGGCACCGATAAAGGTGGAGAGGGTGGCAGTTCCCACGTTGATGACGACTGCTGTTCTAATCCCGGCCATGATTACCCGCAGGGCCAGGGGGAACTCGATGCGCCAAAGGACCCGCTGGGGAGGCATGCCCATCCCCCGGGCCGCTTCGATGATCCCCGGATTGACTCCCTGGATGCCGGTGTAGGTGTTGCGCAAGATGGGGAGGAGGGAATAGAGCCACAGGGCAAAGACTGCAGTTCTCACTCCCAAACCCAGGATACTCATGAACAGGGCTAGAATCGCGATACTGGGTATGGTTTGGCCAATATTAACAATATTAATTATCACCGGTGCCAAAAACCTGAACCCCTTCCTGGTCAGCAGGATGCCTGCCGGGACGGCAGTGAGAATGGCCAGCAGGGAAGAGAGTATCACCAGGAAAACGTGCCTGACCAGGTAAGCCAAGACCTTGGGGTACTGCAACTGCCGGGCGACAATGCCGTCAGTGGGATTGCTGACGAAGTAGACAGTAACAAGGGTGCCGATCACTGCCAACAGGAGGGGCACCAGCAGCCAGGAAGCCAGCTTCTTAAGAGTTGTTGTCATTGCCGCCCACCGCCTTCATCAAGGTTCCCAGGGTTACCAGCCCCACCGGTTTTCCCCCTTCGTCCACGACACAGACAAAGCCCTTGCCAAAGGCCAGCATCTCCGAAAGGGCGTCATTGAGGGTGGCATCAGGGGTAATGCTATTGGGGATTTCCTGCATTACATCGGCGACTTGTCCCTCTTCCCGGGCGTTCTGGGGGGACAGGTAACCGGCCAGGCGCCCGTCTTTTTCCACGGCAAAGAGCAGGTCTTTTCCCCGGGCTGCCAGCAGCTCCCGGGCTTTTACCGTAGGGGCAGAAAGCTCTACAACCGGGGGCGCTTCCTTCATCATCTCTCCGACCCGGATCAGGTTCAACTGCTTAATGGTACGGTTGCCGCCGATGAGGTTGATGACAAAATTGCTGGCCGGTGCATTGAGGATATTCTCGGGGGTATCGTACTGGACCAATTTACCCTGGCGCATGATGGCGATCTTGGTCCCCATCTTAATGGCTTCATCTATATCGTGGGTTACAAAGACAATTGTCTTCTGGATCTTTTTCTGGATCCGGAGGAACTCGTTTTGCAATTTTCCCCTGTTGATCGGGTCCAGGGCCCCGAAGGGCTCGTCCATCAATAATACCGGGGGATCGGCGGCCATGGCCCGGGCCACCCCCACCCGCTGGCGCTGCCCGCCGCTTAAGTCCCGGGGTTTCCGCTGCCGGTAAATATTTGGGTCTAATCCCACCAGTTGCAAGAGCTCATCGACCCGGGCCCGGATTTTATCCCGGGGCCACTTCTTTTCCAGGGGTACTGTGGCGATATTCTCGGCAATGGTCATGTGGGGGAAGAGGCCGATTTCTTGGATTACATAGCCGATGTTGCGCCGCAGTTCAATGGGATTGACATCCATTATATTTTGCCCGTCGACAAAGATGGTGCCGCTGGTAGGTTCAATGAGGCGGTTGATCATCTTCATGGTTGTTGTTTTTCCACATCCGGAGGGCCCTACAAGGACACATACTTCCCCTTTACCGATATGGAGGTTAAGGTCGGCTACGGCCGGTCCTTCAGATTTTTTATATACTTTAGTTACGTGTTCCAGTTTGATCATCTAGATTTCCCTCCTTCAGGTGCCAAGTTTTCTTTCCACCCAACCCAGGCCGTAGTCCAGGAGGATGGCCAGGATGGCGACGAAGATGGCGCCGGTGAGGACCATCTTGTCATTGGCCCGGGAAATGCCGCGGAAGATGAATTGTCCCAACCCGCCGGCACCTATATAGGCGGCCACTGCTGTAATGCCCACACCCATGACCACGGCCGTGCGTATGCCGGCCATGATGACCATAAAGGCCAGGGGTAGTTTTATCCGCCAGAGGATCTTGGCCTCACCCATACCCATTCCCTGGGCGGCCAGCAGGACGGCCGGGTCGATATTCTTGAGCCCTGTATAGGTGTTGCGCAGGATGGGCAGGAGACAGTACAAGGTTAGACCGACCAGGGCCGGGGCTATACCGATCCCGAAAAGGGGGATCAGGAAGGCAAACATGGCTATACTGGGTATTGTCATGATCGTGCCGGTTACAGCCAGGATCATCCGGGCGGCCCGGTCATTCCATAGGAAGGAAATTTTACCCTGGTGAAGAAACATACAGGCAAGCGGGGAAGCAAAGGGTGGGGAGATTTATTATTGCCTGCGGGATCGATGTGATCCTTACCCACCATCCCATTGCCGATGCGGCCAATTCCGGCGGCGTACCCCTGAAAAGTTACCTCGATCTTTACGACATAAGCGTCATGGAACTCCACGAGGCTTTCCACGGCCTCCACCCGGGCCTGTCCTGGCTTCACGGTCACAAGGCCTTTCGGGTGGAGATTGCCTATGGCGGCATCCCGGGGAATATCCTCTATGTGGGCAAGGCCCTGCCGGAGGTCAAGACCCTGGGGGATATGCTGGCCCGGTTGGAAAACCTGATGTGCCTGGAAGTGGAGAAGCAGCTTTTGGAGCTGGAGTGCAAGCTGAGGGGAAACATTGAAATTTACGAAACCTGTCTCGCCACCCGGCCAGAGATCCTGGCGGGAGCGCCGGAAAACCCGGTGGGTACAGTGGCCCATATTTTCCCCCATACCGGTTTCACCGCCCCACACCTGGTCCAGGTCAAAAAGGAACACCCGGAAATAGATACCCTGCTGGCCACCATCAGCCGGGTGCACCGGGGCAGTGATCTTCTCAAACAGGCAGAGGAAATGGGCCTCAATTTTGTGGTGGGCAACTGCCATGCCGTGGAGATCTTCGAAAACGGCCTCCCCCTGGCCCGGGCCATCCAGTTATCCCTGCCGGAGGTGGAGGTGTTGATGCTGCGGGAGCGGGTGACGGCCACGGCCCTGGCTGATTTTGGCAATGAGGGGATCAGGAAGTATGCCGACGATATTGCCCGGACCTTCCTGCTGCCCAATAAGGAAAAGATAAAGTGAGCCTGGAGAGTTTGGCTTGAAATTGGCGGCCGCAAGGCCGCTTTTCTATTTTCCTTACTTTCAATGCTATGTCTCTCCAACCCCGGGAGCCCGTTGCGAAAAAGTCAGGATCTTGTTACCAGGTTTTGTAACGCCGGAAAGGGCTGGTTCGTCTAACCAATGGAGGAGGTCTCGAGGGGTGCTCCACGGGTCATGTTGGGGAATCCTGCCTGAGTGAGGACTTCCGCAAATCTACTATTCTAAATTGGGAGGGAACCTCAGTGTCGCGGGAATTTTTCTGCCAGAAGTTCAGATTAAAGGTGTGGTCTTTATTCCTGGTGGTGGTAATGCTGGGATTGGCTTTGGGCTTCACCTTCAGGCCCGTTAGAGCCGCGGGCCTGGAGCTCAGCACCCCCTACCCCGGCATTACCGTTGTGCCGGGAGAGAAGGTGAGCTTCCCCCTGGAAATCAGGTATAACGGTTCCGGCAGGAAGGTGGGAGTGGCAGTCATAGAAAAACCCGAGGGCTGGGAGACAAGCTTGGAGGGCAGGGGGAAGGCGGTGCACCAGGTCTTTGTGGGCAGTGACCACAACCCCGGCCTCGATTTAAAGGTCCAGGTGCCGGCCGAGGCGGAGGAAGGGAATTACCAGGTGAAGGTGAGGGCCGAGGGGGGCGGCCTGGCTTCGGTCCTGACCCTGGATCTTCTGGTTTCCCGGGAGGGGACGGGGGGTGGGGAAATGATCGCCCAGTACCCCCAGCTCCAGGGGCCCAGCGGGGCCACCTTCCAATTCCGGGTGGATCTCACCAACAATACCCCCCGGGAGCAGTCCTACAGCCTGGGGGCCCAGGTGCCGGCCGGCTGGCAGGTGTCCTTCAGCCCGGCCTATGACAGCAAGCAGATCGCCAGCTTGAGCCTGGAAGCGGGTAAGAGCCAGGGCTTAGATGTGAAGATCACGCCCCCCGAGCATGTGGCGGCCGGGACCTATACCATTCCGGTGACGGCCGTTTCGGCGGACAGCCGGGTACAGACGGAACTGCAGGTCATCATCACCGGCACCTATGATCTGGTCCTGACCACCCCCAGCGGGAGACTCAATGCCCAGACGGTGGCCGGGCGGGAGACGGCCCTTACCCTGGAGGTCCAGAATCACGGCAGTGCCGACCTGGAGAACATCAGCTTTTCTTCCCGGGAGCCTTCCGGCTGGTCGGTGACCTTTAGCCCGGAAGAGATAGATCTGCTGGCCCCCGGGGAGGCGCGCCAGGTGACGGCCTACATAAAACCGGCGGCCAAGGCCATCGCCGGCGACTACCTGGTCAACCTCACCGCCTCGACCCGGGAGACCAGCGGCACGGCCCAGATCCGGGTGCTGGTTAAGACTTCCACCCTCTGGGGCCTGGTGGGCATTGTCATTATCCTGGCGGTAATTGCCGGGGTGGGGGCGGCCTTCCGCCAGTACGGGAGAAGGTGATGGAAATGGACGGCAAGAGGGTGCTGATCAAAACGGAAAAGCTCACCAAAAAGTACGAGCAGGCAACGGCGGTGGACGGCCTGGACCTGGAGATTTACCAGGGGGAGGTCTTCGGCCTCCTGGGTCCCAACGGTGCCGGCAAGACCACCACCATCCTCATGCTGATGGGCTTGACGGAGCCCACCGGGGGCACGGCCCGGGTCGCCGGCCATGATCCCACCCGGGAGCCCCTGGCGGTAAAGCGGATCATCGGCTATCTCCCCGATAATGTGGGCTTTTACGAGGAACTGACGGGCCGGGAAAACCTCCGTTACACGGCCCGCCTGAATCAGCTTCCCCCGGCTGTGGCGGAGGAGCGGATCGGCCGCCTGCTGGACCGGGTGGGCCTGGGCCGGGTGGCCGATGACAGGGTGGGCACCTATTCCCGGGGAATGATCCAGCGCCTGGGGATTGCCGATGTGCTGGTCAAGGATCCCCGGGTGGTGATCCTGGATGAGCCCACCAACGGCATCGACCCGGAGGGGATCAGGGAGGTCCTGGAGCTCATCCACGGCCTTTCCCGGGAGGACGGGCGGACGGTCCTGATCTCCTCCCACCTGCTCCACCAGGTCCAGCAGATCTGCGACCGGGTGGGGATCTTTGTGGAGGGGAAGCTGGTGGC
>ERZ773359.1249-NODE-1249-length-35730-cov-12.198570_pt1 | contig 35730 bp, 34 predicted proteins | sample MGYA00374955_ERZ773359 | MGnify/ENA primary metagenome ERZ773359 (study PRJEB29098, sample SAMN04486028) | biogas fermenter metagenome | study: EMG produced TPA metagenomics assembly of the Biogas fermentation microbial communities from Germany - Plant 4 DNA1...
TCCAAGGAAACCGCATGAACAGCACGCTGAAGACACCGTACAACGTCTGATAATTCCATTCCGAAGAAAGAGGGTGCACTTACCTGGAGCCCCTCTTTTTTCTTGCCATTCTTTCCGAAGTTAGGTATGATCGTGATAATGACAGGGGGGCATTTTCTTGATGATGCGGTTGCAAAAGTATATGGCTCACGCAGGGCTTGCTTCTCGACGTGTGTGCGAAGAAATCATTCGGGCTGGCCGAGTGACAGTCAATGGGAAACCAGCGACGCTGGGCATGACTGTGAATCCAGCGAGAGATAAAGTTCTTGTGGACGGCAGGCCGATCGGCCGTCCAGAGCCGAAACGGTACATAATCGTATACAAACCCGTTGGCTATGTTACGACAGTACGGGACCAGTTTAAGCGCAAGACGGTAATGGATTTGGTTAACGGAGTGCAGGAGCGCGTGTACCCTGTGGGCCGGCTTGATTATGATTCGGAAGGGCTGCTGATACTCACTAACGATGGGAAGCTGGCTAATCGCATCATGCACCCCAGCTACGAACTAGAGAAGGTATATCTGGCGACCGTGAAGGGGCAGATTACGCCCACAGCTCTCAGACAGCTGCGCCGGGGTGTTGAGTTGGAGGATGGTAAAACAGCCCCAGCGAGGGTTGAGCTGATCACAAGTGACAGTGATTCGTCGATGATCCGCCTTGCAATAACCGAGGGGCGCAATCGACAGGTGCGGCGTATGTGTGAGGCGGTTGGTTTTCCGGTCACCCGACTAGTACGCATTGCCATTGGCCCGATCAAGCTGGGTAAGCTAAGACCTGGCGAATTCCGTGATCTTACGACAGCAGAAGTCAGCAAACTGAAACAGGCGGTGAACGAAAGGTGGCAGCGGAGATAGTTATTGTCGGCGCAGGTGCTGCCGGCCTCTTAGCCGCAGGCTTCGCCGCGCAGCGTGGGCTGAAGGTTACAGTGCTGGAGAAAACTGACCGCACTGCGAAGAAAGTGCGTATTTCTGGAAAAGGCCGCTGTAACGTAACTAATGCCATGCCCATCAAGGACTTTCCACAGTTCTATCCAGGGAACGGGCGTTTTTTGTATGGAGCGCTGTACCGATTCTCCAACGAAGATGTAATGAGTCTTTTTCGCAGCTTGGGTGTAGAGTTAAAGGTAGAGCGCGGTCAGCGAGTGTTCCCTGCCTCTGATGATGCTCATGAGATTGCCAACGCTTTGGAGCGTTTCGCCCGCCAGAGCGGTGCACGAATTAGATTTGGCACACGCGTTCAGGAGTTGATTATCCGCGACGGATCGGTTGCGGGCGTGGTTAGTTCAGGCCCTCAAGGCCGTATTGTTAATGAGGCAGCGGCAGTAGTGATTGCGTCGGGGGGCAAGAGTTACCCAGGAACAGGCAGCACAGGGGACGGCTATCACTTGGCTGCTCAGGCCGGCCATACTATTGTCGAACCTCGGCCTTCACTGGTCCCTCTTAAGGTTGTAGAAGAATGGCCGAAGGAACTGGCCGGCCTAACTTTAAAAAATGTGCGCCTCACTTTTTCCTATGGAGACGAATCAATCAGCGAGTTTGGCGATATGATGTTTGCCCATTTTGGGCTCACTGGCCCGATAGTCTTGACTGCTAGTGACATGGTGGCACAGTGGGTTGCCCAGGGCGCCAATCGCGTTGAGTGTTCGCTGGACTTGAAGCCAGCCCTCACTCACGAGCAGCTTGATCGTCGTCTGGTGAGAGACTTCGAAGTGTTTTCTCGGAAGCAGTTTAAGAACGCGCTCGACGAACTGCTGCCCAAACGGATGATTCCAATCATGATTAAGTTGAGCGGCATTGCACCTGATAAGCCTGTAAATCAGATTTCTAGAGAAGAACGCCTGCAGTTCCGGGATCTGCTCAAGCAGGTTCCACTAACTGTTTCTGGTACGCTGCCTCTGGCAGCGGCCATTGTTACGGCAGGAGGAGTAGCAGTCGATGAAGTAGATCCTAGGACTATGGAGTCGCGCCTCGTGAAGGGATTGTACTTTGCCGGTGAAGTACTCGATGTGCACGGCGTTACAGGTGGTTTTAACCTCCAGGCGGCGTTCTCCACGGCCTATGCCGCCGCTCAAGCTTTGACGGTTGAAGGGTGATGTTGTTGAGGATTGCCATCGATGGACCTGCGGGAGCAGGGAAGAGTACAGTAGCCCGGATTGTAGCAGAAAGGCTGGGCTGTGTATATATTGATACAGGCGCGATGTATCGCGCTTTAACTTTGGAAGCTCTGGATAAAGGTATCGATCTGACAGATCAGATTGCGTTGGTAGATGCTCTCAGGCAGATGAACTTAACCATTGAACCTGGCCGTGGGGGTAATCAGATTTTTATCAGAGGCGCTAATGTGACCGCTAGGATTAGGGAGCCGCTGGTAAGTCAGAACGTCTCTCTAGTGTCAAGCCATAAAGCTGTTCGAGAAGCTATCGTGGAAATGCAGCAGGAGATGGCGAGACACGACAACGTCGTGATGGACGGACGCGATATAGGAACAGTCGTCATGCCAGATGCAGATTATAAGTTCTTTCTCTCTGCCTCGGTTGAGGTGCGTGCGCAGCGCCGGCAACTAGAACTTGCTAGAAAAGGTTATGACGTCCCCCTTGGAGAATTAATCGAACAGATCAAAGAGAGAGACCACTTTGATTCTACAAGGGAAAACTCCCCGCTTAAGAAGGCAGTAGATGCCATTGAGATTGATACAACTAATCTGACGATTGATGAAGTTGTCGATCTGATTCTCTTGTACTGCAGGGGGAGGAATAGCGGTGTATGAGGTAGCTGTTGCAATTATTCGTGTTATTGTTCGCATCGTCTTTGGCCTTCATGTAGAAGGTTTAGAAAACATCCCCAAAGAAGGCGGTGCAGTAATTGCGCCTAATCACACGACTTGGTTTGACCCAGTGGCTGTAGCGTGCGCAGTTAAGCGGCCCGTTCATTTTATGGGTAAGGCAGAGCTGTTTCGCAATCGTTTCTTAAGTAGACTATTCCGTCGCGCCTATGCCTTCCCTGTTAAGCGTGGGTTGGCCGATCGCGAAGCCATTAGGACTGCCATCGATCGACTGACCGATGGCAACTTGGTTGGAATCTTTCCTGAAGGTACTCGCGTACGTCCTGGTGAAGAGCAGCCCCTTCAAGGTGGAGCTGTTTACATAGCAGCCAAGGCAGGTGTGCCCATCATTCCCGTCGGGATCTCTGGGGTAACGCCACTCCGCCCGTTCAAGAAAATCGTGGTGCGGGTAGGCGAACCAGTCAACCTAGGAGGCCCGCGTCGTATAGATAAGACCGAAATCGATGAGGTAAGTTTGGCTATTTCCAAGCAAATTGCCGACCTGCTAAGAAGGAATCTGGGCTAAGGCGCAGAAATACAAAGATGCAGGGCGGGTATTTGGCTGATAATTGAAGGTATAATAAGGGAGGGGAACAGGTGGAGATAGTATTGGCAGATGCCGCGGGGTTCTGCTTCGGCGTGAAAAGGGCCTTAGAGATGGTCCTGAAACTTGCCGACGAGTCAGGGCAGAACCAGGGCGGCGCTCCGATACATACCCTCGGTCCACTTATCCATAATCCTCAGGTCGTCAAGCAGCTTGAAGATAAGGGTGTAACAGTCAAGCACGTACCTGAGGAGATAGATTCAGGAGTAGTCATTGTTCGTAGTCACGGAGTATCACCTGCGGTCATGGAGACACTGCAGCGGCCGAATGTTGAGGTTGTTGATGCGACATGTCCGTTTGTGCAGCGAGCTATGCGTTGGGCTAGACAGTTAGATGATGAAGGCTATCAGGTTGTTATTGTTGGGGATGAATCCCATCCGGAGGTCCAAGCTGTTAGAGGTTATGTTGCGAGTGGAAATTCTTTCGTTGTGGACTCACCTCAAGCCATTGATGAACTTCCGACAGCAAAACGCATAGGTGTTATAGCGCAGACAACCCAATCAAAATCAGTATTTCAGGCATGTGTCAGTGCCCTGATTGGGAAAGCTCAAGAAATTAAGGTCTTTGACACTATCTGCACCGCGACCGAACAGCGGCAGGCTTCTGCAAAACAATTAGCCGCCCAAGTGGACGTGATGGTGGTGATCGGAGGCCATAATAGCGCCAACACTAAGAGATTGGCGGAAGTATGTCAGGAGCAGGGGACTCGTACGATTCACGTTGAGACACCTGATGAATTAAGAAGAGAGTGGTTCGCGGGAGTTCGTAGAGCCGGAGTCACGGCCGGGGCCTCTACTCCAGATTGGTTAATTGAGGGGGTACTTAAGAGAATGAGTGAATTCACAGACGAAAAAGTAACACAAGTAACTGAAGGAATGGAAGAGGCAGCAGAAGAAACACTGACTGCTGAAACCAAAGCCGTTGAGGCAGCGGCTGCACCATCTGAAGAGGCCCAAATGGAGGACTTTGACGTAAACCTGCCAACACAGGGCGAGATTATCAAAGGCCGTGTTGTAAAGGTTTCTCCGGATGAGGTCTTGGTTGATATTGACTATAAATCAGAGGGTCGCATTCCTCTTAACGAGTTGAGTTTCCTCCCGAACGTCAATCCTGCTGACCTTGTTAGCGAAGGCGACGAGATTGATGTGAAGGTGCTCAAGGTTGAAGATTCTGAAGGCACAGTACTGCTTTCCAAGAAGAGAGCCGACGCCGAGCAGAGTTGGAAGAAGCTAGAGGATCTCTTCGCAAGTGGCGGCACTCTCAAGGCTAAGGTTATGCAGACCGTTAAGGGTGGCCTTTTGGTTGATGTGGGTGTGCGCGGCTTTATCCCCGCAAGCCACGTTTCCCGCACTTATGAGGATGACCTCGAGAAATATGTAGGGCAAGTGCTGGAACTGAAGATTATCGAGCTGGATCGTTCCAAGAACAACGTGGTATTCTCCCATAAGGAAGTTCTGGAAGAACGCTTCGAGCAAGCCAAAGAAAAGGCATTCAGCACCCTTCAGGAAGGCGCCATCGTTGATGGTGTTGTACGCCGCTTGACCGATTTTGGTGCTTTTGTTGATATCGGTAACGGAGTAGAGGGCCTCCTGCATGTATCCGAAATGGCCCACAGCCGTGTTGATCATCCTTCTGATGTTCTGTCCGAAGGTGACAACATTAAGGTCATGATTCTCGGCGTTGACAAAGATAGAGAGAGAATTTCTCTTGGTCTAAAACAGACTCTTCCTAATCCGTGGGATAACATTACCGCTAAATACAAAGTTGGTGATGTTGTTACCGGTGAGGTAACACGCACCGTTGATTTCGGTGCCTTCGTTAAGCTCGAAGACGGAGTCGAGGGCCTTGTACACATTAGTCAGCTTTCCCACAAACATGTGGCTAAGACTGAAGATGTTGTCTCTGCTGGTGACAAAGTCCAAGTGAAAGTCATCAGTGTGGATCCCGATGCTCGTCGAATTGGTTTGAGCATTAAAGAGCTTGAGCCCAAACCGGAGCCAAAGCCTCAACCACGGGTACAGGCACAGCCTGTAGTGGAAGAGACAACTAGCGATGAGCTGACTACCACTATTGGTGATATTGTCGGCGATCTCTTTAAGAACAGATAAACACGCAACGCGATGAACCCTGTCAGCATATGCTGACAGGGTCTTTTTTTGCAGGTATGTATAAAGTGAATGTTGAAATGATTGCTGTAAATAAAGATGAGTGTCGAGGAATGGGCATGAGAAAACGGTCTTTTTCTCTCAGGCAGAAACTCATTCTATCGTTTGTTCTTGTGGTGGTCCTCCCGGTGTCACTAGTTGGCCTGACCCTCACACGCACGCTGCGCGAACGGGCAGAAGAGCAAGCTCTTCAAGAAGCACTGGCCAGCATCGAACGGGTGAAGCGGCATGTCAACGGTGCTATGCGGCAGGCTATGGTGCTCTCGGCCCGCTTCTTTGTGGACCGAGAACTAGAGGCGGTGTTGGGTAGGACCTATAGCTCCACCTGGGATGTAGTCAGTGCGTACCTGGACTACACTGATTTCGACGTCTATCCTGAGATCAGTTCCGAGATTGCTATGATAAGAACCTATGCGCCGAACCCTACCCTATTGGATAACTGGCGCATTATGCGTGCAACTGATGAAATAACCAGCTCCGAATGGTATCAGCAGGCTGTGCAGCATAGGGGCAAGATCAGCTGGCGCTATCTATGGTTTCCCGAGCTGGAGAAAGGCTATTTCTCTTTGGTTCGCCAGATTACTGGTATCAATCCAGTAGGAGTGCTTACAATCAGCCTGAATCCTGAATACCTCAGCAGCATTCTAGCGCAGGAGAGCTTTGAAACGATGTTGCTGGACGATGAGGGGAGGATTATCGCATCCTCAGAACGCGGCTTAGTGGGCCAGTTAGCTGATGAGGTTATCGGCGGCCTAACGGCAGCGAATGGACAGCAGGCGCATCACATCTCCTATCGGGGCCGCTTATACCATGCAATGGTCGACCAGATTTCTCAAGGAGAACTCGGATCCAAGCTCCGCATTGTTTCTCTGTTCCCTTCGGAGTACATCATGGCCAAAACACGTGAAGTGAATCTATCAGGTTTCCTAATTGTGGGCATCAGCCTGCTCTTATCGTTCGGCCTGATCCTCGTTCTGTCGCGGGTGTTGACCGCCCGGCTCCAACGCCTCAGCGAAGGAGCGCACCGGGTGGCGGCAGGAGATCTGGGCCATTCGCTGCTGATGAAAGGCAGCGACGAGATCAGCACGTTGTCGCAGGACTTGACAAAAATGGTCCAGAGCATACAGCTGCTTTATCATCAGAAGGAGCAGCTTGAGATAGGACAGCGGGAGATTCAGTTCCGTATGCTTGCCAATCAAATCAACCCTCACTTTCTATTCAATGTGCTAGAAACCATCCGCATGCGTGCCCTGATAAATGGAGCAGATGAAGTTGCTGAAATAGTTCATCTGCTCGGGAAGATCCTTCGGCGCAATTTGGAGTTAGGGCCTTCACCCGTACCTCTTAGGGAGGAACTCGACATCGTCCAGAGTTATCTGCAGATTCAGCGATTTCGCTTTGGAGACCGGCTGCAGTTTACGTTTAAGATTGAGCCAGAAGTTGAAGAGTTCCCCATCTTGCCGTTACTGCTGCAGCCCCTGGTTGAAAACGCTGTTGTTCACGGGTTAGAAGGGAAAGAGGGCCCGGGGGTGGTCGCACTTGCTGCCGAACAGGACGATGGTTTCGTGCGGATTAGGGTATGTGATGATGGCGTTGGGATGCAGTCTGCGCAGTTGGAAAAGCTCGGGAAGCTGCTCAGCAGTGAGGCGCCCCCACCGGATCGAATTGGCATTCACAATGTGTTTCAGCGCATTCGCCTTTACTACGGTGAGACGGCGAAGTTCGAAGTCACAAGCAGAGAAGGAATGGGGACGGAGGTGACATTGCTCTTACCATGGACAAGAGGCTCTTCTCCGTGATGATTGTCGATGATGAACCCATTATTAGGGAAGGCCTGCGGGTCGTGATTGATTGGCCAGAACACGGCTTCGAAATCTGTGGAGAAGCTGGTAACGGCCGAGAAGCACTGGAAAGCATAAAGGAACTGGCGCCTGATTTGATGATCGTTGATGTCAAAATGCCTGTGATCGATGGGTTGAAGCTTATGGAGCTGGTTCGGCAAGCCAAACCCAACACGCAGTTCCTGGTGATCAGCGGATATTCTGAGTTTGCTTATGCCCAGAGGGCGATCGATCTAGGCGCGCTTGGTTACCTTCTCAAGCCCATCGATAAACTGGAGTTGGCGAGCCGGGTCGAAAGAGCCCGCCAAGTTCTGCAGCGACTGTACAACACACGGACGGATCGAGCTATACTGGACATCTGCTGGGGCGACGCTGAGCAAGAGTTGGTCAAACAGCTCTGTATGGCGGTGGAGTTCGGAAATCATGCCCAGATTGCATGCTTAACAGCCCAGGTAGGTGAGCTCTATTGTGCTGGTAGTATATCCATGGCAAGAGCCACTTCAACCTACCTACACATTTACTTCGCAGTGATCCGCAGCCTGAAGGCAGCAGAAAGGTTGAAAGGCCAGCTTAACTCGTACGATGAAATCGTGGATCAGGCGTTCGCTTGTACAGCGCGCGACATGCTGGAGGAGCTGTTTCGCAGGAAATTATCAGACTTATCGAGGCAGTTGATGCTTTCATCTCCCGCTGAGCTGGTGGCGCGCATCAAGAGTTACGTGGAGGTAAACTATGCCCAGCGGCTCACCTTGGAAGAACTGGCCGCCACTATCGGCTACACTCCTGCGTATTTAGGCAAGCTGTTTCGTTCGCAAACGGGCATGAGATTCGCTGACTATCTAGGCAGCATCCGTTTGGATCGAGCGAAGGAGATGCTGCAGACAGGAGCCAATGTACATGAAGTGGCCGAACAGGTAGGTTATCGCGATATCGACTACTTCAACCGAAAGTTTAAGCAGCGCTTTGGTGCCAATCCATCATCGTTTAAGAAAAAGTGAATTATCGCGAAATAATCCTGAAAAACACCCCTAATTATTCGGGTGTTTTTCTATTTTTACCATGCAGTATAATTATGTCGGAAATGTTATAGAAAAGGTGATTGTGTGAATCTGAAGCGAGCAATGGGTAAAATCTACCATCAGCGCTACTTACTTCTTATGAGCCTTCCCTTTGTCATCTGGGTGGTTATATTTAAGTATGTCCCGATTTGGGGATGGACCATGGCCTTTCAAGAGTACAAGCCTCATCGGACCTTCTGGCAGCAGCCATGGGTGGGTTTGGCCCATTTTCGCGAGCTATTTCGCGATCCCATGTTCTACGAGGTAATGCGCAATACATTGGTGATGAGCGTCTTGTCTCTAATCTGTGGATACACACTGCCGATCATCTTTGCCCTCCTCCTTAATGAACTGCGCAATGGTTTCTTTAAGCGTTTTGTCCAAACAGTATCGTATCTGCCTCACTTCGTGTCGTGGGTAATTGTGGCGAGTATGTTTTCGAAGCTGTTGGGTATTGATGGTGGTGTCAACCAAGCATTGATGGCGCTAGGAATTATCGATAAACCGATTCTGTTCCTTGCACAGGGTAGGTATTTTTGGGGGCTGGTCACATCTATCGAGGTCTGGAAGGAGATTGGCTGGAACTCAATCATATTCTTGGCTGCCATGATGGCAGTAGATCCGGACCTATACGATGCGGCCGCCGTAGACGGAGCAGGCAGGTTCCGCAGAATGTGGCATGTTACCCTTCCAGGGATCAGTACAGTGATAGCCATCATGCTGATTATGTCCATCGGAAACCTGATCAACATTGGCTTCGAAAAGCAGTTCCTATTGGGAAACAACCTTGTGAAGGACTACTCCGAAGTGTTGGATCTGTACGTTCTGAATTATGGTATCCGCATTGGCCGTTACTCGTATGGCACAGCGATCGGGATTTTCAAGTCGGTAGTCAGTGTAACGCTCCTGCTCTTGGCGAATGGTATCATCCGGCGCATTAACCCGGAAGGCCGCATCATCTAGTGGTGGAAGGAGGGGGCAGAATGGTACAGCGGCACACCATTGGTGACAAACTCTTCAACATATTCTTGTACGTATTTATGGTTATGATGGCTGCGATAACGCTCTATCCTTTTTTAAACGTGCTGGCAATCTCCCTGAACGATTCGGTTGACGCTGTCCGGGGAGGCATTCACATCTGGCCACGAAAGTTCACACTGCAGAATTACCGCGAGGTGTTTACGTATCCTCACCTCGTAACCGGCTTCTATATATCAGTACTTCGTACGGTAGTCGGTACAGTCTTGGGCCTGGTCAGCTCGGCAATGGTTGCATATGTAATCAGCTGTCGGGAGTTCATGTTCCGCAGGTTTGTGTCGGGCATCTTTGTTCTTACTCTCTACTTTTCCGGAGGCATGATTCCAGAGTTCATGCTCATCCGCAAGCTGGGCCTAATCAACAATTTCTGGGTATACATTTTGCCGGGCCTTATCAGCGGTTGGAACGTGTTCGTACTTCGGGCCTACATGGATACCCTCCCAGAGAACATCAAGGAGTCTGCGAAACTCGATGGCGCCAATGATCTTACAATTTTCTTCCGACTAATCTTACCGCTCTGCAAACCGGTGTTGGCCACGATTGCTTTGTTTATTGCAGTAGGCCAATGGAACAGCTGGTTCGATACATTCTTGTACACCACAGGAAATCCATCCCTCACCACACTGCAGTACGAAATGATGCGGATCCTGCAGAATGTGACCGTCTCATCGACAGGCAGCATGTACGCCCTAGGCCAAGCGAATGCGCCGCGGGTGTCGCCGGAGTCTATCCGTATGACCATTACCGTTGTTGCAACAGTGCCAATTGTCCTAGTCTATCCATTCCTGCAGAAGTACTTTGTCAAAGGCTTGACTCTGGGAGCTTTGAAAGGCTGATACAGGTGGCCGCCTGTAAAAATACAAAGGAGGATTAGTGATGAAAAGACTGTTTGTGCTTGGTATGGCGCTAATGGTTGTCTTGGGGCTGATCCTGCCGGCTGGAGCAGCGGACAAGAATGAACCCCTGATTCTCACGATGTTCAGCGGTGACATCAACCCCGACGACACGGGTTTTGAGGATCCAATTGCTAAGAAGATCACTGAAGCCACAGGGGTCAAGCTTAAGATTGAGTATCCGGTGGGTGAGTATGAGCAGAAGGTTACCCTCATGATCGCCAGTGGTGAGTATCCAGACCTCATTTTCCACAAGAATGCCGGCCCCTTCGTCGAAGCAGGAGCCTTCATCGATCTCACACCATACATTGAGGAGTATGGCGAGAACATCAAGAAACTGTACGGGCCGTATCTGAATCGCCTGCGCTACAGCATTGATGATCCATCCATCTACTACCTTGGATGCTTTGGCGTTGGTTCTAAAGTCTGGGATGTAAGTGGAGTTCAGCTGCAGCATGCAGTAGTAAAGGAACTGGGCTATCCAAAGATGGAGACTGTTCAGGATCTCGAAAACGCCATCAAAGCTTATATCGAGAAGTACCCGACCATCAATGGACAGCCAACCATAGGGCTTTCGCTCCTAGCAGACGACTGGCGCTTCTTGATTACCGTCACTAACCAAGCAGCTTTTGCTACTGGGGCGCCTGACGACGGCGAATGGTATGTCGATCCTGAGACATATGAGGCAGTACTGCATCACACCCGTCCAGAAGAGCGGGAGTATTTCCGCTGGCTCAATCACATGAATGATATCGGCCTTCTAGATCCCGAAAGCTTCGTGCAGAAATATGACCAATACCTCGCCAAGATCGCTTCTGGACGCGTCTTGGCCCTCACAGATGCTCGATGGCAGTATGAGCAGGCCGAACAGGCCCTTCGTCAGCAGGGGATGTTTGAGCGAACGTACGGAAGTTATCCCATCGTACTTGACGAGCGCTTTAGGCGCATGGATCTCCAGGATCCGGGCTACTCCGCTGGATGGGGAATCGGTATCACTGTAGATTGCAAAGATCCCGTGGCGGCCTTTAAGTTCCTTGACTGGATGGCATCCGATGAAGCTCAGATTCTCAACAACTGGGGTATCGAAGGGGTCAACTACGTAGTGATCGACGGCAAGCGTGTGATTCCACCAGAAGAGATGAATCGCCGCCTCAACGATCCGAACTACCGTAGAGAAACTGGTGTAGGCTTGTATGTGTATCCCTTCCCACAGCGGGGCGATGGAATTCTGGACCCAACGGGCAATACCTACACCGTAACTACTCCCGACTACATTAAGGAACGCTATTCTGATATTGAGAAAGAAGTCCTGGCTGCCTATGGTGCTGAGATGTGGATGGATCTCTTCCCACAGCAGGATGAGCTGCCCATCAAACCTTGGGGAGCTGCATGGCAGATCCCAACCCCAGAGGATCCGAAATATCAGATGGCCTGGCAGCGGATACAGGACATCATCCGCCGGCGCATACCCGAAGCAATCTTGGCAAGCCCCGACCAGTTTGATGCAATTTATGATAAGATGCTTCAGGAGATTGAGGATGCCGGACTTGAGTATGTCACAACCGAGTTCAACAAACTGCTCCAAAATCGCCTCAAGCACTGGGGTATCATCGAATGATTCAGCTTTCACCGAAGGGGTGGAACCTAAGGTTCCGCCCCTTTTTCTACATATTGGGCCTCCCCAAGGGAAAACTAACAGAAACATTACTGGGAGGGATGCCCATGCCGGCTGGGATGACCATTCTTGTTGTGGTTGCTGCCCTGATATACTTTGGTGTGGCTCAGCGGATGCTTGATAAAATGCGACTGACCGACACTCAAGCTCTGCTGGCGATCGCACTGATGGTAGCAGGGAGTTTTATCACGGTTCCGCTGCTATCTGGGAAGACCAGTATAGAGATCAACTTGGGAGGAACTTTAGTTCCCTTAGCAATAGTGCTCTATCTGCTTGTGACTGCCGATTCTGCCTATGAGCGAGTTCGTGCATTGATTGCCTCGGTAGTAACCGCAGCCATCGTTTTCGGGATCGCTCAATACACTGATTTTGACCCAAGCAGTGGCACCTTCATCGACCCCCTTTGGCTGTTCAGTATCATTGCAGGTATTGTTGGTTACCTGGCTGGGCGGTCGCGCCGAGCAGCGTTCATTGCGGGAATTCTAGGAATCTTGCTCACCGACATTGTTCATGCTATTCGGGCCTGGGCGGTAGATCTTAATTCCACCACGGTACTAGGTGGCGCCGGAGTCTTTGACTCCATGGTTCTAGCCGGAATCATTGCAGTTGTTCTGGCCGAAGTTGTTGGTGAAACGCGCGAACGTTTGAGCGGCGGGCCAGGCGTACCATCTGTCCGGGACGACGACACAACTCAGGCTGAAGAACGGGAAGGGGACGAGTAATGGTAAGAATGAGCCGGTTCCTCGTGATATTAGCTGTAGTATATCTTCTCTTTAGTTCATTGGCATGGGCTGAGCGGACCGATGGCGGCTATTATACCTTAGTGGACGAAAACGGGCAGATAATTACAATGACAGCGCGACACTTAGATCCAGGCGACGCCTACATCGCTGCTGACAATAAACGCTATGAGGTCGTTTCTATTGAAGGAGACGAAGTCTTGGTGCGCTATACAGAAACGGTGCAGCTTCCTGAGATCGATCTCGATGCGTTTCGCACCCAGGTGGGACAGGGCACTCCTGGGAATGGGGCAGTAGTGGGGATTTATCATACCCATAATGCCGAATCGTACGTGCCTACTAGTGGCACCGAATCGCGCGATGATGGCAACGGCGACATTCTTCAGGTGGGCAAAGCGCTGGCCGATGAAATGGAGAAGTTAGGCTTCAAGGTTATCTGGTCTGACAACAGTCATTTACCCCATGACGGTCAGGCCTACAATCGTTCCCGCAGAACTGCCATGGACATGCTGCAGGAGAATCCGGTCACGTTGATCGATGTCCACCGTGATGCTACTCCGCCTGAAGTCTACGAGACTAACATCGAAGGTGAGCCAGCCACTAAGGTGCGTATAGTGGTAGGAAGGCAAAACCAGAACCGCGAAGCGAACCTAGAATATGCCAAGCGCTTGAAAGCAGTGGCTGATCAGGAGTTTCCGGGCATTATAGAAGGGATCTTTGACGCAAAAGGCAACTACAACCAAGACCTAGGCCCACGTATGATCCTACTGGAATTCGGCGCACATACCAACTACATGGAACACGCGCAGCAGGCTGCTGAGTTCTTTGCCAAGGTGATTCCTGCTGCTGTTGGCGTCCAGCCAGGACAAGCGCAGCAGACCGAACAGCAGATGAATCAGTCTGCTGGAAGGTCAGTCTACTGGGTTTTGGGTATTGCGGCGGCTGTTGTCGTTGGTTACCTAATCATAAACAAACAGGGACTGAGTTCAATTACCGGGTTTTTCAAGAAAGAGGCCGGTTTGGGGAACACCGGTGACTATGACAACGATCAGGAGAAGAGTTGATGAAGTACTTATTTACCGTAGGTCTAGGTGCCGCCGCCGGGTTGTCAGCGCGTTGGTATATGTTGAGAAGGGACTATAGGCAGTATCCTAGTTATCCCCAGGGTTGGGCAATTCACCTCTTCTTAGGGTTTATCGGAGGATTGATCGGAGCAATCATTCCGCCAGCTTTTCTCGAAGGAGACTTTTCAGCGATCTCCTTTCTGCTGCTGGCAGCGACACAATTTAGGGAAGTGCGCAACATGGAGCGCAATACTCTGACCGCGATGGAAGCCACCGAGATGGTTGGCCGGGGCAGCGGTTACATCGAAGGGATCGCTAGGGTCTTCGAGGCTCGCAACTACTTGGCCATATGGGTCGCGCTGGCAGTAGCAACGGTCAGTGAAGTCGTGGACCCACACCGGCCTCTCCAAGTCATCTCAGGGATAGTTGTGGCGATGATCTTATCGTGGCTCCTTAATCACCTGATGCAGGGCCATGTCATTGGTGATATTGCTGACATTGAGTTGGTGGACATAGAGTTTGACGGCCCCGTCTTAGTCGCTGGGGGAGTTCATCTGATGAACGTGGGCCTTCCCGAGGCCCGTCAAACATGGCTGCAAAAAGGTCTTGCCGTTCGAATAAGACCCAAGGGGCCTAACTGGAAGGCCACCTTGGGGAACATCGGACAGATGCAAGCCATTGCCCATGACACCTCATCCATGTTGGGGATTTACATGGATGTTGGAGAACAAGAGTTCGTACCGATTGTGCGTCGGGAACGCGAGAGCGGCAGCTTGATTATGATCATCATTCCTTCGGAACGCGATGGTAAAGCTTTGGTAGAAGCCGTAAGCCGTGTCCCTGTTCTAGAAGGAGCTGTGCGGAAGCCGCTCCAGTCTGCTGCGGGAAAAATGCTTGACTGAGGGGATCAAATGGCGGAAAAGCAGATCTTAGCAATCGTGACCAAGAATCGTGAGAAAGTCGGGGGTACAGGGCCAATCTTCTTTGCTGACAGCGACGAAGAGCTAGTGCATACCGCTACGCTGTTAGCGCGCGTATTGGCGGCGGCTGTCCACGACCTGGATAATGGAAGCGTGGTTATCGTCCGGCACTAGAAGGAGGATGGCTTGAAGATAATTTACTACTGCTATGGTGGGACTCACTCTTCACCGATCGCAGCCGCCCTACATATCGGGCTCTTACCAAAGAACAAGTGTCCCACTAAGGAGGAGATACTGCGTTTACCGTGGTTTGACAAGGTTACTACTGCCCAGCGAGGGCAGTTATTTTTGGTGGGGAAGGATCGAGCTGGCAATCCTGTTTACGTTTGTGGCAGAGGGCGGGAAAAGCAGGGCATTACTCAGGCGATCATCAGCGGCCTGCTTTTGGCGGAAGGTGATCCAGATGAGCTGCTCTTTGTTGACACTCTCCCAGCGGTGAATCTGTTCATGCGAGTTGGCGGATATCTCTCGCGTCGTTTGAATTTGGTGAGGATAGGACGCCCCTTGGTAGTATACGGAGCGCAGTTGGCCTTTCCTAGACTGGTGGCTTTAGTCGAGCAAGCTCAGGAGCAACTGGGCTTAATTTAGCACCTGGCAAAGACCGACTGAGAAGGGAAATAAAAGGCATTTATAGAAATGATCGAGTGAAGGTCTTTGAAAATGTAGGAAGTAGAGGTATTGTGATGAGCAAACCTATTGTAGCAATTGTGGGCCGCCCCAACGTGGGAAAGAGCACGCTCTTTAACCGCATTACCGGCACCAGGACTGCCATTGTTGAGGGAACGCCGGGAGTGACAAGAGACAGGATTTATGCTGATGCAGAGTGGCTGAACAACCATTTTACAGTGGTTGACACGGGCGGCATTGATTATGAAACAGATGAAATAACCCAGCAAGTGCGGCGTCAAGCAATGATTGCCGTAGACCAAGCAGATGTGATTATCTTTGTTGTCGATGGCCGAGACGGGCTTACCGGTTTGGACGAAGAGGTGGCGGATCATCTGCGGCGCAGCGGAAAGCCTGTAGTCCTCTGTGTAAACAAAGTAGATGATGCGGAATACGCTATGGTGATGATCGCAGAGTTCTACGGTCTCGGCCTAGGCGAGCCCGTTTTTGTCTCTGCAGAACACGGCCGCAATGTGGGTGACCTGCTTGACGAAGTGATCAAGCACTTTGAACCTGGAACCGCGCTTCCTGATGAGGATGCACTGTATGTTGCTATTGTTGGCCGGCCAAACGTAGGTAAGTCCTCATTGGTCAACAAGATACTAGGTGATAATCGAGTTATCGTTTCAGACATCCCTGGGACTACTAGAGATGCAATTGATACCTGGTTTACCTACGATGATCAAAAGATGGTTTTGATCGACACAGCTGGCCTCAGAAGAAGAAGTAAGGTAGAAGAAAATCTAGAATATTACAGCGTAATCAGGACGCTGCGCTCTGTCGATAGAAGTAGCGTTACTGTAGCAGTTATTGACGCCACCGAAGGCTTAACAGAACAGGATAAGAAGATCATCGGTTATGCCCATGAGCAGGGTAAAGGCATTGTGATCGCTGTCAACAAGTGGGATCTCGTAGAGAAGGACAGCAACACAATGCGGGAATTTGAACAAGAGATCCGGCAGGGGCTGCTGTTTGCATCCTATGCTCCCATCGTCTTTATTTCAGCCTTGACCGGCCAGAGAATCCAGCGTCTTTTGGAAACCATCAACGCTGTCAACCAAGCTAGGAGTATTCGGATTCCTACTGGCAGGCTCAATGAGATTATTCAAGACGCAGTTGCCGTTTCGCAGGTGCCGAGTGATAAAGGTGTACAGTTGAAGATCTACTATGCGGCGCAGGTACAGGTTAATCCGCCAGTGTTTGCATTCCATGTTAATCGCCGCGACCTAATGCATTTTTCATATGAGCGTTACTTAGAGAATAGACTGCGTCAAGAATATGGTTTTGTGGGGACACCCATTATCTTTGCCATAAAGGAGCGCGAATCATGATGCACGTCTTACTCTCGCTCGTGGCGTACTTATTGGGTTCTATTCCCTTTGGTTTGATTGTCTCAAAACTGTGGGCTGAGATAGATATTCGGCAGCATGGCAGTGGAAACATCGGTATGACCAATGTGATGCGTACTGTCGGTTACCTGCCTGGGCTGGTCACCTTGCTGTTGGATGTCGCGAAGGGGTACGTACCTGTGCTGTTGGCTCGGCAGGTGAGTGGAGACCCAACGACCGCCCTCATCATTGGCGTGTTTGCCATTGCTGGGCACAACTGGTCTGTGTTCCTAAGATTTAAGGGTGGTAAGGGAGTAGCAACGACCGCAGGAGTCTTTCTCGGTGTAGCGCCAGGCATAGCGTTGGCCTTGTTCGTGATATTCTTGGGTGTTGTGGTGCTCACGCGCTATGTCTCGCTGGGCTCAATCCTCGCGGCTGTTTCGTTGCCTATTCTACTCATTTTCTACCGTTTCCCTTGGCCCATCGTCCTCTTAGGAGTACTGATCAGCGTCTTTACGATTGTGCGTCATCGGGCCAATATAAGCAGGCTCCTCGCAGGAACCGAATATAGGTTCGGAGATAAGGCACGCTGATTTGCCCGGCAATTCGCCGGGTTTCTTTTTATTTCAGCTTGGTGTTATATTTCCACAAGGCTCCTAATATAGTTATAGTGTCCAAGAAGTGTATGCACGGGCATCAATACCGGAAGAGGCCCGGATGAGGAGGGAAGCCTTGATGGAAAGATTCAGCGTTTTTGCCGATATTGCTGAACGCACTGGCGGGAGCATCTATGTGGGTGTGGTCGGGCCTGTGCGTACAGGAAAATCGACATTTATCAAGCGATTTATGGACCTAATGGTCATGCCCAACATAACTGATCCCTATGTTAAAGAGCGCACTAAGGACGAGCTGCCTCAGAGTGGTGCCGGGCGGACCATAACAACGACCGAACCAAAGTTTGTTCCTGATGAGCCGGTGGAAATCGCCTTTCAGGACAACGTTACGGCTAAGGTTCGTCTTGTAGACTGTGTTGGGTACACTGTACGCAGCGCCAAGGGATACGAAGACGAAGATGGCGCCCGCATGGTGATGACGCCCTGGTTTGAACAGGCCATTCCGTTCCAAGAGGCAGCCGAGTTGGGGACCAATAAGGTCATTTCGGAACACTCTACAATCGGCATTGTGTTAACAACTGATGGCTCCATCACCGATATTCCTCGCGAAGACTATGTGGAGCCCGAAGAACGGGTCATTCAAGAATTGCGTGAACTTGGCAAGCCATTCTTGGTGGCCTTGAACTCCGTCCATCCCGATAGCCCTGAAACGAGGGATTTGGCTGCATCTCTCAGTGAGAGGTATGGGGTAACGGTAATCCCGATTGACTGTCTGCGTATGACTCGAAGTGACATCATTGATCTGTTCCATGAAGTGCTGTTTGAGTTCCCCATCCGAGAACTGAGTGTGCGCTTCCCGAAATGGGTCGATGAGCTCCAGCCCAGTCATTGGCTGCGCCGGGCCTATGAAGATGCTGTCTACCACGTCGTGGCTCAGATCCGCACTCTGAGAGATATTGAGAACTTCGCTGTTCAGACTTTGGCGAAGAGCGATCATGTCGACAGTGTTACTCTTGCTAAACTCGATCTTGGTGCTGGTACCGTGCTGCTCAACTTGACGGCTCAAGGTAATCTCTTCTTCGATGTGCTTTCTGAAATGACTGGTTTTGAAATAACGGGCGACCATCATCTGATGAGATTGATGCAGGATCTGTCAGTTGCTAAGAAAGAATACGATAAACTTGCTACGGCTCTGCAGCATGTCAGAGAACACGGATACGGAATTGTTATCCCCAGCCTCGAAGACATCACCTTTGAACAGCCTGAGCTGATTAAGCAGGGACGTCATTTCGGTATTCGCCTTACAGCCAGTGCTCCTTCAATCCATATGGTTAAGGCTAACATCCAGACCGAGGTAACGCCCTTTGTAGGCACTGAGAAACAAGGTGAGGAGCTGGTTCAGTCTCTGATTGAAGAGTTCCAGCAGGATCCCGATTCTCTCTGGGATCGCGACTTCCTTGGACGTTCCCTCCAAGACATGGTCCGGGAAGGGATAAACAGCAAGCTGTACCGCATGCCCGAAAACGCCCAAGAGAAGCTGCAGGAAACTCTCAGCAAGATAATCAACGAGGGCAGCGGTGGGCTGATCTGCATCATCTTGTAACCAACGGCTGATCAGTCTAGGGTGGAGCGATTCTCGCTCCACTCTTTTATTGTGAGTTTTCACAGAATATGGTATTGTAAAAGCAGGTATATACAAGGAGCTAGTGCATATGGGCATAGTTGTGCAAAAATATGGAGGCACTTCCGTTGCTGGGCCAGAGAGAATTAAGAACGTAGCTCAACGGGTATGTCGAGCAGCGGAGGCGGGCAATCAAGTTGTGGTTGTAGTGTCAGCTCAAGGCGATACAACGGACAGGCTATTGGATATGGCCTATACCATATCCCCGGATCCGCCCAAGCGAGAGTTGGACATGCTCTTGGCAACAGGTGAGCAGATTTCTATCTCGCTGTTAGCGATGGCCATTGATACACTTGGTCATAAGGTGATCAGCCTGACTGGTGCGCAGGGCGGTATCTTGACGGACGAGCGCCACACAAAAGCGAAGATTCGTGAGGTAAATGCCGAGCGGATCGTCGCCGAGTTAGAGCGCGGATGTATCGTCATCGTTGCCGGTTTTCAAGGTATCACCCCTAGCAATGACATCACTACACTTGGCCGAGGAGGCTCCGATACAACTGCTGTGGCGGTAGCAGCGGCCCTCAAGGCAGATATCTGTGAGATATATACTGATGTATCTGGAGTCTATACGGCCGATCCCAGGATAGTAGCGGATGCGCGCCTTCTTCCTAAAGTGGGCTACGATGAAATGCTTGAGTTAGCTTCTTTAGGAGCACTTATTCTGCAGCCGCGCGCTGTGGAAGTAGCAGCTATATATGGGGTGCCGCTGCACGTACGTTCGAGTTTCTCAGATAGTCCCGGCACGATTGTAAGAGAGGTGAAGGATATGGAAAAGGTGGTATCCGTTACAGGAGTAGCTTCAGACGACAACTGTGCACAGATAGTACTGCTGGGCGTTCCGCGCCACCTAAATGCTCTCCAGTTGGTCTTCGGTATGCTTGCCGAGGACGGAATTAACGTTGACATGATTGTTAAGGCTCAGAGCGGGCCCAATACGGACAACTTGTCCTTCACTGTACAGCGGAACGATCTGAAAGCTGCTCTTAGCGCTATCAAGCAGCTGCAGGGAGCTGATGAGTGGAAGATCCTGGCTAATGAGGATGTGGCTAAGGTTTCCATTGTAGGCGCAGGCATGATGACCAATCCAGGCGTGGCCGCAGAGATGTTTGATGCCCTGGCTAACGAGGGAATTCCGGTCGAACTGGTGACAACATCTGAAATCAAGGTCTCATGCCTAGTACCAAGAGACTTGTATAAGGCGGCAGTCGCTGCATGTCATAGGAGATTTTGCCTAAGCGATACAAATTCGTGACACAAAGAGCTTGCGTTTTGCGGAAATCCGTGGTATCATCTAAATTGCAGTCGGGGCGTGGCGCAGCTTGGCTAGCGCGCTACCTTGGGGTGGTAGAGGTCGCACGTTCAAATCGTGTCGCCCCGACCATTCTTTTTATAACACTGCAGTAAAAAAAACCTTCTCCAAGCGGGAAGGCTTTTTTGCTATCTATCTAGTTCAACCGAATGGTGATTTCCCATACACCGACACCAATCAGATAGAGGAAACTCAACACCAATAAAGCAGTTCCTACCGCTGGAAGTGGCTCTTTTTGCATCGAGGGCTCATTCAGCGGTTTTTTGCGAGGTACGGCCCGCAAAATAAGTATTCCTAGCACTAGTGCTCCCGGGGCTGCGATGTGCATCCACGTCGGTATGCTGGCTAATGATTCTAGATAACCTCCAAAGAACACTGCCAGTATGTTGGCTGTAGCGTGAAAGATCATGGACGGGGCCAGGGAGTCGGTTTCTTGGGCCAAATATCCCATGGCGATGCCTAATACGGAGGTAGGTATTATTTCGCTGACCCCATTCAGGACATGGTACGCCCCGAAAATCAGACCTACTACTAAGAAGGCACGCTTGCCCATGTATTTCTCATAGGCAGTCTGAACCATGCCTCTGAAGAAGATCTCTTCGCAGATTGGTGCGAGGATGATCATACCGATAACTAGAATAAAGCTTTGGTAAACCGATGTAACGAGGTCGCCACCTGCGGGCATCTCGCCCACATATCTATCGAGGAGGATTTTTGTCCCTCGGGAAGCATAGGCAGCAAAGGGCCAGACGCATATGGCCGCTGGGATACTCAGCAAGAGGCTCAACCTCGGGGCTTCCTTAAGTCTGTAGACGTCCTCCAGCGGCCAACTGTTTAGAAACGCAAGCAGCAGGGGAGCGAACAGGAGGTAGACATACTCATTGATCCAGAGGTTCGTACCAAGGCCAAGTCGAGGTCGAAAGACGATGCTGCTGATCAGTGTCAATACTGCTGTGATGAAAAATGCGGCATTAACTTGCGAAACCGATGGAAACTGACGTTTAATCATTTATCGAACCTCCTGACCGGTCTTCACGTATATATAGACTTCTCCGTCCGCATTATCACAAGTCAGCCTAAAATGGTACTCACCACGAGTAAGTGTTATTTCAAGCTGATCAAGGATCCGATGCTCCGTTCCTACCAATCCCCACCATCCGACTCTATCGCCAATGAAATCCACGCTCATGTAACCTTCACGTGCTGAAGTATAGATAGAGACACCAATACTTTGAGTGCTGTCTAATGTGAGGGTGTAGACAGTGTCTTCATTGAGGCTCAAGCCAGATAGAGAAGTGCTGTAGACCTCTTGGTAACCATCAGGCGGATTCGTTAGTTCGCCTCTATGTATCCGCTCTAATCGAGCAAACTCTTCTGGTTCGTACGGAGTCTCTTGATAGCCTACGACAAGCTTGCCTGGTGCCTTTTCGCTTGTGAGATAAAGCGCATACTTGCCCGTACCTAACAATAGCGAAGCAGAAGTACTCGTCGGCCCGATCAACCTGTTTAACTCGATCTCATCTTCACGCGCATCCCTGCCTATGATTTCACTTTCGCTCACAATCCTCAAGTGTTTCAAAGTCTCTGAGTCTGATTGAAAGATCATTTCAACGAGGGCAGGACTCTGCAGCGTTCTTTCCAGAATTAACTCGTCTGTTCTTCTTCCGGTATTGAGATCAACCACTAACTGGTTGAATCTGTTCGGGATTCTGAATCTGTCTTGGCGTGATTGCATTGAATCCATGACCATGAGAGGGATTCCTAAGACTAGACAGGCAGCGAGAATCAGAAAGACTTTTTATTTCATTACGCACCCCATTCTGTAAATAGTCTGTTTTCGAAATGTATGATTCGACAGATGGAGAAGACCTCCCTTTCGAACAAACGCTATGCTAGGTTTTTTATGGGAAGGAATAGGGGGAGGAAATCGCTAATTATTTCATAGTTGTGGAAACACTCGGAGAGGGGTTAGTGTTGGTGCGCAAGACTGCAGTTATCCTTCTGATTATCTCATCTTTCATTGGTGTATTCAGTTGTATGGAAAGTGCACTCGCGGAAACCTACGTACGTATCGATCGGCCTGAACTAAGAGGGGCAGTGCTCTTGGTCGATGATCTGCTCGATATTGGTGAACCTCAAGTGATCTTAGGCAGGCAGAACTCGGTGTATGTCGCCCACGATGATGTTGTAAAGGAGCTGGTTTCTGACCTGCCCGGAAGTGTCACGGCCCTTGCAGCCGGTGATTTAACAGGAGACTTTCGCCCCGAACTCCTGGTAGGGACAGATAACGCAGGTGCCTTTTATATTTATGAGCGGCAGGGCGACAGTTGGAGGCGCAGTGGGCGGGCCCGTTATCTTTGGGAACCGGTGCAGATGTTAGCAGTCCATGACATCAACGATGATGGCTGGGGAGATGTCCTGGTTCTCAATGGAAAAGGCGATGCAGAAATATATCTATCGTGGGAAGGGGAGCTGTATCGATTCTGGCGTGCTGCAAACATCAACCATTTCACTGCAGCAGATATTGACGGCGATGGAGTGGTGGAGATCCTGTTTACAAGCCGTCAGGGTCAGGTTGCGGTGCTAAAATGGGATGAACAGCAGCTGGTTACAATATGGGAAAACTATCCATGGGGCACTATTGAAAGCCTCGTAGTAATTGATGAGGGATCTCGGCCCGAGTGGATTGTTGTTACCAGCCAGAAGATGCTCTATGGTTGGCGATGGCAGAATGATACTGTGGTCACTACGCGGCATTTCCATGCGCCGGAGTTAGGTGAACTGCTGAGCTATGTTCCGGGGAACGGCCTGTTGAGCTTTTCTCCTTCGCGAGGAGCGTCAATGTTCACGCTCGGCTCAAGCAGCGTCAAAGAGCTTTGGAATGTGCCCGATGTGACTGGTGAACAGGTTTATCCCTTTTTTGAGAGTTACCTGGTGCGGGACACAAGTAATGAGTACTTCTTGCTGCAGCCTAGCGATGGCCGCTGGAAAGTGCTGCTGGGTGAACAGGATATTACAGAAGAGATCACGCTGCGGACAGCAGATGGTCAGTTCTTCGCGGAGTTGACGAGTGCCGCACAGGGCCTTGGTTTATCTCTCTTTGGCCGCGAACCGTGGTATATTATCGGTTCCAACGGTTTTGTCAGCATAAATGTGGGCGAAAGATTCACCGAGCGTGACAATCTTCGGTTTCCTCTATCGGCAGCGGCGTTTGTCGATGGGGACGATCTGTTTGTACCGATCGATATTTTTAACTACTTGGGATGGACAGTCGAAGTCGACAGAGCCCGCCAACAGATTCGTTTCACACAGCGGTGGGGCTGGTGGTATTAAGTATATTCTTTCTTTTTGGGTTTTCTGGCAGGAGACCGACGTTTATACGTGGAATCTTTGGCAAGGGACATTTTTTGTAATAAAATACTTAAAAAGCCTCAGGCAATAACGTTGTATAGTGTATAGAACAGAGGAGGAAACTGTGTGAAGAATTATGGAGCTGAGTTTTTGCGGAATGTTGCTTTAATGGCCCACGGTGGTGCCGGAAAGACATCTCTTGCTGAAGCAATGCTTTTTGCTTCCAAGGCCACCTCTCGTCTGGGCCGCGTCGACGATGGAACATCAATTATGGACTACGATCCAGAAGAGGTCCGTCGCCAGATTTCGATCAATACATCGCTGGCACCTATCGAATGGAAGAACCATAAGGTCAATATTTTAGATACTCCTGGTTACTTCGACTTCGCTGGCGATGTTGTGGCTGCAGCTAGAGTAGCCGATTCGGCTTTGATTGTTGTATGTGCTTCCTCGGGTGTTGAGGTCGGAACAGAAAAGGCTTGGGATTATGCTGATGCAGAACAGCTTCCTCGCACCGTATTCATCAATAAGATGGATCGCGAAAATGCCAACTTCGATCGAGTTGTGGAGCAGCTGCGTGATTTCTTCGGCCCTCAGGTGGTACCGGTACAGCTTCCTATTGGTAGTGCAGAGACCTTCTCGGGTATTGTTGACCTCACAAAGATGAAGGCCTTTGATAAGACCGGAAAGGCAATGGATATCCCTGCTGATATGCAGGATGCAGTTGAAGCTGCCCGTGATGCACTGATGGAAGCAGTGTCAGTGACTGACGATGAACTCATGATGAAGTATCTTGAGGGCGAGCCTCTTACTGACGACGAGATCGTGAAAGCACTACGGATTGGTACGCAAAGTGGCGACGTAATCCCTGTATTGTGCGGTTCGGCTTCACAGAATATCGGAATCGACCTGCTGTTGGACCATCTGGTTGGCTGCGCACCTTCACCTGTTGGACGTGAAGTTCCTGGTACCCTCAAGGATGAGGAAGTCACCGTTTCCTCCAGCGACAATGCTCTCTGTGCCTTGGTATTTAAGACTATGGCTGACCCGTATGTTGGTAAACTGACTCTGTTCAGGGTATTTTCGGGTACCATTAAGTCTGACTCCACAGTGTTCAACTCCCGGACAGGCAAGGATGAGCGTATCGGACAGCTCTTCGTAATTAAGGGTAAAGAGCAGATCGCTGTGAGCGAACTTGGTGCAGGCGACATCGGTGCGGTGGCTAAGCTGCAGGATGTCACCACTAATGATACACTTACATCGAAAGACCGGCCTGTTAAACTTGTCCCAATTGCCTTCCCGTCGCCAAGCATGACCATGGCTGTAGCTCCCAAGGCTCAGGGCGATGAAGACAAGATCGGATCGGGCCTTGCACGGCTGTCAGAAGAAGACCCCACATTTAAGGTTGAAAAGAGCTTTGAGACCGGCCAGACTCTGATCAGCGGTATGGGCGATCTCCATCTCGAGATCATGTGCAACCGCCTGAAGAGCAAGTTCGGCGTTGAAGTAGAACTTACCACACCGATGGTACCTTACCGAGAAGCAATTCGCGGCCGGGCCAAAGTAGAAGGCAAACATAAGAAGCAATCCGGTGGACGGGGTCAGTACGGTCACGTTTGGCTTGAACTGGAGCCCGCTGCTCCTGATCAAGAAGAACGCCTGGTGTTTGTAGATGCTATTTTCGGCGGCGCCGTGCCTCGTCAGTACATTCCTGCAGTAGAAAAGGGACTGTGGGAAATTCTGGATGAAGGTGTTCTGGCGGGCTATCCGGTAGAGAAGATTAAGGTAACCTTGTTCGATGGTTCGTACCACGCTGTGGACTCTTCGGAAATGGCCTTTAAGATTGCTACCCACATGGCGTTCAAGAAGGGCTTTATGGAAGCGAATCCGATTCTATTAGAGCCTATCATGAACGTGGAAGTTAGAGTTCCCGAGGCATTCATGGGTGACGTCATGGGTGACATGAATAAGAGACGTGGCCGCATCTTAGGTATGGAACCCGACGGCAAGCATCAGGTTATTAAGGCCCAGGTACCCATGGCTGAAATGTTCCGCTACGCCATCGACTTGAGATCCATGACACAGGGTCGTGGTTCCTTCGGCATGAAGTTCAGCCACTACGAAGAGGTACCAGCTCAAATAGCTGAGCAGATTGTAGCAGAACGCCGTAAAGAAGAGTAACCTTAGATTAGCTCATATGCAGCCTTTCGAGGCTGCATATTTTTTTTGCCAAGACATATGGTTTTCTAGGGGGTGGTTCTCGTGCGGACAGCTAATCGGACAAATGGCGGGTTGGGAGGCGTACCAATCGATGCTCGTGCGGTACTATCCGGTCTCATTATGACGGCAGTACTCCTCATTCTCTGCTCAGCGTTGCTAACCGCATTTGGAATCACCGCGGGCATGGTACCAAGCGTCAGGCTTCTCAGGACATTGGTGTTCGTGTGTATGGCGGGTGGAGGATACTTGGCTGGGAGAAAATGCGCCAGCCGCTCCTGGCTGAACGGTATTCTTAGCGCTCTCGTTGGCTTTATACTACTTGCATGGCTGACCGGTGGGCCCGCTGGAGAAGCAACACCCTGGTTGTGGTTCCGCACTATTCTACTCGTGGCCTTTCTAGGGATGGTCGGAGGGATAATAGGGGGATTACAGAAGTAGGCAGGGAACCAATTGCCTCAAGGCACCGTTGGTGCCTTTGTCGCGCCTTTGCCAGCCTAAGAAAAGGAAATAGTTCACAGCTGTCCAATTATTCTGTGACTGCAGATCAAGGCAAGAGTGGGCTATCTCAAGACTCGGCCATTGTTGATAATGTTGGAGGGATGGCTGTGGACTATCTCATTGAAGCAGTGGTAAAAGGCGTTCATCTTAGGCTCCAGACTCAAGAAGGCGTGTTTTCGCCTGCAAAAATCGATAAAGGGACCCAGGCCATGCTCTCTGTGGTCGACTTCGAAGCAGACGACAGGGTGTTGGACTTAGGCTGTGGCTATGGTGTAGTTGGTATCGTCGCGGCGAGAGTTATCGGTGCAGCAAATGTGGTAATGGTAGATATTGATCCGTTAGCTATCCACTTGGCATCCAAGAACTCCGTGCTGAACGGGGTACCAGACGTTGTAATACGCCAAAGTGATGGTTTTCGTGACTTATCCGAAACGGGCTTCACGAAAATACTATGTAATCCACCGTACCACACGGACTTTTCCGTGGCTAAGCACTTTATAGAAAAGGGATTCAATCGATTGGTGCTGGGCGGTAAGATGTACATGGTCGTCAAGCGGAATGTCTGGTACCAGAATAAGCTGATATCCGTTTTTGGGGGAGTACGGGTTCACGAAGTCGACGGCTACTATGTGCTTTGTTCTGAGAAAAGGTGCTCGCAGTATGCACGAAAGCGGAAGGGAAGATGATACACAAAAAAGCACCATTTCTTTCGAAACGGCGCTTTGTGATGCAAACAAAAATGGCAGGGGAGACAGGACTCGAACCCGCAGCCCTCGGTTTTGGAGACCGATGCTCTACCAATTGAGCTACTCCCCTGCGACACTTCATATGTTACCATATTCCCACAGCTTGGTCAACACTTCTAGGCCAAAAAAGTAGCAGATTGGACAAGCTAAAGGTACTAATTGGATTTCGAACCGCCGTCCTTGAAGGAGTTTAACCCCATCTGTCAAAGTAATTAGACTGGATTGTATTTGAAAAGGAGTGGATCAGTTGCTGAAGGAATTTCTCGGCGAAGTCCCTGTAGGGATTTCTAATCGCCATGTACATGTATCACCAGAGCACTTAGAGGTTTTATTCGGTCCAGGCTATCAACTGACCGTTAAGAAAGAACTGTCTCAGACGGGGCAATACGCTGCGGAAGAGACAGTTACTATTGAGGGGCCAAAAGGTTCAATCGCTAACGTACGTATTTTAGGGCCCACTCGCAGTCAGACGCAGGTTGAGGTTTCTCGGACTGATGCGTTTAAACTGGGTATCAATCCGCCTGTGCGGGACTCGGGAGCACTCGAAGGCTCAGCACCGATTAAAATCACGGGGCCCAAAGGCAGCATCGAGCTCGAAGAGGGAGCGATTATCGCTCATCGGCATATCCATATGGATGAAGCCACCGCTGAGCGCTTCAGTGTAAAGGACAAAGATATCGTATCGGTTGTTGTGGATGGTGTCCGTGGTGTGGTATTCCGCAACGTGCTTATCCGGGTGCGCCATGACTTCGTCTTGGATATGCACATTGACACAGACGAGGCGAATGCGGCCGGTCTTGCCAATGGCGACCTGGTAAAGGTATACCGGGATTAACTTAGAGGGAGGTGAAGAGGCTGCCACTCTTCGCCTTACATAAGTATGGCAGCCTAACCGAATGAGCAGATTTGATCTTCAGCGTATTGCCCATGTAATCAGAGGTCTTGCGGCCGACGGAGTGGAGAAAGCTAAGTCAGGTCATCCGGGACTACCTCTTGGATGTGCCGAAATCGGCAGCGTGTTGTTTTTTGATGCCATGAACCACAGTCCTGCCAACAGTAAGTGGCCTCGAAGAGACCGGTTTGTACTCTCTGGTGGGCACGGTTCTATGCTGCTGTATTCTCTGCTTCACCTGAGCGGCTACGATGTTTCCTTAGACGACCTGCGTAATTTCAGACAGCTGGGTTCTAATACACCTGGTCATCCCGAGTATGGTGATACTGATGGTGTAGAAACCACCACCGGCCCGCTTGGGCAAGGGATTGCCAATGCTGTCGGAATGGCAATTGGTGAGCAGATGGCTGCGGCGCGCTTCAACCGCCCCGGTTATCCGATTGTGGACAATTATACCTATGTATTAGCTGGTGACGGTTGCTTTATGGAAGGTGTGAGCGCTGAGGCTTCGTCCTTGGCTGGGCACCTTAAATTGGGCAAATTGATTGTGATTTATGACTCAAACCGCATTACTATTGAAGGCTCTACCGATTTGGCCTTCACTGAGTCTGTCAAGGATCGCTATGCGGCTTATGGTTGGCACATTCAAGAAATTGACGGTCACGATATCGAGCAAATAAGAGCAGCAATTGCTGAAGCTAAGGCAGTGGAAGACAAACCCAGCCTAATCGTAGCAAAGACCACCATTGCCAAATGGGCACCTACCAAGGCCGGAACAGCGGCCTCCCACGGTGCTCCCCTTGGAGAAGAGGAGATTAGAGGACTCAAGCGGGCAATAGGTCTGCCTGAAGATGAGCAGTTCTACGTACCTGAGGAACTGAACGATCTGCCGGCTGCCATGCGCGACAAAGGCAGAAGCCTCGAAGACGAGTGGAATGAGCTCTTTGCGAAGTGGTCAGCCGAATATCCCGAGTTAGCGGAAAAATGGCACTGCTGGCTGAATGGAGAGGTTCCGGAAGATATCGAAGAAGTGGTCAGCCTGTTCTCTACTGGTGACAAGCTAGCTACACGTGCAGCCAGCGGAAAGGTCCTGAACGCAATTGCTGCCAAGATGGAGAATCTTGTCGGTGGCTCTGCGGACCTGGCCCCTTCGAATAACACCTACCTCGAAGGTATGGGAAATGTGAAGGCGGGCGATTTTTCTGGGCGTAACTTCAACTTCGGAGTCAGAGAGCATGCTATGGGGGCCATTATGAACGGCATCCACCTCTATGGCGGCTTCAGAGTATTTGGCGGCACCTTCTTGGTCTTTAGTGACTACATGCGGCCTGCTATGCGCCTGTCTGCACTGATGAAGCTTCCTGTGGTCTATGTATTGACCCACGATTCTATCTATGTTGGTGAAGACGGGCCAACTCATCAACCGATTGAGCACACTGAATCTCTGCGCCTCATCCCTAACATGCGTGTTTACCGGCCAGCGGATGCAGAAGAGACTGCTTGGGCTTGGGTAGAAGGCCTCAGGCGGACTGATGGGCCAACATGCTTGATTCTCACCAGACAAGGCCTGCCTGTCTTTGAGAAGCCTGCTGATTGGGATTTCCGCCGCGGTGGATATGTTGTGCGGCAAGGTAAGGCTGGTGAGCAGCTGGTCTTAGCAGCAACGGGCAGCGAAGTTTCATTGGCTCTCGAAGCAGCTGACATTCTAGAAGATCGCGGCATTGGTGTGCGGGTAGTATCAATCCCGAGTGCCGAAGTCTTCTATGCGCAGGACGCGGAATACCGCCGCAGTGTGCTGCCTGATGACGTTCCAGTTATGGTAGTTGAAGTTGGCGTTTCCCGTGGATGGTACAGTCTCAAACCCGATGGCAAGATTGCAGTCTATGGCCTCGATCGTTTCGGTATGAGCGGCCCTGGTGAGAAGGTTGCAGAACACCTTGGTTTCACGGCTGCCGCTTTGGCAGACGAGGCAGCTGCTTTCATAAAGTCTAACTAGAAAAGAAGCACAGAGGTTTGTCGCGCTCGGCGACTTGCCTCTGTGTTTTTTGCTTTTATTGGTGTTCGTTAGAAGTGGTTTGGCCCACCGGAGAACTGGCTTTGGTAGCTGGAGAATTTCTGCTGTTGCTTAGCGACATGAGAAGGTTCCTCAGCTTCTAAGGTGTACCAACCTTTTGCAAACATCAAGTTGAACAGTTCGCGTGCAGCCTGATGGGTTTCATTCAGGACCTGCAGCACATCTCGGTAAAGACTCTGATGGCTGGCTTCTCGCACAAAGACGTTCAGCCCATCAGTTAGGTATTTCTCTGTAAGGAGCATATCATTGAGACGATCACGGTCGTTCATTTCCGGAGTTTTTGGCTGTTGGACAGATGGATTCTTAACCGTTATTGCTTGAGCACCGGGGTAGTTTTGATAACCGCCGTACATACCCTGCTGTTGATAGTGCATGGCTGAGCCTCCCTTAGATTACTGGTATTTTTGCGTGTACGACTGAGACGCTTGATACTGCTGTTGTGGCTGGAAATGATTGAGCAGCGTCTGGTAATGCCTTTGGTGCATTGTGCCGAGCTGTTCGAGTTTTTGCCTTATCTGAGGATCTTGGCATTCTCCAGCCATCTTATGGGCCTTCTTGGCCGCTAGAAGCTCCCAGCTTAACGCATCACTGATGTATAAAGAATCTTTAGTGGACAGGATTTCAGGTGGCTGGGAAAAGAACTGCTGGTTTCCCTGTTGGTTGAACTGATTTTGGTACATAGACAGCCTCCTCTATATTTTGGTTGCACCAATATATTACCCGGAAACAAGAAACTTACGCATCGAAAAAAGGAAAGGAGGGACAAGCGGAGAAATAAATACGTAGTGACGCACTAATGGATTATTTTCCCTTGTGGGTGCAAGCTATAAGAGGAAACTGCTATACTTTGAAGGAGGCGTTTTAGTGAGCGAGCTGATTGATAACCGAAAACACCGCCAGGAGATCCTCAAGGAGATCATCCGCGATATCCATGCTGGGGCAAACGTTGAAGATGTAAAAGGCCGGTTTGCCGAACTGCTCAGCCAGGTGGGTGCCGCCGAGATTTCCGCGATTGAACAGGCTTTGATCGATGAGGGTTTGCCAATTGAAGAGGTTCAAGCTCTGTGCAGCATTCATGTCCAAGTGTTCCGAGAAGGCTTAGAAAAGCAGCGTGAAGCAGGTGAAACAGCATCAGAAGAGACACATCCGGTGACTTGGTTCAAAGATGAGAACAAGATGATTACTGCTCTTGTAGACAGCATCAAGGACGTTGTCAGCCGGATCAGTGAAAAACCTGCTGGTACTGACATCAGCGCTGAACTATCAGAGTGGCGCAAGAAACATACTGAACTGGGTATTTTGGATGCCCACTATGCTCGTAAGGAGAATATTCTCTTCCCATATCTAGAAAAGAACGGTATTACCGGGCCGCCTTCAGTTATGTGGGGTGTGGATGACGAAATCAGAGCAGCGGTAAAAGAGATCAATAAGATAATCCAAGAAGCTGATAACACAGCAAATCCTAGTCTGAATCGTGCTATCGCTGATCAGGTGATTCCGACTCTCCATGAGATTTCCGAAATGGTATATAAAGAAGAGAACATTCTCTTCCCAATGTGTTTGGAGACCTTAACTGAGGATGAATGGAAGGAAATTGGTGAACAACTGAAGGATCCCGAAATGGCGCGCTATCAGATGCAGAGTCAAGGTGATGAGGTAGGTGGCACAGCAGATGGCCTAATCAACCTGGATGTCGGGACTATTTCGGTCGAGCAGATCAACCTGCTTCTCACACACCTTCCAATAGACGTTACATTTGTCGATGAGAACGATGAAGTAAGGTATTTCTCTCTCGGTAAGGAACGCATCTTTGAACGGACACCGAATGTAATTGGGCGGAAGGTGCAGAACTGTCATCCTCCACAGAGCATGCATGTTGTAAACCAGATTATCAATGATTTCAGAACCGGCAAGAGAGACAGAGCCGACTTTTGGATTCAGCGCGGTGGCAACTTCATTCTAATTCAATACTTCGCTGTGCGCGATAAAGAAGGTCAGTACCGCGGTACTCTAGAAGTCACTCAAAATGCAGCCTGGGTGCGGAGCCTCGAAGGCGAAAAACGTATTTACGACGAAGAGTAACATCATTCGTTAAGTGTTCTTTCTGGATAAACCCTCCACGCTTGAACGATACTATCTCTACTGGTAGTGTGGTCAAACAAGGAGGGTTCTTATGTCGTCGGCCGTGCTGAGCCCGGTACTTGAGCGGGACAAGATTGTCGAACAGGTGGAGCGGCGTCTACAAGAAGTGATCTGTGTCGATGGCCCGACCCGAATGGTGATGAACCATGTCTTTTCGAGCCAGGGAAAAATGCTCCGGGCGCAGTTAGTCATTCTTACCAGCAGCCTGTGGGGTACTACGCTTTTCGAGAGTGCTGTAAATGCAGCCGCAGGTGTAGAGCTCATTCATCGAGCGTCTCTCATTCATGACGATATCGTGGATGAGGGCGTACTGCGCCGAGGAAGGCCTGCCACCTATCGAGTCTTCGGTATTAAGGAAGCCGTCTTAGCAGGAGACTACCTCTTCGCTCTTGCCTTTAGTCTCTTTGCGCAGAGCAGCCCTTTGGTACTTCCCATCATGAGTAGGGCCATCGGTGAAATGAGCCGCGGCGAAATTGATGAACTCATCCAACCCGGCCGCACCATACAGGAGTATTGGACCTACATTCATCGAAAAACCGCTGCCTTGCTCGGGGCCTGCTGCGAAGTAGGAGCAGTCTTGGCTGGCCATGTCGGCCATTGGGCCGATCGGCTGCGCGAATTTGGCGAAGCGGTAGGGCTCGCCTTTCAACTTACTGATGATGTCTTGGACTATCGTGGTTCCACTGAAAAACTTGGCAAGGCAGTGGGCAAAGACTTTCATTTAGAGGTTTGGACTCTTCCGATCATCTTAGCCTATGAGCGAGGCTTGATCGGTCATGACTGGCACTCCCAAGGGTTTCAGAGGATACAGCAGTTGCTCGACGAGAGCGGTATACTTGACGAGGTTTGGCGTATGGCCGAAGCGCAGATGGGCCGAGCCAGGTGTATTCTGGCCGAACTCCCCGAAAGCGAGGCTAGAGGTGTGCTGTGGGAGATCCTGAATGCAATTTCAGTCAGGCAGTCTTAGATGATCCGGAGGCGGCGGAGCGCACTACAGGCTGGCAGCAGATACACCGCGCTTGAGTCTCTGCTCAGCTTTTTGAAGATAGGCCCATGCCGTTGGCTCTTCACTTTAGGATCGGATCCATACAGAGCAATCAAGCCATCTATGACAGTACGATGAAAAGCGGGATGGGGAAGGCTCATAGCCCGCTTACGGCTCTCCCATACTAGCAGGCTGAGAGCGTCTAGCAGTTCGGCTTGGGAAGTGTAATAGAAGGTGAAGTTCAGGTCACCGTGTTCTCGATCTTCTTCTTGGTCTATGAGATAGTCCAGCATAATATGCAGAGCCTGAATATAAGGGAAATACGCTCGCAAAAACTTGTCTGTATCTGCACGAGTATCAATACTAGCGAGGGCAAATAGGGCAAAGATTCCCAATGTAGAGCCAGAGGCTGCAGCCCACTCCTGCCACGGCCTGTTGTCTGGGAAAGACTCATTGATCCACTGCAGCAGGAGTTCTTCTCTGCGCTGTCCTGCGTGCTTACGGATCTGCAGTTCACAGTAGTGCTGACCCAGGCGGAGGGCTGCCGGAAGGTAGGATTCATACCGCGGAAGCGACGCCAAGGCCTTCTGACAAACCGACACCAATTGGGATAGATACATCTGCTCTTGGTGAGGATAGTATCGGTAATACTCTTGAAGGGGCTTGCCTGGCAGCAGCGCGTCTAGAAAACTGTTGTGAAGCATTCGAAAAGCTGTATCGTCCGTGATGGATAAGCGATCACATAGGTTATCGAGGTAGTCACTGATTGTCTGCAGCGCGACTATGGCGCGCAGAACAGGGCTGGTGTTGGCTCCAGGATAGAGAGCGTAGACTGCTCCTCCTAAACAGTGGAATTCCTTTTCCTTTATGCTGGCCAGCGCTTGTTCTCTTAGGGGAGTAGGAAGTCGCGATGCTAGAGTGCGCCATATCTTAAGCTCGTTCCTCACCTGAGGAACGAGGTGGACATATCGCCAGATAAGCTCCAGTTGCATGCGGATAGTCATGAGTGCATTCCTCCCATGGGTTAAGTTGCCCAGGGTGGGAGCGGATTAGTCAAGTACTGCCACGGCAGGGAATGCTAAGCAGAAGTCGAAGTTATTGGTCAAGCGACTTTGAGGAAGGAATGAGGCTTATTACTAGTATCGAATCGCTTGTCTTTGTCGACGTCGAGACAACCGGCTTGAATCCCTTTGCCGATCGAGTAATTGAGATTTTCATGCTGAAACTCTGGAGTTCGGGTGAGGTTGAGGAATACGGGACCCTCATCAACCCGGGAAGGCCATTACCTGAAATAATAACCGAGATCACTGGTCTGACAGATGAAGATTTGGCCGACAGCCCCAGCGAAGCAGATGTCGCCCAGAATATCCGCGACTTCATTGGTAATGGTACCCTTGTAGCACACAATCTGCAGTTTGATCGGCGCTTTCTCAACGCCATGTTTCAGCGGACAAAGCAACCGCCTCTTTCGGATAGCGGGATAGACACACTGGCCTTGGCCAGGAATCTTTTCCCTAAACTTTGCATCTATCCTGGCGGAGGAGGAAGCCACAAGCTGAGCAACTTGATGTATCATTTCGGCCTCGATGGGCTCTACAGCAATTCGCATCGAGCTCGTGATGATGTAATGCTGCTTGTGGAGGTATACCGTCACTTACAGGATCACGCCCTCGGCCGCAGTGGTGTAACATATCCAGCGGCAGTAACGCACGGTTGCCCGGTCTGCGGTTCCGCCATGCGCATGGAAGTTGGGAGCAACCAGTACACGCTGATCTGTACGAAGGAGCCTGCGTGCGCCGGAAAACTAGTTGTTTAGGGTATTGACATATACCCTGTGGGGGTATATAATGAGAATGAAAATCAAAAGAGGGAGGCTGTGTCATGCCAGCAACAATTACTGATAGCAACTTCAAGAGCGAAGTATTGGAACACCAAGGTGTCGCTTTTGTGGACTTCTGGGCTCCATGGTGCGGTCCCTGCCGGATGGTTGGGCCTATTATAGATGAGTTGGCTACTGAATACGATGGTAAAGTCAAGTTCGGAAAACTGAATGTAGACGATAACCAAAAGAGCGCCATGGCATATGGTGTTATGAGCATTCCGACCATGGTCATCTTCAAGGATGGCAAGGAAGTCGATCGCCTTGTAGGAGCCATGCCTAAGCAGGCCATTGCTTCTCGCATTGACCAATGGCTGAGCTAAAGACCCGATAATACTTGACACAAATCAAGGCGTGCTGTATAATATATGTGGCGTCGCGGGGTGGAGCAGTCTGGTAGCTCGTCGGGCTCATAACCCGAAGGTTGTC
>ERZ773359.1252-NODE-1252-length-35714-cov-8.228834_pt1 | contig 35714 bp, 30 predicted proteins | sample MGYA00374955_ERZ773359 | MGnify/ENA primary metagenome ERZ773359 (study PRJEB29098, sample SAMN04486028) | biogas fermenter metagenome | study: EMG produced TPA metagenomics assembly of the Biogas fermentation microbial communities from Germany - Plant 4 DNA1...
CGGCTGGTGAGGTCATCGAGGGCTTCAAGGCAGGTATGGTCACCGACGTGGGCGGCGTTGACGACCGCTCCTTCAACGAGACCACCTGGAACGGCCTCCGGCAGGCTGGTGAGGATCTCGGCATCGACGTGACGGTGCTGGAGTCGCAGGCCCAGACCGACTACGCGACGAACCTCTCGCAGCTCATCGAGCAGAACTACAACCTGATCGTGACGGTCGGTTTCCTCCTGGGCGAGGACACGCAGGCCTTTGCGCTGGAGAACCCCGACACACTGTTCGCGATCGTCGACTTTGACTATGAGGATCCGCCCGAGAACCTGAAGGGCGTCGTGTTCGCCACCGACGAGGCGGCCTTCCTGGCTGGCTACGCGGCAGCGGCGATGACCCAGACCGGCGTCGTCGGCATGTTCGGCGGGCTGGAGATCCCCACGGTGACCATCTTCATGGATGGCTTCGCGGCGGGTGTGGCCTACTACAACGAGCAGAACGATGCGAACGTCGTCGTGCTCGGTCGCGACCTGTTCGCCGGTAACTTCGAGTCGACGGACGATGGCCGCCGCATCGGTGAGGACCTGATTGCCGAGGGTGCGGACATCATCATGCCGGTTGCTGGCCCGGTCGGCCTGGGTACGGCGGCGGCTGCTGCTGACAACGAAGGCGTCAAGATCGTTGGCGTCGACACCGACTGGTGCATCAGCGCGCCGGAGTTCTGCCCGGTCATGCTCACCAGCGTGGTTAAGAAGATGGACGTGGCGGTCTACGACATCACCGTTGCGGCTGCCACGGGCGCTGCTGAGAATTGGAGCGAGCGCTATCTCGGCACGCTGGAGAACGACGGTGTGGACATCGCCCCGTTCCACGAGTATGAGGACGATCTCCCCGAGGGGCTTCTGGACGAGCTTGAGCAGATCCGCCAGATGATCATCAGCGGCGAGATCGTCGTCACTGACTACTATCCGTAAACCGAAGGGGGTTATAGTCAGGACGACAATGCGCGCAGCCGCGGTCTGATCATGCAGCCCGACCTGCGTACGCATTGAAAAAAATGGTGCCGGGCTTGCCCGGCACCATTTTGTTGTATAATGGCAACAACGTACGACACAAGGGTCGTCCGCATATTTAACCCTATCTCTCAAGGGAGCAAGCATGCCTCCTGTACTCGAACTACGCGGTATCACGAAAGCCTTCCCCGGCGTCCTTGCCAATGACCATATTGACCTGACACTGGAGCAGGGCGAGGTCCACGCACTGCTCGGTGAGAATGGCGCTGGCAAGAGCACGCTCATGAACATCCTCTATGGCCTGTATGACCCGGACGAGGGTGAGATTTACGTCCGGGGCCAGAAGGCAACCATTCGCGGCCCTAACGACGCCATCGCACTTGGCATTGGCATGGTTCACCAGCACTTTATGCTGGTGCCCGTCCTCACCGTGACGGAGAATGTCATGCTGGGGGTGGAGGAGACGCGCGGCATCTTCCTCGACCGGCGCACGGCGGCCAACCGCATCAAAGAGATTTCCGAGCAGTACCACCTCAATATTGACCCGTATGCCTACATTAAGGACCTGCCGGTCGGCCTTCAGCAGCGCGTTGAGATTATCAAGCTGCTGTACCGCGACGCCGACATCCTCATCCTCGATGAGCCTACCGCTGTCCTGACCCCGCAGGAAGTACGCGAGCTGTTCCGCATCATCGAAGCGCTGCTGGCAAAAGGCGCCTCTGTCATCTTCATCAGCCACAAGCTGGACGAAGTGATGGAGATCGCCGACCGCATCACGGTGCTGCGCGGCGGGCGCGTGGTCGGTACGACCACCCCGGCGGAGACGTCCGAAGAGGAGCTTGCGGCGATGATGGTCGGGCGGCAGGTGCTGCTCGAAGTCGACAAGGAACCGGCCAAACCGGGCGAGACCGTGCTGGAGGTGCGCGACCTGTACGTCTCGACCGAACTGGGCGCTCCGGCGGTGCGGGGTGTCTCCTTCGACGTGCGCGCCGGGGAGATCCTTGGCGTGGCGGGCGTGCAGGGCAACGGGCAGACCGAGTTGGTCCGCGCGCTGACCGGCCTGCTGAAAGTCGATGCCGGGACGATCCGCATCGGCGGGGAAGATGTGACGAACGCCTCTCCGCGCAAAATCCTTGACGTGGGTGTGGCCCACGTCCCCGAGGACCGTCAGGCGGACGGACTGGTGCTGAGCTTCCCGGTCGCGGAAAACTTTATCCTCAACACCTACAACAAGGAGCCGTTTGCCAGTAGCGGCAGGCTGCAGGAGCAGGTGATCCTTTCACATGCGGAGGAGCTTGTCAAAGAGTTCGATGTGCGCACGCCGGGGGTGCTCACCCCGGTGAAGAACCTCTCCGGCGGCAACCAGCAGAAAGTCATCGTTGCGCGGGAGTTCTCACGCCCCATCCGCCTGCTGATCGCCGCCCAGCCCACGCGCGGCATTGACGTAGGCTCAATTGAATACATCCACAAGCGAATTATCCAGAAGCGCGACGAGGGGACGGCGGTGTTGCTTGTTTCCTCCGAGCTTGACGAGGTGATGAGCTTGTCTGATCGTATCGCCGTCATGTTTGCCGGTCAGATCATCGGTATTGTGGACGCAGACAAGGTGACGAGAGAAGAGATCGGCCTGATGATGGCGGGCGTGCGAAAGGAGGACGTCCGTGTCTGACGCCACCCGAATTGGCTTTGTCCACTTTACCCCCACTACAGACCACAACCTGGTTGAAGTTGTTCACGATGCGCTGCGCGAGCTGGCAGAGACCAGCGACTACTCGCTCGAACTGACCGATGCTAACGACCTCGCCGAGATGAACGACGCCATCCTGCGGCTGCTGCAAGCGCACAGCACGCTGGTGGTGACGGTCGGCGAGGACGCGGGACGCGTGGCGGAGGCCATGGCACCGCAGTATCGCGAGGCGAGTTTCATCACCGTGGATTACGAGCCCGGCAAGGTTGAGACGAAGAACGTCTTCGGGGTGCGGGTTGACGGCGCACGGGCTGAGGAAGCCGCGGACGCTGTGAAAGAGCAGGTCAAGCGGACCATTCAGGCACGCACCGAGCGCCCCCTGCAGGCGGTGTTCGAGCGACTGATGGCCTGGAACCTCCCCAGTGCGGTTGTGCCTGCCCTCGCCATCATCACGGCGCTGATCATCGGGGCGATCTTTATCGTCGCCTTCGACCCGGACATCTGGGAAGCGTTCGGCCAGGGCATCGGGGTGGGGCTGGCTGCCTCCGTCCGGCAGATCGGACGGGCGTATGGCGCGCTGCTTCAGGGCGCGTTCGGCGACCCTATCGGCGCGGTGCGGGGGCTGATCGAGTATTTCCAGACAGGGAATGACGCGACCTTCCGCAGCGCCATCTACCCGCTCACCGAGAGCCTGCGCATCTCGACGCCGTACATCTTCACGGGGCTGGCGGTGGCGCTCGGCTTCCGCGCTGGCCTGTTCAACATCGGCGGCGAGGGGCAGTACTTCCTCGGTGGCCTGGCCTCGACGTTCATCGGCTACGCCGTCACCGGCCTGCCGATGTTCATCCACCTGCCGCTGGCGCTGCTCGCAGGCTTCGCCGGCGGGTCGATCTGGGCCGCTATCGCCGGCTGGCTCAAGGCGCAAACCGGCGCGCATGAGGTTATTACCACCATCATGCTGAACTACATCGCCTTCCGCCTGGCCGACTTCCTGCTGTCCATCGGTGGGCCGATGGCGCGACCCGACGACCCGCGCCCGATCAGCCCGCCCGTGCTGCCATCGGCCTGGCTGCCGCAATTCTTCCCCAACAGCGTGGCGATCCGCCTCAACTTCGGGCTGATCCTGGCACTGCTGGCGGTGGTCGCGGTGTGGTACCTGCTGTTCAAGACCTCGCTCGGCTTTGAGTTCCGCACGGTCGGTTCCAACCCGCGCGCGGGGCGGACGGCAGGCATCAACGTGAAGCGCATCTACGTGGTCGTGATGGCGCTGAGCGGCGGCCTCGCGGGCCTGGCCGGGGCGCACGACGTGCTCGGTGTGACCCGCTACATGCCGAACGCGTTCCAGTCCGGCTACGGGTTCGACGCGATTGCGCTGGCGCTGCTGGGGCGCAACCACCCGGTTGGCGTGCTGGCTGCGGCGCTGCTGTTTGGCTTTCTGCGGTCGGGCGCGCAGCGTATGCAGGCCTTCGCCGCAGTTCCCATCGACATCATTTCCATCCTGCAGGGCCTGATCATCATCTTCATCGCCGCGCCTGAGGTGATCCGGATGATCTACCGCATCCGCACCTCAACCGAGGGCACCGAAGTCGTGACGACGGGCTGGAGCTAAGGAGAGCAATCTATGAGTGCCGTTACAGAAGTACGACGGACCATTGGAGACGTCTCTGTTGCGCGTGCGCGCGCGTATGGCGTGCTCTTCCTGCTTGTTGCCCTGGTCATTGTGGTGCTGTTTGCCATCCCGACGGAGGCAACTGCCGAGACGCGGTTCGGGCTAAACCCGAGCCTTGCCGGGCGCAGCGCCATCCGCGTGCCCGATCTGACCTTCCCCACGCAGATTACGCTGTACGCACTGGCGGCTATCACTGCATTCATCGGTGGGGTGCAGCTTGCGCGCGGGTTCCCGCGGGCCAACCTGATGCTGGGCGTGGTCACTGGCCTCTTCGTGATCGCCTTCCTGGCGTGGGCGGCGCGTGATGCATCGCTGAACATCACCGTGCTGTTGAGCAGTACGCTCCTGCGGGCCACGCCAATCGCGCTGGCGGCGCTGTCCGGCGTGCTCTGCGAGCGGTCAGCGGTGATCAACATTGCCATCGAGGGCATGATGCTGACCGGCGCGTTCAACGCGGCGCTGTTTGGCAGCCTCGCCAGCAACATCTGGGGCTGGGGCCGCTTCGCCTCGCTGATGACGGGCCTGCTCGCCGCGATCATCGCCGGGGCGCTGCTCGGCCTGCTGCTCGCGGTGATGGCCGTCAGCTACAAGGTGGACCAGATCATCGCGGGCACGGCGATCAACATCCTTGCCACCGGCCTGACGAGCTTCCTGTCGTCACAGGTTCTGCAGCAGATCAGCGGGCTGAACAACACGCCGATCTTCCAGACGCTCCCGATCCCGGTGCTGTCGCAGATCCCCATCATCGGGCCGATCCTGTTCCAGCAGAATCTGCTGGTCTACCTGATGTTCGTGCTGCTGGCGGCGGTCCACATCATGCTGTTCTACACCCGCTTTGGGCTGCGCACGCGCGCAGTCGGCGAGCACCCGCGTGCCGCCGATACGCTGGGCGTGAACGTGTTCCGCACCCGCTACATCAATGTGACGCTCGGCGGCATCGTCGCCGGTCTCGCGGGCGCGTTCCTGGTGCTCGGCTCGGTCGGTCGCTTCGACGAGGTGATGACGGCGGGGCGCGGGTTCATCGGCCTGGCGGCGATGATCTTCGGCAACTGGATGCCGTTCGGCGGGCTGGGCGCGGCGCTGATCTTCGGCTTCGCTGAGTCACTGCAAACGCGCCTGGCGATCCTGTCGGTGCCCATCCCGTCGCAGTTCCTGCTGATGGCGCCGTACATCGTGACGATCATCGTGCTGGCGGGCGTCGTCGGCGAGGCCGTCGCCCCGGCTGCCGATGGCCAGCCGTACGAGAAACAATAGCGGTAGGGGTTGGCGTCTCAGATGCGCCAATCCCCTCTTGCCTTTGGTACATGCCGTGGATATACTTCGGCGGCGAAATCAGGGGCACAGGCATCTTTAAGACCGCAGTTTCAGGAGGCTGCCGCACCCGTCGATAGATTGCAACCTATTCAGTGAATATACTAGAACTGCGCGTATTCGCGCCGGTATCCGCCTCTTGCGAGGTAGTAGCCTGTATCTTACTTGACTCAGTGTTGAATGTGCGGAGAGAAACGCCATGATTAAGCTGGCTGATGACATGATGGATGTTCGCTTCCTCGGCCCCACCGACGAAGATGATGAAGAGTGGCTGGACGACGAGGAGCTTGACGACTTCGAGGATTGGGACGACGACGAGGACTGGGACGACGAGGACTGGGACGACGAAGAGGATTGGGACGACGACGACTGGGACGACGACGACGAGGACTACTAAGGCCTGTCGCACCTGATGGAGCAGGAGGGGATGGCTGCCCGGCGGCCATCCCCTCTTTGATTCTCAACGCGGGTTAGTCGTCCAGCCCGTCTTCACCGGGGAACAACCCTAGCTCAATCGCCTCGTCGAGCGAGAACGCATCGTCGCTAACTTTGGTGTGCAGGGCGGCGGCCTGCTCCCAGAAGGCGTCGAGGTCGGTGTCGGGCGCGCTGTCAATCTCGTCGTCGAGGCTGGCGAAGTCGATGTCCGGCGGCGGGGGGAGGTCGTCGTTGCCCCCGAACCGGCTGAGGTTCATGAGCACATCGGTACCGATGGTATGCGGATCGGCAGGCGGCTTCTGTGGCAACGGCGGCTCCACCTCCGGCGCGGCGGCAAGCGCGGGCGCAGGCTCGGGACCGTTCATCATCGCGGCGATGCGCTCGGCAGTGGCGCGTCCGTAGCGCAGCACCATCCCCATCTGGCGGCGGCTGGCCCCACCGGGGAACAGCACGGCGATCAGCGCGCCGGCCCCTGCCGACAGCGCGCACAGGTCATGCTGCTGCCCCTCGATCACCTGCAACGTCAGGCTATCGCCGCCGAGCCCTTCGCCGACACTGGCGGCGGCGCGGAAGCTCTCCGCAAGCCGGGCGGCGATCTCCTCAAAGCCGGGCAGGGTGGCAGCGCAGCCGCTGTCCACGAGCAGCACGCCATCCCCCGCGATGAGGCACGCCCCCTGCGCGCCGAGGTCGATCCGCAGCGCAGAGAGCATTCCGCCGAGGGCCGCATCCGTCGCCGGGGATGTCTCCTGCGGCTCCGGCGGTGGGGCGGCGCGCTCCGGTTCAGGGCGCTCCTCGCCGTGCAGCGCCCGGTTTACCGCACCGGCGACAGCGGCGGGGTCGGCGGGACGCTGGAAGATCGCATGCACGTGGTGCCCGTTCAGCGCCGCTTCCGCCCGCTCGACGGGCTGGTCGGAGAGCAGGATGGCGGCGACGCCGGGGAAGGCGCTCCGCACCCGCGCGAGCAGCTCGATCCCCGACATGCCAGGAAGGCGCTCCGCCACGACGAGCAGATCCACGCCGCGCCGTAGCTCCAGCAGCGCTTCCTCGCCGGAGGGCATGTCGAGGACGATGCAGCCCGGACTCTCGCGCTCAAGCGCTGCCCGGAGGCTCCGTGCGGTGTCGCGCTGGTCGTCAATAATCAGGATGCGAGGCTGGCCTGCACCACTCATGGGGTCATACTCCGCCTGAAACAGCCTACTGGTGTGGGTTTGCCCCCCCATTATAGCGTCGGGGCACAGTGGTCATATTGGGGCTTACCCGCATTCGGCAAAAGGGTGGGCGTTCACCCCTCATCCCGGCCCGATGTGCGATGCTCCGCATCGACCGCATCGGCCCACCCTTCTCCCACGCAGGGGAGAAGGGACCACAGGCGTCTCAACCCCTCTCCCAGGCCACGACAGTGGCCGCCCGGGAGCGGGGGCAGGGGTGAGGGTTGCCGCAGGTCACGCCCGGGATGAGGGCAGCGACCGCCGCGATATGGCCCGGCACAGGCCCCTTACATCCCTTCCACCGCCGGGATGATCTCCTCGCCGAAGACGTGCAGCGGCGTGATCTCGTGCACGGTCGGCATGTTGAAGATCGCGTGCTCGATGCCGAGGTCTGCCAGCTTCCGGCACAGCTCGATCACATCTGCCGCGCTCATCCGCCCCTCGGAGAGATCGACCGTGCCCAGCGTCGTCTTCTCGATGCTGTCATACGAGCGCCCGATCTCTCGGCAGTGCTCGCGCAGCACGTCGAGCTTGCGGCGCACCACGTCCAGCCCGCTCCCGACGAACAAGTTGCAGGCGTCGGCGTACCGGGCGACGAGCCGCAGCGTCTTGCGCTCCCCGGAGCCGCCGATGAGGATTGGCGGGTGCGGCTGGCTGATCGCCTGCGGCACGTTGAGCGTCCGCGTGAGGCGGTAGTGCCGCCCCTCGAAGCCGCTCTCATCGCCGGACCACATCTTCTGTGCGATCTGGAGCGTCTCCTCCAGCCGCTCGAACCGCTCCGCGACCGGCGGGAAGGGCAGGCCGAGCGCCTCCGCCTCACCCTCGAACCACGCCGCGCCGATACCGAAGTACGCGCGCCCGTTCGAGAGCACGTCCAGCGTCGTTACCTGCTTGATCAGCGCGCCGGGGTGCCGGTAGGCCACAGCGGTGACGAGCGCGCCCAGCTTCATCCGCGTGGTCAGCGCGGCGAGGTAGCCCAGCGTCGTGTAGGCCTCCAGCATCGGCTCGTCAATCTGGCCTACGCCCCGGATCTGGAAGAAGTGATCCATCACCCACAGACTGTAAAAGCCCGCCTCGTCGGCGGTGCGGGCGATCTCGGCGAGCGTTCTGTGAATCGCTTCCTGACCGCCCGGCCAGGTAAAGCTCGGCACTTGCAGCCCGATTCGCATGGTGTCAGCCTTTCACTCGAAGTCTATGGCTGTGGCGGCTGCCCGCCCGCGGAGAGCACGAGCACGAGCAGGACGCCGAACAGCGCCAGCCAGAGCATGATCGCCAGCGCAGTAGAGCGCCGCGCCCGGCCTGCTTTGTACAGGCGCGAGGGCCGGACGCCGAGCGCCACAAAGACCACGACACCGGCCAGGGTGATGCTGATCAGGTTGGCGACAAGCAGCAGCAGCGCGCGCAGGGCGATGGCCCATTCGCCTGAGCCTACCATCATGCCTGCCGTGATGACCGGAGGCAGCAGTGCAACAGCAACCGCCACCCCGACGAGCGCCTGCGGGATGCCCCTCGTGAAGGCCAGCGCGCCCGCAGCCCCCGCCGCCAGCGCCAGCGCGATACTGCCCAGGTCCACCCGCGAGTTCTGGAGAATCATGGTCAGGGTCGGCGGGATGTCGAAGAACTGGCCGATCAACGCCGCGGTGCAGAAGCCAACGAGCAGGCCCGCCCCGGTGCGCTGGATGGCGATCCGTCCCAGGTGTGTGTCAGCCAGGGCGTTCGACAGCGACAGCGCCACCAGCGACCCGAGCAGCGGCGAAATCACCATCCCGCCGATGACCACCGTCACATCGTTCAGCGCCATGCCGATGGCGATCACGATGGCCGCCAGCGTCACAAGCAGAATGAAGATCGGCCAGGCGTGGAAGGAGTCGATGACGTCGGTGTAAAGCTCCTCCCGGCTGACGTGCAGGTCCTGCCTGTTCTCCTCATCGTCGTCCGCTTCGGGGTCTGGCAGCAGGCGCGGACGGGGGAGGACGGCCTCCACGTTGACCACGTACAGGCAGAACCCCTCGTCGCTGCTGAACTGCTCTTCGACCGCGTCCATCACATCCTCGGCATCCTCCGCGATGACGAGAATGGTATGGCGCGTCTTTCCGTCTGTCAGCGGCTCATGCCACAGCTTGAGATGTCGGAGCCCGGTTTCGGGCGCAAACAGAGCGCGCACCCGGTCGTCGTTCTCGCTCGATGTTACGACCTCGATGATGCGCAACGCTTGTCTCCTGCCGGGATCTGCTCACCCGGACAGCGCTGGTACACAGGGAAGCATAGCCTACGATGGAACTGCGGGCAGCGTGGCGACAGCCGCCCGCAGCACCACTAAGCTCGGTTCCGCCCTATCAGTTCTTCCACGCGGCGGCGCACGCCGGGGAACTCCGCTTCGAGCCGGTCGATCAGGTCGCCGGTTTCCTCACGCCCGCGCTGGTAGCCCTCGTCGATGGCCTGGGCGATCTGCCGGCGGAGCTTCTTGCCGGACTGCGGCGCAAACAACAGCGCGATCGTCGCGCCGACCATCAGCGCGATCAGCACGGCGACGGTGAGCTGGACCATCTGGCGCTGCTGTGCGATCTGTCTGGCTTCCTCACTGTAGTAGATACGGCGCTCAGGCATTGGTTTTTTCCTCTCCTAAGGTAGATGCGAGGCATGTTACAGAATAAGCCTTAGTGATTGTCATGCACCAGGCGCACCTGGATATCCCCATTATAGACGCGCGCCTCGTACAGCGGCTGGCTGAACGTCGAAGGGCCGTGGACGACGCTCCCATCCCGCAGGTCGAAGACGGAGTCATGCCACGGGCACTGGACGCAGTTGTCGTAGAAGTGGCCCTCGTCGAGCGGGCCGCCTGCGTGGCTGCACACCGCACCGATTGCGAAGATGTCGTTCCCCTTGCGGTACAGCAGCACCGGCTCGCCCGCCACCTCGACACGCCGCGGCTGTAGCGGCTGGAGGTCGGCGTCGGCTATCACGGTCGTCCAGTTTTCCGGCTGGCGGATGCGGCTGTTGTGGTTGATGCCGACCCGCTTGCGGTACACAAGCTCGCCGCCCAGCCACGCCGAAATCATCAGGATGCCGAATGAGATCGATGAGAGTAATACGCCCAGGCCGCGCATACCGCTCTTGCGCGCGCCCGAGGAGATGAGGTTCAGAATGAACCCCGTGATGTTCAGCAGACCGTGCGCGGCGCCCTCGCGGATGGCGTTGTTGGGGATCGTGGAGTAGTCCGCCAGCCCGGTGATGGCAGTCGCCGCCGCCGAAGCGGTGCCGATGTCAAGCATTGTGTCTGCGGCGCGCTCGCTGGCCCGCCCACCGCCCAGCATTGACAGCACGTCGAACAGCGCCGCCATCCCCCACGCGCCGATCGTCACGTCGGTCAGTACGGGGTGCAGCGGGTGTCCCAGCCACGTGCCGTGCAGCATGTCCACCGCATTGCGAACCTCCGGCCCGCCGTCGAGTACGGCCTGGTGCAGCGTCTGCTTCACCTGCCTGCCGAGGTCCTCCAGTTCGGGCACGCTCTCCAGCGCATCGTGAATCTGCTTGCCGAGGATGCTGTCCCTCTGTGCCATAATCCACTCCTCATCGAACTCGTCCTGCCCTTACGAGAATTCGCTTACGAGCGGTTGTGTCCGGTTCGGGTGAGCGCATGCCCGCACGATGTGGCCCGCATGGCTGTCGCTTGTAGCGTACCATAGCCGGGGCCACAAATTCCAAGTCCCGGCTAAAAAAGATCTAAATAAGCAGGTGCGTGAGGGAGAAGGGCGAAATAAAAGAGCCATGCCCGCCCGTACTGTACCACAGGCGGGCATGACACAGCGCGGCGACAGGCCACGCCTGCCATCAGGCGCCGATATCCTCCAGAACGTGGTCCATGTAGCGGACGACCTCGTCCGCGGTGGGCAGCGAGAGGGCGTTGCGGGCGACCGCCCCGGCCTCCTCGACGGTGAACTGGCTGATCAGCCATTTGGCCTCGGGGATGGCGCGCGGCGTCATGCTGAATTCGTCCAGCCCCAGCCCGAGCAGGATGGGGATCGCCCGGCGCATCCCGGCCAGCTCGCCGCACATGCCGACCCACTTGCCGAGCGCGTGCGCCGCGTCGATGGTCTGTTTGATCAGGCGCAGGGCGGCGGGGTGTAGCGGCTGGTACAGGTACGCGACCCGCTCGTTCGTGCGGTCCACGGCGAGGGCGTACTGTGTCAGGTCGTTCGTGCCGATGCTGAAGAAGTCGGCTTCTGTCGCCAGCAGATCGGCGAGCACGGCGGCGGCAGGCGTCTCGACCATGATGCCAACCGGCACATCCCGCGCGTACTCGCGCCCTTCGGCCTCAAGCTCCCTGCGCGCCTCGTCAAGTATCTCGTTGGCGCGGCGCAGGTCCTCCAGCCCGGCGATCATCGGGTACATGATGCGCGCATTATAGCCGCTCGCTGCGCGCAGGATGGCCCGAAGCTGGGTCTTGAGCAGTTCCGGGCGATCGAAGCCGATGCGGATGGCACGCCAGCCGAGGAACGGGTTCAACTCGTCCTCAAAGTCGATGTAGGACGGCGGCTTGTCGCCGCCGATGTCGAGCGTGCGCACAATAACCGGGCGCTCTCCGAATACCTCGAAGATCTCGCGGTAGACGCGAACCTGCTCGTCCTCCGTCGGGGGGCGGGTGTGCTGGAGGTACAGGAACTCGGTGCGCAGCAGGCCGACGCCCTCCGCACCGAAGTTCAGCGCATCGCGAGCCGACTCGACATCGCCGATGTTCGCGCCGACTTCCACGCGACGGCCATCCTGCGTGTGCGCCTGCTCCTGCGCGGCAGCCTTTATTTTTGCCATCCGTGCCTGCTGCTCGGCCTGCGCCGCCTGGTAGCGGGCAAGCGTCTCCGGGGTCGGGTTGAGCACGACCTCGCCGGCGCTGCCGTCCACCACGAGCAGGGCGTTGTCGGTGACCTGGGCGAGCACGTCCGAGCCAAGCCCGACGACCGCCGGAATGCCGAGCGTGCGCGCCAGGATTGCCGTGTGCGAGGTCAGCCCGCCGGCGGCGGTGCAGATGCCGAGCGCCACTGCCGGGTCGAGGCCCGCCGTGTCCGACGGCGCGAGGTCGTGAGCGACGATGATCGACGGTGTGGTCAGCGCCTCCAGTGATGTATCCGGCACGCCCAGCAGGATGCGCAGCATCCGCCGCCCGAGGTCCATCACGTCGGCGGCGCGGGCGGCGAACATCTCGTCCTCCATCGCAGCGAACACGCTGGCGATTTCCTCTGTCGCCTCCTGCACGGCAAGCTCGGCGCTGGCCCCGCCCTCGATGCGGCTGCGGACGTTCTGCTCAAGCGTGGGGTCGTTCAACAGCATAATGTGCGCGTCGAAGATCGCGGCGTGCTCGGCGTCGATCTGCGCCTCGACCTGCTCGCGCAGCGCCTGGACTTCCGCCTGCGCGGTTTCGCGCGCCGCCGTGAAGCGCTCCATCTCGGCGGCAGGGTCGGACGCGGTGCGCCGGGTGATGGTCAACTGCGGGGGCTCAAACCGAAACGCCGGGCCGCTGGCAATGCCCTCAGCCGCGGCGATGCCCCGGTAGGTTATTTCGTTCATCAAGACCTCGTTCCATTATCAGGTTGTGAGTCGTCGGTTTCCACAAAAAAACGCCGGGGTGGGCGGGCAAGGCTCAGCCCTCGTCGCGCCCTCCGGCCATCTGCTCGGTGATGGCGAGCACCTTGTTAGCAGCCTCGTCGTCGATCACCAGACAGGTGATGTAGCCGCCCCGCAGCGCGCCCACGATGGCCTGAGCCTGCTCTTTGCCTGCCGCCACGCCGATCACCGTTGGTACGTCGCGCAGGCGCTCAAGCGGCAGGCCGATGGTGCGCTCGTGGATGGGGAGCGGCAGAACCTTCCCTTCGATGTCGTAGAAGTAGGTGAGGATTTCGCCGACGCCGCCTTGCTCGACGATGTCATCAAGCTGGGACTCGGTCAGGTAGCCGAGCTGGTACAGGTTGCACAGAGGCGGGAACACCGTGCCGATGCCGACGAGCGCCATGTTGCACTGATAGGCCATCTCCAGCCGCTCGCTGATCGTCCGGTCTTTGAGGAGCGCGTTGCGCGTGCTCGGGCTGTCCACGATGAGGGGGGCAGGGATGTAGTGGTACTGTCCGCCGAGGATCTGTGCCAGCCACCGCGCAAGGTCCGGCCCGTCGATCACGGGGTTGATCACGCCCGTGCTGCCGGTTAGCTGCACGACCTTTACGCCGAGCTTGCGCGCAGCGCGGAACGCCTCCGCTACCTGGTAGACGCCGGTATGCCACGAGATGCCGAGCACGTCACCGTCCTTGAGCTTGTCCTCCAGCAGGCTCGCGGCGACCCCACCCAGCACCTCGACCGTCTGCGTGTAGCCCCTGCCGCCCGCCCGCACGACATGGACCTCGACGCCGGGGTAGTGCTGGGCAAGCTGCGTGCTCAGATCGCCGGTCGTGTCCGCCGGCCAGCGAATACTGATATGCACCACGCCCATATCACGCGCCTCACTCAGCAGGCGCGATACGCTGGAGCGAGACACTCCCACGCGAGCAGCGATCTCAGCCTGCGTCAGGTTGTCCTCATAGTACAGGGAGGCAACCTTAGCCAGGAGCTCGTGTCGCTCTGGTGGGAGTTCCGCCGGGTCGGTCTGCTCGGGTGCGGCGGCCACCGCAGTAACTCACCTCTGTTTTCATCTCAGCTAGTCGGTGTCTTTGTAAAGTTACTCTCTATCAGCGTCTGGAGGGCTTGGATCGCGTCGTCTTCGTCCTCACCTTCGGCGCGGAGTGTAATGGTATGGCCCTGGTTGACCCCCAGCGTCAGCACCTCGATGATGCTCTTAGCGTTCTTGAAGCCGGGTTTGCCGTCGTTGTTCTGTACCTGAACGTTGGCCTTGAAGGCCGCTGCAGTCTGGACAAACAGAGCAGCCGGGCGTGCGTGCAGCCCTGCCTCATGCGTAACGGTAATCTGGAGTTCTTTCACGCGTTTCCTCACACTTGTGTCAGAAGTTGCTGGTTATGGTGGTTTGTTATGTGTCTAGCGCAGTTTTTGCATCGAGCACGCTGCGTCGGCGGCTGCACGGACCTTGTCCAGGTCGTGCCCGAGGGAGGCCTCGACGGCGGCGATGATCGCCCCCTCGACGAGTGGGGCCTCGCTGAGCTGGACCCTCGACTGGACGTCCGCTGGCAGCATCTCGACGGCGATCTGGGCGCTCATCACCGCGCTGCCGAGGTCCAGCAGCACCAGCACCCCATCGCCGGTGTCCGCCCGGAGGATGGCGTCGTGGATGCGATCGGCGTTGGTGCCGATTGTCTCGTCGTCCACGCCGCCTGCCGGGATAACCCGCACGCGCTGCTGAGTCATCTGGTCAGCCAGTTCGCTGACCCCCTCGGCAATCTTGTGACTGTGCGAAACGATGACAATCCCGATCATTCCCTCTCTCTTCCCCTGTTGGCGGCTGATTCAGACAGACGAGCCCGAGGGCCATCTGTTACATACAGGCCGGGCAGCCCTCGACGTTGGTAACGTGCTCCGCGACCTCCTCCGTGATCAGCGCCGGGTCGCCGGGCGTGAAACCGGTATGGCCGCAGCGCACACAGGCGAACCAGCCGATGCGGTCGGCGCGGTATGGGGCGGCGGGCGCGAGCGGAATCGCCTCGACGCCAAGCCGCCAGCGTGCGTTGGTCACGAGCAGTGGGCACCCCACGGCTCTGAGCTTACGGACGTAAAGGGCGTAGTCGGTGCAGTACTGCATCAGCAAAACCGCTGCATCGAGCCCGGACGGGAAGGGCCAGTCGCGGGCATCCGCGATGATGACTGAGAGACCGTCCGGTAGCGGCCCTCTGCCGATACCGCTCTGCACCACGCTCATCTGCATCTCGACCGCGATGACCCGGCACCCCAGCGCTACCGCCCGCCTCGCAAAGCGCAGATCGCCTGCACCGATGTCCAGAATCGTCTGGCCGGGCCGCAGCGCAGCCAGGGCCTCGCGGTAAATGTCATCTGTGTAGGGCGCCCACCAGCCCGACCATTCAGCCGGGCTGGCAGGCAGCCCTGTGTCCCCCTGCATGGCTATGCGGCGCGGCTGAAGAGTGTCAACGCGAGGAAGATGCCATACACCACGATAACCAGGCCGAGCACCGTCAGCACCCGCGTGACAGTCTTTTCCTGCTTCGCCATCAGGCCGATGTCCAGGATGACCGAGCGCAGCCCGACCATTGCATGGAAGGTGACGACGATCAGGAACACGATCTCGATGGCGACGATGACCGGGTTGCCCACGTAGTCCAGGACTTGCTGATAGTTCCGCAGGCCGCCCTCCACGATGAAGTGATGGGCGATCATGTGCAGCCCGAGGAGACCCAGCAGCAGGACACCGGAGACGGCCTGCCCGATCCAGGTCAGCGTCCCGCGTTTTTGTGTGTTTGTAACCTCCCGCATGGTGAGTCTCCTATGCCGTGAATATCAGGATGCCGCCGATGATCAGCAGGACGACGGCGATGGTCATCAGGACGTAGAAAAGCTGGCGCTGCCATTTGACGAGCAGGCCGCTGCCGACGAGGGCCACGCGCAGACCGTTCAGCCCGTGCCCGATGATACCGGCAAGCAGGATGACGTCAAGCGTCAGGAACACCGGGCTGGTGGTCAGGTCGATAAAGCGGTCCCAACCGGCCTCGCCGCCGAGAAGCTGGCTCAGCGCGACCATGTGCAGCAACAGGTAGAGCACCAGGCCAAGCCCGGCAACCCGATTGAGCACGAACCCCCAGTAGCTCACATCGCGCTTGAAGGGGAGGAACCAGCGGCTGACGTCTCGCCCGCGCGGGCGCGGCTTCTGCCCGGGATATGCCTTGCTCTCGCTTGGATAATCAGGGGTTGTCATGCGTCTTCAACTCCGACAGGTAGCTTGGGCTTGAGCCCGAGTAGCTTGCGTATGCGGTTTGCCGTCGCCAGCCGGCGCAGGTCCATGATCTTGCCGCCGGGGTCCACGTCCGACGGGCAGACAGCCGTGCATTCCATTGCCACGTGGCAGCGCCAGAGCCCGTTGTCGCTGTCGACAAGCTCCCAGATGCGCTGCTTGGTCTCTTCGGGGATGTCCGGGCGCTGGATGATGCGATGGGCAGCCGCCAGCGGCGCCGGGCCGAGATAGTTCGGGTCGGTGGCAACGACCGGGCAGGCGGACATGCACATGCCGCACTCGATGCAGTTCTCAAAGCGGTTGTAGTCGTCAGCCGGCTGCTGCGGGAGCGGCCCGGTCGGCGTGATGATGGGCATTTCCATCATCCGCATCTTTTCGAAGAAGGGCCCCATGTCCACTACCAGGTCGCTGACGACCGGGAAGCTGTACAGGGGCTCGCAGCGCAGCGTGCCGCCGTTCTCGACCACACTCTGAATCTCGACGATGCACGGCAGCACTTCGACGCCGTTGACGACAAACGCACACGAGCCGCAGGACGCGTGGTGGCAGGCATGGCGGAAGGTCAGGGTGCGGTCCTGATATGCCCAGATCATCTCGATCCCGTCCAGGACGGTGCGGTGCGGCTCGATCTCTACCTTGAAGGTGTCCGTGCGTGGTGGTTCGCCCGGCTTGTACCGGGCGATCTCGTAGGTGACAGTCCAGGTCATGAGAAGCCTCGAATCGTCAAAGCGGTCAGATAAGGTAATAGTCACGATACGACAGCAGCACAGTGTCGCGCGTCTGGCAGGGCGCCTCAACGTCCAGCTTGTCGGCGATTACGTTGACCGTCGTCTCGGCCATCGCCCGTGCCGTTGTCGTCTTGCCGCCGGAAATCGTGACGAAGCCCTCCACGTTGTCGCTGACCGCGTGGTCAAACGCCTCGAACGTGCGGGCGATCTCGCGCTCGTCCTGGCCCTTGCGCCCGATAAGCGGACGAGCCACGACAAAAATACCGCGCGGTTTCACCTTGCCGACCTGCGGGATCATCTCGGAACCGCGCTGGTACATGAGTTGCACGTGGTCTTCCGGGATTTCAATGTAATCGGCGTCGTCAACTGTCCAGGAGGATGTGCCAATAATCGACGTCTGGCGCTGCGGCACGATGATGTCACCGTCCGAGGAGACGTTCATGCGGTTAATCACCCGCTGGCACAGGCGGCCCGTCATCGAGGTCATCACGCCGGGGGTCGGGACGACAGGCACGTCAACCCCTGCCATGCGGGCGATGTTCTCAGCCCAGGGCCCTGCCGCGTTGACGACGAGGTCGGCATACAGGTCATACTCGCGCTTCTGAATGCGGTCCCACACGCGCGCGCCGGTCACGCGGTTGCCTTCCATGTGCAGCCCCTTGACTTCGGTGTAGGGCAGCACAAGCGCGCCGTTCTTCTTGGCCGTTGCGAGGAAGGCCATGCACATGCGCATTGGCTCAAAAACGCCGTCAGGGACCCAGACGGCGGCCAGTGTCTTCTCGCTGAGGTAGGGCTCCAGCCTGCGGGCCTCTTCCCCGGTGTACTGCTTGTACGGAATGCCCGTCTCCTCGCAGCCCTCAATAAAGAGCGGCATGTAGGCCATGTCGGAATCGTTGACGGCCACGAACAGCCCGCCATTCAACTCCATCGAGTCCGGCATGATCTTGCGCAGGATCATGTTCTCCTCGATGCACTCGATGGCCGATTCCTTGTCCTTTACGCAATATCGCGCGCCGCTGTGCAGCAGGCAGTGGTTGCGCCCGGTTGTCCCCGACGCAATCTCGCCGCGCTCGACGAGAGTGGTCTTGAATCCTCGCAGAGCCAGGTCGTGGGCGACGGCGGCACCGGTTGAACCGCCGCCGATGACAAGTACGGAGTACTTACTTGCTTGAGTGTTCACATCCCACTCCACAGACAGAGAGAACCGCCGGGCTCTGGCCGGGCAACCCGGGAAGCCCGGCGGTTCAAGGGTGTTCTTTTACTCGATTCTAACCAGTGGCGACTTCAGCACTCAAGGAAGCTCGACACTAGTCTACCCAGTCAAACGTCCGCTCCACGGCCTTCTTCCAGCCGCGGTACAGCTCCTCGCGCTTCTCCTCGTCCATCTTGGGCTCCCAGCGCTTGGCCACCTGCCAGTTCTCGCGCAGGGACTCCTGATCGCTCCAGAAGCCGGTGGCGAGGCCGGCGGCGTAGGCGGCGCCGAGCGAGGTCGTCTCCGCAACCTCAGGACGGACGACCGGCACGCCGAGCATGTCGGCCTGGAACTGCATGAGCAGATCGTTGTAGGTCATGCCGCCGTCGACCTTGAGCGCGGTGAGCTTGACGCCGGAGTCCTTCGCCATCGCGTCGGCGACTTCGCGCGTCTGGTAGGCGGTCGCCTCGAGGGCGGCGCGGGCGATGTGGCCCTTGTTGATGTAGCGAGTCAGGCCGACGAACACGCCGCGCGCGTTGCTCTTCCAGTACGGCGCGAACAGGCCGGAGAAGGCGGGCACGATGTACATGCCACCGGCATCATCGACGGAGCGGGCGAGCGGCTCGATGTCTGCCGACTTCTCGATGATGCCGAGGTTGTCGCGCAGCCACTGCACCAGCGCGCCGGTGATGGCGATCGAGCCTTCCAGCGCGTACACTGCCGGCTGGTCGCCGATCTTGTAGGCCAGGGTGGTCAGCAGGCCGCTCTCAGACTTGACTGCCTCGGTGCCGGTGTTCAGCAGCATGAAGCAGCCGGTGCCGTAGGTGTTCTTGGCCTCGCCGGGGCTGTAGCAGGTCTGCCCGTAGAGCGCCGCCTGCTGGTCGCCCAGGTCGCCGGCGATGGGGACGCGCCCGCCGACGGGGCCTTCGGCCAGCGTCGCACCGTAGGTCTTGGGGTCGCTCGAGGGACGGATCTCCGGCAGCATCTGCCGCGGGATGCCCATGATCTCAAGCATCTCGTCGTCCCAGTCGAGGGTGTGCAGGTTCATCAGCATGGTGCGGCTGGCGTTGGTGACGTCGGTAACGTGCGAGCCACCCTGCGGACCGCCGGTCAGCCACCAGATGATCCAGGTGTCGATGTTGCCGAAGAGCGCGTTGCCCCGCTCGGCTTCCTCACGCACACCATCGACATTGTCCAGGATCCACTTCACCTTCGGGCCGGAGAAGTAGGTCGCAAGCGGCAGACCGACCTTCTCCTGGAAGCGGTACTGCCCGCCGTCCTGGCTCAGCTCTTCGACGATCTTGTCCGTGCGGGTGTCCTGCCAGACGATCGCGTTGTAGTACGGCTTGCCCGTGCGCTTGTCCCACACGACGGTGGTCTCGCGCTGGTTGGTCACGCCGATGGCCGCCAGGTCAGAGGCCTTGACGTTCGCCTTCTGCATCGCACCCTTGATCACGTCCTGGGTGCGCGCCCAGATCTCCATCGGATCGTGCTCGACCCAGCCCGCACGCGGGTAGATCTGCTCGTGCTCGAGCTGATGGACCGAGACGACGGAGCCGCTGTGATCGAAGATCATAAAGCGTGTGCTAGTCGTACCCTGGTCGAGTGCGGCTGCATACTTAGCCATTGATCGTTCTCTCCTTGTGCTTGACGGGGCTGAGCCCCTATATGCCAGTCAAATCAACTCTGGCGCTTGAAGAGGCTGCTTTCAGACCGTTCAGGATGTCACTCGTCAGACCACGTCTCTGCTGCGGATTTGAAGAGCAGGTAGGTGGAGGTCGCTCCAGGGTCCTGGTGACCGATGCTGCGCTCACCCAGGTAGCTGGCGCGGCCCTTGCGAGCTTGCAGCGGGATGGTCGCCTGCATCCCCTGTTCGGCGGCTTCGGCAGCCGCTTTCAGGGCCTGGGAGATCGACTCACCTGCTTCGACGGACGCCTTCAGCGCGTTCACAGCAGGGACCATCGCGTCGACCATCGTCTTGTCCTCGAGTTCGGCTTTGCCGCGTTGGAGAACACCCTGCAGCCCGGCATCGAACATCTCGACGACGTCGCCGTTGGTGAGCGCTTCCTTGTCGCCTACGGCCATACCGGCTCGCATGAAGAACGTGCCGTACAGCGGGCCGGAGGCGCCGCCGACAGTCGAGACAAGCGTCATGCCGACGGTCTTGAGGATGTCGCTGAGCCCCTTCTCCTCCACATCCGGTAGCTTGTCCAGGACTTTCGTGAAGCCCCTGTCCATGTTGATACCGTGATCGGCGTCGCCGATGGCGGAGTCGAGCCGGGTGAGGTACTGACGGTTCTCTTTGTAGACGCGGGCCAGGTCGTGGATCCAGGCGAAGATTGACTGTTTAGTGATCATGAGCGAACTCCCAAAAGCGGTGAAAGCAGCCTTTCAAGCGTACCAGTTTAGCTCATGCAGGGAAGCGATTTAGGCGCCCCAGCGCAGCCCGGGGGTCACAACGGGGTCGTCCCACAGCTCCTTCATCTCGTCGTCGAGCTTGAGGAGGGTGATGGAAACGCCTGCCATCTCGAGCGACGTGATGTACGGACCGATGAGATTGCGGGCGATGGTAATGCCGCGCTCCTCAAGAATCTCGGCCACCTTGCGGTACACGATGTACAGTTCGATGAGCGGGGTGCCCCCCATGCTGTTGACAAACGCCAGAACCTCGTCGCCCTGCTGGAAGGGCAGGTCGCTGAGGATGGGCTCCATCAGCATCTCGACGATGTTGTCCGCCGGCTGGATTTCCATGCGCTGGCGGCCCGGCTCGCCGTGGATGCCGATGCCGATCTCCATCTCGTTCTCGCCCAGTTCAAATGTCGGCTGACCTGCCGAGGGTACCACGCACGAGGTCAGCGCCATGCCCATGCTGCGCACGTTCGCGTTGACGCGCTGGCACAGCTCGGTCACGCGCTGCAGGTCGTAACCCCTCTCGGCGGCGGCGCCGCAGATCTTCTCGGCGAGGACGGTGCCGCCCACGCCGCGCCGGCCAGCCGTATACAGGCTGTCCTGCACGGCCACGTCGTCGTTGATGACGACGCTCGTCACCTCGATGCCCTCTGCCTGGGCCATTTCGGCGGCCATCTCAAAGTTCATGATGTCGCCGGTGTAGTTCTTGACGATGTGGAGCACGCCTGCGCCGCCGTTGACGGCTTTCGTCGCCTCCAGCATCTGGTCGGGTGTGGGGCTTGTGAATACCTCGCCCGGGCAGGCAGCATCCAGCATGCCTCTGCCGACGAAGCCGCCGTGCATTGGCTCGTGCCCGCTACCCCCACCGGAAACGATGCCTACTTTGCCCTGGACAGGCGCATCGGCGCGGACGATGAAGTGAGGATCGTAGTGGACTTTCACCAGATCGGGGTGCGCTTTTTCGATGCCCTGAAGCTCCTCACGTACCACATCGTCTGGCCGGTTGATCAGTTTCTTCATCTTTTACTCCTTACCCCATACGCTTACAAAGGATTGCTACATCAGGCCGATGCGCACGCTGACCTCTGCCCTTACCCCATACGCTTACAAAGGATTGGCAACCGCGCGGGGCAACATGGACCATCGATGCGCCCACATTGCCCCGGCGGGTTAAGCTGATTGTGCTTACCAGCGGCCAAACGCAGCCCAGAAGAGCGCTGCCAGTGCCGCACCGACCATCGGGCCGACGACCGGGACCCACGCGTAGCCCCAGTCCGAGTCGCGCTTGCCGGGGATGGGCAGGATGGCGTGCGCGATACGCGGGCCGAGGTCACGGGCCGGGTTGATGGCGTAACCCGTCGGACCACCAAGGCTGAGGCCGATGGACCACACCACGAAAGCAATCGGGAGCGCGCCAAGGGCGGCGAAGTCGCTGCTGACGGCGGGGCCATCAATCGTGAAGACCGCGATCATCAGCATGAAGGTGCCGATCACCTCGGTGATGAAGTTCCTGCCATAGCTCCGGATGGCGGGGGCGGTGGAGAAGACCGCGAGCTTGAGGTCGGCGTCCTGCGTCTCACTCCAGTGCGGCAGGTAGGCCAGCCAGACGATGATCGCACCGAGGAAGGCGCCGATCATCTGCGCGGCGATGTAGGCCAGCAGGTCGCCCGTGCCGAAGCCGCTGGGGCCGCCGATGATCGTGTCAACCCACAGCCCGAACGACACAGCCGGGTTGATGTGCGCGCCGCTGATCGCGCCAACGGCGAACACGCCGAAGAACACTGCGAGACCCCAGCCAGTGGTAATGACGATCCAGCCGGAGCCTTCACCCTTGGACCTGCTCAGCAGGACGTTGGCGACGACGCCGTCACCCAGGATGATCAGGAACATGGTGCCGACGAGTTCGGCCAAGAAGGGGGACATTGTCATTTCTCCTTCTTTCAGGTACTAGGCTAAATGCAGGGACAGTGGTGGTGCGGATGAACCTCTCCCTCAACACCTCCTCGCGCTACTACACTGAACCGTTGACGAGCCCGCAAAAACAAACTGGCGCTCCAGTCTCTACCGGGCGCCAGCTTTGCGCATTACACAGGTGGAAACATCTGCCAGTTGACAACACGCCAGATCGTGAGGACGCCTGCCCGCGCCATCCAGCCCATCGACACAGGGAGAGCGTGCGTGCCAGGCAGAAAAGCCGCCACCTCAGTGTCTTGAGCCCAGATTAGGCTGTCCATGCGGTTGTTCCACAGGGCAGGGTACATCAGCTGCTAGTCCTCAGGCTAACACGCAGATCTGGAACGTGATTTGGTTAAAGGTTGTTACTCTTCTAGCGACTGGATTGCCAGTGCTAGGTTTCAGTGGAAAAGATACTGCTTGGAAGGTATAAGGCCGGCAGCGATGCGATTCTGCTCTCTACGAACTATCATCCATAACGCTACGGACGAGGCTATGCACATATTTTCAATGAATGCACACATGACCAGTATAGGAAAGGAAGCGTGGATTGTCAATCCCCATTTGCCGCTTTGGCGGCCCTTCCGCCACAACATTTTAGGTTGTTTTTACTACATCACCACGGCTGGTACGGTATAGTGAATACACGCGGCCTTCCTCCGGGAGTGTCTGCTGCCGGCATGCCGGGCTGCTCTGGCAGCAGGCGGGCAGGGTGCCGCATGGATGGTCATCGTGATGTTAGATTTAGGTGAAGACGAGGCTTTGGTATGAATCGAAATCGTGACTCTGGGCGTCAGGGCCCATCGGAACCCGGCGTTGGCGGGGCGATGCCCGGTGGCGGGCTCTGGCGCATTTTAATCTGGGTGCTGCTTATTGGGCTGGTCGCTCCCTGGCTGTGGAACCTTCTCGGCTCCGGCGCCAGTGCGTCCGAGGTCAGCTACAGTTCCTTCCGCGAGCAGCTTGAGGCGGGCAACATCGTGTCGGTCACGATCTCCGGTGAGGAGATCATGGGCCGATTCGAGGAGCCGGTCGCAAAGGAGATGCCGACCGGCGAGATGACGGAAGTGTCGGAGTTCGTCACGTACGTGCCCTCGGTGGGCGACGACGAACTGATGCCCCTGCTCGTCGAGCAGGGCGTTGTAGTTACGACCGAGCCGGCCAACGGCTTCCCCTGGGGGGTGATTCTGCTGAATGCACTCCCGCTGCTTTTGCTGCTCGGGCTGGGGTACATGTTCCTCAACCGTTCGAGCCGGCAGGGGCAGGGCCTGTTCAGCATGGGGCAGAATCGCGCCAAGCTGTACAACCGCAGCCAGGAGGCGACCACCTTCGATGATGTTGCCGGGGCCTACGGCGCCAAGACCGAACTCGAAGAGGTGATCCAGTTCCTGAAGAGCCCCGGGCGTTTTGAGCGCCTTGGCGGGGAGATCCCGCGCGGGGTGCTGCTGGTTGGGCCGCCGGGCACGGGCAAGACGCTGCTCGCGCGCGCCGTCGCGGGGGAGGCGGGCGTGCCGTTCTTCAGCATCAGCGGCTCCGACTTCGTGGAGATGTTCGTCGGCGTCGGCGCGTCCCGCGTGCGTGAGCTGTTCAACGACGCCAAGAAGGTGTCGCCGTCCATCATCTTCATCGATGAGCTGGACTCGATCGGGCGGCGACGCGGCGCGGGTGTCGGCGGCGGGCACGACGAGCGCGAGCAGACGCTGAACCAGCTTTTGTCGGAGATGGACGGGTTTGAGCCGAACGAGAACGTGATCGTCATGGCGGCGACCAACCGCCCCGACATTCTCGACCCGGCGCTACTGCGGCCCGGTCGCTTTGACCGGCAGATCACGGTCGACCTGCCGACCGCCAAGAGCCGTGAGGAGATCCTCGCGATCCACGCGCGCAACAAGCCGCTCGCTGACGACGTGGACCTTGCCAAGATCGCGCGGGGCACGCCGGGCTTCAGCGGTGCGGACCTGCGCAACCTGCTGAACGAGGCGGCGCTGCTCGCCGCACGCGAGGGCAAGTCAGAGATCTACAGCGCGGACATCGACGAGGCGCGTGACAAGGTGATGATGGGGCTTGAGCGCGAGAACCTCGCGCTGACCGACGAGGAGCTTAAGCTGCTGGCCTATCACGAGGCAGGGCATGCCCTTGTCGCTGCCGTCATCCCTGAGGCGGATCCGATCCATAAGGTGACGATCGTGCCGCGCGGGCGTGCGATGGGCGTGACGCAGACGCTCCCCGACCGCGACAAGTATGTGTACTCGCGTGACTACATGCTCGACCGCATGGCAGTCATGATGGGCGGGCGCGCCGCCGAAAACCTCGTCATCGGCACGCCGACGAGCGGCGCGGAGAACGACCTCAAGCAGGCGACTAAATGGGCCCGCAAGATGGTGCTCGACTGGGGCATGAGCGACCGCATCGGCCAGGTTGCGCTGGGCGGCGATGACCGGCAGGTCTTCCTCGGCGAAGAACTCGGCCAGTGGCGCGAGTTCAGCGAGCTAACTGCCCGTGAGATCGATGAGGAGGTCCGCGTGCTGACGGAAGAGGCCTATCAGCGAGCGTATGGCATCCTTGAGGAGCGCCGCCACGCGCTGGACGGCATCGCCGAGGCGCTGCTGAAGCACGAGGAGATCTCCGGTGAGATGGTGCTTGAGATCGTCGGTGCAGAAGCAACCTCGGACGAGCCTGATCACTTCCTCGGCGAAGAGGCGGAGCGCCGTCTGCGCAGCGCGGGTTCTGGTGTTCCGTTTGGTCAGGAGAGCCGCTAAAACTCGATTGAGCGGCCTTGCCCGCCCCCGGTATCCTGCACGTACCGGGGGCGGGTGCAAATTCGCCTTCTGGCTCCGCGCTGCTGCGGAGCCTTTTCTGTACGTCAGGGCCAGAGTTGCGCTATGATTAGATCGTACCAGTCCAACTTGGGCGGGGGAGGAGTATGTTCCAGGCATTTGTAAACTCACTGGCCGAGAACGTCGCCGATGTGCTGACGGTTGCCGCAATCGTTGGCGTGGTGGTCGGGGCGTTCCTCTTCTGGCGGGCGCGCCGCCGGCACATTGCAGACATCCGGCGGCGGCTGCATGGGCGCGTGAATGCGCCGGGGCGGGTGCGCGAAGTGCTTGCAAAGGTCGCCAACGCCGATGTGGCGGAGATGGGAGCCATCGGCGCGGTAACGTTTGTGGACCTCGCGTGGCACTACAGCATGGCGGACCCGTCCATCTGGGATCACTTCGATGGGCCTGCCGCCGACCACATCGCCGATGCCATCCAGAACCTCGACGTGCTCAAGTCAGCGCTGGGCGACCGCGCCCTGCCGACTGCCGCAAGCATCATCGAGCACCTGCGCGGGCTGGAAGCGGTACAGGTCTTTAACGACCTGATCGACCGGCTGCCCTCCGTCAGCGTGGAGTCCGGCATGCTGGTGCTGGAGGCGAAAAGCGCTCCGGTTGTCGACTCGCTGGTGCAGGGCACAGCCGTCAGTGCGGCGGCAGATGCACAGGCGAGCGCAACGGAAGAGGCGGCGGCGCTGTTGGCGCACATCCCGCTTGTCACCATCGGCTTTGCGACATACCGGGCGTGGCGGCGCTCTCAGAAGGGCGCGAGCCTGCGCCGCAACCTGGAGTTTGCCGCTGTGGAGGTCGCGACACGGGCGAGCGGCGGGCTGGTCGGTGGCAAGGTCGGCGGCGTCATCGGCACGGTGATCGTCCCCGGCATTGGCACGATTATCGGCACGGTGACGGGCGCGGTCGCTGGAGCGGTGGGCGGCGCGCTGCTCGGCGAGGCGGTGAAGAAGCGGCATCTGCAGAAGGCGAGCCGCGAACTCGACGAGTCGCTGGAGCGGCTGGGCGAGACATACCTGGAAGACCCCGACCGCTTCATGCAGGTGACGAATGTCTTCCGCGAGCAGGAAGCGGCGTACATCGAGCACCTGCGTGGCACGAAGCGGCGTCTGCGCCGCTATGCGATGCCCTGGCGCGTGGTCTGGCCGGATGAGAAGCTCGTGCTGCTGCAGGAGACGGTCCGGCTGGCGGAGGAGCGGCTGGGCAGCATTCAGGAGGGCACCGTCGAGGCCATCGACAAGCTGACCTTCATGCGGGAGACGCAGCAGCACCGCGAGTTGGGCATCATGCTGTGGAGCAACCCGGCGCTGTGCGCTGAAATCTCATGTGAGGGCGAACTCGTCGAGGCGGTCGAGACGGCCAATTCGCGCCTGCGGAACGAACTGCGGCACCTGGGCGCCGTCGCCGCCTGAGGCGAGGCGGAGCGGTTTGTGACGGCTGTGACATTTGTCCCATTTTACCGGATATTCATGACCTTCATATTCTGATTACTGGCGGGATTTAACATGTATTGGTATGTTTAGTGCGCTTGAACGTTGGATACCAGCGACAGGCGGTGAATGAGGTCATGTGGGGAGCGGCATCGGCGGTTGCTGGGCCGCCCCCATTTGTTAACGGAAACTGTGCGCGCTCCGGCGCGGGCGGTATGATAAGTGAAATTCCGACTGCCCTATGATTCGCCGTCTGGCACAATGTTCTCAGTTTCGTGCCGCTCAGGAGTGTGGCGCAGATCACGAACGCAGGTGTCTTAAGCCTTAATCTCACCAAAGAGTCTCATGAAAAAGCATCTTCACTCGTTCTTCCGTGGCGAAGGCAGCAAACCTTATTTAGTCGTGCTTGCCGTGGGGATGGCGGTCGTCGTAGCAGCCATCCTGCTTTATTACTCTCCCCTCCTTGCACCCACCCGCGCGGTTGAGGTGCCCTACAGCCAGTTTCTCAACGCTCTCGAGAAGGGCACTGTTGAGAGCGTGCGCATCTCTCAGACCAAGATCCGCTGGACGATGGTTGTCGGCGGTGTGGAGAAGTTCTTTGCCAGCGAGCGGCTGCCCGGCATTGACGAAACCCACCTGATCAACGAACTGATGGCGAAGGGCGTCGAGTTCGGCGGCAAGGGCACGAACAACTGGGCTGGCAACATCCTGCTGTTTTTGGTGATCGGCGGCGGGTTCTACGTCCTGTGGCGGCGCATGCCGGGCCAGCAGATGATGACGTTTGGCAAGAATGGCGCCCAGCCCTATGAAGGCGGCAAGCGCCGCGTCACGTATGACGACGTGGCAGGTGCACCCGAAGCCGTGATGGAGCTGCGTGAGATTGCCGACTACCTCGAAGCGCCGGAGCGCTACCAGCGCTTGGGCGGGCGCGCGCCGAAGGGCGTGCTGCTCGTCGGCCCGCCGGGCACGGGCAAGACGCTGCTGGCGCGTGCGACCGCCGGCGAGGCCAGCGTCCCGTTCTTCAGCATTTCCGGCTCGGAGTTTGTTGAGATGTACGTCGGCGTCGGCGCGGCGCGCATCCGCCGTCTGTTCCAGAAGGCGCGCGAGCACGCCCCGTGCATCGTCTTTATCGACGAACTGGACACGATTGGCCGCCAGCGCAGCGGCTCGAAGGCCCCCAACACGCACGAGGAGCGCGAGCAGACGCTGAACCAGCTTCTCGTCGAGATGGACGGCTTTGACAACAACACCGGCATCATCCTGATGGCGGCCACCAACCGCCCCGACGTGCTCGACCCGGCGCTGCTGCGCCCTGGCCGCTTTGACCGGCAGGTCGTCGTCGACCGTCCGTCCCGCGCGGGCCGCAAAGAAATTCTTGAACTGCACGCCCGCCGCATCCGGGTCGCCGACGACGTGGACTTCGAGGTTCTCGCGGCGCGGACGCCGGGTTTTGCGGGCGCGGAGCTTGAGAACCTCATCAACGAGGCGGCGCTGCTCGCCGCACGCCGTGGCTCCGAGGTCGTGACGATGGAGGACCTCAACGAGGCGGTTGACCGTGTGATGATGGGTCTCGTGCGGCAGGGCCGCGTGCTCGGCGAGAAGGAGCGCCACATCGTTGCCTATCACGAGATGGGCCATGCGCTCGCCGCCAACCTGCTGCCCAACGCCGACCCGGTTCACAAGGTATCCATCGTGCCACGCGGCGTGGCGGCGCTCGGCGTGACGATGCAGCTTCCGCAGGAGGACCGCTACCTGATGCGCGAAGCCGAGCTTCACGACCGGCTGGCCGTGCTGCTCGGTGGCCGCGCCGCCGAGGAAGTGGTGTTCGGCGAGATCTCGACCGGCGCAGCCAACGACCTCCAGAAGGCTACGGAGCTTGCCCGCCGCATGGTCACTGAGTTCGGCATGAGCCCGCTTGTGGGGCCGGTGTCGCTCAGCGCGCGCAGCGACAACGCCGTTATGCCCGGCATGGAGCAGCACATGGGCAGCGGCAAGCTCGAGGAGATCGTCGACGCCGAAGTGAAGCGGATCATCGAGGAGAACTACAAGCGGGTCCGCGATCTGCTTGTTGAGAACCGCGATGTGCTCGAGACGCTATCGCGGGAACTGCTTGAGGTCGAGGACATGGACGGCGAGACGTTCCAGCGGCGGCTTGCCGAGCTGGGCGCGCGCCCGGCGGCGTTCACGCCGCACAGCCTGGCGGTTCACTAACTGCAACTACCATGACGGGGCGATCCTCACCGGGTCGCCCCGTTTTGATTCGGGGTGGGGGGATGGGCGTACGAAGATGCCGGTGGTTTAACCCCGCCTCCGTCGTCCCGCCTTTGGCGGCTCGACACTCCCTCCCCGCCGGCGGGGAGGGGGGTGGGGTTGCAGCGGCGAGTTCGCCGGGGAATGGAATTCCCCGGCTATAAGGCGGCTGCGCCGCCGCAAAGTCCGCCCGCCGTAGGCGGACTCCACCCCCGACGGGCACTTTGCGGGACAGTGAAGCTGTCCCTTGTAGCCCGGCAATTCTATTGCCGGGCGGAAGCTGACCCCTACATGCAACTCCCACTGGCAGATTCCCCCGTGCACTGGTAACTTTGGGGCCATGCAGAAACCGTCACCGTCAACTTCGGCCCTGATGCGATTCCTGCGTCTCGCTGCGAGTGTGCTGCTCTGCTTCGTTGTGCTGATCGCTTTCTGGCGCGCTGCCGAACCGGCGGCGTTTGCCGTGCAGGGCGAGGTTCCGCGCTGGGGCGGCTATGGCATCAGCGTTGGCCCGCATCTCGACTCCCAGCCCGACCTGCTCAACCAGATGGGTATGGACTGGGTTAAGGTTTATGACACCGCCCAGATCGGTGACTACCCGGACCAGCGCGTGCTGTTCCGCGTGGAGCGCGACGGCTACCCGCCCGACTGGGACCTTGAAGCTTGGACGAACGGTCTGTATGAGCTGGCCCGCGAACTCGATCAGCGCGGCGTGGATGCGGTTGAGATCGGCAATGAGCCGAACCTGTCGCAGGAGTGGGGCGGTCAGAAGCCCGACCCTGCAAAGTACGTTGACGTGCTGCGCCGGGCCTACACGGCCTTCAAGCAGGAGGCTCCGCATATTGTCGTTGTGGCAGCCGGGCTTGCACCGACTGCCGGTCTGCCCGACGGCTCCGCCGTGGATGACCTGTGGTTCGCCCAGCAGATGATCAACCTCGGCGCGCAGAACTATATGGACGCCTGGGGGTATCATCCTTATGGGTTCAACCAGCCGCCAGAGGCCGACCCGCACCAGCAGCCGTTCTCCTTCCGCCGGGCCGAACTGTTCTACGACCTGCTGCGGCGCAACGGGGTAAACAAGCAAATCTGGCTCACCGAGTTCGGGTGGGTGCGCAACCCGGCGGAAGAGGGCATCAACTGCACGGGCGATCCCAACTTCAAGGACTTTGCGTGGATGGCGGTCGACCGGGACACGCAGGCGGCTTACACCGGACGCGCGCTGGAGTTCGCCGCCCGTAACTGGCGCTGGGCTGGCCCGATGTTCCTGTGGAACCTGAACTGGAACCTTTACGACGAGAGCTATGAACCGCTGTGCAGCCACCTGCGCTGGTATGGCATTCTCAACAGGGATGGCTCACCCCTGCCGGTCGTAAGAGCGGTTCAGGAGGCGCCCAGGCGCCCCGCTATCGAATTCCGCCCCAGTGTTGGGGCGGTTTCGCTGAGGCTGATGAAGTCCGTCGAGGCAGGCTGCGCGGGGATCGTGCAGCTTGGCAGCTTCACCGTGCAGGCATCCGACCTGCCCGAAGGCGAGAAGGTGTCGATTGAACCGGCGAACGCGCCGGGCCGCCCGCGCGTGTGGACGAGCCACGAGGAGGCAGAGGACGGTGATGAGATCGGCGTGTTTGTCGACGCGCGGGGCATGGACCCCGGCCTGTACCTGATTGCCGTGAACCTGCGGGCCAGCGGCACCGAGCGCATGTCGAGCAGCGTGGCGCGCGGCTGGCTGTTGATCCACCATGCGACATCGCCTGAATGCAAGGCTCGAGACGGAGGTTAAAGTTTGCCAAGAGATGATCTGACCCCGGCCCGCCGCTTGAGCGAGCGCAACGTCCTCCTCGATGAAGTTCGCCGCTCGCGGGCGGCGGATACGCTGGTACGGCTTGGCGCGGCGTTCTCCAGCCTGGGCCGCGCCGAGGAAGCCATCGGCTTCTACGAGAAGGCCCTGCATGATTACCGCGAGGCGGGCGACTCGCGCGGCGAAGCCCTGACACTCTCCAGTCTGGGCGCTGCCTACTGGCAGTGCGGCGAGCTTGAGCAGGCGGCGAGCGCCTTCGCCCAGTCGGTGGCCCTGTACCACGCACTCGGCATTGAGGACCGCGAGGCGACCGCGCTCAACTGCCTCGGCATGGTCACCGACGCGCTGGGCGACCTCGACGCGGCGATTGGCTACCACGAACAGGCGCTGGCGCTGCTGTGGGAGGCGGGCGACCAGCCGGGGGAGGCGGCGACGCTCGACGTGATCGGCATCGCCCAGCGACGCCGGGGCGACTTCATGGCGGCGCAGGAGGCGCACGAGCACGCGCTGCGCATCTGGCGGCAGCTCCGCGACCGGGCTGGCGAGGCGAGTTGCCGGCACGCGCTCGCCATGCTTTACGAGGCGATGGGGGATACCGAGCGCGCGCTGACGTATTATGAGTGGGCGCTGCGCCTGCGCCAGTCCATCGACGACCGGGTGGGTGAGGCGCTCACAAGCTACAACCTCGCCAAGCTGTACGAGCGGCTGAGCCTGCTGCGCGAGGCTGAGGCGCTGCTCCAGCGCGCGGTCGATATCGAGGCGCTGCTGAACATGCCCGAAGCGGCGGCAGATGAGGTGGAGCTGGTGTCGATCCGTGAGCGGCGGCGGCAGGCGGGCCTGCCCCGCCCGGACGACACAACCGGGCGTTTCCCGAGGCTGAACCTCGACGGGCGCGATTGACCCGTCCCAGCACGTTCTCTCCAAGGCACCGCAACGCGGTGTCTTTTTGCTTCGCCTGCCGGTACAATGAATTACCGGGATGCAGTAGAGAGGAGCGCGCGATGCGGACGACACAGGCCCCGCCGGAGGCGATCCGGCAGTTCTGCCAGCGGTACCACATAAAGCGGCTGTCGCTCGTAAGCGCGCTACCCGACAACGACGCGCCCGACGAATCGCTCGACATCCTCGTCGAGTTCGACGCGGACGCCCCGGCCCTTGACTTCTACGTCATGCAGGCCGAGCTTGGCCGCCTGCTGGGCCGCCCGGTGTCGCTCGTCTCGGCGGACTTCCTCTGCCCGTACTTCCGCGACGATATGCTCGACCAGGGCCGGGTGCTGTACCAGCGAGCGTGAGAAGAGTAGGAAGTTCAAATAACCGATAACGACTAGCTGGTACGGAAAGTGGAAACGTGTGTGGCTAAATAGTGTCTCAGCGACACTAATTGCCTTTTCATAATCTCTGCTGATTGCCGGGCGCCCACCTGATTGATAGCGATACACATGCGGAACAGCGAGTAATGAAATTATCCACTTCAACCATTACAAGCGCTTGCACCAGATCGCGGTAAATGGCATTGCCCATAACCGCGCGTCCAGCTTCAATTTCTAATCCAGCTTTCCATTCGGGATGGTATGCATCGACCTCATACTTAAGAGCAGGTTGGCCGTTTTCTCCGAAAAACACTGGACGTTCAATCTAGTCCTTTTTGAGCTTGCTAGTTTCAACTTGGAAGCCGCTCCTACGGAGATCATCTCTGATAATGCTGAGTACAGCATCGCTAGTTAATCCTCTTTTCTGGTGAAGCGTGCCAATCTCCGTTTCGTGCGCCGCAAATATCTCCCATACAGTAAACGCGATTGCAGGAGGAGGTATTGTGCGTGGGAAGCTTAAGAATCGGATAGTTGTTTGTGACATTGCATATTCCCCTTAATCCTTTGGGGTAAGAATAAGTCTTGGCCGAATCCGGCATCATTCGCGTTGCCGACTACCTATTCCCTACCTCAGCCACCTCGCGCTCGGCGGCAAACCGGATATCATACAGTCAGGACTGTATGATATCCTCTCGACCGCCGAGGAGCACGAACATGACCTCACCAACTCAGATCCCGGCAGCCGCCTGGAGCCGTCGTTTCGACGCCGCACCCATCCCGGCAGGGCGGCCCTCCCGCCCCTCGCTGCGTGGCATTGTGGAACTGCTGCCCACCATCGTCCGGTTGTGGCGGCAGCGGCGTCGCCTGCGCTCGACCGGGCGCATGCCCATTATGGACCCGTTCGCGCCGCTTGTGCCCGGCGGCGTGATGGGGGTACCGCTCGGCGGGCTGGGCGGGGGCAGCATCACGCGGGGCTGGCTCGGCGACTTCGTCCGCTGGCAGATGCAGCCCGGCATCACGCACTACCGCTCCGTCCCCGCTGACCAGTTCTCGGTGTGCGTGATGCGTGCCGATGGCTCCCGGCAGGCGCAGGTGCTGTACCCGGGGCGACCGCGCGGCAGCGAGCTTCGCGGCTGGAGGTGGGGCCTCCCGGCGGCGAGCGGCACATACTACGCGCTGTTCCCACGGGCATGGACGGTCTACGAGGAGCCTGTGCGCGGCGTGCGCCTGACCTGCCGGCAGGTGTCGCCTGTTCTCCCGCACAACTACCGCGAGAGCAGCATGCCGGTTGGCGTGTTCGCGTGGACGGTCGAGAACACCGGCAACGTGCCCGCGACCATCAGCCTGATGTTCACCTTCCAGAACGGCACGGGCGGCGAGAACGACCGGGCGGGCGGCCACTTCAACGAGCCGTTCGTGCTCGACGGGGCGGATGGAAGTGTCGTCGGGGTGGCGCTGCACCACATCCACCGCCAGCCCCGACCGGCCCCGCGCGGGCGGAAGGCCGCACCCGGCGACGTGTACGAAGACCCGCTCACCTTTGCCATCGCCGCGCAGAGCAGGGACGACGTCGAGGTGAGCACCCGCACCCGCTTTGCGACAAATGGCGATGGCGCGGCGCTGTGGGCGGACTTCGCTGCGGACGGTCGCCTCGACAACAGCGTTGACGTGCGCCCCAGCGTCCCCGGCGAGACGATTGGCGGCGCGGTGTGCGCGGCAGTCAGCGTGCCGCCGGGTGAGGCGCGGGAGGTGGTTTTTGCGCTGGCGTGGGATATGCCGCGCGCCCGCTTCGGTGAGGGGCGCGCCTGGTTCCGCCGCTATACCCGCTTCTACGGGCGTGATGGCAATGCCGCGCCGCTCATCGCTCGTGATGCGCTCGCTGATTACCCGACGTGGGAAGTGCAGATCGAGGACTGGCAGTCCCCGGTACTTGAGGACCGCCGCCTGCCGGACTGGTACAAGCAGGCGCTTTTCAACGAGGCGTACTTCCTCGTGGACGGCGGCACGATCTGGACGGATGGCGAGGACGCACCCGACGCCGGGCAGGACAACGGCGAGTTCGGGCACTTCGCGTACCTCGAAGGCCACGAGTACCTCATGTACAACACCTACGACGTGCACTTCTACGCGTCATTCGCGCTGGCACAGCTCTGGCCCGAGCTTGAACTGAGCCTTCAGCGGGACTTTGCCCGCGCGCTCCTCTGCGAAGACGACGAGATGATCCCCCTGATGTTCTCGCGGGAGCGCGTGCCCCGCAAAGTGTGGGGCATCATCCCGCACGACCTCGGTGGCCCAACGGAAGACCCCTGGTACCGCGTCAACATCTACGACTATCAGGATGTCAGCCGGTGGAAGGACCTCAACTCGAAGTTTGTGCTGCAGGTTTACCGTGACTTCATCGCCACGCAGGACGTGGACTTTCTCGCGGAGATGTGGGAGCCGGTCACCGTGGCGCTGGAGACGATGCAGCGCTTCGACCGGGATGGCGATGGGCTGATCGAGAACGACGGCTTCCCCGACCAGACCTTCGACACGTGGACGGTCAAGGGGCCGAGCGCCTACTGTGGCGGGCTGTGGCTGGCGGCGCTCCAGGCCGCCTCGCAGATCGCCTCGATCCTCGACCACCCCGGCGAAGCCCACGCCTACCGCAGGCAGTTCCAGCGCGCGCGGGAGGCGTACTCCGAGGCGCTGTGGAACGGCGAGTACTTCAACTACGACGCGAGCGGATCCGCTCACCACGACAGCGTCATGGCGGACCAGCTTGCCGGGGACTGGTACGCCCGCGCCTGCGGGCTGCCCGGCATCGTGCCGGAGCGCTACGCCCGGAGCGCGCTGCGCAAGGTCTTTGACCTCAATGTCATGGGCTTCCTCGATGGGGAGGCGGGCGCGGTCAACGGGATGCGCCCGGATGGCAAGCCTGACGTCTCCAGCATGCAGGCGCAGGAGGTCTGGCCGGGGGTGACGTATGGGCTTGCCGCCGCGATGCTGCACCTTGGCATGGACGCAGAGGCGTGGCGCACGGCATGGGGCGCGGTCAAGCAGACATACGAGGTGCGGGGCTACTGGTTCATGACGCCGGAGGCGTGGACGGCGGACGGTGGGCACCGCTCGCTGGCCTACATGCGCCCGCTCGCCATCTGGGCGATGAAATGGGCCTGGGATCGGCGGGAGTAACCGCCCCTCATGCCGGACGCTCCCTGTGGTCGCTGGGAGAGGGGAGCCGCGACGTTTAGTCGCGGCGGATTTTTGGGGCAACTGCCAGCACCGCTACTCTCGTCCCCCGCCTAGCAGCCCCTCATACACCGCCCAGACCTGCCCGGCGGTGCGCGCCCAGGTGAAGGTCGCGGCGCGTGCCCGGCCCTTCTCTGCGAGGGCGGCACGCAGATCCGCGTCGCCGAGCAGCCGCGCGAGCGCCCCGGCGATGGCATCCACACTCAGCGGGTCGACCAGCAGCCCGGCATCCGCGCCGGTAACCTCCGGCAGCGACGACACATCCGAGGTGACGACCGGCACGCCTGCCGCCATCGCTTCCAGTACCGGCAAGCCGAAGCCCTCGTACAGCGAGGGGAACGCGAAGACGGTTGCCGCCGCGTATAGCGCGGGCAGGTCGGCGTCGTCCAC
>ERZ773359.1255-NODE-1255-length-35679-cov-5.625225_pt1 | contig 35679 bp, 18 predicted proteins | sample MGYA00374955_ERZ773359 | MGnify/ENA primary metagenome ERZ773359 (study PRJEB29098, sample SAMN04486028) | biogas fermenter metagenome | study: EMG produced TPA metagenomics assembly of the Biogas fermentation microbial communities from Germany - Plant 4 DNA1...
CAAAAAGGTTCTGGATATTCTTCCAAACAGAAAGAGTGAAGACTTGTACAGATATCCACTCTCAGGCTTCTGGAGTGGATATTGTTCCTGAATTTCTGTAATTTCTCTTAAATTTCTCTTAACCTTTTCCTTTTTCAAGTGTTTTGGCCGGTTCATTATTTGCACCTATCTGATCGTTATAAAATGCCGGATCTTCTGAAACCTCCCCGGTGATTTTAGGGTCAGCTTTTTTGATTTTTGGTTCTTTTTTGTTACTCATAATGCCTCCTTCATATTATTTATCTCACATAAAAGTAGTGTGGGCAAATTAAGGAGTTTCTATTAATACTTTTTCAACCTGATCTGATGTCAGATTTCTGGTTGCTTAAGAATTTAACTTCCTTTATTACTCTGAACCCCATAGGCAAGGCCAGACAAAAGGTCAAGACATCTGCAATGGGCTGGCTCAGTTGTATACCCCAGATACCGATTAATCTGGGCAGAGTTAATATAAGCGGCAGATAGAAAAGTCCCTGGCGGGCAAATGACAGTATTGAGGCTTCTTTAGACTTTCCTATATTCTGCATGAGCATATTGTTTATAACCACCCAGGCTGAAAGCGGAAAAGGAATGCAGTGAAGTCTGAGCACTCTTGCACCAACTGCTATAACTTCGGGATCGTCTTTTCTGAAGATTGAAATAATTTGGGGAGCAAATATTATTCCGGCTATACTTGCTATTAAAAGTCCTGTAAATGCTACTTTTACACAGAACCAGAAAGCTTCAATCACCCGGTCATATCTTTTCGCACCATAATTAAAACCGCAAACCGGCTGGAAGCCTTGTCCCAGTCCTATCAAGGCTGAAAAGGCAAAGCCCATGGCACGTCCGACTATTGACATAGCTGCAATAACCGAATCACCGTATGGACGAGACATCTGATTAAGTGTCATCATTGCAAGACTTAAAAGTCCCTGTCTGTAAAATGAGGGAAGTCCGGTCCTGAGCACTTCTTTATATATAGCCCATCTTGGGTGAAAGTTTCTGAATTTTATTTTTATATTCCCGCCTTTGCCGCAAACATACAGGAGAATTATGAAGCTGCAAATCTGGCTAATCACAGTCGCCAATGCCGCTCCGCCAGTTCCCATTTCCAATACAAAAATAAAAATCGGATCCAGAATAATATTGAGCAACCCTCCAAAACCTATACCGAACATTGCATAGAAGGCACTACCCTGAAATCTGATAATATTGTTCAGGACAAAAGATGAGATTATAAAGGGTGCACCTAAAAGGATTATGCCAATATAGGCTTTTGCGTAAGGGAAAATAGTGGGAGTGGCTCCAAGTAAATTAACAAGCGGGTCTAAAAAGATTAATGAAGTTATTGTTATTATAATTCCGACAATAAAGGACGTAAAAAAACTGGTGGCCGCAACTTTTGACGCATATTCAGTGTTTTTTTCTCCTAACAGTCGCGATATATAATTCCCCGAACCCATGCCTATTGTAAAGCCAACGGCCTGGAGAATTGCCATAAGACTGAATGATATGCCTACTGCTCCGGTGGCACTTGTGCCTATCTTTCCTACAAAAAAAGTATCTGCCATATTATAAATTGCAGATATCAGCATACTGATTATTGTTGGAATGGCAAGGGTAATTACCAGTTTAGGCACAGGTGTCTCAGTCATTTTTTTAAATTTCACGTCTGCGTTCATGCTATATACCTCGTTTAAGCTTGTATGTAGAAGATAATATTACATTAGTAGTATACAATTAATCAGTTTCGCACTCAACTGATTGGAATTTAGAGAGAGTTTTTAGTTAAATACTTTCATCAAAATGAAATAATATCGGATACAAGTATATACATTATACCTGATACCCGATATCTGTTAGGTTCTGTTCAGTAGTAAAGAGTTTTTCAGAAAGGTTAGCTAAAGTTATTTGATAAGTTCTTCATGTAAAACCTTAAGGGTTTCTATGATAGGCAGATGCTGCGGACAAGCACTTTCACAGGCACCGCATTCTATACAGTTGGAAGCATCAGCAAAATTATCAGTTAACCACTTGTATTTTTGACGGGAAACATCGTGAGCATCTCCCCTGACTGAATGAGCATAGTTGTATGCCCTGAAGCATTCAGGGATGTTTACGTTATTGGGACAGGGCATGCAATAGTTGCAGCCTGTGCAATTAATTTGTTTCATTTCCTTCCATTCATTTGCCAGATTATTTATAAATGAAAGCTCTTTCTCTGACATACAACCCGGAATCATATCTTCGCGGCTGCATATTTCAATATTTTCCTTCACCTGTTCTATGGTACTCATACCTGACAGCACAACAGAAATTCCAGGGTGATGGCAAAGCCATCTGAGTGCCCATTCTACAGGCTTCCTTTGAACTGGGTAGTCCCGGAATTTGGCTAAAATGTTTTCCGGGACATTATGAACAAGTTTTCCGCCTCTGAGTGGCTCCATTATAATAACACCAATATTTTTGGACTGAGCTTTTTCCAAACCTTTAAGTCCTGCCTGGAAATCGGTGTCCAGATAATTCAGCTGAATTTGGCAGAAGTCCCAGTCATATGTATCTAAAATATCTGCAAATACTTCATAATCGTCATGGAAGCTAAAGCCAAAGTACTTAATTTTACCTTCAGCTTTTGCTTTCATGGCTTTTTCCCATAAGTTCAGTTCTTTGAATTTGTTCCAGCTGTCAAAATCTAAACAGTGCTGAAGATAAAAATCAATTCTGTCGGTTTTAAGCCTCTTTAGCTGTTCTTCAAGGAAATTGTCCCAGTCATCAGCGGTTTTTACGAGCCAGGTAGGATTTTTTGTTGCCAGCATTACTTTATCACGGTATCCATCTGAAAGGGCTTCGCCAACAAGGAATTCAGATTGCCCGCCATGGTAACTGTAGGCAGTATCAACATAGTTTATGCCATTGTCAATACCATAGCGAATCATTTTTATTGCCTCATCCCTGTCAATATCAGAATCTTTCTCGCCTTTGAGCGGAAACCGCATACAACCGAAACCCAATAAAGAAGGTGAGATGTTAAGTTTGCCAAAATGTCGATACTGCATATTATCCTCCAGAAATATATTTTTTTAATATAAATTTGTTGGGAACAAAAAACGTTTGGTAAATAGTGAGTAGCAACCTTGATGACAGTGAATATTGAATGTGATTTATTTTTATTTTATTATGAAATAAAAGTTAAATCAACCTTGGAAAAATGGAGTAAGAAATGATTATTACTGTAACTTTAAATCCGGCAATAGATAAAACTGTTGAGGTCAAAAACTTTGAGCCTGGGAGATTGAACCGTGTGAAATCTGTTCGGCTTGATGCAGGAGGTAAAGGCATAAATGTTTCAAAGGTCATCAAAAGTCTTGGAGGCATTTCAAAAGCAACAGGCTTTCTTGGCAGGGAAAACAGCAGTTTTATTATCAATTATTTAAACAGGCATAATATAGAGAATGAATTTGTTTTTTTAAGCGGAGAAACCAGGACAAACCTCAAAATATTCGACAGCTCCAGAAAAGTTATCACTGAAATAAATGAACCGGGCCCTGAAGTCGAAGATACTGATATTGAAAATTTTGAAAGAGTTCTTTTTAAGAATGTTCAACAGGGTGATATTGTAGTTCTTACCGGTAGCGTCCCTAAAAATGCAGAAGAAGATATTTATGGAATATGGATTAAAAAGCTTAACAAAAATGGTGTAAAGACGATTTTGGATGCAGAGGGGAATCTTCTTAAAGAAGGTATAAAGCAAAGTCCTTATCTGATAAAGCCCAACATACATGAACTTGAGGGTTTACTGGGGTATAAAGTGTCAGGTGTTAAAGAAATAGAATCTTTCGCAAAAAAGCTTATAGAAGACTTTAATATAGAAATAGCAGTTGTATCATTAGGAAACAAAGGTGCAATTTTTGTTAACCGGAGCCAAACAGTTTATGCCCATGGACCTCAAGTTGACATAAAAAGTACTGTTGGTGCCGGGGATGCTATGGTTGCAGCATTGGCTTATTCTATAGAAAAGGAACTGGATTTTGAGAAAGCTGTAACATTGTCAATGGCTGCAGCTGCTGCAAAGACAATGGTAGAGGGATCTAAGCCACCATCGATTGATATTATAAGAACCTTAGAAAAGCAAATAACCTATGAAATAGTATAAATTGTTTAATAAAAGTAATTTTTATGGTCCGGAAGTTTCCGGGCTATTTTTTTACTTAAATTTAAGAATAGATGGAAATATTGTTCAATTTAACAAAAGGTAAAAATATCAACTCATTTAATCAAATTTATACATTGAGCTAAATCTTCCCCTCCAATACAATGCAGGTGAGTTAAATATCCATAAAAGGAGGGGTTTTTTTGTCCAAAATTAGAAGGAAACTTGCCGTTTTTCTTGTAGTTGTATTCCTTATGGTAACTTTCGTTCCAAGTGTTTTTGCTTCAATGCCTGCTGTTGAAGGATATATAGATATCGCGGGGCATTGGGCGGAAGAAGCAATTAATAAGTGGAGCGAGAAAGGTATTATTTATGGCTACAATGGCAGGTTTAACCCGGATTCAGACATCACGAGAGCAGAATTTTGCGCTATTATAAACAGAATCTTTGGTTTCACCGAAAAAAGCAGTACGAACTTTGATGATGTTAAACCGGACAAATGGTATGCAGATGATGTGGCCATTGCAAAAAAGGCCGGTTACATAGCCGGATATGGCAACAACCTTTTCGGACCGGAGGACAGAATCATCAGACAGGATGCAGCCCGGATTTTATTTACAGTGTTTCAGTTTGATGTCGCAGATGGATTAGTTTATGGGCATTTTGAAGACAATTCAGAAATATCCTCCTATGCAAAAGAAGCCGTAGCTGTGTTGACACAAAAAGGATACATTTTTGGCTACCAGAACTATTTCAAACCTAAAGATAATTTAACAAGGGCACAGCTGATAGCAATTCTTGACAGAATTGTAGCAGAGCTTTACAACAAACCAGGGACTTACTCAGGAATTGAAACTGAAAAGAACATAATTGTAAGTTCAGATGAAGTAATTCTTGAAAATATGGTGATAGAGGGCAATCTCTACCTTGCCGAAGGTATCGGGGAAGGCAGTGTAACCCTCAATAATGTTACAGTCAAGGACAATACTTTTGTCAATGGCGGCGGGGAAAACAGTGTAATCATTAAGGATTCCAATCTGGGAAGATTAGCTGTCAGAAAGCCGGACGGAAAGATCAGGATAGTTGCAAGCGGCAGCACCAAAGTTTCCCATGTCAGACTTAATTCCGGAGCTATACTCAAGGCTGATAACATAAAAGCCGGTTTTGATACTGTTGAGGTTCTTGAAATACCTGAAGGACAGAATTTAGTTATTGAAGGCGACTTTGAAGATATACTTGTGACCGCTTCCAATGCAAGCATCATAATTTCAGGCGGAACTGTCAACAATCTTACAATATCAGAGGAAGCCTTCGGAGCAGGGATACAGATAGCCCAAGGTGCTTTGGTCAGAACTCTTGATATAAATGCGGCTGTAAATGTGGAAGGGCAGGGTAAAATTGTTACCGCCAATATAAATGCCGGGAATGTAACAATTAGTCAAAAACCTTATGTTATAAACATTGCTGATGGTATTGAAGCCAATATTGGCGGAAAGAAGGTGGACAAATCCACTGTATCTGAAAGCAGTAAAGGCGGCACCACTCCAGGCACTCCCAAACAGGAATGGACACTTGTCTGGGCAGACGAATTTGACGGTGATACTGTTGACACTTCAAAATGGGAACTGGTAGATATGGGCGGTGGATTTGGTAACCAGGAATCCCAGTACTACAGTCCCGATAATGTAACAGTTGAGGACGGCAAACTCGTAATAACTGCAAGGAAGGAAAAACATCCGAACGCTACGTATGAAGAGTATACTTCAGCAAAACTTGTTTCTAAATTTGCCAAAAAATACGGAAGAATTGAAGCAAGAATCAAGCTGCCTCTGGGTACAGGTCTGTGGCCTGCATTTTGGATGATGCCTCAGGACAGCGTATACGGCGGATGGGCAGCTTCAGGTGAAATAGATATCATGGAAGCCAGGGGCAGAGTTCCCGATGTTGTATGCGGTACCCTGCATTATGGCGGACCATGGCCTCATAATGTACATACAGGAAAAGATTATGTTTTCCCTGAAGGTCAGACAATCAACGAATTCCATACCTATGCCATAGAGTGGGAACCCGGTGAAATCAGATGGTATGTTGACGGTGTTCACTACCAGACTCAGACCAGCTGGTATACCATGGGTTCAGAATATGAAGAAACCTATGCTTTTCCGGCACCCTTTGATCAGGAATTCTATATGCAACTGAACCTTGCAATAGGTGGAACCTTTGACGGTATGCAACTTCCACCGGATGAACTCTTTGAGGATCCTGATAATCCTGTAACTATGGAAGTTGACTATGTAAGGGTATATGAACTTACCGGAAGGCCGTATAAGACGCCTGAAGGAGCGGTTGTTCCTGTAGAGCCTCTGCCGGATAATGCAAGAACGCCTGATGCGACAGGTAATCTGGTATATGACGTAAACTTTGAAAAAGGTATTAAAGATAATCAAGAGGGTATAGATGACGAGTTCGGTGATTACTGGAACTATGTTCATAACGCTCAATTCGGCGGTGAGGCTGATGTAACCGTCGAGGAAATCGATGGAAACAATTATGCAAAAATAGACGTTAAAAACAAAGGAAGTCAGCCGTATTCCATTCAACTTGAACAGCTTACAACCCTGGGAATTGGCAGATGGTACAGGTTCTCTTTTGATGCGAAAGCTGACAAGATCAGAACTCTTAACACCAAACTTGGCGGAGGACCTACAAGAGGCTGGACTGCATATTCAGGTTCCTACACAGTGGATCTTACAGATGAATTCCAACATTTTGAGTTTGAGTTCCAGATGATCCATGAAACCGATGTTCTTACCCGTATAGAGTTTAACTGTGCAACAGATACAGGACCTGTGTGGATTGGCAATGTACGGCTTGAAGAGATAGACGGACCAACCGTGGATTACAATGCTCCAAAAGAACCCTTGTCAAGCGGTAATCATGTTTATAACGGAGCCTTTGACAAGTACAGCATTGACAGAATGGCGTGCTGGAACGTGGAGGTAACCGGGGCCAATGCTGATATTTACGTTCCTGAAGACACCAGGGAGCTTACTGTAAAGATTAAAGATGGCGGTGCATCGGCTGATACAATTGTTGTATATCAGCAAGGCATTCAGCTCTTAAATGATTATGGATATAAACTTTCCTTTGATGCAAGGGCTGCTGGTGACAGAACCATAAAGGTTGCTTTTACAGACATTGAAGGAAATGTATATGTACCTGCATCAGAAATATCCCTTACATCCGGAATGAAAACATACGAATTGGAATTTAAGATGGAAGCTGAAACAGATTATAATTCCAGACTTGTTTTTATGCTCGGCGGTGACAGTGCAGATGTTTATATTGATAATGTGGAGTTAATCACTACTACTTTCCATGTTGATCCAAGTGTTGATCTTTTCCCGCTCAAGAATGGAGACTTCAGTGATACTTCCGGAGAACCATGGGCAACATATGCAGTAGAAGGTGGAGTTGCTGATTTCTCATTTGAGAATGGCGAAGCAAGAATCAGCACAACTGTTTTAGGAAACAATCCATGGAGCATAATGCTGGCTCAGCATGGTATGAAATTCTCTAAAGGTGTAGAGTATCAGGTTGAGTTTGACGCACGAGCTAATGTACCGAGAGATATTGAAGTCATACTTGAGAATGCTCAATATACAAGGTTCTTTGATGAAACAGTCAGTTTAACTACAGAAATGCAGAGGTTCAGCTTTACTTTCAAAATGAATGATAATCAGACACTTGATTTAAAATTCCTTCTTGGCAACCTTGAAGGAGCGTTAAATACAGATATTTTTATAGATAATGTGATCTGTGAAGTCAAAGGAGCCAAACAGTATAAGAACCTGTTACAAAACGGTACGTTTGCAACTGGAACAAATCATTGGGAAATATTCAATGCTGATTGTGAAGGCGCCAGTGTTGAAGCGACGGTTGATGATGGTACCCTCAATTTAGCGATTGGTTTTGAGGGTCTTCAATTCTGGAGTGTACAGTTAATTCAGGATATTAGTACTCCGTTATCAGCAGAAAAAGGTTATGTTCTCACATTTGATATTAGTTCAAGTGTGGAAAGAGAAATACAGGCTATTGTAGAAAATATAAACGCGCCAGAAAACAAATATTTATGGGAAACTCTTAATATATCTTCAGAAAAGAAAACATACAGCCTTAGGTTTTCTGGAGTAGACGATCCGGCAGCTCATGTTGTATTTGCATTCGGAAGGATTGGAGATGAGCCAGTAGGTGCTGCCCATACAATTAGTATTAGCAACATTAGCCTTATTGAAGATCCCTATGGTTTTGTTCCACCACCCCCACCGGAAAGCCATGAACTTCTTAATGGAACTTTTGACGAAAATACTGATTATTGGGAAGCTTATACCGCTGATGGTTCAGATGCAACCATATCAGTAGAAAACCAAAAAATGAAGATTGATTTTGCTAATTATGATGGCTGGTTCATATACTCAACTCAGGTTTATCAAAGAAATATCGAACTTAAGCCAAATACAACATATACTTTTGGATTTGAGATAAGCTCGACCTTTGAGAAGCCTATATTGGTGAGCATTGAGAAGGGATCCGATTATAATGTTAAATATCTTGATACACAAGAAATCATGTTAACTGAAACAGAAAAGACTTATACTTTTGAATTCACTGTAGGGGATGTAATAGAAAAAGATGCAAAAGTAGTATTCCAGCTTGGAAGCAATAATGTGCCGGGTGATCAGTTTGTTTCGCACAGTATCTACATAGACAATGTTTTCCTCACTGAAAAAGCCGGTGGAGAAGATCCTGAGCCTACAGAGCCTGAACAGGAATATGGTGTTGACATCATGGGTGACGGGAATTTCGAAACAGGCATCGGTAAATGGGACAGTTGGTGGGGAGACGAATGGTCCGGCGGTGTAACATCCGGTGATGCTATTGTAACTGATGGAAAACTCAAAGTTACAGTAGATACAATTGGTACCGCGTCTTATAACCCGCAGATATTCAGACCCAACCTGACTCTCATAAAAGGAAGAACTTATAAAGTTACATTTAGGGCTATGGCAGATAAACCATGGAAAATAAATGTAAATATCGGAGAACCTCTGGATTATGATCCTTGGTTTATACATTATGTTGATACTCATACTTTTGATTTGAGCACAGAGGAACAGGAATTCGATTTTACATTTAAAGTGCCTCATCCCACACGTGAAAACATAAAATTTGTATTCGAAGTTGGTAAAATCGGTGAAAATGAGCATCCGGTAACATTATGGTTTGATGATGTGACCGTAGTGCCCGTTGAAGACCAACAAGAGCCACCGGTTGATCCTGACGGACTTCCGACAGTGTGGTATCTCTATAATGAAGCAGTTGATGGAATATGCCCTGCAGGTGAGGGTCTGATGTCAGATATTTCGGAATTGACTGTAAAGGGATGGCAGCCTACAAAACAAATCACAACTGAAGCAGCTATCTGGTATAGTCCTGTTATTGACGGTACATACAAAGAAGGTGATTGGAAATTTACATTATGGACAGATGAACAGCCCGAAAATACAATAATAAATGTTGCACTGTATAAAGTAAATGAGGATGGAAGTGAGGAACAATTAATTACTGAAAAAACTAATGATGTACGTGGAAGTGGTAACCATCCTAACGAATTCTTTTTTGAGGGAATAGATGCAGTAACATTCGAAAACCAGAGACTCAAAATAGCAATTAAGAAGATTGACGGAGAAAAAGATGTTGTGATGGGATATAATCCGGCTGATATCTTCAAAACAATGCTTGAAACCCCTGAAATACAATAACTATATAAATAATTTATATAATAGAGGGCTGTTGCAAATGCAACAGCCTGATTTTTTATGCTGATATTTATAACAGATAATATTTCATTCCTCATGGTAAAAGCCATGATATCTTCTCTGCAATTATATCAACAAAACAGATTTGTTACTTCCATTCCTTTATCAGTTTTATCAGGTTTTCTGGTCTGGATGATTTTACATGAGATAGAAAGCTAACTTATGGTTTGATATAATTTAACTATCATATTAAATGTTAAAAACCATAATAAATATACTTTAGGTATTAAACTGATTTAAAGTACACTTAGAGGTGCAATAGCAAAATATTTTACTATTTACGAACAGGAGAATGAAATGAGCCTCAAAATCGTTTATGGCAGGGCAGGGAGCGGTAAAACAAGCTATTGTCTTAATGAGCTTAAAAACAGGATTGAAAGCTGCGGGAACGGGAATATAATTTTTGTCGTTCCTGAACAGTATTCTTTTCAGGCTGAAAAGGACCTGATAAAGGTACTGAATACCAGCGGTATAATTAAAACTGAGGTATTAAGCTTTCAAAGAATGGCTTACCGGATTTTTAATAAGCTTGGTGGGATTACATATCCTCATATCCATCCAGCCGGAAAGTCCATGATTATATACCGCATACTTGATAAATTAAAAGATAGGATTAATATATTCTCAAAGTCCTGCGACAAAGAAGGGTTTATAGATAAAATCTCTGTTTTGATATCCGAGTTTAAACGCTATAACGTAGAATCTGAAAGACTATTGAGCGCAAGGGAAAAAATATCTGAGAATGTCCTCAATGAAAAACTGTATGAGCTCGGCATAATATTTGAAGAGTTTAACAAAACACTAACTGAACGGTACAGGGATATAGATGATGATTTGACTTTGGCTGCCCGTAAACTTTCAGAAAATCCAATGTATTTTGGTACCGAAATCTGGGTAGACGGATTTATAAGTTTTACCCCTCAGGAATACAAAATGCTTGAAGCATTATTGAAACAGGCAAAAAAAGTAACTTTAACCCTTTGTATTGATGAACTGGATGCGGAATCTTTTGCTGATAAATATGATGTCTTAAGGGAAAGTAAACGGGCATATAAAAAGCTTATTGAAATATGCAGGGAAAACAATATTGAGGTTGAACCCCCGGTTTGCTTAAATAAAGAGCCTTTACCAAGGTTCAAAAACAGCAGGGAACTTGCTCATCTTGAAAAGAATTTTTCCTCATATCCGTATGAAACCTGGGATGAAAAAACAACAGATATCACGCTGTTTTCAGCTTTAAACATCTTTTCCGAGGTTGAGGAAACGGCCAGGGACATTGTGCGGCTATTAAGGGATGAAAAATTAAGGTATAGGGATATAGCCGTTCTTACAGGAAATCTGGGCGGATACGAAAAGATTATCGATGCTGTTTTCAGTGAATACGAAATTCCTTTCTTTATAGACAGAAAAGTGGATATAAACAATCATCCCCTTACCCGAATGATATTGTCAATGTTTGATGTCTTTATTGATAACTGGTCATATGAGGCTGTTTTCAGCTATCTGAAAACAGGGCTTACCAATGTGGAGATGCATGATATAGATAAGCTTGAAAACTATGTCTTAGCCTGCGGTATCAGGGGAAGTATATGGACCCGTGAATGGGATATGAGCCCTGATTTCATCCCTGATGAAAAAAACACCGAGGCCCAGACTGAAATGCTGGATAGAATAAACCGGATAAGGGAAGAAGTTGTAAAGCCTTTGCTTGAATTCAGGAACAAAACAAAGGGTAAAAGAACAGCAAGGGAATTTTGTACCGCAATTTATGATTTCCTTGTAGGGTTGGATGTACCGGATAAAATTGAACAAAGTATCAGGAAGTTTAATGATAAAGGTGATCTTAGTTTAGCCAACGAGTATTCCCAGGTTTGGAATACTGTAATGGATCTCTTAAACCAGACTGTTGAAGCAATGGGGGATGAAACTTTTGGTCTGGAGCGCTTCAGTAAAATATTTAAAACAGGTCTTGGGGAGTACAAAATTGGATTAATCCCGCTTTCCCTTGATCAGGTGCTTGTAGGAAGTATTGATCGCTCTAAGTGGCATAAAGTGAAGGCACTTTATTTAATAGGTGTAAATGACGGAATATTCCCTGCACCAGGGATTGAAGAAGGTATTCTGTCCGATCAGGAAAGAAATACATTGAGAAACATAGGGATTGAGCTTGCTGAGGATACAAGAACGCAGGCTTTTAATGAGCAGTATCTTATTTACCGGTCTATGACCATTGCTGAGAAATATCTTAGAATTAGCTGGCCGATAGCCGACAATGATGGAAGGGCTCTTAGGCCTTCCATGATTATTTCCCGTATCAGAAACATATTCCCTGAGATTTCAGAGAAAAGTGATATTGTCCCTACAAACAACATTGAAGACCATCTTAAACTTATTGCAGGCAAAAAACCGGCCTTTAAAAATCTGGTTATAGCTATGAGAAAGAGTGAAGACGGTAGTAAGATAAGTCCTGTATGGTCTGAAGTTTATAAATGGTTTTTAAATGACAGTGAATATAAGCATTACTGTGAAAAAGCAGAAGAAGCTTTAAAATATAAAAACCTGGCAGAGCAAATAAATCAGGAAAAAATCCGGACACTTTATGGTGACCCCCTGATTACCAGTGTGTCAAGACTAGAAAAGTATACAGCCTGCCCGTTTTCATTTTTTGTACAGTATGGCTTGGGTGCCAAAGAACGCAAAGTATATAAATTGACCCCGCCTGATATAGGAACTTTTATGCATGCGGTAATTGAAAGGTTTTCTTTGATGGTGGCAAAAGAGGGTATAAGCTGGCGGGAGTTTGACAGGGACTGGTGTTATGATAAGGTATCAGAAATAGTTGATGAAATGCTTGATAAAATGAAAAGCTCCAGCATATTTTCGTCAGCCAGATACAAAACATTAACACACAGGCTTAAAAGAGTGGTTGCAAGAGCAGTTTGGGTGATTGCTCAACATATAAGGATGAGCAGTTTTGAGCCAATAGAATATGAGGCGGGTTTTGGCGATAATGAAAGTTATCCTCCTATAGTTTTCAAACTTGATTCAGGTCAGGAAGTAAAGCTGACAGGCAGGATCGACAGGATAGATGCTTTTGAAGACGAGGAGGGTACATATTTACGGATAATAGATTATAAATCCGGGTCGAAGGATTTCAGGCTTTCGGATGTGTACTATGGTCTTCAGCTTCAGTTAATCACCTATATGAATGCCATATGGGAGAAGGGAAACAAAGTGACAGATAATAATGTACTGCCGGGCGGTGTACTGTATTTCAAGATTGACGATCCCATTATTAAAGGTGACAGAAGAGCATCCGAAGAAGAGATAGAGAAGGCTATAATGAAACAGCTGAAGATGAAAGGTCTTATACTTGCAGATGTTAAACTTGTCAAGGCTATGGACAATAATATTGCGGGAGCATCACAGATCATACCTGCAACTTTGAACAAGGGTGATGTGCTTGGTAAAAATACTTCAGGTGCTACATTGAAGCAGTTTGAACTTCTCCGGGAATACATAAAAAAGCTGCTTAAGGATCTATGTGAAGAGATGATGAATGGTGCAGTGGATATCAGACCTTATAAAAAGAAGACAATGACAGCCTGTGAGTACTGCAGCTTTTTGCCCATATGCCAGTTTGATCCTGTATTAAAGGATAATTCTTACAAATTATTGTTTGATAAAGACAAAGATGAAGTTTGGACTGAAATTAAATCAACTTTGAATGGTTATCAAGGAGATGGAAATGAGCGGAGTCAAGTGGACTAATGAACAGTGGGACGCAATAACCGCAAGGGATTGTAATCTTCTGGTGGCTGCTGCCGCCGGTGCGGGAAAGACAGCGGTGTTGGTTGAGCGGATAATAAAAAAAATTACGGATGAAGAAAATCCCACAGATATAGACAAATTGCTGGTTGTTACTTTTACAAATGCGGCTGCTACTGAAATGCGGGAAAGAATTGCTGATGCCATATCTAAGGTGCTGGAGGAAAAACCGGATTCCAATTACATAAGAAGGCAGCTTATTCTGTTGAATAAAGCTTCCATTATGACCCTGCATTCTTTTTGTACAGAAGTTATCAGAAGTAACTTTCAAAGTCTTGATATCGACCCGGGTTTCAGAATAGCAGACGAAACAGAAAGTACGCTTATGAAGCTTGAAGCCTTAAATGAGGTTTTTGAAGAGCAATATGAAAATGAAAATAACAGTGCATTCTTTGATCTTTTAGACAGTTTCGGAGGAAACCGGGGCGATGAAAGGCTCATGGATCTGGTCCTGGAACTTCATAGTTTTGTTCAGAGCAGTCCCTGGCCAGAAGAATGGCTTGAGACTATGGTAAATGAATTCAATATTGTAGAGGATAAGGATTTTGGCGCTACAAGATGGGGACGGGTTCTTTTGTCAGCTGTAAAAATTGAGCTTGAGGGTATAAAGAATATGATGCTTCAGGCCCTTGAAATAATAAAATCGGAGCCTGGCCTTGAAAATTATACAGATTTGTTCAGGGAGGAGACCGGTTATATTGAAGGTCTTTTATCCATTTTCAATAGAACTGACGGTAACAATACATGGGACACGCTGTATCATTTTCTCAACAGCATAGAGTTTGCACGGCTTCCCCGTACAGGCAAGGACGTTGATAAATCCAGACAGGAACAGGTTAAAAAATGCCGCGATGCAATGAAAGAGAGCATTAAAAGGCTTAAAGAAAAAGTGGTTACAGGGACCTCACGGGATCTTGCAGAAGATTTAAGAAGACTATATCCAAGACTGCGCTGCTTAAAGAATCTGGTCATAGATTTAATGCAAAAATATGCAGAAATCAAAAAACGCAGGGAAGTTCTTGATTTTAATGACCTTGAGCATTTATGCCTTGAGATTCTTACCAGGAAGGACGAAACAGGTGATTTAGCACCGTCTGACATTGCCTTAAAATACAGGGAAAAGTTTGCTGAAATATTGGTGGATGAATATCAGGACAGTAACTATGTACAGGAATTGATTATTAAGGCTATTTCAAAAGAAGATGAAGGAAAACCCAATATTTTTATGGTGGGTGATGTCAAGCAGAGCATTTACCGTTTCAGGCAGGCACGTCCGGAACTTTTCCTTGAAAAATACAATACATATTCATTGGAAAAAGAAAGTCCCTTCCGGAAGATATTGCTCTATAAAAACTTCAGGAGCCGCAAGAGTGTTGTGGATGCTATTAACTATATATTTAATCAAATTATGTCCGTTAATGTAGGGGAGCTTGACTATACCGATACCGAAAAATTGAATGCAGGTGCTGTATATCCTGATATTCCCGGGGACATGTTTATAGATCATAAAACTGAGATTCATCTAATACAAACCGATTCTGATAAAAATAGCAGTGTTCAAGTCTATGATAGCGAAGATGACTCTGATGCAAAAAATGAAGAAGAGGGAATTATAGACAATATCCAGACTGAAGCACGCCTGATTGCTAAAAGAATCCATAAATTTCTGATGTCTGATGAAAAAGGAAAGTACTATGCAGTATTTGATAAAGCAAAAAAGGAGTACAGAAAAGTTGAATTCAGGGACATTGTGATACTGCTTAGAACTACAAAAAATTGGGCTGATGTTTTTGTTGAAGAGTTGGCTGCTATGGGAATTCCGGCATTTGCTGATACAGGGAGCGGTTTTTTCAAAACAATAGAGGTACAGGTAGTATTGTCCCTGCTTCAGATAATAGATAACCCGCTGCAGGATATCCCTTTGCTTTCAGTCCTTCGTTCACCAGTTTGTGGTTTTTCTTCCGACGAATTAGCTGAAATACGCCTGGCTCAAAGAAAAGGTCCCATATATCATGCTTTGAAAAAATATTCAGATGGGCGGGGGAAGAGCTCTGAAAAAGCCAAGGAGTTTTTAGACAAGCTCAGTAAATGGAGAGACCTTTCTTTTTATCTGCCCACTGATGAACTGATATGGCGGCTGTATATCGAAACAGGCTACTATACATTTGTGGGGGCAATGCCCCAGGGTGAGCAAAGGCAAGCTAATCTCCGAATTCTGTTCGAGCGGGCAAGACAGTTTGAAGAGACCAGCTATAAAGGTTTGTTCAATTTTATTAATTTTATTGACAAGCTAAAAAGCAGCAGAGGGGATATGGGAAGTGCCAAGATTCTAAGCGAAAATGACAATGTTGTGAGAATAATGAGTATACATAAGAGCAAAGGTCTGGAGTTTCCGATTGTGTTTTTGGCGGGATGCGGGAAAAAGTTCAATTTCCAGGACATGAACAGGAGTATACTCTTTCATCAGGAGTTAGGATTTGGTCCTGAGGTGATCGACTTAAATCTTAGGATTTCCTATCCTTCGGCAGCAAAACTGGCTATCAGGGAGAAAATAAAAAGTGAAACCTTATCAGAGGAAATGCGCATTTTGTATGTAGCATTGACAAGAGCACGGGAAAAACTGATTATAACCGGGGCTGCCCCTGATCTGGAAAAGGCTTTGGCAACATGGAAGGATACGGCTCAAGTAAAAAGCTGTAAATTACCTGATTATGAAATGGTAAAAGCACGCAATTTTTTGGACTGGATTATGCCTCCGGTTATTCGGCATAAGGGGCTGGATGCCAGAGAGAAACTATTTGGAGACCATTTTGACGGGTATTTGATGGAAGATTCGTCCCAGTGGCAGATTGAACTTTGGAACAAAAAAGATGTGCTGTCGCTTTCAATTTATGAAGACAGGAGAGATGAAGCAAATACTGACTGGCTGGAAAATCAGGATCTTGAACAGCTATTAGATAATATGACTGCTGAAGCGTTGTCAAAAGAGGTTGAAAGAAGACTTAATTGGGAATACCCTTATATGTATGCAGCTGATATCCCTGCAAAGATTTCGGTAACTGAATTAAAGAGACATATTGATGACACTGATGAGAATGCCGTTTCTTATTTTAAGCCTGTACTGGTCAAAAAGCCGATGTTTCTGGAGGAGGAGAAAGGATTAAGTGCCGCGGAGAAAGGTACTATTCTTCATTTTATTATGCAGCATCTTGATCTTGAGAGAATTTCCGGAATCTTTAATGTGGCAGAACATCCGGATGATTCTTTATTGGAGGATATAAAATATCAGGTGGAAAAAATGGTTGCAAAGGAGCTTTTGACACGTCAGCAGGCAGACAGCATAGATATAAGGAGAATAGCAAAGTTTTTAAATTCCGGTCTGGGACAAAGACTGCTAAAGTCAAAGAGTGTCAACAGGGAAGTTCCCTTTAATATGGAAGTGCCTTGCAGTGAGATTTATAGTGATATAACTGATAATGCCTGCAAGAATGAGACCATTTTGCTTCAGGGAATAATAGATTGTTATTTTGAAGAAGATGATGGCATTGTGCTTTTAGATTACAAAACCGATTATGTTAAACAAGGTATGGAACATAAAATAAAAGAAAACTACCGGAGTCAGATAGAATTTTATACACGTGCTATAGAAACCATAACCGGAAAAAAAGTTAAGGAAAAATATATTTATCTGTTCTCCAGCGGAAGTTTACTTGAGTTTTAATATTATTTGACTAATTGACAAACTCTTATTTATTGAATATTATTTTCTGAAAAATATAATATAAATAAAAAGGGTCAGAATATGAAGATAATTATTGTTGGTGACGGCAAGGTTGGATACAGCCTTGCTGAGAATTTGTCAAAAGAAAAACATGATGTCATTGTTATAGATAAGAACCCGGAAGCGCTGAGAAAAGCAAGTGATTACCTGGACGTAATGTGTATACGGGGAAACGGTGTCAGCGCTCAGACACTGATTGAGGCGGGCGTCAAGCATGCCGATATTTTAATTGCTGTTACTTCAAGCGATGAAATAAACATGGTTTGCTGTCTTGCCGGTAAAAAACTGGGTGCGGCTCATACTATTGCCCGGATAAGGGATCCGGAATATGCTGATGAACTGTCCATTTTAAGAAATGAACTTGAGCTTGATCTTGTTATTAACCCTGAACAGGCAGTAGCACAGGAAATTGCAAAGCTCCTGAAGTTTCCGTCTGCCATTGACGTCGAATTGTTTGCAGGAGGCAGTGTTGAACTTGTTGAAATAATTGCAACACCCGATATGCCCATAATAAATATGAGAATTATGGATATATCCGGCAGGTTCTCACCTGATATTCTGATCGGCGCTGTTCAAAGAGGAAATGATGTTTATATACCCAACGGCTCTTTTGAAATTAAGGAAAATGATGCTCTTTATATTTTAGGAAAGCCTGCAAGTGTATATGAATTTTGTAGATTGATGGGGAAATACAACCATAAGATCAAAAATATTATGGTTGTTGGTGGCGGCAGAATTGCCTATTATCTTGCAAAAAGTCTCAAACATCATGATATGAAAATCAAAATAATTGAAGAGGACATGGAAAGGTGCCTGGAGCTTTCTGAAAAGATTCCCGATGCGCTGATTATTAAGGGAGACGGCACTGACGAGTCCCTTCTCAACTCCGAGAACCTGTGCAATATGGATGCTTTTGTTGCATTGACCGGACATGACGAAGCAAATCTGCTTGCGGCTTTGCTGGCTAAACAATGCAATGTCAGTAAAGTCATAGTTAAGATTACAAGGATAAACTATCCTGCAATCATCAAGAATATGGGTATTGACAGTGTGGTTGACCCTAAGGTCATTACTTCAAACCATATTATCAGTTATGTCAGGGGACTTAAAAATGCCGAGGGAAATTCTGTAGAACATCTTTACAGGATTGTAGGAGGTCAGGTTGAAGCAATCGAATTCACAGTCCGGACAAATTCCAGGTATTTAAATATTCCGCTAAAAAAACTTGCACTTGCCGCTGAAGCGCTTGTGGCCGTTATTGTGAGAAAAAATGAGGTTATTATCCCTCATGGTGATGATGTGATTAAACTGGGAGACAGGGTTATCATAATTGCTAAAAACAAACAAATAACAGATTTCAATGAGATTGTCCTTTCCGGAGGAAAAATAAAATGAATACAAGAATGATACTTAAAACATTGGGGTTTCTTTTGATAATCGAGGCAGCAAGTATGCTGCCTTCCTTGTTGGTATCCCTTATATACAAAGGAAATGATTTTGCTGCATTTCTCATAACAATTGTAATTTTGCTGTTGACAGGTGTAATTCTATATAGAATGAAGGTTAAGAATACCAACCTGTACAGCAGAGACGGGTTTGCTATAGTTTCAATAGGATGGATAATGATATCCTTGTTTGGAGCTCTTCCCTTTATTCTAAGCGGTGCAATCCCATCGTTTTTTGATGCTTTTTTCGAATGTGTATCAGGGTTAACTACAACTGGTTCCTCAATTCTTCAGGATGTTGAGGGTCTTCCAAAAGGGATATTATTTTGGAGAAGTTCTACAATCTGGCTTGGCGGGATGGGAGTTTTGGTCCTTACCCTTGCAATCTTGCCCAAGGCGGGAGCCACAAGTTTTCAGATTATGAAAGCAGAAAGCCCCGGACCCAATCCCGACAAATTAGTGCCTAAAATTGCGCAGACTGCTCAGATACTCTATTCAATATATTTGGGTTTAACTATTGTCTTGACTGTGCTGCTCATTATTGCTGGAATGCCTGTTTATGATGCTTTGATCCATGCAATAGGAACAGCGGGAACCGGCGGATTTTCAATCAAAAATTTAAGTGTGGGATCATATAACAACATTTTTATCGAAGTAATAATTACTGTGTTCATGTTTATATTTGGCATTAATTTTGCTTTGCATTATCATGTCCTTAAAGGTAATGTAAAATCTATCTTTAAAGATGAAGAGTTTTGTTTTTATACCGGGACTGTAATAATAGCTATAATACTTATTTCAGTAAATCTGACCGGATCAGTTTTCAATTCAGTTGGGGAAAGTTTGAGACATGCTTCATTTCAGGTAACGTCAGTTATTACAACAACTGGATATTCTACGTATGATTTTAACCAATGGCCAACATTCAGCAAAACTATTCTTGTTATTTTGATGTTTATGGGAGCATGCGCGGGCTCTACCAGTGGCGGAATGAAATGTATCAGGATTGTTGTATTGCTGAAGACAGTAAAAAGGGAGCTTAAGAGAATTCTTCATCCAAGAGCGGTAAATACCGTTAAATTGAGCGGCAGAAACCTTGATGATAGTTTAATGTCAGGAGTAACAAGTTATTTCTTTGCCTACTTTGTGGTTTTTGTTATTTCAATACTGCTTATATCGCTGGATGGAAAGGATCTTACCACTACATTTACATCAGTGACAACAACAATTAATAATGTCGGCCCAGGGCTTGGTTTGGTGGGACCATCAGGCAACTTTGCCGATTATTCTGATTTTAACAAGTTTCTCTTTTCATTTATAATGCTTTTCGGCAGACTTGAAATATTTCCGATGCTGCTGCTATTTACTCCTTCTTTTTGGAGAAGGGCTAATATTTAGAAATCTTATAAAACGAATATCGACAGATTATTAGCACATTAATAAGGTAAAATATGAAAAAGACCGGCGCATGCCGGTCTTTTTCCGGAGCTAACTATTACTCTCTGTTTTCATTTCTGTTGTCGCAATTTTCGTTGTTGCGATTTCTGTTCTCATTATTGCGGTTTTCATTTTCTCTGTTTCTCTGTCTTTGTCTGTTGTCAGCCATGATAAAACGTTCTCCTTTCACTTTTAAAACTACTTTATTCTTACTTAGCCATCCGGATCATACCATTGTCATCTTGTCCATTCCCGACCTTTTGGGTGAGGGAAGCTTAACTAATAAATATCACAGGATGGCCTGTTTTTAGCACATTCAATACTGAACTTAATCAATATTGAAGTCCATTGCTTATTGTGAACAAAAAAACGAAAAGCTTGCATGTTAATTTTGGGGAAAAACCAGGGATAATTTATGCAAACTGACGAATTGAGGAAAACATTATATAAACAGTTAAAAAGCACAAAATAACTAAATACTGATTTTTTAGGAGGTTTCTTTTTGAAGAAAATATTAAAAGTGCTGATAAGCAGGATTGCAATAATCTGTCTTCTTTTTGGTGTTCAAATTGCTGCCCTGATTTTATTGACATTAAAAATCAGCAGAACTTATGTATTTTTCTACTCCTTTTTGGAAATTTTCAGCATTTGTGTTGTGTTATATATAACTTCAAGTCATACAAACCCGTCCCATAAACTGACCTGGGTCGTATTAATCCTGATTTTTCCTTTGTTCGGGGGCATTTTATACTTTATGCTAAGTGTTAGCAGAGCCACTAAAGGGTTTAGAAAAAGAATCAATGTTTCCAAGGCTGAAACCATAAATCTGCTCGAACAGGATGAAGCCATTATTGAAAGAATACGCAGACTTGACACTGGTATAGCGGCACAATGTAATTATATTTCCAATATGGGCTTTCCTGTATATAAAAACACTCAAACCCGATATTTTGATTCTGGCGAGGAATTTTTTGTATCCCTTATTGAAAATATTAAAAAGGCAAAAAAGTTCATTTTTATTGAGTTCTTTATCATCAATAAAGGTATTATGTGGAATACGGTTTTATCCGTTCTTGAACAGAAAGTAAAAGAGGGTGTGGACGTCCGGATAATTTACGATGATGCCGGATGCCTCAACAGATTACCCCATAAATATTATGAGAAACTCAGAAGTAAAGGAATTAAATGCTGTGTCTTCAATCCATTTTCTCCGATTCCCGAAATCCGCCTGAATCACAGGGATCACAGAAAAATTATTGTTATTGATGGCTATATAGCTTATACGGGCGGTATAAACCTTTCCGATGAATACATCAATGTAAAAGAAAAGTACGGACATTGGAAAGATGCTGCCGTTCTCGTAAAAGGGGAGGCAGTATGGAGCCTGACTGCTATGTTTTTGCAGCTCTGGTCTTTTATATCCGGTCAGGAAAACGGCTGCGGCCGGAAAAACAATCAGGAGGATTACAATAAATTCCGGACATTCAAAAGCGATTTTTGTGATTCGGACGCAGATGAGTTTGTCCAGCCATTTTCTGATAGTCCTGTAGATGATGAAGCTGTTGGTGAGAATATTTATCTTAACATGATATTAAGAGCTAAAAAGTACGTATATATATTTACGCCATATCTTGTAGTGGATCATACAATGATAAAAGCATTGCGGCTTGCAGCAAAAAGCGGGGTGGATGTAAGGATCGTCACTCCGCATATCCCTGATAAATGGTATGTTTTTCTTGTAACCCAATCTTATTATCCTGTACTTCTGGAAGCGGGGGTCAGGATTTATGAATATACGCCGGGATTTCTTCATTCCAAGGCTTTTTTGTGCGACGATGAACTGGCGGTGGTTGGAACAATAAATCTTGATTTTCGCAGTTTATACTTTCATTTTGAGTGCGGCATATTTCTCTATAAAACCAGTTCTATTAATGAAATAAGGGAAGATTTTTTAAAAACCTTCCCCATTTGTCAAGTGGTTACCCTGGAAGACTGTAAAAAGGTAAATCTTCCAAGGCGTATCCTTCAGGCATTCTTAAGGCTTTTTGCGCCGCTCATGTAAGTTACAGTTTGAATATTGATATTGCCTTTTCAAGTTCAATAGACATCTCATTGAGGTCCTTTGCGTATCTGTTCAAATCTTCAGCACTGGCTATCTGTTCTTCAGTACTTGCTGCAACTTCTTCGGAGGTGGCAGCAGCCTGCTGGGTGACCAGTGAAACTTTTTCGAATATTTTAGTAGTTTTGGCTTCAGATGTAGTTATTTCCTTAACAGATACATGCATGTTGTCAATTTGTTTTGAAATGCTGTCCATAGCAGATAGTATGGTGTTGAATGCTGTTTTGGTTTCTTGTACCGACTGTATTTGCTCTTTGATTATTTCACTGGCATTTAAGGTAGCATTGGTTGTTGTTTCAGCATCCTGAAGTATTTCATTTATTATATCGCTTATCATTATAGGAGCTTCACGGGTTTTATCTGCAAGTTTTCTTATTTCTTCAGCAACAACTGCAAAACCTAATCCGGCCTTTCCAGCTCTTGCAGCTTCAATGGATGCATTCAGTGAGAGGAGGTTGGTCTGTTCTGCAATACCAACTATTACGTTTATTATTTGTTTTATTTCCTGCATCTTGGCATTGAGGCTGTTCATATCAGAGACTACTTTTTGGTTTACATCGTAGGTAGATGCTGCCTTGGTCTCAAGGGTCTCCACTGACTGGAGGGTATTTTTACTGAGCTCTTTAGTGCTGGATACAACTTTCAGAACATTGTTAGTTTCGTTACTGACCCTTACGATGTCTTCTGATAATTTGTTCATACAAGTCATACCTTCAGCAACATCTGCTGCCTGCTCGCTGGCACCTTTGGCAATCTCCTGAATAGTTGATGATATCTGCTCTGAAAAGTTACAGCTGGTATCAGAAAGATTGCTGATTTTACCGGCAGCTGTAAGCACCCTGTTTGCTGCTTGTTTAACGATTGTAACGAGATTTCTGATATTGGAAACCATGTTGTTGAAATTATTTACAAGATGGGCTATTTCGTCTTTATGCTTATCGGTTATATGAACGGCCAAGTTACCTTCACTTGCTTCCCGCATACATTGTGTCAAGTTTCTCAGAGGCAGTGATACACCTCTCGAAATTATCAATGAGAATATAAGGGAGAGCATAAAACAGATAATAGCGATTATAATAATCTGAGTGAGAATTGTTTCGGATTCCTGGTGAAGATAGCTGAGTGGTACACGTCCTACCACAAACCAATCGCGGGTTTTGCCTAATTTCGATACAGTATAAACACTGTCGCCAATTGTCTCTACCATTATATCGGATTCGGTGATATTGCTTAAAGCTTCTACCAGTTGGAGATTATCATACAAAGTATTGAATGTACCTTCCTTGGTACTTGTAACTACTATTCCGCCGGAATCTATTATCGATAATGTGGAACCTGTTCCAAACTCTATCTGGCTTATTTTGTTCCGAAAATCAGGTTCGCTGATAAGGGTGTAAAAGATTCCTACTGGTCTGCCTCCGCCGCCTGATCCTTCAGGGATAATTTTTCTTGTGAGCAATAATGCGTTTTTACCATCTGGAAATTGGTAAACAGTCCATTTTGGGAGGGGATCTCCATCTACATTATTGTCATAAATCATGTTGATAAAGTCCGGGTTTTCGCTTATTCCTTTAACAGAGTCATAACTTACAACATGTTGTTTATTGTAAAGAACTATTCCTAATGACCATAAATTAGTCATGGAGGAAGTCTTTTTTCTGAAAAAACTTTGGGCTGCATTGGTTGCTACCTGCTTATCAAGCTGGTCCTTGCTTTCAAAGAAGTTCAACCCTTGAATTTCTGAAGACATCTGCATTTCCATGGAAATTTTTTCGTATTCTGTGAGAGCGTTTTGCAAATTTATACTTAATTGTCCTATCAATTGCTGGTTTGAGATGTTGATTTTCGAAGTGATGGCCTTACTGGAGGATGAGTAGGAAAATAAACCGGTAGCAAGTAATGGTATCAGCGAAAGTGCCAAAAATCCGCAAATTAACCGGGTTTGTATTTTGGTATTCCTTAAAAAACCATACATTTTATAGGTTTTCTTCTTGTCTTTCTTACCGGCAATTTTTTTAGTTGTTTTTTTCATTTTATTCAACCCCCGTTAAATAAATAGATGAAGATTTATTCAAATAATCAATCAATGACAATATCTATGGACAGAAGTCTGTCAGGAAATGCCTTTACAGTCTCTTCAGGGATTTTTACTGTGTTGGGGTCTGAAATGAATTCAATTTTGTCTTCTCCATTTATTTTCAGGCATTTTATAGCATATTGGGAGTAATCCAGCCGATTTCGATTAATAAATCTAACCTCTAAATATTTACCACCAAAATCAGTGTTTACACATGCGATACCATCTTCATCAAACTGTTCTTTGACCAGTTTTGGCTGAATTATAAGGTCACCTGACTCGCCCCTTACTCCGAACATTTGAGTCAGGACGGTGAGCAGTAGCCAGCTGGCTGAGCCGGTGAGATAGTGGTACTTACCTTTGCCGTATGAGTTGAAATATTCGGGTATGCCCGGATAAATTTCTGAAACATCATAATTCTGAGCTAAATCAAAGAGGGATTTGAACACTTCATAGGCTTCTTTTACAAAATTCCTCCTGTAAAGGGCGTTCATATACATTACAGCCATATGGCAGAAAGTTGCACCATTCTCTTTTTCACCGTATTCAAAAGCAAAACAGCGTCCCAGATTGAGTCTGTTTGGTCCAAGGGGCGTATTTAGCCTGTATCCGCCTGTAGCCGGATCTTTCAGGTATTCATTGCAGGACTGGTGAATTTTTTCAACCTGATTGTCTGTAGCAATACCAAACATTGTCGTGAAAACCTGGGCGGTGAGATTCATTCTTATACCTTCCGGGAACTCACCATCTACCCTTTGACCATCGTTGTTGTAATACCCGTTGAAAAAGCTATAGCCGCTTTTTGTTGTAATGAACTCATTGTTTCGGATATGCCGGGTTATCCATTCTCCTTTTTTCCTTAAGTCAGAAGCCAATTCTTCAATACCTACAGAAGCGGTTTTTCCTGACATCCCCTTGTATACGGTATCGAAATAGGTATTCAAAACATTTCTTTTATACTCGATACTGTCGTACTGGACATTACCTTTGAGTGTATCAAGAAGAATAGTCAGCTCTTCAAATATGTCAATTTTGTCAATGTTTAATTTCGCTCCGGCTTCCAGGATAAGGTCTGCCAGACCGATGAGATTACTTCCGTAAAGTGCTGTAAAAGCTGTACTCTCACCTCTTTCGCGGGCCATATCGAGAGTGTCATTCCAATCTGCACCTTCAAGCAGTATGATATTATGTTCTCCTACATTAAAGAAGCTTGTAAGATGTTGAACCATAAGATGCTCCAGAATGGTCCCAAAATATACAGAACCATCTTGAGTGCGAAGATTTACTCCGTCAGTCTCATTCCAGGTTTCATCCTTAGCTTTGGCACGGTAAATAAGCGCATCCCTGAAATAGCTCTGCTTTTCAAACAGCAAGTCAAAATCTCCGCTTTGATCTATGTACAGCTTTATTGTTAAGTAGGGCCAGGTTCCATGATCCATCCAGACTCTTGGTATATTGTTTCTGTCTGCAATAAACTCACCGGGTCTGGAACCTATAATAGTAGCGTTTGTACCGTCAATCCTTATTCCGGCACAATTATTCAGGAGCAGGTCCCTGGTCTCTTCCGGATTCTGGAGAATGAGTGACAAACAATCCTGCCAAAGATCCCTCCATCCTCTGCCACCTCTGCCGTAATCGTGATAGGGGAGGAAAGAACAACCATAGATCTTACGGAATACCGGCTGAAGACTGATCCATTTCATCCAGAGGGAGAAATTCTCAAGGCCGGAATGGAAGGTTATCTTTTCTGCTATGCTGTTCCAGTAAGCTTTGTTTTCTTTCAGCAAAATATCACATTTATCTTTTCCCAGGAACTTATCTGCTGTTTTGCTTATAGTTTCAATATCAAAACAAATTCCTGTCAGGATAATGTATTCTTTTTTCTCACCGGGATTTAAGGTGCAATCTTTAAATCTCAGGGCTCCTATGTATTCGTTGCCATTATTTTTCTTCAATTGACCGGTTTTTAAGTTTCGGACTACAGCTTCCGGCCACTCCAATGTTCCGGCATCGCCAATGAAACTGTGGAGCCAGGGGATGGTTCCTGTTGGCAGATTCCCGTTATCTTCCGAACCTATAACATAATAAATGGCGTCATTATATTTGTGACCACGCTCGTCAAATACTATTTCGGGTTTTATTGCAACGCCGTTATCAAGTTCAATCAGGCGGTTTACAAGTGAAGTTACATGTCTGTGATCCCTGAGATTGTCGGCAGATCTGCCATACAGAGGTATTGCCGAGGTAGGGGTAAATGTGACAGTCTCCTTGCCGATATTGGTGATAGCGACCTGCATAATTTCTACAAGTGAACCGTCAACAGGAACAAAATTTGTTGTCTCGAATTTCATTCCGGCCAGAGGATCAGTAACAGTCAATTTATGCCATAAAGGGCCGGCGTCAACTATTACGGTTGAAGCGGATTTATCTGTAAACTTCAAGCTGTTTTGTGCCGAAGAATTGTTTGCAACTGAAAACGCACCTTTGCCGTGTATGTATATCCAGAAATTTCGTGCTGATTTAGTATTGTGGAGATCTTCCACTGATACCGGTGCCAGCACAAAATGGTGATGATCAATTTTCGTATCCCCGTGAAGTACAGGCGTTATGCATGACATAAAGCCTTCCTTGTTACAAAGCGGAAAATATAGTTCATGTATATTTTTTGGATTCTCCAGTCTGAATGAACCATTATTATCTGTAAATCTTAATCTGCTTTTCATATATTCTACCTCTCCAAGTTTAATTTTTCATATTAAGCTGCTGCATTTTAATTGCAAACTCTTTGGCATCAATCCTGCGCAGGAAAAGATCTGTTACAAGATTGATGTGAGTTTCTGCATCTGAACCTGAGAGAAAAGTATCCCATGCAAGTACGAAACCATCTCTATCTTCCAGGAGATTGGATATTTCGACTGCCAGGGGATTTACAGTGGATTTGTCTATCTCAACTTTCCAGGCTGGTATTCCGGCACCTGCAAGATAGCTTTCCTTGCAAAAGTCCTCCAGAATTGATGTCAGGGCTTTAACGGCATCTTTCTTATATACTGTGGAAGAACTTATCATAAAGCTGTCTATGGCGCCGCCCAGAAAGCCGTTGGGATCTCCTGACGCACCTTCTATAACAGGAAAGTTTCTGATTGCTACCTTGCCTTTTACAGGACAGCTTTCACTGTCCATGGATCCTGCTGCCCAGCTTCCGCCGTAGTACATAGGTACTCTGCCGTTTAAAAACATGAGTTCGGCTTCATGTTGCGTGAATTGTATGCACCTTTCATGAAATGCTCCAGTGTCGATAAGAGTGATCAGTCGTTCAGCTGATTCTATGAATTCCGGCTGAAAAAATGAAGTTTCTTTACTGAGTGCTGCAATACATTTTTCTATACCTGCAGTTCGTATTGCCAGAATATTCTGATAGAATATGCCCGGCCAACCGTCCTTCAAACCTATGGCTATAGGAGTAATATTATTTTCCCTGAAGCTTTTTACTGCTTCCAGCAATTCATCATAAGTCTCAGGTATTTTAACTTTATATTTTTCGAATAATTCTGTATTGCAGTAGAAAATCCCGGCAATCATAAAAGTGGGAAGTCCGTAGATTTTATCATCATAGGTAAAATTCTTGAGAATTTCCGGTTCTAATTTTTCAAAAATATTTTCGTCAAGGTAATTATCCAGGGCAAGGACTTTGCCGGCATCTACAAATGGCTTCGCAAAGCCCGCACCCCAGGCAAAGAATATATCCGGTGCTTCGTTTACTGCAATTGCGGTTCTTATTTTTATCTTGTAAGTTTCACTTTCAGTGGCTTCTGTTGTTATCTGAATATCTGGATTTTCATTATTCCATTTTTCCAGTGCTTTCTGAAATGGAATTTTGTTGGAATCAGAATCGGTAGCCCATATATGCCAGAGCCTTAAAGTTTTCTGCTTCAGATGGGGGGAGGGGGATACACTTTCAGTCGGCATATTGGAGGTATTGACTGAATTGTTACCAATTGAACCGACGATAAGTATTGCAATAATAAACAAGCTAAGCAGAATAACTTTTAAAACTCTATTCATAGGCCACCTCTAATGTAGTTTTATGTAGTATTATGATTTAACAGCTCCTGCCACAATACCGTCAACAATATAGCGCTGCAGGAAAGCATAAGCAATAATTAATGGTGCAGCAACCATAATTAATGCTGCCATCTGCTGGGGCATATCAACCTGATATTGACCCTGGAATACGTAAAGACCTCTTGTTATCGGATATAATTCTTTACTTGAAAGATAAATAATAGCTCTGATTATGTCGTTCCATACGCCAATTGCTGTAATAATTGACATGGAAGCGATAGCGGGCTTCATAAGAGGGATAAGAACCTGGAACATAAATCTGAAATATCCGCATCCGTCTATTGAAGCTGCTTCATCAAATTCTTTGGGTATACCTTTAATGTAAACCATATATACAAACAGTGGTATACCGCCGCCGCCTATCATACCAATCATGTAACCCAAACGTGTATTATACAATCCAAGTTTCAGTATTAACTGGAACTGAGGAATGGTACCGTCAGGTAAAAACATACCTATTACGAACAGTCCAAAAATGTATGTTGCATATTTCAAATAGCCTCGTGAAAGAGGAAAAGCCAGGAATATGGACATCATCATGGAAGCTGTAGTACAAACCATCATATAAAATATACTGTTCCATACGTAAGCCGAAAGATTGGCTTTCTTGAATGCCTGAACATAGTTTTCAAAATGAAAACTTGTGGCTATAGAAGTAGGGTCTGACATATATTCAAGCTTTGTTTTCAATGATGTATTGAATGCGTAAAAAAGAGGGAACAGGTAAATAAATACGATAACAGCGATAAATAAATATAGTAATAATCTGATTCCTAAATTTTTTATATTATTCAGACTGTTCATATTAATTCGTCCCTCCTCTTTACGGATCTGTAATAAATCAAAGTGGCTGTCAGAATGAATACAAACAGGAACATAGCCCAGGCAGCGCCATAGCCCTGCCGCATCGCTCCGGCTCCTGATCCTGAATTAATATTGAAAGCAAAGTACATTACACGTGCTGCTAAAGTTTGAGTCGCCATATTCCGTCCGCCAGTGGTGAGCAAAATTACCTGGAAAGACTGGAGGGAACCGATAATGGCAAGCATAATATTAACATTCAGTGTTGGCCATAAAAGCGGGAAAGTAATGTACCTGAAACTTTGTGAACCTGTAGCCCCATCAATGGCTCCGGCTTCATACAGTTCATTTGGGATGGATTGCAGGCCTGCTAAATTTATTACCATTGAATGTCCCATTGCCATCCAAATTTGTGTCCAGATACAACAGGCAAGGGCTGTTTTTGATGAAGTAAAAAAGCCGCTTGTAAGACCGAAAAGTCCTATAAATTTAGCAACTGGTCCATCCATGGGGTTAAGTACACAAAGCCAGACAAGTGAGGTTACAAGTACGCCTAAAACAGTAGGCATGAAGACCACCGCACGATAGAAGTCGCGCCCTCTTATCATTTTGTTGTTCAAAGCGATAGCTATGAAAAGGGCAATTAAGTTTTGAATTACTGTTACTGCGACACAGAAAATAATTGTGTTTTTAATTACCTGAATTAAGTCTCGGTGGTTTTGCTGGAAAAAAAGCTCCTTGTAATTTGCAAGGCCTATGAATTTCCACGGTACACCTTTAACTCCGGTTATGTCGGTAAATGACAATACGAAGGTTGCCAGGGACGGTCCAACACCCATGACAAGCTGAAAGAATATAGCAGGAATTATGCCGAGGATCAGTGATGATTTTTTAAACGAAGTTCTTACTGCTTGCATAATATCACCCTTATTTTAGACTGAATTCCTGTGTCATAGCTGACACAGGAATTCAGCAAAGAAATTTTGATTTTTTAAAGAATCTTTAATTATTCAATGGCTGCTAAAGCCGCATCCCAGTCTTCCTGAGCGAGTCTGGCGAGTTCTTCTACGTTATCAACAGTGCCGCCAAGATCTTTGAGGAGACTGATGTTGAAGCACTGTCCTGCAGCGTACTGACCTATACCCTTAGGAGTAATGATGAATTTCTCCCAGGCAAGGCCGAAACGTTGGTTCTTGTCAGCAAGTGAGTTAACAAACTCATTGGATGTTTGTACACCGGGCATTGTCGGGAAGAAGCCAAGTGCATCAACAAATGGTCCGTAAACTTCTGGCTGTGACAAGAATTCAAAGTATTTGAGACACCAGTCTACATTAGGGCTGTGTGCATATATGTTAAATTGCATATCATATTTACCCTGGAGCTGGTTGGGTTTTCCGTCAACATCTCCCGGAATCGGGAAGTAGCCATATCTGAAGTTCGGATCAAGGTCTTCTATAGCACCGGCGTTCCATGTACCATCTATCATCATGGCTGCTTTTCCTGCTACAAATCTACCAGGAGCATCTCCGTATGAAATAGACATAACATTGGGCTCAAGCCAGCTTACAAGCTGTTCGAATCTCTTCCACAGTTCCATACATCTTTCGTCGGTGAACTTTCTTGTACCGGTCCAGAGACCCTTGGCAAATTCGTTCATATCAGGCTCGTATGCACCAACCATGGCACTTACACCAACTGATGTCAAAGGCCATGCATCAGCAGCACCAACGGTGATAGGACTGATACCATTTTCTTTGAGTGTGTTACAGATTACTTCAAACTCTGCCCATGTACCGGGTTCTTCAAATCCGTATTGCTCGAAAATATCTTTGTTGTAGAATACACCATTAAATCCGACTGCACCCATATCAAGGCCGTATACTCTGCCTTTATAGGAAACAGCGTTTTCAATCATGTTCGGATCCCAGTTTTTAATGAATGGCTGGTCAGTAATGTCCAGATATGCGCCACTCTCAATGAAGGTTACCCACGCAGGCAAGTCGGCACCTTTTGTAAAGTCCTGAGGATATGTATCAAATGCTGAAAGGTTTGTGATAATGTCGACGTCGCCAGCTGAGATTCTTGTGTTCTGAAGTGTCGGATAGTCATTTGCGTTAACTGTGTCAACTACAAATGAAACGTTAGGATATTTTTCTGAGAATTTTTGGTTTAATTCAGCAATAGCTCTTTCGTTTGTCTCCTGAACCCATGTAATCATACGCAATGTTACCGGTTCAGCAGGAGCCTCCTCTCCACCTGTTGAGGTTGAGCCCTGTGGAGTTGCTTTAGGACTCTCATTTGTTTGTTGTGAGCCGCCACATGCCACCAGGCTCAGCATGAGTGCGATTACCATAAAAATTGCAAGTAGTCTTTTCATGGTATTCCTCCTTAATTTAATTTTTGATGGTGTTGTCTACCATCTAAATTAATGATAGATGCAACAGAGGCAAGAGTGAATTAAGTCGTTTTTCTAAAAGGTTCAATAATTTTACTTTTTGTTTAAAGATTTTCTGAAATCGTTTATAGACATTCCAGTCCACTTTTTGAAACATATGCCGAAATAATGAGGATTTTGAATGCCTACTTTTTCTGCAACCTGGTAAGCTCTTAAATCTGTTTCCTTAAGCAGCTTTACTGCTTTTTCCATTCTGGTTTTGGTGAGATATTCAACAAAGGTATATCCGGTCTCCTGTTTGAAAATCCGGCTGAGATAACTCATATTCATATAAAATTTTTTTGCTGTGCTGGAAAGGGTTATATCAGGATCGGATTGATTTTGTTTAATATATTCTTTTATTTGCTCTATTATCTGGCTCACCTTTTTGGTCTGGGTGTTCTGTATAGTATCAACTGTCTTTTTAGCGATACTGACAAGGTAGTCACGGATTTCAGGAAGTGTATCTGATTTGAATATTTGTTCAAAAGGTTGGCCTGTATTTGAGAAAATATCAGAAATATTAATATCTATTTCCAGAATGACATTCAGAATAACAGATACAATATATGATGCTATAGCCCGGTAGGTTTGTATATTAAGAGTTTCTTGACCTGTATATTCATTAAATGTGCTGACAATATATTCCTCCACTTTATTGTACAAACCTGCCTTCAGGTAGAAAGCCAGAGTATCAAAATTGTCATTTTGGAACTGAACTTGTTTTGAAGCAGATAAATTTATTTCATCATAGCTTATTACCTGGTTCTTTCCAGCTATAATTTTGTACCGTAAAGCATACAATGCTTCTTTATATGATTTGCTTATTTTGCCGATAATCGGATAAGCCTTTCCTTGTCCTATGGAAACATTGCATTTTAATGAATTAATTATCAAGGATCTTAATGCTTCAAGACAGTCTGAAAAATCCAGATCCTTTTCGCAATTCAGAATAACAATGTTTTGAAAAGCATCCCGGAAAACATATACATCAGGATCATCCCTGAAATACCTGGTAACCAGGTTATGGGCTTTGAGATTCAGCAAAAGTCTTCCTTCTTCATTGACCGAACTTCTTTCTTCATCAGCGGGGCTTGCTTCAATTACAGAGACGATATAATAATTGCTGTTTAAGTTGATTTTATAATACTCAGCCTGTACTCTTGCTTCTTCTTTATCTATATTACTCAGAAGCAGCTGATTTAGAAATTGCTCCTTTAAACACGGCAAAGCCTCTTCCAATTGCTTTTGAAGCTTATTATATTCCTCCTGTTGATTTCTTTCCTTTTCAATTTTACTCTTTAAATTGAGAGCGGTTTTTCTGATTTCATCATCATTTATCGGTTTGAGTAAAAAGTCGGATATTCCTATCTTTACGCTTTTCTTGGCATATTCGAATTCTTCATGACCGGTAAGTACAACTATTTTTATATGCGGATATTTTTCAAAAACAATTTTTCCGAATTCAAGACCATCCATAAAGGGCATATAGATATCTGTAAAAATAACATCAGGTCTAAGACTTTCTACCAGTTCGAGGGCTTCGTGGGCGTTTGAGGCTTCCCCGACCACTTCATAGCCAATTTCATTCCAATCCAGGCAGTGTCTTAAAAGATTTCTGACAAGATACTCATCATCAACTATCAAAAGTTTTAAAAGATTATTTTGTGACACTTATTGCACCTCCTTAGCCGGAATCCGGATGATTACCTTTGTACCATTCTCTGAACTTTCAATTGTTACCGGATTATTGATGCCGTAGAATATTTTAAGCCGCTCAATGGTTCCCTTTAATCCGAAACTCTTTATTTCGTCTTTTACCTCATTGTTCAGTATCTGCTCAATAGTTCCCTTATCCATGCCAACACCATCATCTTCTACAGACAATTCAATGAAGTCTCCAAGATATTTGACATGAATTGTGATATTTCCTTTTTCACCTTTAGGTTTTATGCCATGGTACAGTGCGTTTTCCACCAAGGGCTGGAGAACAAGCTTAGGGATTTTATAATTATTTGCTCTGTCATCAATATCATAGTGTATGTCGAAAATATCCCCGTATCTGACTTGCTGGATTGAGGCATAGTTTCTGACAACTTCCACTTCATCTTTAATACTTATTACTTCACTGCCCTTACTTAAACTTACCCTGTAGTAGCTGCCTAAAAACTTCATTACTTTGTATACCTGGTCGTTTTTTCCCATAAGTGCAAGTGAACTTATAGCGTCAAAGGTGTTATAAAGGAAATGAGGTTTGATTTGTGCCTGCAGTACATTAAGTTCAGCCTTTCTTTTAACTTTTTGTTCGTGAACCACCTTGTTTATTAATTTTTTGATTTCTTCAATCATGATATTGTACGCATCCCTAAGACTGCCTATTTCATCATTGCCCGCATCAATGTTTACTTTTTCAAATTCCCCCTTTTCAACTCCTTTCATGGAATCAAGAAGTTTTTTAATAGGTGCCGATATCATTTTTGATACAGCCAGAGACCCGAGGAACATAAGAAAGGCGTTGAATGCAAGAATTGATAAAGCAGCGGTATTAAATGCATAGGATTCTTTTGAAAGCTCTTCAAAAGGTATGGTACTGATTATGCTCCAGTCATATTTTTGCATTCTTAAAATTGAAATTAAATAATTTTTCCCGTTTATTTTTTCTACTATGGAATTCTGGTCTTCATTTTCAATAAGTCTGGATACATAGGATGAATCAAATTCAGAGAAGTCCACAACTATATTATTGCTCTGGTCCAGTATCATAATATCGGTGCCGTATTCACTCAGTATTTCTCTGTATGAGTTTCTGAAAGAACTGTCTGAGATGTTCAGAATGAGTATGCCTATAGGTTTCTGTGTATAAATATCATTGATAACTCTTATGAGAGATATGTACTGCTGTCCTGATATGTCTTCATATATGTCTCCGGCATTAAGTCTTAAAATAAAACCGCCCCGTGCATCTACTACATCCTGGTACCAGCTGGCATCAGTAATATCATTGATTTTCAGGGACTTTAGGGGTAATTTGTCTATTCCATAACGTTGGTTTTGAGTGTCAAAGATATAAATAGAAGATATGAAAGGAAAGGCTTCGATAAATCTGGATACATGAGTATTTATAATACGTTCTGCATCGGCGTAGGATATATTGCCTGCGTTTGTTTCTTTTAGGGATTCCTGTACTTCATTACTTGCCAGTATGACTTTGGATAAATTTTTGGCATTATCCAGCATGGAAAAAATATTCGAGCTTATTGAGTGGAGGGTTTGAACTGAAACTTGGCTTACTTTTTCAGATAATGTCCGGTTATAGATTTTTTGATATATAAAGCCGCTGAGAATAACAGACAATATCAGTATGGCACTATAAATCGTCATGATTTTAGTGCTTATTTTAGAGTTTCTGTAAATATTTTTGATTTTTTTTAACACCGGACCAACCCCTGATATTGAAAGATTATTGTCCATGCATTCTATAAGGATGTTTAAACCAGGGTGAAAATTAACACTATTTTGATTATATAGTAAAACTGAAAAAATTAAAATGTTAGACTGTATGAAATTATTTAATTTGCAGTAAAC